>Ga0302324_100000389_pt1 | contig 119094 bp, 121 predicted proteins | sample Palsa_T0_1_FD_201949 | JGI IMG/M metagenome (GOLD analysis project Ga0302324, IMG submission 201949) | Peat permafrost microbial communities from Stordalen Mire near Abisko, Sweden - Palsa_T0_1 | ecosystem: Environmental > Terrestrial > Soil > Palsa > Peat permafrost | place: Sweden: Abisko... | reverse complement strand
CGACGGGGGGTCGCGCGGCGACGGGGGGCGCGCGGCGACGGGGGGGCGCGCGGCGACGGGGGGCGCGCGGCGACGGGGGGCGGGCGCGGCGTCGGGGGGCGCGCGGGGGGCGTGGGCGGGCGCGAATCCTTACTCTCGGAAACAGATCCCAACGATTCGCTGCCGCGTTGCTACCGAGAGCCGAAAGTCGCGCCCAGAGTTGGCCAAAACATTGTGATTGTGGCCTGGCCCGCCCGATTGTGGCCCGGCCCGCCCGATTGTGGCCCGGCCCGCCCGATTGTGGCCCGGCCCGGCCGCCGAGCCCCGCGCCCCTATTGCACTTCAGTGACCTGACCGTCCTCAACCACCCAGGTTCGGTCGACGGACAAGGTCTCGAGCAGCCATCGATCATGGGACACCACGAGGAGGGTGCCTTCGAATCGCTCCAAGGCCTCCTCGAGCTGCTCGATGGCGGGAAGGTCCAGATGGTTGGTGGGCTCGTCGAGGATCAAGCAGTTGGTGCCGGTCGCCATGAGCGAGGCCAACAAGGCTCGCGTTCGCTCTCCCGGCGAGAGCTGTCCGATGGGTCGTCCGACGTCACCAGGACCCATGCCGAACTTGGCCAGAATCGACCTGGATTCCTCCGGTAGCAGTCCGGTCGCGGATGCGAACCCAGACAGCAGGTCAGACCCGGCGTCGAGGCTGGCGCGCCTCTGATCCAGCTCGCCGACGACGACGCTCGGCCCGACCCAGCGCCGGCCCGACTCGATCGGTAGCCGGCCAAAGAGAGCCGCCAGCAGGGTCGACTTCCCGCCTCCGTTGGGTCCAGTGATCGCGATGCGGTCAGCCCACGTCACTTCAATGTCGAGCGGCCCCATGGTGAAGGGGCCACGGCAGACGACGGCTTCGTCGAGGCGGGCCACGACCTCACCGCTTCGCGACGCTGACGACAAGTCGAGCCGCAGTTCCCATCCCTCCCAGGGCTTCTCGACCGTGCCCAGGCGAGAAAGGGCCTTCTCGGACTGGCGCACCTTGGAGGCTTGCTTCTCGGTCCGGTTGGCGAAGAAGTCGCGCTGGGCTTTGTCGTTGTCCCGAGGTTTCTTGGCCGACCGCCGGACGCCGGTCTCCGACCAGGCGCGCTGGGTCCGAATGCGCTGGCTGAGACTGGCGTGCCGCGATACCCAGTCCTGGTAGGCCTGGGTTTGGTGGCTGCGGGCCAACGCCCGGCGATCCACGTACTCGCTCCACGCTCCCGCGTACTCGGCGGCGGTGTGATGGCGCTCGTCGATCTCGAGGATCCTTTTCACGGCGCGGTCCAGGAAGGCTCGATCGTGCGACACGACCACAACCGCGCCTTGCAGCGACGCTAGGAAGCCTTCGAGGAGGGCCAGTCCGGCGAAGTCCAGGTCGTTGGTCGGCTCGTCGAGAAGGAAGACATCGAAACGGGCGAGCAGCACCGCCGCCAGCCCGACTCGCGCCGCCTGCCCGCCCGACAGCTCCGCCACCGCCAAGTCGAGCCTGTCGGCCCGAAAGCCGATGTCGGCCGCGACGGTCCCGACCCGGGCGTCGAAGTCGTCGCCGCCGAGGGCCAGGAAATGGTCCAAGGCGTCTGTGTAGGCGTCGATCGCGGAGGGGTCCTCGGCGAGGGCGGCGGTCAAGCGGTCCAACTCGGCCGCCGCCGGAGCGACGCCCGTACGCCGGCCCAGGTACTCCCGCACCGTTTCGCCCGGGTCCGCGTCCGGTTCCTGGGACAGGTAGCCGACCCGAAGCGATCTAGGTGAGCGTTCGACGCTGCCGCCGTCGGGCTCTTGGAGGCCGGCCAAGACCCTCAGCAGCGTCGACTTGCCGACGCCGTTGGGTCCCACCACCCCGAGGCGCGACCCGTCGCCGACCGACAACGAAACCCCTTGCAGGATGGCCTCGCTGCCTTGGTGCAGAGTGACCCCCTTGGCGGTAAGCACGAGCGGCGACGCTAACCGCCCGGCCCGGCCCAAACCGTGGTTTTCCAGAACCCCACGCGGCCTAAAGTATCGGCAACGATGGCCCATCCGCGGATGTACCACGACGACGACCCGCACCTATCGGAGCTGCGGGAGGTCTGCCTCAAGTTCCCCGAGACCATCGAGGTGGAATCGTGGGGCCGGCCGAGCTTTCGGGCCGGCACCAAGATGTTCGCCATATTTACGGGGAGTGAGGAAGGGCGCTTCGCCGTGGTGCTCAAAGCCGAGCCGGAAGAACGACCAGCCCTCTTGGCCGACGACCGCTTCTACGTTCCTCCCTACTTCGGGTCAAGCGGATGGCTAGGGCTCGACTTCACCAAGGCACCGGTCGACTGGACCGAAGTCGGCGAACTCATGGACAGCTCCTACCGGCAGGTCGCGCTCAAGCGCATGCTGGCCGCCCTGGATTCGTAGCTCGAATTACCAACCGACCTCGCCGTCGACCATTTCCCGGATGAGATCGGCGTGGCCGTTGTGGCGGGCGTATTCCTCGATCATGTGGTTGAAGATCCATCGCAGAGACACTTCCTCGCCGCGCCGTACACCGGTGTGATCAAGATCGAAGCGCTGGGCGTTGGCTCGACTCTGTGCGCACTCGTCCTGCCACGCCTCCTTGTCGTACTCCCAATCGGCGTCGTCGAGCGGGATCAGCTCGCTGTCATCGATCGCCGGGTCGTAGAAGATGGGCGGAGAATCGGGGGCTCGTAGGAGGGTCCGGGTGAACCAGCTTCGTTCGACGTCGGCCATGTGACGTACGAGCCCGTGCAGCGACAGGCTCGAGCTCGCGACTGGTCGAGCCATGAGGGCGTCGCGACCGAGGCCTTCGCACTTGAGCATCAACGTCGTCCGGTGGAACTCGAGCCACGCTTCGAGCATTCCCCGCTCGTCCAGCCCGTAGTCCGGTTCCGCCCGGCGCGGGTCCTTCAGATCCTCGACCACGACGCTCACCTTCCTGTCTCGAGTATGCCGTGTATAGCAACCGGCTTGTCTGTATTCCAGCGATAAAGCGATGAGTCTGGGCGGAGCGCTCCCCGAGGGGTGGGTTGGGCCCCCACCTAGAATCGCAGCTAACGCGCCACTCGATCGCGCTTCGAGGGAGGCACTGGCGCGTTAGCCGCGCATATCGCAGGTAACGCGCCAGCGCTCGCCGATCTCAAGTTCCCAGTGGCGCGTTAGCGCGATTTCCCGTTCGGGAGACCGGCGTCGGGCTGCGCCTAGCCCGACCTGACTTCGAACTCGTCCGAGGTGGCCTCGATCGGGCGCAGCCGCCCATAATCGTCGCGGGCGTCACCGTGGTAGGTGAGGCGGTACCACCCGGGCCGGACGTCGTGGGGGATGTCCCACGTGATGGTGATCTCCGAAAGGCGCTTGCCCCGGCGAGCCCAGTGAAATTTGGTCGACCAGTCCCCGTCGTCAGCGATCCGGACCCACCCGACGTCGTCTCGGAATTGGACGAGAAGGTAGGTGTCGCCGCGGCGGAGGTCGTTGTTCGGGTGGGCCCCCGCCACCACGATGCGGACCTGCTCGCCCGGGCGGTAGGAAGGGAGAGAACCCGTCAGGATGTCTCCCACCGAGCGGCCGGGCGGGGCCTCGTCCACGTCGCGGACTTGCTTGGCGGCGCGAGGCACGCTTATGACGGGCGGTGGATCACCCCTATCGGCCGGCTTTCCGTCCCGCATGGCCTTCGCCAGCCCCGCCGCCGCCTGCTGGAACGCGGAAAGCTCCCACCGCCCGAACAACGTGCTCCCGCCCTCGTAGCGCTGGGCTTCGTACTCTTCGGGAGTGGTCACGTAGTGGATGTAGGCGTTGCTGTAACCGGCCACCAGGACGTGGGCGATCGGGGCTCCGACGATTGCCGCGACCGTTCGTCGCAGCCGCAGCCCGGCGACGATGGTGGCCTCGCCCGGGATGGCGAGTAGATACAGAGTTCCGAGCCGCAGCAGCTGAACGGGGACCCGCTCCTGTACGAACGGCACCATCCGATTGATCAGTCCCCCGGGGACGACCACGCCCTTGGGGGTTTGGGCCGCTCGAAGCTTCGGGGACAGTCGATACCAGACCTGGTTGGAGAGCCCGTCCCACACCGGGTTGCGGCCCTGACGAAAACCCTTGAAGCCCGGACCCTCGTCGGTCCCGGCGAAGGATGAGGCACCTCCGCAGCCTGGACTGGTCCGATGCGGGAGGCCGTCGCCTGTGAACTCGGCACCGACGTCGACGCCGGACAGGGCGACGTAGGTAATTCGGTAGTCGACCGGACCTTCGATGGCGGCGGCAGCCTCGATGGCGGCTGCGGCCGCCTCGAACTGACGCCGCCCGATGATGCGGGTGTTCTCGAACTCGTCCTCGGTCGGCCCGCTGCCTGGTCGGTGATTGAGGTTCGGCGACATGTCGCCCGCGTTGGTCTGGGCGAAGGCCGAGATAAAAGAGGGGCCGTCCGCGGCCAGGTAGTCGACCCCCTCGACCAGACGCTCCCAGTGGTAGGCCGCGTAGCCCTTGTTGTCGGAGCTGATCAATCGGTTGCGATTCGTCATGCTCGTGCCATGGGTGGCGAACCAGTTGATGGCTCCCACCACCTGCCCTTCCCGCTGAATGGCGAGGACGGTCGTCTGGGGGTCGATGGCATCTGGAAAGAAGGCGCGATCCTCGGCCGGGTTGAGGTCGAAAGCGGGGCGCGACCGATTGGAGCTGGCGTCGTGCAGCTCCCCGTGGCCGACGGTCAATACGGAGGGGGCCACGTCCGAGTGGGCCCGCTCCACCGCTTCGAGGATCCCGTCGACGATGGCGGCGAACGTCTGGGGCCGGAACCCGCCCGTGTTCGAGTTGTACAGACGGTGATGGGAGTAACCACCGGGTCCGCAGTGCGTGTGGGTGGCCGTTATCACGACGTTCTCGTCGCGATACATGCCTCCGTACTCGCGCCCCAGCCGGGCCAGTACTTCCCGGTGGACGCTGTCGAACACCATGGGCAGGTCGTTGATCGAAAGCAACAGACGACGGCCGGAAGCCTCGTCGGCGATCACGAACGCCCGTGATCTCAACCTGGTGTGCAGGCCCTTCGTCTGCTGGTAGGCCTTGCCGTAGCCCAGCATGCCGCACTCGGCCGGCTCGCCCGTGATGTCGGCGATGCCCCGGCCCACCAGGTAGGCGCCCGCGCCGCCGTCTCCGCTCACCGAGGAAGAGTAGCTGCCCGGGTCGTAAATTAGACAGGTCCCCGGGGCCCGACGGAGTACCAGTTCGGCGCCCAGTCGGTCAGTTATCCGCTGAGGGCGGCCGCCTCGGCGCCTGTACCCTGGTTGGGTGAGCTCATACCTCGACGCGGTGAGGGAACGGGTGGTCGTCTTCGACGGCGCGACCGGTACCAACCTGCAGCTGCGCCACCTCGGCCCCGACGACTTCGGGGGCCCGAATCTCGAAGGCTGCAACGAGGTACTCGTCGACACCCGGCCCGACGTCGTCGCCGACCTCCACCGCAGCTTCTTCGACGTCGGCTGTGACGTGGTGGAGACCGACAGCTTCGGCAGCTTGCCCTGGGTCCTAGCCGAATATGACATGGCCCATCGCACCAAGGAGCTGGCGACCAAGGCCGCCCGAATCGCACGCGACGTCGCCGGACCCGACCGAGTTGGGCGCTGGGTGGCCGGGTCGCTCGGGCCCGGCACCAAGATCGCGTCCCTCGGGCAGATCAATTTCGTCGAGCAGCGCGACGGGTACCAGGAGGCGGCCGAGGGTCTGCTCGACGGCGGCGTCGACCTTTTTGTCATCGAGACGGTTCAGGATCTGCTTCAAGCCAAGGCCGCCATCATCGGGTGCCGACGGGCCATGGCGAACGCCGGGCGACAGGTACCGATCCAAGTGCAAGTGACCATCGAAACGACCGGCCGCATGCTGATGGGGACCGAAATCGGCGCCGCCCTCACGACCTTGGAGGCTCTCGGCCCCGACCTGATCGGGCTCAACTGCGCCACCGGTCCGGCCGAGATGAGCGAGCACTTGCGCTATCTGTCCCAGCGGGCGCGCTCCCCCATCTCCGTGCTTCCCAATGCCGGGCTGCCTTCCGTAGTCGACGGCCGCATGCACTACGACCTCACGCCGGCGCAGCTCGCCGAGCACCACGCCCGCTTCGTCACCGAGTACGGGATATCCGTCGTAGGGGGCTGCTGCGGGACCACGCCCGAACACCTCCAAGCCGTCGTGGAGCGGTGCAAAGCGCTGACCCCGACCATCCGTCACCCAGAGGTCGAACCGGGCGTGGCGTCGATCTACAGCCACGTGCCGTACGACCAGACTCCGTCCTTTCTCGTGGTCGGCGAGCGCACCAACGCCAACGGGTCCAAGAAGTTCCGCGAGGCCATGCTCGCCGATGATTGGGACACTTGCGTGGCCATGGCTCGCGAAGCGGTCAAGGGCGGGGCCCACGTGCTCGACGTTTGCGTCGACTACACAGGCGAGGACGGCGTGTCCGACATGTGGGAGGTGGCGAGCCGCTTTGCGACACAGGCCACGCTGCCGATCATGCTGGACTCCACCGAGCCGAACGTCATCGAAACCGGCTTGCAGCTGATCGCCGGCAAACCGATCCTCAACTCAGTCAACTTGGAGGACGGGGATGCCCCCGGCACCCGCTTGGATCGCTTCCTCTCACTCGCCCGGGAGTACGGGGCGGCCGTGGTGTGCACGTGCATCGACGAAGAAGGCCAGGCCCGCACGGCCGAATGGAAGTTCCGCGCCGCCAAGGCCATCTACGACCTGGCCGTGGAGCGCTACAGCCTCGCCCCCGACGACCTGCTCTTCGATCCCCTGGTGCTCCCCCTTAGCACCGGTATGGAAGAGGGCCGCCGGGACGGGATCGAGACCATCGAAGGAATCAAGCTGATAAAAGACGGCCTGCCCGGCGCCGGCACCATCGTCGGACTTTCGAACGTCAGCTTCGGCCTGTCCCCCGCGGCCCGCCACGCGCTCAATTCCGTGTTCCTTCACGAGTGCCAGCAAGCCGGCCTGGACGCTGCGATCGTGCATGCGGCGCGGATCATGCCTCTCAACAAGATCGACCCCCGCGTCGTAGAGGTCTGCCTCGACCTGATCTACGACCGACGGGACGAGGACAAGGGTTACGACCCGCTGGCCGAGCTGCTCCACCTCTTCGAAGGAGTCTCGTCTGCGGCCGTCGTGACCGAGGACCGCAGCGGGTGGACGGTAGAGCGGCGGCTGGAGCAGCGGATCGTCGACGGAGACCGCGACGGCCTCGAGGCAGACCTGGGCTACGCCCTGGGCGGTGGATGGGCCGCGTTGGACGTCATCAACGGGCCCCTTCTCAGCGGCATGAAGACGGTGGGTGAGCTCTTCGGCTCGGGTCAGATGCAGCTGCCGTTCGTGCTCCAGTCGGCCGAGACCATGAAGACTTCCGTCGCCTACCTCGAGCCCCACATGGAGAAGAGCGACGGGGGCGGGAAGGGAAGGATCGTGCTCGCCACCGTCAAAGGTGACGTCCACGACATCGGCAAGAACCTGGTGGACATCATCTTCACCAACAACGGCTACGAGGTCCACAACCTCGGCATCAAGGTGGCGCTGTCAGAGATGCTCGAGGCGGCCCAGCGAGTGGGCGCCGACGTAATAGGAATGTCGGGACTGCTGGTCAAGAGCACCCTGATCATGCGCGAGAACCTGCTCGAGATGAACGAGCAGGGCCTCTCGGAGATCCCGGTCATCCTCGGAGGCGCAGCCCTCACGCGAACCTATGTCGAGCGGGACCTGAGGTCGGAATACCGAGGGCGGCTTTTCTACGGCAAGGACGCGTTCGAAGGCCTGTCGACCATGGACCGGCTCATGGACCTCAAGCGCGCCGGCACCGACGACAACGAGTTCGGCCGCGTGCCCGAAGGTCGCGAAGGAGCCCGACCGAGGGCGGTGCGCGCCGCCGAGGCGGCCGCCAGCGAACGGCCGGCCGATGGAAACCTCCCGGCCCGAGCGCCTTCGGTCGCGACGGACAACCCTGTCTTCTCCCCGCCTTTCGTTGGTAGCCGGATCGAGCGCGGCATCTCTCTCGACGACATCGCCGGCTGCCTCAACGAAACTGCGCTGTTCCGAGGCCAGTGGGGTTACCGGCCCGACAAGTCACTCAACGAGACCGACGGCGAGTTCAAGGAGCGCATCCGGGCCGTCCTGCGAGAGCAGCTGGCCACGGCCCGCTCTTCTGGTGTCCTCCAACCCGCGGTGGCCTACGGCTGGTTCGCCGTCAATTCCGAGGGCGACGACCTGATCGTGTGGAAAGACGACTCGCGAACCTCGGAGTGGCTGCGCTTCGTGTTCCCGCGCCAGACGACCGACCCTTGGTTGTCGATTGCCGACTTCTTCCGCTCCTCCACATCCGGGGAGGCCGACTACGCCGCCTTCCACGTGGTCACCATGGGAGCGAAGGTCTCCGACGAGGCGGCCCGTCTTTTTTCCGAGAACCGCTACCAGGATTACCTCCACCTGCATGGTCTGGGCGTCGAGATGACCGAGGCCCTGGCCGAGTACTGGCATCGCCGCATTCGCGAGGAATGGGGCTTCGTCGAAGAGGACGGCCCGACGCTCGGCGGCCTGTTCCGCCAGCAGTATCGGGGAGGCCGGTATTCGTGGGGTTACCCGGCCTGTCCGGAGCTGGAGGACAACGCCAAGTGCGCCGAGCTCCTGGGCGCCGACCGCATCGGCATAGCGGTCAGCGAGGAGACTTCGTGGCAGTTCCACCCCGAGCAGAGCACCGCCGCCATCATCTGCCACCATCCCCAAGCCAAGTACTTCGTCGTCGACCGGCCCTGATCAGGTCGTGGTCGCCGCGCTGTCAACCGTGACGTCCAAGGGCGCGGCGGAGGCCGGCAGGCCAACCTGCTGGCCGTCGACGTGTACGGCCACCCCGGGCGGATAGCCCAGCCGAAGCCACAGCCCGCCCGCGTTCTCGAAGGCGGGCTTGGCCCCGGGGCCCAACACACCTTCGTACAGGACGGGACCGCTGATCGAGCCGGCCCGCATCTCGACCCAACATCGGCTCGAAACGACCAGGGCGAGCTGTACCGGGCCCGAGGTCACGGTGTAGTCGGCGTGGCCGGATCCATCGGCTCCAGCGATGACGAGAGGTGCCGCAGGACGCGGTTGGGCGTCGCTCTTCGTCGGTGTCGCGTTCGCCTGATGCCCCGCGGCTTGGATAACGGGCGGCTGGGTCGGAACGTGGCTCCCCCCTGGACCCGACCGGTCCGCCAGCTTCACGCCCACGCCGGCCAGGGCGCAGGCCGTCGCTACGGCCGCGCCGATGCGAACGGCCCTGCCGCCGACAAGGCGTCGACCGACGCCGGGCCGCCTCAGCGGAGAGAGAAAGTCGAGGGCCTTCGTCCGTGGCGTAAATGGCGCGGCTTGCGCCCGTATCGACGGGGGCGACACCGCCGGCGCGACAACGCCGGAGGTCGCGTCGTGGACGCGACGCAAGGCTTGTAGGTAGCGCGTCGTCGGGCGAGCCCGTCGCCTGCGCCAGCCGGCCCGGGCCAGGACCGCGAGCGCCACCACTCCGCAGTACAGGGAGATGACGGCGGGGTCCATGGCGGTGGGCGAAATCTCGGTCAGGCGAGCGGGGCGGCACCCGCCGGTAGGCCCGTCGGTCGCGGCCGGGTTCTGTAGGCGGGTATCACGATCGTCGAGCGGCGCGGTCCGTCGGCCTCCGGCCCCTCGCCGGTGGCGGCCTGGTCGGCGCCGGCGACCGCATCGTCTGAGACCTCGGCCACAACGTCGGTGGACTCGGCACCGTCCGCTCCGTCCGCGCCACCTGCGACGTCCAAGCTCTTCGTGAGCGTCGACTTCGACCAGCTCTCAGGGCCGACGAGAGTGACCGCGCCGTCCTCCACCAGCGGCTTGAGGATCTGCGCCAGGCTCAGCTGGTCCATGTTCAAACGGCGGGCCACCCCGGCGACGGTGCGACGGCCGTCGATGGCAACGATGACCCGCCACTGCTCACGGTCGACGCTCATGGTGGCGCTGACCATCCCTTCCGCCAGTTGGGGTATGGCGCTCATCGAGGGGATCACCGAGTCCACCTCCCGCCATTTCGCCAGCCGCTTCGTCGCCGCGGCCACTACGGCCGGCAGCTTGACGGGCTTGACAGATGCGACCTCGAACCGATCGCCCGGCTGGAACTCGAAGGAACCCCGGCCCGCCCGCAAGACCTGGAGGAACGCCTCTTCCAGCGACGCCCGCCAGTCTCGGCCGGACTCGCGCCAGATGCCTCCGCTCACCTCGACCCCGACCGCGAAGCCGTCATTGAGACGGATGGTGGCGTGCATGGAACCGGCGCGAATGCTCAGCCGCCCCGTGCAAGATCGCCGGGCGACGAGGGTCAGCACCTCGGCGAAGTCCGGGGCTTCAAAGGTCCCTGTAAGCGACATCGCCATGCTCACTGGTTCTCCTTTCCACCACCAGCGAGAGCGGGTGCCTGCGGACCGCCCTCCGTCTTCTTCGCATCATCGCGTCCCCCGGAGTCCTTCGGTACGCGGCCACCAACCTTTTTTTCGTGCACTTCACCATCCGCGTCGAGGGGCCCGGCCGGGTCTTCCCCGCCGGACCTCAGGGAGGTGGTCCCCGCCCCTATGAGCTCCCGGTCGCCGGTCCGCGCCGGCGGCATCGTCGGCGGGCCTTTAGAATCCTCCCATGGCACGAATCGACTTCCGCGACCGGGGCATGGGCGAGCACGTGGACTGGACCCTGTCCAGGCCCGAAATGGCGATGGGCATGGGCGCCCTCTCCGATGCCATCTACACCCACTCGAAGCTGGACGTGCGGGAGAGGGAGGCGGCCCGGTACAGCATCGCCCTGATCAACGACTGCGCCGTCTGCCAGGACACCCGGGCCAAAGGCGGCCCGGCCGCGGGCATCGACGACGGCTTCTACTCCGAGATCGCCGACTGGCGCGCCAGCACCGTCCTCACGGCACGCGAGCGCCTGGCCGCCGAGTTCGCCCAGAAGTTCGCTCTGGATCACTTGGCCATGGACGACGGGTTCTGGGCCCGCATGAGGGGCGCCTTCGCCGACGACGAGCTCGCCGACCTGACGATGTGCTGCGGGGCCTGGCTCGGGATGGGCCGGACCCTCGCCGTCATCGGCGTTCGCGCTCCCGACGAGCACCTGGTGGTCTGACCACCCGCTGGCGCCCGGTTCCTTTTGCGCTGTCGCCGGTCCCCGCGTTGGCCGCGCAGTAGCTCTGATAGACGGCGAGCAGGGCTTGCTTCTGCTGGTCGGTGAGCCGGGTATCGGAACGGATCGCCGACTCCGTGTCGCCCTCATGATGTCGTTCGTCATCGGAGCCGAACAGGCCGGCGCGCGCCAGAAGGGTTTCGGCGGAAAGGTCCAGAGCCCGGGCGATGGACCTCAACACGTGCACGGACGGCTCGTGCAAGCCGCGCTCGATCTGGCTCAAGTAGGGGTTGGATATGTCGGCCAGCGAGGCCATCTGGCGGAGCGACAGGTTGGCCAGCTCGCGCTGGGAGCGAATGAACGCTCCGAGCGCGCTGCGCGGCTCCTCGAGGTCCACCATGGCCGCCAGGGTAGCGCCGCGTGGCGGAACCCGATCGGCGTCGTATGATCCCCGGAGCGCGTGACATGCCGTCACGCTGAGGAGGGCGACTCCGGTGAAGGAACTCGTGTACCACCGCTATCTGTTGCCGTCGGTCGAGCGCGTGCCGAAGAAGACAGCCGTCATCGACGGATCTTTCAGCTCGACCTACGCCGAGCATCTGGATCGCGTCTGCCGGCTGGCTGACGGCATGAAGACCGAGTTGGGTGTCGGACCCGGCGACCGGTACGGCGTGATGGCGCTAAACGGTCACGAGTACCTCGAGTTGTATCACGCCAGCTTCCTGAGCGGCAGCGTCATCAACCCCCTCAACCTCCGCCTGGCGCCGAAGGAACTGTCCTTCATACTCTCCGATTCCGGGTGCAAGGTCTGCTTCGTCGACAGCTGGTTCGCCGGCCTGATCGGCGCCGTCCGCGAGGAAGCCGGCATCGACAAGGTGGTCCTCATCGGCGAGGGCGACGCGCCGCACGACTTCAAGTACGAAGACCTGGTCTCGGCCGGGGAAGCCAAGGTGCCGGCCGAGCGTGAGGAGGACGACGTCGCCATCCTCATGTACACGGGTGGGACCACCGGTCTGCCCAAGGGCGTGGTGCTCGACAACCGGGCCCTCATGCTCGACGTCTACAAGGTGGCCACGCGGTGGGGCATGTCGGAGGAGTTCGTGTACCTGCATCAGACTCCGATGTTCCACGCCGCCTCCCTCGGGGGGATCCTGGCCGTCCCGTCCGTGGGTGGGCTGACCACGTCGGTGCCTGTGTTTAGCCCGGAGTCGGTGCTCGACGTCATCGAACGGGACCAGGTGACCATGACGGTGATGGTGCCCACCATGATCGGCATGCTCCTCGACCACCCGGTGTTCAAGCCCGAGAGGCTGAAGTCGCTCAAGGTCCTGACCTACGGCGCGTCGCCGATGCCCACGGCCTTGCTCGAACGGGTGCTCGGGTTGTTCCCCGACATGGACATCTACCAGGGCTACGGGATGACCGAGAGCTGCGGTCTCCTGACCTGCCTGGGACCCGAGGAGCACCGCAGGGCAGGGGATCTGCTTCGCTCCGCCGGCCGGCCCATGCCCGGGTCGGTGATTTCGATCCAGGACGAGCACGGTGCTGTCGTCGCCGCGGGCACGTCCGGTGAGGTCTGCGCCAAGGCGGGCAACTACATGCGCGAGTACTGGAACCGGCCCGAAGAGACGGCGGCAGCCTTCCGGGACGGCTGGTACCACACCGGCGACGCCGGCTACATCGACTCGGAGGGCTACCTCTATCTGGTCGACCGCGTCAAGGACATGATCGTCACCGGCGGCGAGAACGTGTACTCGGCCGAGGTCGAGAACGCCATCGCCAGCCACCCCGCCGTGGCCCAGGTCGCGGTCATCGGCATCCCTTCGGAGAAGTGGGGCGAGGCCGTGCTCGCCATCGTGGTGAAGCGACCCGAGGCCGAGGTCAGCGAAGAGGACATCAAGGAATGGGCGCGGGAACGCATCGCCGGCTTCAAGGTTCCGAAGGTGGTGGAGTTCCGCTCCGAGCCCCTGCCCCTGTCGGGCGCCATGAAGGTGCTCAAGCGGGAGTTGCGCACTCCCTACTGGGAAGGCCGCGACCGCGCCGTTCAGTAGCTCCCGACTGCGACGAAGGGCGATCTAGGCGCCGGCGGCTCCCGTCGCCCGGCCGAGCACGGCGATCTCCTCTACGAGCAGGTCGGCCAGGTCCTCGATGTCGGGGACCAGTTCTCGGCAAGAGACGAGCCCGAAGTCCATGGTGTCCCGGTAGCTCTGGACCGTGATGTTTAGCCCTTGCCCGTCCACGATGGTCGACACCGGGAAGTAGTGCAGCATCTCGGCCGTGTCGAGATAGAGGGTGTGCCGGGGGCCGGGGACGTTGGAGATGACCACGTTGAAGGGCGGTCTCATCCGGTCTGCGAGCCGGAACCGGCTGGACATCCGCGCCGCCCGGATCGCCAGCGCCGGGGGCGCGAAGTCGGCGTAGTCGACGAGCACGTCCGCCGGCACCAGGGCGAAGCGGTCCTTGGCCTCCCCCATGGTTTTCTGCATCTGGCGCAGCCGATCGATCGGATCCTCGGTCGTGGTGGGCAGAATCGGAAACAGCGCCGACACCCGGTTGGTCCATGGGTCCTCCTCGGCGCCGGTACGGATCGACGCCGGGACCATGGCCACCAGAGCCGAGGTCGGCAGGGCGTCATGACCGAGAAGGTATTGCCGCAGCGCCCCGGCGCAGGCGGCCATGACCACGTCGTTGACGGTAGCTCCGGCCGACGCCTTGATGGCCTTGACCCGGCCGAGCGGGACCGACCTGAGGGCCACCCGCCGGTGCGGAGTGATGGCTCCGTTGAATGGCGTCGAAGGGGCCGCGTTCTCCGGGGCCGGCGGGGCGGCGTCGGCATCGCGATCGGCGCGGGCGGCGATCCTCGCCCCCACGGGATTCGGGATGGTGCGGACCAGGTCGGCCAGGCCGGTCAGACCCCGATTGCGGGTCAGCTCTCCCATGGCTCGCATCGACCGCACTTGTAGCTTGACGAACTTGCCGGGCTTGCCGACCGCCCCGCTCATGACTTTGGACAGCGTCTGGGCCGGACTCGGGACCCGCTCGGTCCGCGGCAGTCCAGGGCTCTGGGCCTCGTCCGCGGCTCCCGGTTCGGAGTTGTAGAGAATCTTCATCAGCTCGGCTCCCGCGGCGCCGTCGATCGTGGCGTGATGGAGCTTGGCCATCACCGCGAAACGGTCACCTTCCAACCCGTCGACGACGTAGACCTCCCACAAGGGATGGCGCCGGTCGAGGGGCCGAGCGATCAAGCGGGCCACCAGCTGACTCAACTGGTCGTCCGACCCCGGGGACGGCAGGGCCGATTCCCTGAGATGGAACTCCAAGTCGAACTCGGGATCCTCGATCCAGAATGGGTGATCCAGGCCGAAGGGAACGTCGACCAGGCGCCGACGCATCGGCTCGAGATCCGGGAGACGGCGGGCCAGCTTGGCCTGCATGGCCTCGTACGCGGACCAACCGGGCGCGTCGGGCCGGGCGAAGACGGCCAGGCTGCTCACGTGACCGAACTGCGACCCGGTCTCCATGTAGAGGAAGCTGGCGTCGACACCGCTGAGCTGTTTCATGGATCTCCTCGAACTGGGACCTGTTGTCCCGCCAGGCGGCGCGGCGGCGCCCTGTCCCAACCATATGCCGTCCCGATGCGGTGAGGCTCGGCGCCAGGAAGTGCTAGATTTACTTAGCACTTTGCTGTATGCTCAAACCAACCCGCCGACCTATAGGAGGAACCAGTGAGCGCCGCCAAGCAGACCGATGCCCCCACCCAGAGCGATCTCGCCGGCAGCGTCCGGACCATGACCGAGGAGTCCATCAAGTCGGCCCAGGGCCTTTTCGAGGCCGCCTTCGGCCAGGCCCGCCAGTTCGCCGACACCGTCACCGACGCCGCCCTGGCGACGGTCAAGCGCAACCAGGACGTGGCGCAGCAGGCGATCGGTTCGCTCGCCGGAGTCGTTTCTGACGGATTCGACGGATCGCTTTCCAATCTGCCCGAATTCGACGTTCGCGAGACGGTGACGGCCGGCTTCGAGCTGGTCAAGAACGTCATCGATGCGCAACGTGAGCTGGCCGAGCGCATCATCGGCGCCGCCACCAGCGCGGCCGGCCCCGCCGCCTGAGAACGTCAACCCCTCAGCGACGCGCCACCCCGAAAGTGGCGCGTCGCTTTCTTGCGTCCCGGGCGTAGGCGGGGCCGAGCGGGCCCTAAGTCTGAGTGGTGCCGGTCCGGGTCAGGGCTCCGTTGGCGTAGGTCCAGACCGTCGTGGCCTGCACGCTCGGGCAGCAAGTCGGATCCTGGGACGCGTACCACAACTCGTGCACCGTGATCTTTCCCGGGGCGATCACTATCCCGCCCGCGGCGGTATTGAAGTAGGCCACGTGCGGACTGTTGGGGTTACCGGGCTGCTGGGTGGTGAGGGTGCCGACCACCTGGAGCGTCCTGGTGGCAGCCGAGTACACGACCCAGGAGTCCGCGAGCTGTCCGTCTGCAGTGCCCGAACCGTTGTCGCACCAGATGTTCACTGCTGCTTGGTCCTGGCCACTGCCGGTAAGGTCGCCGTAGACGACCGTTGACAAGCTCACGTGGACCGTCGTCATCCCCGGGAAGCGACTCGACGCTACCGTGGCCTGACCGGACTGAAGGCGGATCGGCTGCAAGGCGCCGCAAACCGAGCCCGGCAACGTCACGTTCTTCCAGTCGACCGTTTGGATCGCGAACGAAGTCGATATGGTCGTGGTGGCGGCCACCGGGGTGGTCGTGTTCGGTGTCGTCGCCGTGGTGGTGGGGGCGGCCGTCGTGGTCGAGGTGGACGGCGCCGTCGTGGTCGACGAGGGGCGGGCCGATCGGTGGCTCGAACCACAACCGGCCAGGCCGATCAACAGGGCGGTTTCGAGAATCGCCCTCACTGCTCTTCCCGCCGGAACTGTTCTGCTCACCGCTCGGTCTCCTCTATCGACCTCTGATGGTCCGGAGGATGCTAGAGGTTCGAGCCCGCCAGGGGCTCGTTTTGCCGGCAAATGCCGGAATGGCATCACGTCCTTGGCTGGAGTAGGGCGGCCAGCTTGGAGATGCGCGGTACGACCCCAGCGAAGTCGAAATATCCCATACCGGCTTGGAGCATCGCTCCGCTGAAAGCGAGCAGTACGGCTTCGACGACCTCAGGGTCGGCGTCGGGTCCGATGGCGATTTCGATCCGGAGACTGAGATCAAGTCCGATGGCGTTGCGGAGGCGGCGGATGTCGGGATCGCTCAGGAGGAGGGCGCTCAACGCGGCATCGGCGAGCGCGGGCTCGTCGGCCAGCAGGAGGCCTGGACCGTTCAGCGCTTGCGTTATCCGATCTTCCAGGGCCAGGTCGGCGCCCGGAGACGGGGTCGGGACGGCGCTGAGGTGACGCCAGAAGATCTCCGCCACGAGGTGAGCCTTGGAAGTGAAGTAGTTGTACGCAGTGGTGTGGGTGACACCCGCTCGAGCGGCGACCGCCCGGAGCGTGATCTGGTCGTAGCCGTGGTCGCGGAGGTGGTCGAGGCCGGCGTCGAGTAGGGCGGTTACCGTTGACGCTTGGCGCTGGCTGAGGCGCTGGCGCGGCCGCGGGGCGCCGGCTTCGATGCGGGGGGCGGGGTCGGTCACGTTCCGGGCTCGCCCGGGAGTCGTCCGGTCGAGCGCAGGTAGCGCACGGTGTCGACGAAGGTCTCCGCCGAGGTGCGGTAGGTGCAGCCGAGGTCCGCCAAGGTGGCGCGATCGTCGGTGGGCACTCCGCTGACCATGATCTTAGCGGCCTCCTCCGACAGCGGGACGGACGCCCCGCCCTCGGCTCGAAGACGGTCGAAAGATCGGCCTAGCTCGAGTAGCTCATCGGCTGAGACGGCCTGCTGGGCCACCTCGCGCCCAGCGGCGTCAGACAGGGTTTGTGTCCACTGCGCCCAGGTCAGGTAGTGGCCCCCGGCGAGATAGTGGCGAGCGCCCCGGCCGGGCTCGACTGCAGCGGTGAGGATGGCGGCGACGTCGCGGACGTCGATGACGCCGAGTCCACCAGGGGGAACGAGCATCATCGACTCGAGCGCGCCGAGGATGGCGGCGAAGCTGCCGTTGAGATGGGGGCAGGTGGGGCCGTAGACGCCGCCGAGAACGACGCTGGTCACTGGCGCCCCCTGCGCTTGCCAGTCGCGCACCAGGTCCTCGACGGCGACCTTGGAGGCGCCGTAACTGGAGCCCGCGTGGGCCAGGGCGCTGTCGGGGGTGATAGTGGCATCGTCGGTCGGCAGGTAGGCGGTGATCGACGAGGTGTACACGACCGGATCGGCCCCGGCATCGAGGGCGGCGGCGATCACGGTGCGCGCACCGTCGAGGTTCACCGACGTGGCCGGTCCGGTGCCGCTGTCGACGCCGATCTCGCCCGCGGCGTGAATGACGGCGTTGCAACCGCCGACCGCGGCAGTCACCGCGGCGCGGTCGGTCATGTCGCCGACCACGACCTCCCCGGTAACGCCGTGGGGCTCCAACGCCAGGGGCACGCGAGCCGGGTCGCGGGCGAGGATGCGCACGTCGTGGCCGGCGTGACAGAGGGCGGCCACGGTGTGTGAGCCGACGAAACCGGTGGCTCCGGTGACAAGGACCCGCATGACCACTCCCTCGGTTGACTCAGTTCTTTACACGTGTAAGCTAATCGAAGTGAAGACCCTGAGCGGCGCACGACCCGATGTCGGCCACCTCGAAGAAATGACCCGCGACCCGATCGGCCTGATGCAGCGGGTCCGCGACGAATGCGGAGACGTCGGCCGGTTCTTGTTGGGATCGCGCCAGGTCGTCTTGGTGACGGGACCCGAAGCCAACGAGTGGTTCTTCCGAGCGACGGAGGATGAACTCAACCAAGCCGAGGCCTACCCCTACATGACCCCGATCTTCGGGCCGGGAGTGGTCTTCGATGCGCCGCCGGAACGGCGCCGCGAGATGCTCCACAACCAGGCGCTGCGCGACAAGTTCATGCGCGGCCATGCCCGCACCATCGCCGGCGAGGTCGACGTGATGGCCGGTGGGTGGTCGCCGTCGGGCGGGGAGATCGATCTGCTCGACTGGTTCGCGGAACTGACGATCTACACGTCGTCGGCCTGTCTGATCGGCCCCAAGTTCCGGGCCGCGCTGGACTCCCGGTTTGCGCAGCTGTATCAGGACCTCGAGCGGGGGACCGACCCGGTCGCTTACATCGACCCCTACGCCGACATCGAGAGCTTCCGTCGCCGCGATGCGGCCCGGGCCGGCCTCGTCGAGTTGGTTCAGGCGATCATGGACCAACGGACGGTCTCCCCGACGGCGTCAGACGACGAACGCGACCTGCTCGATGTGTTGATGTCGATCGACAACCCCGACGGCACCAAGCGCTTCATCGCGGATCAGATAACCGGCATGTTCATCGCGATGATGTTCGCCGGACACCACACCACCTCGGGCACGGCCGCGTGGACGCTCATCGAGCTGTTGCGCCACCCCGAGGAGATGGCCGCGGTCATCACCGAGGTCGATTCCCTCATGGCCGACGGCGCCGAGGTGTCCTATCAAGCGCTGCGCGACGCCCCCCGGCTCGACGCGTCCATCAAGGAGACGTTGCGCCTGCACCCGCCACTGATAATTCTGATACGAGTCGCCAAGGAGCGCTTCGAGGTTCTCGGCGAGGTCATAGAGCCGGGACAGATGGTCGCGGCGTCGGTAACCGTGTCGCACCACCTACCCGACTCGTTCGTCGACCGCGACCGCTTCGACCCGTCCCGCTATCTCGACGGCCGCAACGAGGACCTCGCCAACCCATGGAGCTGGATCCCCTTCGGGGCGGGCCGGCACCGCTGCGTCGGCGCCGCGTTCGCGCAGATGCAGCTGAAGGCCATCTTCCTCACCCTGCTGCGGGATTGGACCTTCGACGCGTCCCAACCACTCGACAGCTACCGCAACGACCATTCCAAGATCGTCGTGCAGCTGGCCCAGCCGTGCACGGTCCGCTACCGCCGCCGGGCCGACCGTCACGTCGGCGCCTGATGGCCTGGACGATCCGACTCGACGAGGTTCTCTGCCAGGGCCATGGTGTCTGCGAGTCCGAGGCCCCTGAGATCTTCGTGGTCCCGAAGCGGGCCCTGACCGTCACCATCCTCGCCGAATGCCCCGACGACACCCAACGCAGCGCGGTGGAAGCCGCGGTCCGCTACTGCCCGACCCATGCTTTGCGCATCGAGGAGACCGACTGACATGGCTGCCTACCCCAGAGCAGAGCTCGAAGCTATGGTCCAGCGCTGGCTGGACGTCAACAAGCAAGCCGAAGCGACCGGCGACTGGCGATGCATGGCTGACTGCTACGCGGTCGACGCCACCTACGGCTGGAACTACGGGCCCGGTCATGACTTCATGGCCGTCGGCCGTGACGAGATCCGCGACATCGCCATCGGCCTCGAGATGGACGGCCTCCAAGGCTGGACCTACCCGTACGAGACCACCCTCATCGACGACCAGAAAGGCCAAGTCGTCGGATTCTGGCACCAAATCGCCGGAGCTAGGCGCGCCGACGGCACCCAGTACGAGATCGCCGGCATCGGCGGCAGCTGGTTTTCCTACGCCGGCAACATGGAGTGGGCCTGGCAACGCGACTGGTTCGACCTCGGCAACGCCGGTGCCCTGTTCCTCGAGATGATCCGCGACGGAAAGCTGTCCGAAGGAATGACCGCCCGCATGAACCGCGCCATCACCCCCGACCTGCCCGGCCATTACAAGATCGGTCAGTCGCCCGTCCCCATCTGGCCGCCGAATCGATGACCCGCCCCTTCGACGCCGACTTCGGGCTCCACCGGTTGTCCCGAGGCGACCTGTGCACCCTCGGTCGGGAGCGCCTCCTCGCCGGGCACCTCCAGGATCGCGGTTCGATACCTGCGGTCCTCCGCCATCACCCGATGGATGAGGCCTACGAGATCGCCATCGAGGAGTGGATGACCGCCAGCCCGGTCTACACCCGACGCATGCAGCGCCTCCTTGGGTACGCCGGTGACGACGTGATCACCATATTCAAAGGGCTCCAACTCGACATCGGCTTCCCTCACCAGTTCATGGACGTCGGCTACGAAGTCCACGACCGCCACACGGGTGACTTCTGGCTGCGGACATGTGGGGCGCTCGCGGACGTAGCCCCGATGGGTGAAGCGTTCGTGCACGGCATGTGTCACACCATCGAGGACCCCACTTTCGACGCCACCGCCGTGGCCACAAACCCCCGCGCCCAGGTCCGCCCGATCCACCGACCCCCCGGCGTCCCCCGAGGCGGCCCCGACTGCCATTGGACCGTCGTCATCGACCCCGCACACGATCCGGTCGCGCCGCATCCTCGCCTCGAGCGCGTGGCGCGCAGCGTGCTGGCCACTCTGCCTAATGAGCCCGTTGATACGACCGAAACGGGCGGCCGGTCCGATTACAGCGGACCATTCGAGGCCGACTTCGAACTCGAGCATCTCTCCCACCGAGCCTTGCAGATCGCGGTGCGGGAGTTCGCCATCCAAGGCCATCTCCTGGCGCGCGCCCTGATGCTCGCCGTCGACCATCACGACGGCCCCGACCGCGCCGTCGAAGCCGGACGTGCGCTGTTTACCGGCATCGCATGGATAACCGCCGAACGCATCCACCGCGCCCTCGGAACCGGCGACGACCTCGCCGCCCTGGCCAACACATTGCAGCTCACCCACCTCCTCGGCCTCGTCGACTACACCGGCCTCAGCGTGACCATGCCCGACGCCGATACGATCACCCTCACCCTGGCGCCCGACGCCCCCGCTCTCGCCGAGGGCGACCCTTACTCGCTGGCGGGACTACTCGACCTCGGCGCCTACGAGATCGTCGACGCCCTGGTCCACGGCGCCAATCCCGGAGCTGTGGTCAGCCACCCCGAAGCGAACCGGTCGCCGGCAGTCTGGACCATCACTGCACCCCCCGGGGTGGAACCGGTGATCGAGCCTGATGAGGTTCAGGTCATGCGCTTCAGCACGGGACCAACGACCGTGCTCATACGCCGCCGCCCGCTCGCTGTCGGGTCCGCACCCGCTTCGACGAGCCACCCGTGATGCGGCGACGGGCCGTCGTCAATTGCCGCATAGCCGCCTGAGGGTTCCCGCAAACAATGCCGCGGCACCACCGGATCGCGCCGACGGGTCCACGGTCGCTCCCCCTGGGCCGTGCTCGATCCGGTGCGGGGAACGGTGCGGGTGACGATCGTTAGCTGAACGGTCCAAAGGAGACCTGAGCGCTGCTGATGACTGCGGCGCTAGCTGTAGCTCTCGACGAGCGGCAGCATCTGATGGGCGCTAACTTGGCCACCAACCGCTGTGCACGACAGGGTCGCTGGCTGGGTTGGTGGGCACGAGATCTGGTAGAGGTAGTCTTGCGTGCGCTCGGGTATGTCGATGGTGGCGATAGTCCAGCTGTTCCCGTCCCATACCTCGGAGAAAGGGGCCGTCAGCGTGGACCCAGTGGCGACGCATGACAAGGCGGATGAACACGACACCGAGTTCAGGTTATTACCTTGTCCGGACGTGTTCGGAGACGATTCTTGTGTCCAGGTGGTGCCGTCCCATGAATCCACGAGTGTGTCGGTCGACTGGGCTTCGGGGGCGTATTCGCCCACTGCGGTACATGATTGCGGTGTCGCGCACGAGATCCCGCTCAACGATCCCTCGTACACGGGGGGCAGTGTGGAGAGTGACCAGCCGGCACCGTTGAACATTTCGACCGCCGGTTGGTCGTAGGACTGTCCTTGTACGGAGCCTTGTCCACTGGCGGCACACGACGTGTCGGACGCGCAGGAGACGTCCGACAGGTCATCAATTGACGGATCCGAACTGTCGATCGTCCATGACGTTCCGTTCCAGGTTTCGATCAGACCATACCCGGAGACGGTGCCCGAGATGCTGGTACCCACCGCGACGCACCAGGCGCTGCTTGTACATGAGACTCCGTAGAGTTCTTGGTCGCTGCCTGACGGATTGGGAGTTGGTGTTACGTTCCAACTGGTGCCATCCCAGGTCTCGACAAACGTCGCGTTGTATCCTTCTGACCCGGGTTGGTAGCCGACGGCGACACACCAATCTGGGTTCGAACACGAAACGGCATTGACCGGATCGAACCCACTATTGGGACTTGGGACGACCGTCCACGCGGTTCCGTTCCACTGCTCGATCAATACCTGCCGAAGAAAGTCCTGATTCATGTAGGCACCGACGGCTACGCAGAAGCTCGGCGAGGTGCACGACACTCCACTTAGTGGGTTGTATGTGACGTCATTGGGAGGGTGCTCGGTGACCGTCCAGGTTTCGGCCGCAAATGATTCCGTCAAGATGTTGCCGTTATTCAGGGGGCCTTGGTAGCCGACGCCCTCGCAGCGAGACGACGAGCAGGAAACGCCTTGCAGGACGCTGTTACCGGCGATCGTGGGTGTATCCATCGCCGACCAGACGCTACCGTTCCAAGAAAGCGCCACAGTTTGGTCAACGGTTGAAGCGTTGCATCCGGATGTTGACGTGCAGAAATCCCCGACCGCGACGCACGATGTGGTGCTCGTGCACGACACCGCATTGATGTTGTAACTCAGCGACGGATCCGTGGGGAGTGTCTCCGCAATCCAGGTGCTCCCGTCCCAGGTCAATGCGACTGGCTGCCGCGGGCCTGTCGGCGAGTCCGGCTGGGCGGAACCCACCGCCACGCAGCTTGATATCGAAGTGCAGGACACTGCCGTGAGCGCGTACGTCTCAGAACTACCGCCTGGAAGCGTTTCGGTTGACCAGTCGGAACCGTTCCATACCTGGGCAGCAGTGTCAACTGTCCCTAGGCCTACTACAACACAAAAGCGCGCAGAAAGGCAGGAGACACCAGCCGGGGTCGGGCTGGGCGACGGAAGTCCTGTTGATACCGGCGGCCTTATCCGAGACCACGTCGCCCCGTTCCACATTTCGACCTCAGGATGGTCGAAGTCGACGCTCCCTGTGTGTTCATTCGAATACTTCGCACCTACGGCCAGACAAAACCGCGCAGATGGACACGACACACCTGAGAGGGCAGTGGAGCGCAAGAAATGGGGGTTGGTCTGCACGGACCAGCGGGCGCCGTTCCACCAGGCGATCTTCGCCTGGTCGCCGCCGAGGGCCGAGTCCGAAGCCGACCCAACCCCCACGCACCACTCGGGCGATGCGCACGACACAGCATCAAACGAGAGAGCCTCATATCTAGGTGGAGTTGGCACCGGACCGTTAGACCAAGCGTTTCCGTCCCATTCATCAACCTCTGGTAGCTGCCTAGGGGTGCCGGCGTACACATCTTGAAAACCCAATGCCATGCAATAGCGCGACGAGGAACAAGACACGGCCGCCAGACTCTGCGCATCGCCACCCGGCACCGCCGGCACCCCAGGCACCTGCGACCAACCGTTCGACTGAGCACTCACCTCCGGCTGCTCGACGGAGACCACCCCGACGCCCGCGAGCACCACCATAAGACCAACCCGGACAGCAAACCTACCCGCCGCCCTGCACCCACGACGACCAGCACACGCCTTGCGCATAACTCCAAATACTTGCCCAGCGCCACTCCCCGGACGCGGACCCTCATCTCGCCCCAGCCGCAGGCGTGCCAGTCCCCTGTCCGGAAGAGCGGCCGCCCTTCGCCTCTCGGGTGTCCCATGAGCACGGCCACTTCGCCTTGCAGAGAACCCGAGGCAGCGAAGGGGTAGCACCTCGCCGGCTTTCTCCAAGAGTTCATGGCCGAACGGGAGAACCGCCCCCAAGAAGACTGCCGAGGTCTCCCTGTGCCTGCTCGGATGCGCTGTCTCGCCAGCACGACATCCTGCAATCAGGCGCCAACCTGCGAGACGATGCCGATTATCCCATCTCGCGCCCATCTGATGGTTGGAACCAGGCCACCCTACGAGCACATACTCGGCAGGCGTCGAGGAGCGTCAATCCGGCGGTGTCGGTCGGACCGGCAGAACCACCTTGCCGCGTGCCGGAGTTGGAAAGGGACCCAAGGTGGCTCCGACACGGTAGACCGTGACTCCTGCGTGCTCGCGCGAAGCCATTACGACGTCGTTCAGACGTTCTGCCTGATGGAGGGCGTCCTCAAAAATGAGGTACCGCCAAGCCGCGTCCCGCGAAGCAGTGCCGGCCTTATCAAACTGCCAGAGCTGGACCACCCAAGGAATGTTGGCCAGCGTATCTTCGTGCACCCATGCCCCTTCAGCCCAAAACCACCGCTCACACTCGATCTCGGCGCCGTCACCGTTACTATCAACTAGCACGACAGCCTCGTCCACAACCTGATGGATCAGGACGACTCTGGCATACCGAGGGTGCCAGCCACCCGCCGCCAAGACGGTTGCCTCCGTAAGCACGTCCACAAGCCCAGTCTGCCCGAGCAAGCCCGTGGAGCTAGGGCGTGGTCGCAGAGTGTTCCTTCCTCCGTCAACTCCATCGCCTGACGACCAGCGCCGAGTCGATCCGCGCTCCAAGTCTTGATCAGACTCCGTAGGCCGTATCGTGACGGGATGGTGGAGCCAGATCCAGACGTACTCGGTCATTACGAGTCCATTCGAGAGGAGGATCGCATGTCCGAGGGTCTCGGACGGCTTGAGCTACTTCGAGTCCAGGAGGTCCTGGGTCGTTGGCTGCCGAAGGCACCGGCCACCATTGTCGATATCGGTGGGGCGGCCGGGGTTCACGCCAGATGGCTGGCAAGCCTCGGTAACTCCGTGCGCATCATCGACATAACGCCTCGTCACGTAGCACGGGCGACCCACGATCTTGCACAGCTCGGGGTCAAAGCCGACGTCGGAGACGCCCGATCGCTGCCACTGGGCGACGAGGATGTCGACGTGGCCCTCCTGTTCGGACCCCTTTACCACCTTGTCGAGAGAGGCGATCGGCTCCAGGCACTTCAGGAGGCCAAGCGGGTAGTGCGACCTGGTGGCATTGTCGTCGTCGCGGCCATCAGCAAGTTCGCCTCCCTCTTCGACGGCCTGGCGCGGGGGTTCCTCTTCGACCCCGACTTCGTCCCTATCGTCGAACGCGATCTAGTCGAAGGTCAGCACCGCAACCCTGAGAGAAGGGCCCATTGGTTCACCACGGCCTTCTTCCACCATCCCGACGAGCTACGCCAGGAGGTCACGGATGCCGGTTTGGAAGTCCGAGAACTCGTGGGTCTTGAAGGGCTGGGTGGCTGGCTTCCCCATCTCGCCTCTCGCTGGGACGATCCCGCCAGTTTTGAACGGATCGTCTGGGCAGCACGGGTGATCGAGGACGAGCCGTCGCTCTTGGGCCTCTCCGCACACATGCTGCTGATCTCCAGCAAACCCTGAGAGCGCATATTCGCGGTGCGACTAAGTCGCCTGGATTCGAGGGAGAAGCGCCGAGTCGATCCGCGCTACTTCAGGTATTTCGATGGACAGGAGATTCCACGGGCTGACACTGTGCGCAGATGGTTCACAACGTTGCTCTGGTTCTCGGTGGTGGTGGGGCTGCCGGGAATGCGTGGGAGATCGGTATCATCGCGGGCCTGGCCGAAGCTGGTCTCGATATGACAGAGGCCGCCGATTTGGTGGTCGGCACCTCGGCGGGGGCCACCGCGGCAGCGCAGGTCCGGAGCGGTATACCGGCGGCCGAATTGCTGGCGTCGGTGCTATCCCCGCCGGTTCGACCGGTCGGACAGAACCGTGAGCAGCCGCCGTCCCTGCCGATGGCCACAGTGTTCGAGAGGATGAGGGCCATCGGCGCCGCTGCCACCTCGGCAGCCGATCTGCAACGTGCGATGGGTGCGTTCGGGTTAGAGAGCGACTCCGTACTCGAACCCGGGGCGGGACAGCGGCGCGCAATAGTCGCCGCCAGGTTGCCTCGCCCTGAATGGCCGGATAGGCCGATGATCGTGGTGGCCGTCAACGCGCATACGGGCGAGTTGGCTGCGTTCGACCGCGATTCCGGCGTCGATCTGGTGGACGCGGTCACTGCGAGCACCGCGCTGCCCGGACTAGTCCCCACACAGAGCATTAACGGCATTCGCTACATCGACGGTGGCGTGCGCTCCCCCGACAACGCCGACCTTGCCTCGGGCTATGCGCACGTGATGGTGCTCTCGCCGTTGGGCGGACGGAGCGGGACACCACCAGAAGGCCAGTTCGAGGGCCTGCGCAGGCCGCCGGGATGGGGCGTGGACCTGGCAAGCCAGGTCGAGGCCCTGCGCAAGCAGGGCAGCCACGTCGAGGTGATCACACCGGACGCCGATTCCCGAACCGCAATGGGCACGAACCAGATGGATCCCGCGACCCGCATCCCCGCCGCCCGTGCCGGTTTCGCCCAGGGCAAGCAGGAACCGACCCGCGTGACGTTCTTCTGAAGAGTGCACGCCGACGCGCCGCGCTACACCATCGTCTATGAAGAGCCACTCTGGGAGCCCATCGACGTTCGGTTTCACTTCACTCGCTGCTCCGGCTTTGGTCTGAAGACAGCGACCCCTGCGCCGTCGCCATCCCGGCGCGCGCCATGCAAAGAGTCAGTGAGGAGCACGGGCGCTTCCGCTGGTGTATACGCCCATTCTCCCATTAGCCCCACGCCCGGGTCTGGCAACTCCCTACTAGCACCGAAGCCCTTGGTGGCGTCGTCCGGCGCACCTAATCGCGCCCGGAGGCCACCAGACACAACTTCGCCAAGTATGGAGTTGACGCCCGAATCGGCACTGGGGGCGCCCACGTTCAGTCCTCTTGCCCGAGCCTGACTATCCGTGCTGTCTCCTGGATCAGCCGTACCACCACTTCTAGGTCTTGCTCGGCTAACTCCGGCAGCGCCCTGGCGGTGTTCCGAATCCGCTCCAAGGCCTCAAGGAGTTGCGTCCAGCTCGCAAGCCCACTTGGCCCTGCCAGGTGCGATGGGAGCACGTATGAAAGAGGAGTCAGTTCGCGTCGTTCGCACCAGCCTTCGACAAGCGTGTCGAGAGGACCGATCACGGGATGGTTCGCTCGCCCCGCAATGGGATCAACACCGTCTGCCAGCCACGCCAGGTTGGGCCAGAGTTCTCGCTCGGCGTCGGTCAGCGTCGCCAGACCCTCATCATCGTCGTAGCCGAAGAATCCAGTGACGCGACCTTGGCCGTCTCGGGCGATACCCACGCGAGCCATTGTGTAGTGGCAGCGGGAGCGGCGCCAGATTCTTGTCGCCTTCGCTCCCGGACGCCATCCCTTCGCGCCCGAGTCGGCCGCTATGCGCCGGTCGAGGGTTGGTCTCTTGGTAGGGCTGGTAGTTCCCGAACGATCGTATCGACATCCGGGCGGCCGATAACTTCCACATATCGGATCATCCCGGCGACTATGTCGAGCATATTTGCGCCCGGGTATCGGCCCTCGCTGGTCCCGGCCAGGTGCTGGGGACGATCAACGGTTAAAGAAAGCGTCGTCGGGTCGAATATCGAGTTCGAGGAGCACGGGGAACACGAGCTGAAGGGTGTGCCGGGGAAGTGGCGCCTCTTCGCCCTGACGGACAAGTGCGCTTAGCTTGCCCGGTATAACACTGACCTGTATTGATTTGAACCGGCGGGATGGGCGTGGCGACGGTCAGCCGCCCTCTGGCAACCGACACCGTAACCGCGGTATGGCGCTCGCTCTCCGTCTTCCCCGAACGCCATAACGACGAGAACCTGTATCAACCGTCCCAGCGCAAGGGCGTTCCGAATCGGCGCGCCACGCGCTGGCGGTTGGCTGGAGCCAATCCGTCGATCGAAACGTCTCTATGATTATCCGCGACGTGCGACTGGCAGAGCGCAGATCAGATTGTGGGTGGGAGGTTTCTGATGATCCGTCCGCAACCCGGCAGGGCACGGTCTTCAGTTGGGGTGTCGGCGAGTTCGGGGTGCCGGTGATGCCATCCCGGGTCTCGGTGCCGAAAGGCCGCTCGGTCGAGGATTGTCTTGGGGGTAGCGGTCGGGCGGTGGTGGTCGGCGTCGGAGCTGGCCGATTTCCTGACGTCGTTAGGCATTGTTGGGTGTGAAGGAGGTGCCGATCGGCACGGCGTCGCAGAGGCAACTCTCGCCGGTTTGGATTTCGTGCGCGGTGGCTCCGCCCCACCGGAGGATGGTTTGGCCGGTCCACACGGCCGGGGTGTCGCTCACCGCAGGCGTTGGAGCTGGTGGCCCGAAGTGCCAGGTGCCGGTTGCCGGGTCGAGTAGTAGGGGGCGTCCGTGGGGGTCGCTGTCTTCGAGTATGACGACGTCGTGGCCGTCCCAGATATCGGGATCGTAGTCTGATTCCTCGCCGGTGAATCCTTGGGGAGCGTCGGGAAGGACGCGCCAAGTGTTGGTGGTGGGGTTGTAGGCGGCGACGTCGTCGTGGGGCTCCTGCCCCGGGACCGGACCGCCGCCGAAGCCGCCGCCGACGATCAGCTCCGTTCCATCCCAAACGGCGAGCGTTTGGTCCCGGCCGCCGGGCAGGGGCGAGGGTGGTAGCCGTCGCCAGGTGTTGGTGGCCGGGTTGTAGGCGACTGTGATCTCCGGAACGGTGTCGGTTGAGGCGCTGCCCTCGCCGGCGCCGACGATGATGAACTCCGATCCGGTCCAGACGGCCTGCCCGAACACCGGGGCTTGCACGGGGGCGACGGCGCCGGTTCGCCAATGGTCGGTGGCCGGGTCGAAGATGCCCACGGCGTCGCTGCCGCCGCCGTGGTTTCCAGAGCTACCGTTGCCGAAGAATCCCCAGGCCAACATCTCTGAGCCGGTCCACGCCGCGTAGCTTGCTGAGTCGGTCAGGTTGCCGAGGGGGGCGGCCGGTAGTTGACGCCAGGTGTTGGTGGCCGGGTCGTAGGCCGCCCCGTTGTCAGGGGAGGAGTCGCCTAGTGACCCCCCATAGATCAACGCTTCGGTTCCGGTCCACACTGCCACTGGGCCGTCCCGCGGCGAGATCGGAGCCGTCGCCGGCAGGGACCAATGTCTGGTCGACGGGTTATAGGTCACTCCCGGGCCGGTGGCTCCCTTGACCGTTTGGCCGCCCCAGAACAGCACTTCTGAGCCGGTCCAGACGGCCACCTCGTCGATGCGAGACGCGGTAGGGGCTGGCGGGAGCAGAGCCCACCCGGGCGGTGTGTAGACCTGAGGGGTCGAGGGGATGCTCGTGTCTTGTTGGGCCGGGGCGACCGAAACGTGCGCCGGCTGAGAGTGCGAAGAAACCGCAACCGTGACAACGGCCGCGCCAAGCAAGAGGGCGCCGGTCACTGCAGCCGTGGCCATAGGTGCGCGTCGACGCCGCCGAGCGATTCGTCGGTCGAACTGGTTGTCGAGCTCGGGTGTAGCCGTTACCGAGGAGCCGGCGCGATGGAGCGCTCCTTGCAAGCGGAAAGTGAAGTCATCGTGGTCGGGATTGCTCATTGAATCTATTCCTCTCCGAAGACGTCGCGAAGCCGGGCCAGGCCCCGTGTCACGGAGGACTTGACGGTGCCGATACTTTTGCCGAGGACGATCGCCGTGTCGGCCTCCGACAGGTCCTCGAAGTAGCGCAGCACGATAGGTGCTCGTTGATGGACCGGGAGGCGGAGAAGCGCCCGTGTCAGTATGTGGTGATCGGCCGATCGCTCTGCGCTGTCGGGGGAAACGGGCCGGACGGTGTGTCGCTGTTGCTCGCGGCGCTCGAGGAAACGACGCCGTCCTCGGCTTTTGACCTCGTTGACAATGGCCCGGCGGAGATAGGCTTCAGGGTTGCCGATCGCCTGACGTTGCCAGGACTTGAAGACCTTCGCGAGCGCCTCCGCGGCGATCTCCTCGGCCAGCGCCTGGTCGCCGCACATCAAGAACGCGAAGCGCATCGCCGGGACTCGCTGGAGCGCGTAGAAACCCTCGAACTCGGCGGTTCTCTCGCCGGGCTGGCTGCTTGAAGTCACGGCCACAGTCGGAAACACAACAAGTCAGACGCAGCAGAGTCGGAAAAGGTTGAGTCCCGACACGATTGATCGTAGCGCCCCTTCCGGACCAGCGATTCGCGCCAGTCGATGGGGCAAGCTTGGCAGGATGAACTCGCATGACATACTCGTTCTCGTCGTCGACGTCGCGCCAGAACGCTCCGCGAAGTCAGGAAGCAATCTGAGCGCACGTTCCGGCGTTTTCCCGCTTGCGTTTGTCGTTCGGTGAAGGGGCAGCGTCCTGGAAACCTCAGAAGGTCCAGCAGCCATTCGTCGGGTCCTCGGCGTAGGATCTGATCGCGTCGACCGCGAGCCAGGCCCATCCAGTCGAGATGGCGGCAAGGATCAACCCGGCGGCTACCAGCCATCCCGCCCTCCGGCTCGACTGCCGGCGGAGAACCGCACCCGCCAGAGCCAGAGCCGAGACGATGCACATGGCACCTGACACGATCGGGAATCCGGGTTCAATGTCAACCAGCCGAACGTAGCCAGGCGGGCACTCAGCGCGTGTATGCAGGTCATATACCCACAGGACCAAGGAGAGCGCCGACGCGACGGTCGCCACGGTCGACGCTCCCACGGCCAACCACGGGGACCAACATCGAGCGCCAACACCGGCAGGGCGATCGGACTGGGCGAAGTGTGAAGGAACCATACCTACCACCCTCATCCCGATTCGAGCTGTCGTCGATCGGGACTCGCCCCTATTTCTCCCTGGGCAACCCCCCAGACAACCCTGGACTACACCCGAGAGGAGCTGCGCCAGAACATCGAGAAAGGCGAGAAGCCGCCGGTCCGTCCGGCGCCGCCATCCGAGAAGCGTTAGCTCTCCGGGCATCACCCGGCGGAGTTCCTTGACGACCGCAGCCGAGCAGATTGCCCTGATCCGGCGTCACTCTTGGCCGCAGACGCAAGAGCGGATGCCGAGCCGAATCGGCGTCGGCTCTAAGTCGTAGCCCGAGTACACCGCCGTCGATCTACATCGCGATGTGCCGACGCGGTTGGTGGAGGTCGACCAGACGCTATGGGTCATTCTGTTTCCCGCGATACGCCGGGCAGGTTGTCGTGGTGCGTCTGTTGTGATCGGCAGTTTGGGTGGGCTTCCGGTTTGGCGACCAGTGGTAACTCGGCCCCTCGCTAGGATGCCCCCAAATGCGGCGAGGCCTTCTCTCTCGGCTCGACGTGGCTTGCCACCCGGCGCCGGTGGCCCTTCAGGTTCCATTCTTCGTCCGAGGAGCTCCGGCGGCTGAACGTGAGCTTCGCTCGCGGGCCTGGTACGACTTCGACAAATGCTGCGGATACTTTCCCGCCCTGGCGGGCGCCGACGGGATCGTGAGCGATCTCCCGGCCTGCCGAAGGTTCGCTGCCGAGATGCCTCAGATCACCCACGGTGGGTCTGTGTACCACTTCAACTTCCTGCGGGTTTCCCTCGTACAGCAGAGCCGTGAACCTGAATTCCATCTCGACTCCGACTCCGCCACAGCTGTCACTGGCGATGCGGAGACGCTTCGCCAGCGACGGGTGCTGCGGATGGTGCTCAACCTCAGTACCTCCAGCCCACGGGCATTGCACTACCTCGACGTCGATTCACGGTCAATCCAACTCATATTTCGAGGAGGCTACGTCAAGGTCGCTCAGACGGAATCGCTGGCTGAGAACGTGTTGATTGCTGTGATCCCACCTCGCCAAGGCGCATCGGTCCACGGCCTGGTGTTCGTTTCCAACCGCGTCCTGCACTCAGGCGTTGACGATGAGTCCGGCCATTTCATTGCCGCCTACGGAATGGAAACCGACGAGGCAGGAGTTGAAGGGTCCGTTGACGATCCGCAGAACGCGCTGAGCAGCCGCTCCCGTACTCCTTGCTGGTCAGCCGGGCTCAATCGCAGGTGACCGTAGAATCGTTGATGAAGCTCGCCCGGCCGACGCCGCCCGCGACGACCATGAGCGAACGCCAGATTGTCGAATACCAACAGTTGCCCCGGCTGAAGAACAATGTCGATCTCTACCGCCGCGATGTCCAGGCCGTGCCGCTGGAAGAAGACATCCTCTGCACCCAGGTCGGCGAACTCCGTCCCACAGAGAAACTCCCGGTCGGTCTTTACGCTTACGAGTAGCGGTGGGCTGGTGACTGCCGCGTCGATGACGCGAGCGAAGCTGCCCTCCGAATAGCCCATGCGGTCATCCCTGGCCCCGTGGGTCCGACCGTAGGCGACAAATCTCGCAATGAGCTCAGCGCGCTCGGGCCAGTCACGCTGCGCTAGCAGCGCCACCAGCGGTACCAGCCGAGTGACCGCGGTGACGTTTAGGTCGCCGTGAGCAATGTAGAGAGCGGTGTAGTGAGCGACGTCCTGCGAGGTCCTCGGGTCGAGGGGCAACCCGAAGTCGAAATGCAGCGTCTGAAAATCACGGCTCGCGGGCCCACCCGAAGGAGGGATGACATAGTCGCCGATGACCGTTAGCGGTTCGATGGGGTCCGCCGAGAGTCGCGATCCGACGAAATTCTCCGCCGCCGCGAAAGCCTCCTCGCCGGTTCCGAAATCGCGTTCCATCAACCAGAACCGTGGTTCGTCCCACGTGAGTGAGCCCTCATCCATGCCGCCCATCTTGCCCAATCACCCAATCCACGCGCAGCCAGTCCTTACCGCCGAGACTAACCAGAACATGAGATCCCGTGCCGTAGGCACTGGTAACCGCTGCGGCCGGACAGCCTGCCGGTGTTTTCACGGCATGGGAGCGTTCCACAATTCGCGTTCATAGTTCGGGCCGGGCAGACTGGTCGTTGTGGAGTTGATCGTGCATGGTGATTCGGGATCGGTGAGTTGGCCGGCGGTGCTGGTGCACGGCGGGGCGGGGACTTACGCCAGGCTCTACGAGGGCGGATCGGACGCAGCGCTCATGTCGGCCCACCTGGCGACGGCCCTTGAAGCCGCCACCGAAGCCGGGTGGGGGCACCTCGTCGGGGAGAGCGATGACCCGGTGGCCGCTGTCGTGGCGGCGGTGCGCTCTCTCGAGGACGACGGCGAGTTCAACGCCGGGCGCGGTTCGGTGCCCAACTCCGCCGGCGAGGTAGAGATGGACGCCGGGCTGATGGACGACGACGGCCGGGCCGGCGCAGTGGCATGCATCAGACGCCACTCGGCCATCGCCGCCGCCGAAGAGGTCCTGCGACTCGATGGTCCGGTCCTGCTGGCCGGGCCTAATGCCGATCTGTTCGCCCGCCAACGCGGGATTCCCTTAATCGAGACGGCGCATGCCATCCGCACCGGAGCGGCCGACCCTTCCTCGATGGCCGATCATCGCTCTACAGGCGGTCCGGCCTCATCGCAGGGCACGGTCGGGGCGGTAGCGGTGAGTTCGGATGGCCGCTTCGCGGCCGCCAGCTCCACCGGTGGACGTCCTGGCCAGGTGCCCGGACGGGTGGGCGACACTCCCCTGCCCGGGGCGGGGGTCTGGGCCGAAGCCGGGTGCGCGGTCTCCGCCACCGGCGCCGGAGAGGCTTTCGTGTTGGCCGGTTTCTCGAGGCTGGTGGCCGCCGAGCATCTCCGAGGCGGCTCGTTGACCGATTCTCTCCGGGCCGGTCTGTTGGCGGTCGGCAGATACGGGGGAAGCGGTGGAGGCATCGCCCTGAGCGGGACCGGTGCCTGGGGGGCCTGCTTCTCGACCAAGGCGATGGCTCGCAGCCTGCGGCATCAAGGAGGCAGCCACACCGTGATCCTCGGCTGACCCCCGTCCACTTCAGGTTTCGAGGATCTGGCGACTACTCCACCTGGCGCCGATTGATCCCTAGGGTACGGCTGACTGGCTCGGACGGGATTGAGGAACGAAGCCGCAAGACCGCGTACAGCACCACTCCGGCCGACAACGTGATCGGAGCCAGGAAGCCGACGACGCTCGAGAGCTTGTTTGCCGAATCCTGAGCGATAAACTCGCCGCTGACATTCCGGACGACCTCGACACACATGCCCAGATTCGCCAGGGCGACGAAAGTGGCCAGTACGGCTGCGGTCGACAGCACGAGCCGCCACCAACCGAACAGCTCCTCGTCCGCTTCGCGCCCACGTGCCGCCATGGCAATGACTGCGACTGCGACGACCAGCAGGGTGGCAAGTGTCATGTTGGCGCCTCCTCCGGAGGTGAACAGCGCGAGCCGGTCGGCGAAGCTGTTCGCCGGCTGACCGAACTCGGTGATCCCGGCGTTCGGGCCAAGCAGACCCTCCTGCGAGAGACTCGGCGCGTGGTAGGTAAGGGCCTCGATCAGTGCTCCAATCATCGCCAGAGCCGCTGACCCCACGAGAGCGACACCCGCCACGTTGGCGACGCGGACGGGGATGACGAAAAGCGGATAGAGCGCCGGACGGCGAACCGGCGGGTCCGGACGTGGGGAGTACGAATCGAAATCCGACTCCGACGTCATACCGCGCTTCCTACGTTCCCAGGCACCGCTCGGCCGCCGATGACACCGACCCAGCAGGTCAGACCGGCCAGCACCGCTGGCGCCAGATAGCCGAGTACGAGGATCGCCCGGCCCTCTGCGACGTGACCGCCTACGGGGACCAGCGACACGTCGATGCTCAAGGCGATGATCAAACTCCCCAGGTTGGCGACCACGCCGACGGCGCCGACGGCGGCTAGCGCAGCGAGCATCACACGTTGGCCCGGACCTGCACTCAGACGGTCGATAATTAGAAGGGTGGCCGCCACCACCAGCCCGAGCTGCATCGGAGTGCCCACTGCCCCCGAGGCGCTAAGCACCCGATAGTTGAAGGAAAGGTTGGGCAAAGTCGACGCGTTGTAGATCGTCGGGGCGGCGAAAGAAAGCGACCCGGCGGCCACCAGGACCCCGACCAGTGCAATAGGACGACTTCGGACTGCGTCGAGACGAGAGCGCAAATGTTCGACGCCGCGCTCGCCCAACGTGAGGTCGTCCACGGTCAGCACCATAGAGGGGGACGATCCCCAGTCGTCGGAATGCCGTGAGCAACGTTCGCCCGTACGTCGGTGCAAGGCCAACGACGACCTTCAGTTCGTTCGGCCGGACGGTCAGGGTCATCCCGGAAATCGCCCCGCCGGTCCATCACCCAGACGGGTTGCCACACCTCGACCGGATCATCGAGGACCTGCTCCTCCAAGACGGGGTCGTCGATCCACCCACCGGCGACGCCCTCGTGTCGGCATGAGTGCTCCGAGCTGGCCCGCCTACCACGTACCAGCGCGGCTAAAGCAGACCCAAGCTGGCGGCGCCGTCGACCATCACCGCGGCACCTGAGATGTAGCCGGCGGACTGAGAGCACAGAAACGCAACTAGTCGACCGAAGTCGCCGGGGTCGCCCATGGGGACGTCGGACCCGCCCAGCTGGAGCATCCGGTCGGTGGCGTGCGGGCCGGGGCAGGCCAGGTTGAGCGTTATGCCGGAAGCGAACAGATCGTGGGCGGCCGTCTTGGCCCAGGCCCACAGCCCGGTGCGAGCCAGGTTGGACAGCGACAGCTCGCGCATGGGCTGCTTGACCGACCACGAAGTGATGCAGCAGATGCGGCCCCAGCCGGCCGAACGCATCGAAGGGACCGCGGCGCGTACCAGCCGGACCGAAGTGGTGAGGTTGGCGTTGACGGCATCGGTGATCTGGTCGTCGGTCAGATCCAAGGCCCGTCCGGGTGGTGGTCCACCGGCGTTGGCCACGAGGATGTCGAGGCCGCCGAAACGGCGGATGGCTTCGGCCACGAGCGAGGCGGGAGTGGCCGGATCGGTGACGTCGGCAACCACGGCGTGGACGTCTCCGCCGGCCGAACGGATGCCGGCCTCGGTGGCGCGCAGCGTCTCTTCCCCGCGACCGCAAATGATCACTTTCGCCCCGTCGGCGGCCAGCGCTTCGCCCGAGGCCCGGCCCAGCCCTTTGGACGAGGCCGTCACCAACGCGACCTTGCCCATGATCCCTAAGTCCATCAGGCCTCCACCACGGTCAGGTCGTGGCTGACCCGGTTGAGGACCAGAGGACCGTCTTCGGCCGCAACCACTATGTCCTCGATGCGGGCACCGAAGCGGCCTCTCAAGTAGATGCCGGGCTCCACGGAAAAGGCGTGACCGGGGACCAGCACGGCGCCGTTGCCTTCGACTATGTAAGGGTCCTCGTGTTCCTCGAGCCCGATCCCGTGGCCGGTTCGGTGGATGAAAGCGTCGCCGAAGCCACCGTCCGTGATCACCGACCTCGCGGCCGCGTCCACCTGTTCGCAAGTCACCCCGACTTTCGCCGAGGTGACTGCGTCCGCTTGGGCTCTCTGCAGCAAATTGTAGATCTCCGCCTCCCCGTTGGTGGGCGATCCCGTCCAAACCGTGCGGGTGGTGTCTGAGCAGTAGCCGTCCATGGTCCCGCCGAAGTCGCACACGACCGCTTCCGCTCGACCGATCACCCGAGGCCCGGCTTCGTGGTGCGGACTGGCCGAATTGGGGCCGCTGCCGACGATGGCGAAGTTGACCTTCTGGTGGCCCTCGTCGATCAGGCGACGCCCGATGTCCTGCGATACCTGACGTTCGGTCCGGCCGAGTAGCGGGATATCGCCGGACAGCAGCTGCGTCGCCACCCGGTCGGCTGCGGCCGAGGCGGCCACCAAGGCCGTCACCTCATCGGCATCCTTGACGGCGCGCAGCGGTCCCGTCACCTCCGACGACGTTCGCCACGACGAGCCGGGCCGGCGACGCTGCAGCGCCAATAAGAACGTCGCCCAGGTCCGATCTGATATCGCCACGTTGGCGCGGCTTCCGGCCAGGTCCGAGACGATGGCGACGGGATCCTCGGTCTCCGACCACGGACGGAGGCTGAACACTTCTGGTTGTTCCTCGACCCGGGGGGCTTCCAGCCGCGGCACGACCAACGTGGCCGCCGTGTCGACGGGCACGACCAGCATCGTCAGGCGTTCCAGAGGCATGGCCTCGTATCCGGTCAGCCAAGGCAGGTCGGCCCCCAACGACAGCAGCAGCACTTCGACGTCGAGGTCAGCCATCCGCTCGCGGACCCGGGCCAACCGAACCACTCGAGCCCGGCTCACGCCACCGACCCCGATCTGGCGGCCGCGACGCCCGCCGCGACCGAGCCCGCCCCCACGCCTGCCGCCGCCTGGCGGGCGTGGTAGCTGGACCGCGTAAGTGGCGACGCTTCGACGTGTGGGATGCCCATGGCCTCGCCGGCAGCCTTGATGTGCACGAACTCCTCGGGCTTCCACCACCGCAGCACTGGGAGGTGATTCGACGTCGGGCGCAAGTACTGGCCGACGGTGACTATGTCCACCCCGACCCCGTGCATGTCGGCGAGGGTGGAGAGGATCTCTTCGAGGGTCTCGCCCATCCCGACCATCAGCCCCGACTTGGTGGTGAGCCCGGCCGCCTTGGCCCGGGCCAGTACTGCGAGGCTGCGGGCGTAGGAAGCCGAGGGACGCACGGCCCGTTGGAGACGGGCGACGGTCTCCATGTTGTGGTTGAGAACGTCGGGTCGCGAATCGAAAATGGACTCGAGCGAAGCCGGGTCGCCTTTGCAGTCGGAGACGAGCAGTTCGATTGCTGTCGTCGGGGATCCACGGCGGATCGAGGCCACGGTGGCGGCGAAAGCGGCGGCCCCGCCGTCGGGGAGGTCGTCCCGGGCGACGGTGGTAACGACCGCGTGGGCCAGGCCCAAGCGCACGACGGCCTCGGCCACCCGATCCGGTTCGGACGGGTCGGGAGGCATGGGCTTGCGCGTGTCAACCAAACAAAAACCGCACGCTCGGGTGCACCGGTCCCCATTGATCATGAACGTCGCCGTGCCATCGGCCCAGCACTCGTAGATGTTGGGGCACCCAGCTTCCTCGCACACGGTGACTAGCGATAGATCGCGCACGGTGTGGCGAAGGGAGCGGTAGTCCTCACCCATGCGCGCCTTCACCCGCAGCCACTCAGGCTTGCGCGCCGCGATGTCCAGGCCGGCAGCGGGGTCCACGCCCGCTTGGGACAGCCGTCGGGTCAGCATCCGCACTGGCACCGCCTCGGGAGCCGGTGGGGCGTGGCGAACCGGCGCGCTCGTACCGACCGGCAGGCCCGGTCCCTCGCCCCTGGTGAATGGAGACAGGTCGGCGTCGGCAACCCTCCAAGCCACGTCCTGACGGTCGACGCTCCTGTGGCCCCAGATGGACGCGGCGTGCCGCACGACTGCGTCGACGACCGCCTTCATCGGCACGTCGAGCCCCTCCCCCACGAGGGACGTCACTGGCTTGTCGGCGATCCCGCACGGCACGATGTGGCCGAAGTACGACATGTCGGGGGCCACGTTGAGGGCGAAGCCGTGCATCGACCGTGAGCGCGACATCCTCACCCCGATGGCACAGATCTTGCGGGGTGCCGGGCCGCCGGGATCGACCCAGACCCCTGGATACCCGTCGAGGCGGCCCGTATTTTCTAGACCGAGGTCGGACAGCACGTCGATCACCAGCTGCTCGACCCTGTGCACATGGCAGGGAGATGCGTTCGGGCCCATCGGCACCGACAGGATCGGGTAACCCACCAGCTGGCCGGGGCCGTGATAGGTGACGTCGCCGCCTCGGTCGCTACGCACCAGCTCGGCGCCGACCGAGGCCGGGTCGATGAGGACGTGCTCGTCCTTGGCCCGCACTCCGAGCGTGTACACGTGGCGATGCTCCATGAGCAGCAGCCAGTCGTCGCGACCGTGCGACCATAGGCCCCGCTGCAGGGCGAGGCCGTCCTGGTACCGAACCCGGCCCAACCAACGGGTCCGCAGCGCGCCGCGGCCCTCCGTAGCCAGGCCGGCACCCGACGACTCGATCACAGCTCGGCGGCCCAGTCCCGCGTCTCGAGGGTGGTCCTGATGTCCCGGAGGAAGGCGGCGGCGTACGCCCCGTCGAAAGCCCGGTGATCCCACGACATGACCAGGTTGCCGACGGGGTGGATGGCGATGCCGTCGGATCCGTCCGGCAGCTCGATCACAACCGGTCGCTTGCGCACACCGTCGGTCGAAAGGATCGCCACTTGAGGCTGGTTGATCACGGGGACGGTGATGAACGTGCCGAACGGCCCGGCGTTGGTAATGGTAAAAGTTCCACCCGAGATGTCGTCCATGGTCAGCCTCTTCGTGCGGGCCTTGGTGGCCAGCTCCGAAATCTCACGCGCCAACGACCTCAACCGCTTCCCGTCGGCTTGGTGGATCACGGGAACCAGAAGGCCTTCGAAGTCGAGGTCGACCGCGATACCGATGTTGACGTCGTGGTGAACGATCAGGGCGTCGTCGCCGACCGAGCTGTTGACGTTGGGGAACTCGGCCAGGGCGTCAACAACGGCGCGGGTCACGAAAGGCAGATACGTGAGGCCGAATCCCTCCGCCTCCTTGAAGCGGGCCTTCTCCGCGGCGCGCACCTTCTCCACGGCCGCGTAGTCCACTTCCACCGCCACCATGGTGTGGGCCGAAGTGGCCTTCGACCTGACCATGTGCTCAGCCGTGCGCCGCCGGATGTTGGTGAAGGGGACCACGGTGTCGCGCTCCCCTGCCGGCGCCGCCGCGGTCCCCGCGGGAATCGGCGCAGCGGCTGGACGGACTACTACCGAGGAGGTCGTCCCCCCGTTGCGGCGGTCGATCAGGGCCAGCACGTCCGAGCGCGTGATCCGTCCTCCGGCGCCGGTGCCTTGGATCTGAGCGGGATCGAGCTGATGCTCGCCGATCAGCCGGCGCACCACGGGCGACAGCACCCGCCCGCCCTGACCCTCGTCGCCCGAGCCAGAGCTCCGAACGGACTCCCCTGCCGGTGCCTGAGCGGCAACGGGCGCAGGTGCAGCGGCGGCCGGTGCCTGAGCGGCAGCAGGGGCGGGGGCGGCCGCAGGGGCAGGGGCGGGGGCGGCCGCAGGGGCAGGTGCGGCGGCCGGTGCGGGCTCGGGGGCCGAAGCGGGCGCAGTTTGCGGCGGCTCCGGCTCGGCCTTCGATTCCGTCGCCGGCAAAGGCGCCGGCTCCGCCGACGGGGCCGCGGCCGACGCCACGTCGCCGTCAGATATGACAGCCAAGCGGGTCCCGACGTCCACGGTGTCACCTTCGGCTACGAGGATCTCGCTCAGCACGCCGGAAACGGGCGACGGGACTTCGGAATCCACCTTGTCCGTGGAGACTTCGAAGAGGACGTCGTCCTCGGCGACGGGATCTCCGACCTGCTTGAGCCATTTGGTGATGGTGCCTTCGGTAACCGTCTCACCCAGCTGGGGCATGGTGATGTCAGCCAACGTGCAACCCTCTTCCGGTCAGGGCGAGAACGGTCTCGCCGAAGGTCTCCGACAAGGTCGGGTGGGGTTGGATGTAGTGCGCCACTTCGTTCGGGGTGGCCTCCCAGTTGACCGAGAGGTATCCCTGGCCCAGCTGTTCGGTCACCCACGGCCCCACCATGTGAACTCCGAGGATTCGCCCGGCCTTGCCGTCCGGCCCCTTCTCGCAAATGACCTTCACGACCCCCTCGGGCTCTCCGACGATGAGGGCCCGTCCGTTGCCGCCGTAGGGGTCCTTCTTGGTGACCACGTCGAAGCCAGCCTCGCGGGCCGCCTCCTCCGACAGGCCTGCAAACGCCACTTCGGGGTGGCAGTAGATGCACCAGGGAACTTTGGAGTAGTCGACGGGAACTACCGAGTCGCCGAGGATCTGGTCGATGATCACGACCGCCTCCGCGAAGCCGACGTGGGCGAGGGCGGGAGTGTCGACCAGGTCGCCGGCCGCGAACACACCCGGCTCACCGGTGCGCATGTATTCGTCCACTTCGACGAAACCGCGCTCGTCGACCCGCACCTTGGTTCCGTCCAAGCCCAGATTGTTGGAGAGGGCGCGTCTGCCGACCGACATGACGACGGCGTCCACCGTGACCTGCTCGCCGTCGCCGAAGGCCACGGTCGTCGACGTACCGTCGGGGCTCGGCGTGTGACCCTTGACCATCGCCCCGGTGCGCACCTCGATTCCACGCTTCTTGAAGGAGCGGAGCACCACGTCGGCGACGTCCTTGTCACACCCCGGCAGGATCTTCGGCAGCGCTTCCAGGATGGTCACCTGCGAGCCCAGGTCCGACAGCATCGACGCGAACTCGCAACCGATGGCCCCACCACCGACGACGACTGCCGACGCCGGAAGCCGCTCCAAGTCGAGCACCTCGTCGGAAGTAAGGACCAACTTGCCGTCGACACCGAAACCGGGGAGGGTGCGTGGCACCGAGCCCGACGCCAAAATGACGTGGTCGCCGACGAGCTCGGTGCCGTCGTCGACCCGCACCACGTGATCGGCGCCCAGGGAACCGGTCCCTATAAACGTGGTCACCTTGCGCTTCTTCATCAGGCCTTGCAGGCCCTTCCATAACTGCTCGACGACCTTCTGCTTGCGCGCTTGGGACTGGGCGAACTCGACGGTCGGGGCGTCGACGGCAATTCCGAACTCTTTGGCGCCGATCACCGTGCGGTACACCGACGCCGTCTCGAGAAACTCCTTGGCCGGGATGCACCCTCGGTGCAGGCAGGTGCCGCCAACCTTCTCCTTTTCGACCACGGCGATGTTGAGCCCGGCCAGCCCGCCGCGCAAGGCCGCCGCGTACCCGGCTGGACCGCCACCAATGATCACGACATCGAACTGCTGGGCCGTGGGGACCACCTCCTATGACGCCGTGCCCAATCTAGGCCGTCGCGGGCGGGTCACGGACGGGACCCAGGCCGGCTGGGTTAGGCTCAGGGCGTACGACAAGACGCAGGGGAGCTCGGCCAGGGTCATCCGACCCTCACCGGGCTGAGAGGCCGGCTGGGTGGTCGGCGACCCTCATGATCCACCGGCCCGGTAACGCGAGCCAGGGAGCGCAGTTGACATGGACGCAGCCAGGCATGCATCCGACGAGTTGGTGATAGCCGGCCGAACTTTCGGTTCGCGGTTGTTTCTCGGAACCGGAAAGTTTCCCTCGAACCAGTCCCTTCGCGACGCCATCGAAGCGAGCGGGACCGAGTTGGTCACGGTGGCCTTGCGGCGAATTGACCCGACCGCGACCGACGACATCCTCGCCGCCATCCCGGATGGGGTTCTGCTCCTGACCAACACTTCCGGTGCGGTCGACGCCGGCGAGGCGGTGCGGCTCGGCCGTCTGGCTCGGGCGGCCGGATTGCCGGAGTGGATCAAGCTCGAAGTCACGCCCGATCCCCGCTACCTCCTCCCCGACCCGGTGGAGACGCTCAAAGCCGCCCAGCTGCTGTGCGCCGAGGGCTTCACGGTGCTGCCCTACTGCCCGGCCGATCCCGTCTTGTGCAAGCACCTCGAGGAAGCGGGCTGCGCCACCGTGATGCCCTTGGGCTCGTGGATCGGCTCGAATCAGGGGCTGCGAACCAGGGCCGCCCTCGAGATCATCGTCGAGCAGGCGACGGTTCCCGTGGTGGTCGACGCCGGGATCGGCGCCCCCAGCCACGCTTCGGAGGCGATGGAGATCGGCGCCGACGCGGTCCTCGTCAACACCGCCATCGGCACGGCCCGCGACCCGGGCGCCATGGCTCGGGCCTTCCGGCTGGCCGTGGAAGCGGGTCGGGCCGGCTGGAAAGCCGGGCTGCCGGGAGTCCAGACGGCGGCGGCCGCTTCGTCGCCGCTGACCGGGTTCCTTTCGTGACGGCAACACCAGTAGTGCTGGAATCGAGGCCCGACCAGGTCCCGGAGGGATCCGCCGCCGCCGTCGTCGTCGGGACCGACGTGGCTGGTCTGCGACGACTGGTCGAGGGCGCCACGTCCGCCGACGTGGACCGAGCCCTAGGTCGGGCCCACCCTGATCTCGACGACTTCGCGGTCCTGTTGTCGCCGGCTGCGGCGGGGCGACTCGAAGACCTGGCGGGCGCCGCCCAACGGATCACGCGGGCTCGATTCGGCGCGACCGTCCGTCTTTTTTCACCTTTGTACTTGTCCAACGAATGCGTGTCGACGTGTACGTACTGCGGCTTCTCGGCCGGCAACGACATAGCCCGCCGCACGCTTTCCCTCTCCGAAGTACGGGCCGAAGCCCTCGAACTTCACCGGCGGGGCTTCCGGCACATCCTCTTGGTGTCGGGCGAGCACGCTCGGATCGTGAGCAAGGACTATCTCGAGGCGTGCGTGGCGACCGTGGCTCCCGAGTTCGCTCAAGTCAGCGTCGAAGTCCAGGTTTGGGACACGGCAACCTACCGGCGCCTGGCCGCCGCGGGCTGCGACGGGGTCGTCGTCTACCAGGAGTCCTACGACCCGGTCACTTACGCCGCCGTCCACCTCAAAGGCAAGAAGCGCAACTACGCCTGGCGCCTGGCCGCGCCCGACCGGGCTGCGGAGGCAGGAATGCGCCGGTTGGGAATCGGCACCCTGCTCGGTCTGCACCCCGACTGGCGATCGGAGGCCATCGCCTTGACCGCCCACGCCCGGGCGCTGGTCAAGCGTTGGTGGCGTTGCGAAGTGCAGGTCGCCCTGCCCCGCCTGCGGCCCGCCGCGGGCGGGTTCGAGCCGCTCGATCCGGTGTCGGACGCCGCGTTCGTCCAGATCCTCTGCGCCCTGCGAATCGTCCTTCCCGACGTTGGGATCAGCCTCTCGACGCGTGAGCCGGCAACCTTGCGCGACGCCCTGGTTCCTCTCGGGGTGACGACCATGTCGGCCGGGTCGCACACCGAACCGGGCGGCTACGCCGAGGCGAGCGAGGCCGAACCTCAGTTTTCGATCTCGGATACCCGCAGCCCCGGCGAAGTCGCCGATGCCCTGCGGTCCGCCGGGTACGATCCCGTGTGGAAGGACTGGCAGCGGGCCTGACGCGCCGGTACCTAACATGACCGCCATGAAGAACCCCGCCCCCACACAGACCGTCGCGACCGAGCAGGTCGAGGTCACCTCCGACGAGCAGCTGATCGAAGAGGACCTCCTCGTCGAGGAGATCTCGATCGACGGAATGTGCGGCGTCTACTGAGGTCATGCCCTTGACCACAGCCAGCCGGGCCGCGGACGCTCCTCCCGCCCCGACCCCGCCTGCGCCCGCTTCGTTCGACGCTTCGGCCCGGTACCGGCTCGATCCCCAGGTCGCCCTGCGCCCGGAACCGTTCGGCGCCCTGGCGTACCACTACGGCAGCCGGCGCCTCACGTTTCTACGATCGGAGCTCTTGGCCGAAGTAGTCCGCCAGCTCGGAGAACACGAGTCGGTCGAAGTCGCCCTGGCGGCGACCGTCCCTGAACCTGATCGGCCCGCTTACCGGCGGGCCTTGGCCTCCCTCGCCGATTCGAGGTTCATCGTTGCCTTCTGAGCCCGCCACCGCGACCCGGCCGGGGCTGACCGAACAGCTCAAGGGAGGCCTCGACGCCCCGATCTGCCTGACGTGGGAGATCACTTACGGATGCAACCTGGCGTGCATCCACTGCTTGTCTTCGTCGGGACGGCGCGACCCGAGGGAGCTGTCGACAGACGAAGCCATTGCGGTCATCGACGAGCTGCACGACCTGCAGGTGTTCTACGTCAACATCGGCGGGGGCGAGCCGACCATCAGGCCCGACTTCTACGACCTGATCCAGTACTCGGTGTCACGCGGCGTCGGAGTCAAGTTCTCCACCAACGGCTCGACCATCAACGCCGAGCGGGCGGCCCGGCTGGCGGGGATGGACTACGTGGACGTTCAGATCTCGATCGACGGCGCCGACGCCGAAACCAATGACGCGGTGCGGGGAACCGGTAGCTACGCGGCCGCCCGCCAGGCCATGGACCACCTGGCCCACGCCGGGTTCGGTCCGTTCAAGATCAGCGTGGTGATGACCCGCCACAATGTCGAACAGCTGCCTGCTCTCGAAGCCCTCGCCGACGGGTACGGAGCGCAGCTCCGGCTGACCCGCTTGCGCCCGAGCGGCCGGGGCGCCGAGACGTGGGGTCAGCTGCACCCGACCCAGGATCAGCAGGTGGCGCTGTACCGGTGGCTGATCGACCGGCCCGGGGTCCTGACCGGCGATTCCTTCTTCCACCTCTCGGCCCTCGGCGAAGCCCTGCCCGGACTTAACTTGTGCGGGGCCGGCCGCGTGGTCTGTCTAATCGACCCGGTGGGCGACGTGTACGCCTGTCCGTTCGTGCTCCATCCGGAGTTCAGGGCCGGCAGCGTCCGGGACCCGGGCGGCTTCGCCCAGGTCTGGCGCCACTCCGAGCTGTTCATCGAATTGCGCCAACCCGCCGCGGCCGGGGCGTGCGCCTCGTGCGGTTCGTACGACGCCTGCCAGGGCGGGTGCATGGCAGCCAAGTTCTTTACCGGGCTTCCGCTGGACGGCCCGGACCCGGAGTGCGTGCTGGGCCACGGCGAGCAGATGCTGGCCGGGGTGGCAGCCGGCGCGGCGCCCTCGCCCGGGCCCGGGCACTCGGTCCCGGTGACCTTGAGTGCCCGCCGCCGCTGAGGCCGCCGCCGAGCGGCTGGCCAGCATGACCTGGCCGGAAGTGGCCGGCCGCTGCGCGGCGACCGTGCTGGCCGTGCCCGTCGGCTCGACCGAACAGCACGGGCCTCACCTCCCGCTCTCCACCGACACCGACATTGCGGTCGCCCTGGCCGACCTGCTTTCCGTCGCCCGGGCCGATGTCGTGGTGGCGCCAGCCGTGGCCTACGGTTCGTGCGGCGAGCACGCCGGCTTCCCGGGGACGCTGTCGATCGGCCAGGACGCTTTGGAGTTGCTCCTCGTGGAGCTCGGACGCTCCGCCGACGCCTTCGCCGGCGTCGTGTACGTGTCGGCCCACGGGGGAAACGCCGAGGCCCTGGCCAGAGCGGTGGCGCGTCTGCGCAGCGAGGGCCGCCGAGTCTCGGCTTGGTCGCCCGGACGGATCGTTCACGACGGCTCCGCTACGGAGGCGCCAGGGCCGACCGGGGTGACAGGGCCGACGGGGGTGACAGGGCCGGCCCGGCGCGACGCCCACGCCGGATTCACCGAGACCTCCGTGTTGATGGCTTTGTCGCCCGACTCGATTCGCCACGACGCAGCCGAGCCGGGTGCGACCGACCCGATCGACCAGATCATGCCCGCGCTGCGCAGCCGGGGCGTGGCTGCGGTATCACCAAACGGGGTGCTCGGTGATCCGACCGGGGCATCTCAGGCGGCCGGCCGGCAGCTGATCGACGCCTGGTTCACGGACCTCCTGGCGACCGTCGAGGGATGGCCGTGAGCGAGCCCGTCGAAGAGCGGGTTGCCATCATCACCGGCGCAGCCCGGGGCATCGGCGCCGCCACCGCCAAACGGCTGGCGGCCTCGGGCTGGCGGTTGGTGCTCGTCGACCGCTGTGAGGACGACCCCGATCTCGGTTATGCGCTGGCGACGCCCGACGACCTGAAGGCCACGGTCGAGGCCTGCGGCGGGCCGCAACGGGCCGAAGGCGTGATCGCCGACGTCCGCGACCAGGACGCCTTGGACGCCGCGACCGTCCTGGCGGTGGAGCGCTTCGGCGGCCTGGACGCGGCCCTGGCCATCGCGGGGTGCATCGGTGGCGGCATGGAAGCGTGGAAGACGCCCGACCCCCTGTGGTCGGCCCTCCTCACCATCAACTTGGAAGGGGCGTGGCGACTGGCCAAGGCCGCGGTACCTGCGCTCCTGGAGAGGCCGGCCCCCCGGCAAGGCCGCTACGTGGCGGTGTCGTCGGCGGCCGGATCGGTGGGCATCTACATGCTGGCGGCGTACAGCGCAGCCAAGCACGGCGTGATCGGCCTGGTCCGCAGCATGGCGGCGGAGCTCGGTGAGTACGGGATAACGGCCAACGTCGTCTCCCCCGGGTCCACCAGCACGGCCATGCTCGACGCCAGCGCGAGCGTCTACGGCCTCGACAGTCCCAGCCTTTTCGCCGACCGCCACCTGCTCCACCGTCTCTTGGCCGCAGACGAGCCTGCGGCTCTCATCGCCTGGCTGTGCGGACCCGACAGCAGCGGCATCACCGGCGCCGTCCTCCCCGTCGACGCCGGCATGACCGCCAGATAGCCCAAGGGACAGAACCAGGTCGTGCTGCCGGCCGGCTTCGGACTCGAGCTCGATCCGGCCGTGCGCAGGCCCCGACACGAAGTTCTCGTGGGCGGCGCACCCATCCGGGTCCTTCGCCTCAGCGCAGCCGGGGCGGCCATGGTGGACTCCTGGGCCGAAGGCGGCCCCGTCGGTCGAGGCCCCGGGGCCCAGGCTCTGGCCGGTCGGCTCCTCGATGGCGGCCTGGCCCACCCTCGCCCCGGCGCCGCCGCTCACCCGGGACCGCACGACGTCACCGTCGTGGTGCCCGTCCGCGACGACCAGTCCGGCCTGTCCGCCACCCTCGCCGCCGTTGGGAAGGTGGGCGCCGTGGTCGTCGTCGACGACGGATCGGTCCGCCCCATCACCGCCGACCAGGCTCCCGGGGCGACCCTCATCGGCCGCCGCACCGCAGGGGGGCCGGCCGCGGCCCGCAACGCCGGATGGCGGATGGCGGCCACCGAAATCGTGCTGTTCCTGGACGCCGACTGCGCGCCGGCTCCCGGCTGCCTGGCCACCCTCCTCCCCCACTTCGCCGACCCTCAGCTGGCCGCGGTGGCGCCGAGGGTCCAGGCCGGCGCCGGCGGCGCAACGCCGGCCTGGCTGGCGGCTTACGAGAAGCTCCGGTCCCCGCTGGACCTCGGGCTCCACGAGGCGCCGGTCCGGCCGGGCAGCGCCGTCCCCTACGTCCCGACGGCCGCTTTGGCCCTGCGCCGGGAAGCGCTCGAACAAACGGGCGGCTTCGACGAGGCGCTGCGCTTCGGCGAGGACGTCGACCTGGTTTGGAGGCTGGGAAAAAGAGGATGGCGGGTTCGCTACGACCCGTCCGCTTCGGTCACCCACCCCGCTCGCCCGTCGGCAAGCCGTTGGCTGGCCCAGCGGTATCAATACGGCCGCGCCGCCGCCCCCCTCGCCGCCCGCCACGGGCGCGACGTGGCCCCCGTGGCGTCTAACCCTTGGAGCGCGGCGGCATGGGGCTTGGCGGCAGCCGGGCACCCAGCTGCCGCAGCTGCTGTCACGGTGGGAACCAGCGCGGTCCTGGCCCGCCGGGCCGGGTCGGATCTGGTCACCGCGAGGACCCTCGCCGGCCTGGCGCTGACCGGCGACGTGCGGGCGGGCCCGGCCCTGGCCGAAGCGGTGCGCCGAGCCTGGCTCCCCCCCGCCCTGATCCTGGCCGCCACGAGCAGCCGGAAAGGTCGATCGTCGGCGTGGCCGGCGTTGGTGGCCGCCCTGACGGTGCCCGCCGCCGCCGAGTGGATGACGGGCCGGGTCGATGCCAGCCTGCCCCGTGGACGCCCGCCCTCCGGCGACTTGCCCGGCGACCACCCGGGCCCGCCTGACCTGGGCCTGGTGACGTGGGTGGCCCTTCGACTGGCCGACGACCTGGCGTATCAGGCCGGCGTCTGGTCGGGGGCTTTGACGGCTCGTTCGGCCGGCGCCCTGCTGCCCCGCTTCTAAGGGCTGGACACGAAGCAACTTGACGCAATTCGTCTGCATAAGGGCTGGTCATGGACGAGGACATGTTCCAAGTTGCTTCGTGTCCAGCCCTAGCCCTAGGCCTTGGTCACCGCCACCAGGTCTTCCAGCCCTTCGTCGAGGTAGGCGAGCATGCGCTGCAAATGGGGGACGGTGCGCCGACAGCCGGTCAGGCCGAAGTCGAGGCTGCCGTTGTAGCTGGTCATGGTGATGTTGAGGGCCTGGCCGTCCATGGGGATCGACAACGGGTACACGCCCTCCAGCTCGGCCCCGTTCCAATAGAGAGCCTCTTTGGGGCCCGGGACGTTGGAAATGACCACGTTGTACGCGGGCGAAGCCAGCCGGCGCGCACCCGGCAGGGAGCCGAGCAGCATCGGGGCCAGGGCGATGGCGCTGGCGAGCGTGGCCTGCGTCGGGGTCATCGATCGCAACGACTTCTTGCCCTCCTCCATCGAGTCGCGTATGGCGGACAGGCGGTCGGCCGGATCGGACACGTCCGTAGCCAGGTTGCACAGGATCGCCCCTACCGCGTTGCCACCGACCGCGGCGCCCGCCTGGCGCAGCGATACCGGGATCATGGCCACGAGCGGATCATCCGGGAGGGCACCGAGCGATTCCAGGTACTGGCGCAGGGCCGCGCTGCACATGGCCAGGATGACGTCGTTGAGGGTGGTGTCGCTGGCCTTGGCTACCGCCCGCACCTTGGCCAACGGCCACGACTGGGCCGCGAACCGCCTGGCCCCGGTGATGGGAACGTTGAAGATGGTCTTCGGCGCCGAGGAAGGAAGGTAGGAGCTCTGGTCCATAAGGGCCCGAAGGGCGGCTCTGCCGGCCATCGGTCCCAGCGCCGCTATTTCGGAAGTGGTCCGCAGCGCGGCCATGGGCACACCGGTGAGGCTCTGCAAGCTCCTGGAGGTGGAAGGCTGGTGTCGCTCCGTCGACGTCTCCCACGGCATGGGAACGCCCCGAGCGTCGGAATCGGGGCTGAGGCTGTTCTGCAGGAGGCGCAAGGCGGACACGCCATCGACCAGGGAGTGGTGGATCTTGGTGTAGACCGCGAACCTCTCCCCCTCCAAGCCCTCGATCAGGTGGGCCTCCCATAGAGGGCGGTGGCGGTCGAGCAAGGTCCCGTGCAACCGCGATGCCAGCGCGAGGAGCTCTCGCACCCGGCCCGGACGAGGCAACGCGGAGTGGCGGATGTGATGCTCGAGGTCGATCTCGTGGTCGATCTGCCAGCTCCAAGCACCCATGCTCGACGGCGAGCGATGGGCCTTCCTTTGGAAAAGCGGCGTGATCCGATCCGAGTGGATCATCTCGGCGTAGAGAGAAGGCAGCCAATCCTGGTCCGCGCCCGGCGGGAGCTTCAGGAGCTGCAGGCCGCCCACGTGCATGGGCTGCTCGCGACGCTCGGTCATCAGAAAGATGGCGTCGGTGATCGGCATCGGAGACATCGGCGTCCCTTTTCCCCCGGTCTATTAGGGCCCTTCCGGCCTGCCCTCCGCCACCAATGCGGCGGCCAGGCCGACGTAGCCGGCCGGAGTTAGAGCGAGGAGCCTAGTGCGGGCCTCCTCGGGCAGGCCCAGGCCCTCGATGAACAGCCGGACGTCGCCGGCCGCGATGACGTGGCCTCGAGTCAGGGCCTTGAGCTGCTCGTACGGCTCGGGCAGTCCGTAGCGCCGCATGACGGTTTGGATGGCCTCGGCCAGGACCTCCCAATGCTGGTCGAGCTCGGCCCGCATGACCTCGGCCGCGGGGGTCACCTTGGCCAGGCCGCGACGGGCGGTGGCGATCGCCAGACCGGAGTGGGCCACGGCGGTACCCATGTTGCGGATGGCGGACGAGTCCGAGAGGTCCCGCTGCATGCGAGACACCATGAGCTTGGATGCCAGGTGCTCTAGCAACGCCGACGAGATTCCCGCGTTGGCCACCGCGTTCTCGAAGTCGATCGGGTTGACCTTGTGGGGCATGGTGGAGGAGCCGACCTCGCCTTCGACGGGCGTCTGGCGCAGGTAGGACCTGCTGACGTACTCCCACATGTCCCAGCAGAAGTCGATCAGGATCGAGTTGAAGCGGGCCACGCCATGGAACACCTCAGCTAGCGCGTCGTGGGATTCGATCTGGGTGGTGAGCGGATTCCAGGCCAGCCCGAACCCTTCTACGAACCGGCGCGATATGCCGATCCAATCCACGTCCGGGTAGGCGGCTGCGTGGGCCCCGTAAGTACCGACCGCGCCGTTGAACTTGGCCAGCAAGGGAACGGACCGCACCGCCGCCAGCTGGCGCTCCCAGCGGGACGCGAACACGGCCAGCTCTTTGCCGAGAGTGGTCGGGGACGCCGGTTGTCCGTGGGTATGACTGGGCATGGGCAGGGCCGCGTGGGCCTGGGCCTGGGCCCAGACGTCGTCGACCAGCGCATCTGCGACTGGGAGCCAGCCGGTGGTCAGTCCGTCGCGGAGCATCAGCGCGTGGGACAGGTTGTTGATGTCCTCGGACGTGCACGCGAAGTGCACGAACTCGGCCCCGGAGCCGAACCCGATGGAGGCCAGCTTCTCCTTGACCAAGTACTCCACCGCTTTGACGTCGTGGTTGATTCGACCTTCGATCTCCTTGACCCGGGTCATTTCGGCCGGTCCGAAGTCGGCCACCCAGCCTCGGAGGGTGACGGCGATGTCCGGGCTGATCGACGGCAGTTCGGGTATGCCAGGTTCTGACGAGAGGGCCAGGAGCCACTCGACTTCGACGACGAAGCGCTGGCGAAACAGGGCCTCCTCGGAAAAGGCCCGGGCGAAAGGCTCCACCTGGCTGGCGTAGCGGCCGTCGAGGGGTGAAAGGGCACCGGCATTCACGCATTCGATGGTAGCGGTGACCACTACCGTCCCCCGGGGGCCGCTCGGGCGGGACGCCACCGAGAGCCGCAATACTGGACCCGGGCGGGGGGCTCGACAAGCATGGCCCGGTGGGCCGACCTGGAGAGTTCTACGACCAGGACGCCGAATCGGCGCGTCCGGGTACTTGGACGGGGCCTCTCCACGCCGGCCACGGGATGCTGTACGACCAGGAAGCCGCGGTCGAGAACCCTCGCCTCGACCGTTCGAGCCAGGTGTGGCGACGCCAAGCGGAGGACAGGCAGCTCGATCGCGAAATCGAGCTGCGCAGACAGCTGGATTCGGATCGGGAGCGCGACGCCCGTCGCAACCGGGCCCTGGAAGCCCTGAATTCCGAGCCCGAAGGACCGGTCCGCATCAGCTCCCGCCCGGGCCGGGCTCCCGTGAGGATCGGTTCGCGAGCCGTCGACGACGCGCCCGGCTCCGACGGGAGACCGGCCGGTTCCCGCGTATCGATCCCGTCGGATGGTGAGGGCACGGCTTCGAGGTCCCGCGTGGCCGGTCGGGCGCGTGCAGGCCCCCGCCGGCGGGGTGGTGCTCGACCGCCTTCGACCCGGCGGGCCACCGCCGTCCTGGCCGCCGGGACGTTCGCGTCCCGGCTGACCGGTTTCGCAAGGGTCCTGGCCATCGCCTACGTGCTCGGCGTCGGGTCACTGTCGGACGCCTTCAACTACGCCAACGGCGTGCCGAACATCGTCTACGACCTGCTCCTGGGCGGGATCCTGTCTGCGACGCTGATCCCGGTATTCGTGGAGCAGCTCAACGGCGAGGACCACGAGGAGGCCACCCGATCGATTTCGGCCGTTCTGTCGGCGATCGCCGCCGCCTTGGCCGTGATGACCGCTCTCCTCTGGCTCCTGGCTCCGTGGGTGATCCGGTTCTACCTGATCCTCAACTCGACGTCGACGGGTCCGGCCGAGCGGGCGTTGGCGACCCGCCTTCTTCACTACTTCGCCCCCCAAGTCTTCTTGCTCGGAGCGATCGTGGTCACCACGGCTCTGCTCAACGCCCGCCGCAGCTTCACCGCGGCGGCGTTTTCTCCGGTCCTCAACAACGCCATCGCCATCGCGGCGTTGCTCGTCACCAAGTTCGTGGCGGCCGACATCCTCACGGCCAAGCGGACCACGGCGACCACCACCGTCGACGGCTTCACCCACGACCAGCGCGCCATCTTGATCCTCGGGCTGGGTACGACGGCCGGCTATTTGGTGCAGCTCCTCGCCCAGCTTCCGGCCCTGCGGCGGGCCGGTCTCCGGGTCCGCCTGGTGTGGGACCTCCACCACCCAGCCGTGCGGAAGGTCGCCAGGCTGTCGTCCTGGCTCGTCGGGGTGGTGCTGGCCAACCAGCTGTCCCTGGCCCTGGTGATGGTGCTCGCAGGCAAGACCACGGGCGGCGTGACCGCATACAACTTCTCGTACCAGTTCTTCCAGCTTCCCTACGCGCTCATCGCAGTGTCGGTCGCCACGTCGATCATGCCCGGCCTGGCCCAGCGTTGGACGTCTGGCGACACGCGAGGATTCGAGCGCGAGTTCGTGTACGGCCTTCGGGTGACCCTCGCCATTCTCATCCCGGCGGGCATGGTCTACGTGGCGGTGGCCCAACCCTTCATCCAGCTGGCGATCCACCACGGTCGGGTGACCCAATCGGGCGCCCACCTGGTCAGCTCCAGCCTGGCTCTGTTCGCGGTCGGCCTGCCTGGGTTCAGCGCCTATTTCTTACTCATGCGGGCCTACCAGGCCATGCAGGCCGCCCGGATGATGTTCTGGATCTACGCCCTCGAGAACGGCCTCACGTTGATCGCGGCCCTGATACTGGAACCGCTGCTCGGCGTGCCCGGCCTGGCTCTGGCGTGGGTCGGCCCGTACACGATCGCCTCGATCGTCGCCGCCTGGGACCTGCGCAAGCGGGTCGGCCCCCTTGGGGGCGCGACCACGGTCAGGGCCCTGGTCCGGGTGACGATCGCGAGCGCCCTGACGGTCCTGGTCGTCGTGCTGGTCGGTCTGCCGTTCCGAGGGCGGGGGGGCGACCCCATCCTCGTCGCCCGGCTCGTCGTCCAGATCGGCGTCGGTGGCTTCGTGTACCTAGGCCTGGCCAGGGTCATGCGCATCCCGGAGCTGCGCCCCGTGATGCTCCTGGCGCGCCGCCTGCTGGCCGGACGCTAGGACCCTGGCGCCTGGGCCACGAGCGACCAGACTCCGGTGACGCTGACGGTCACTTGCTGGGTCCCGGCTTGGATCGGGACGGGCGTCGCCGCAGCACCGCCCGCCGAAGCGAAGCTTTCCGGGTAGGGGCTGGTGGTCTGTTGCGGGGAGTCGGTGAGTGAGATCAGCGACCCGAGCCGCTCTCCCGCGGCGGCCGCCAACTCCTCGGCGTCGACTCGGGCGGCGGTGACAGCTTGAGTCCGGGCGGACGCCAGATAAGGGTTGGTACTGGACAGGGACAGGTTGGCCATGTCCAGTCGCCCGTCGTCGCCGGCCGCGCCGAGGGCGTCGTCGATCATCGTCCCGGCCTTGGCCAGGTTCCGTACCGTGGCGGTCACTTCGTCGTAGACCTGATAGCCAGCACTGGCGGGATAGGCCTGCTGCAGGGACAACCCGGTGGTTTGCAGGTCGGCGGCGACCAGTCCGTCGTGCTCCAGAGCCTGTTGCACCCTGACTGCGACGGCGTTGTTTTCCGCCAGCGACGTAGCCACGTGCGCCGCCGTGGTCGTCACGCCGATGCCGATGGTCAGAGTGTCCGGCTCGCCGTTGACGGTGCCGACCCCCACGGTCGTGATCGTTGCGCCCGGGCTGCCGTTTGAGGCCAGGACCGCCGGCCCGGCCGATTTGACGTCCGTCGACGCGGGCCGGGCGCCGCCGCCGCAACCGGCCAGTCCGAGAGTGAGCGCCGCACCCAAGGTGGCAGCGATGGTCAGGTAGGCACGCATCGTCATGCCCCTTCGACGGATCACGAGGTCCCGCCGGTTCCCGCTATTTCAGAACGCGCCTCGGGCCAGGACGCCACACGTGGACGCGTTCACGACCACGACTATGTGCGAGTGCGGCATGGCGTAGACGAAGACCTCCGCTTGGGTCCCGTCGTACTCGAGCGTGGCCACCTTTTCGGGAGAAGTGTTGGCGCTGACGCCGGCAGCGGCGAACGGGGCCCGGCACCGACCCAAAGAAGTCATCGCCGAGTTGTAGAGAACGTTCGGTGTACGCGCCGCGGGTGCCTGCGCCCTCAGGTTCTGGATCAGCGCGGCCATGTCCGAGAAGCTGCCCAACGAGCCCTGCGCCGGGCTCGCGGAGTCCGGACCAGCACCGACTCCCCGAGCCTGGGACGCCGAGGCGCCCGCAGGCGGACTGGGCGCGGCCGCTTTGGCCGTGGTGGACGAGGCCGCCTCCGAAGATCGCGCGCTCGTTGCGGTGGTGTGCTCGTGGCCGATCCGCGAGAGACCGAACGCCATGCCCGCTACGAGCACGATCGCGGCAGCGGCAGCCGCAGCCGCGCCGCGGCCCCCGCTGATTCCCGCCAGTCGACGCCGGCGCGCCGCCCCCAGGTCGATGGGACCGGACCCGCCCGCCCTCTCACTCGAGTCGAAAGCCGCCAGGGCCGCTTGAACGGCGGCGTCGCGTTGGCCTTCGGAAGCTACCGCGGGCGCGACGGCCACGAGCCGACGGGCCTGGCTCCAGCCCGCCAGCCGGGCTGCGCACTCAGGGCACCCGTCGGCATGGGCCGCGTCGGAAGGCTCGGCCACGCCGTCCAGCAACGCCGAGAGCCGCTCGTCGTCGAGGTGTGGCCCAAGTGGCCCCACTGATCCCTCCGTCACGAGTCGCTCCTCGCGGGAGCCAGCATGGTGGCTAGAGACGATCGCCCTCGAGCAATCCGCGAGCGCACCGTCCCTGCCGGTACCTCCAGCACCTCCGCGATCTCCGCGTAATCCAGCCCGCACAGATCGCGCAGAACAACGGGCGCCCGGAACTCGACGGGTAGTCGCATCAGTGCCGCGTCGACGTCCGCTCGGTCGGCGACGCCCTCAGGAGTCGGGAACCCCGACGAGCCGGTGCCGAGCACTCGAAGCGGAGGTTCGGACAGTTCGTCCAAATCGAGGCTGGGACGGCGCGACCGTCGCCTGAGCTCGTCGATGGATGCGTTGACGGCGATCCGGTAGGTCCAAGTGGCAAACCGGCTCCGGCCGTCGAAGCGAGGCAGACCGCGCACGACCGCGATCATCGCTTCCTGGGTGGCATCGGCCGCGTCAGCGTCGCTGCCCGTGAGACGCCGGCATACGGCGAAGACGCGGTCATAGTTGCTGCGCAGAAGTGTTTCGAGCGACTCCCGGTCACCGTTGCGCGCCCTGACAACCAGCGCCTCCTCGTCGGCACCAGCCTGGTCCTGTGGGGTTCCGTCCGGTTCGCCGTCGATGGGGCCAAGGGTATCGAGCCGACCCGCTCGCAAACGTCGGGCTCCTGGCAAGCGATGGTGGTCTCACCTGGATTGGACGGCCCCCAAGGCCCAACCGGTTCCGCCGAGCGGAAGATTGCTGCCGAGCCGTCGTGCTGACCAGGTCCTGGCGGTTGCGGGCCGGACCGCCAGGGCGGGTCGGGGCGGCCGGTTTGGATTGTGGCATCGTCGTGAACATGGACAGGTCTGAACGTGAAGTGGAGTGGGAGTTCTTCAAGAAGGGGGCGATTGTCCTCTTCGGCGTCACGCTGTTGCAAGCCGCGTTGGCGGGAGCCTACTTAGCCGCATTTCACGCTCCGTCGCCCCGCCGGGTACCAGTCGCGGTGGTCGGTTCCAAAGCGGTCGCCGACCACCTCTCTGAGGCCGCTCGCGGGGCCCTCTCGGTGCGCGTCGTGTCCGACAGGGCAAAGGCCGAACACGACATTCGCAGCCAGCAGATCTACGCCGCCTATGTGCCCGGGCAGCCAGCAACCGTCCTGGTCGCCAGCGCATCTGGCCAGTCGCTGGCCTCATCCCTGCCCGCCGACTTTGCCGCGGTGAGCCAGGCCTTGGGAACGACTCAGCACACCGTGGACCTGGCTCCGCTCCCCGCAGGCGACCCGCGAGGGCTGAGCATTTTCTATCTGGCCTTCAGCTGGGTGTTCGGGGGTTACTTCGGGGCGGTAGCCCTCAACGCGGTCCGAGGCGATCGACGTTTCTTGCGGCGCAACGCCGCCACCCGGATCATTGGGTTCCTCATCTTTGCCGTCGGCGGCAGTCTCGGCACCGTCACCATCGCCACCTTTGGAGTCCACGCCTTTCCCAGCGGCCATTACTGGACCCTCGCCGGGCTTGGGGCGCTGACCATGTTTTCGGTCACGATGGCCGCCAGCGCCCTCATCTCGGTGCTCGGCACCGCTGGCACGGCGCTGGTGATCGTGCTCTTCGTCGTGCTCGGGACGCCGGCCTCAGACGGTGCCGTGGCCATCCAGTTGACCGGCGGCGGGCCATGGAAGATCCTCACGAGCGTCCTTCCCACCGGCGTGGCCGTCCGGGCCGTCCGCAGCGGCGTGTACCTCTCGGGCGTAAATCTGGTCCAGTACGTGGTGACGCTGCTGGCCTATGCCGCCGGTGGAGCGGCCATCCTGCTCGGGCTCGGCCTGCGCAACAGCTCCGTCGGCTACGCCCAGAAGCCGGCAGACGAACCTGCCTAGCGCCTCAGGCGACCCCGCCGGCTCCTCCCGGCCGCTCCGCTCCGCAGATCGAGATCGCCTCGCCGTACAACAAGCGCTTGTGGGCCCGCAGGACGCCACGGTCCTTGGACGCCAACTCGGCCGCGATCTCAACCGCCCGCGCCACCACGGCATCCTCGGGTACCGCCTCGGCCGCGATACCGGCGGCCACCGCTTCCGACCCCGGGTAACGGCGGCCCGTCAGAGCGGCTTCGGCCAGGGTCGCGGGAGGTAGGTGGGCTGCGAGGACGGCATGCATCTCGGGGGTGAGCGGGAGGCCGAGGTCGACCTCGGGCAGGCACCAGTAGCCACGGTCCTGGCGCATGACGGCCCGGTCGTGAGCGGAGGCCAACATGGCGCCGCCGGCGAATGCGTGGCCGTTGATGGCCGCAACCGTGTAGACGTTGAGACCGAGGACCCGCCCGAGAAGGCGGTGGACGTCGTCCAAGAAGCCTTCCGTGCCTTCGCCGGCTCCGAGCCAATCGAGGTCGAGCCCGTTGGAGAAGAACTTGCCGGAGCCCGTGGTTACCAGCGCGCAGGGCCCTTCGACGGCCTCGACCTCGTCGAGGGCCGCGTGCAGAGCGTCCACGGAGATTCGATTGAATCGGTTCTCCCCGTCCGCCATGCGCAGCACCCGGACGAGGCCACGAGCTTCCAGGTCGATCATCAGGTGAAGTCTCGCCGATCTCGGCCGAGGCGGAAGAGCCGGTCCTTATCGACGACCATCCGGCGAGCGGGTCGTCCGCCACGCCGCGATACGTGATTTGACGCCGCTGGTCGGCGAACCCGGCTGGGGCGCTTCCACCGGACGAGGACCGCTATGCCCGACCGCGGCTGCGGGTGCGGGCTTAACCGACATCGGCTCGGGAGACGCCTGGTCCCAAGCGATGATCCAACCGGCGCCGTTCATCCGGTAATCCTCGGTGTGGGTGGCGCAGAGGGGAAGCGGTCCGGGAAGGGTGTCTCGGATCATGGAAGCAGCGGCGCGGCGGTCGCAGTCATCGACGCGACATCTGTCGGACGGGTTCATGCCCGATCCTTCCTCTCGAGGCTCACCGGCTTTCAGCCTACGAGCATCTGCGGCCGCGTGGCGCCGGGGAACTATGACGACGGCGGTTGCTCACCCGCGAACTTGCCGGCTCCGGGCGAAAGGGCGGCCACGTGGCGGTGGATCTCTTCGAGCAGGTCCGTGTGCTGTTTCACGGTCTGGGTGAGGGCCGTGTTGTCGTTGACGAGAGCTTTGAGGTCTTCGGTGTTCTTCTCGGTGTGGAGGGCGATCTCCGACGACACGGCGTCGGATCGCTTGGCCGCGATCAACAGCGCCGCGGCCTGCACGCCGGCCAGCATCGACAAGAACAGGTTCAACAGGATGTACGGATAGGGGTCGAATCCGTGCTTGCCGTGCTGGCCACCCAGGTAGAAGGCCGAGTTGGCGATGGCCCAGACGATCATGATGCCGAAGAAGCAGAATACGAAGGGCCACGAGCCCATCATGTTGCGCATGCGGTCGGCCGCCCGCTCGCCCAGCGTCAGCTGATCACCGGAGCGGACCCCGGGATGCTTGTTCCAGTGGGTCTGCCAACCGTGTGCTGCCACGCACGCGATCGTCGCACACGCCGATTCACGAGACGGAGATGGTCGCGACGCTCGTCTCGCTGAATCCGGGCCGTCCTAGCGCTGGTCGGTCTCGCCCCACCCCCCTCCACCGGGCGTCAGCAGGCACACCGCATCGCCCGCATCCAGCTCGATGGTGACCTTGTCGCCGACAGGGACGCGGCGAAGTTCGTCGCCTGACGGCCAGAGCCAGTTCTCACCGGCCGCCCCCGGGGAACCGCCCGCCAACCCCCACGGCCGGCTCACGCGGCGTTCGGTGATCAGCGAGGCCGTCGTCGGCTCGAGGACTTGGATGACCCTCTCGATCCCGTCGCCGCCCGGCCACCGACCACCTCCCCCACTGCCTTCCCGCAAGCGGTAACGAAGGACGCGAACCGGATGGGCCCGCTCCAGCGCTTCTGTCGGCGTGTCGCGGGTGTTGGTCATGGCGGTGTGGACGCCGTTCATCCCCGCTCGGCCCGGCCGGCCTCCCTGCCCACCGCCGATGGTCTCGTAATAGACCCAGCCGGATTCGCCTCCGAGGATCAGGTTGTTCATCGTCCCTTGTCCGGCGGCTCCGACTCGTTCGGGGACCGCCGACGCCAGCGCGAGCAAACACACATCGGCCACCCGCTGACTGACCTCGACGTTGCCGGCTCCGACCGCGGCCGGGGGTCGGGCCGCCACGATTGATCCGGCCGGCGCGACCACGTGCACGGGCCGCAAGGCCCCGCCGTTGGCCGGGATGGTCGGGTCGGTCGCGCTGCGAACCGCCCAGGCCACCGCGCTCGCCGTGACCGCCTCGACGGCGTTGACGTTGCCCGGCTGCTGCAAGTCGGTGCCAGTGAAGTCGAAGGTGGCGTCGGAGCCGTGCACGGTCAACCGCAGCCGGATCGTGACCGGGCCGCCACCTTCGGGTCCGATCGAGTCGAGAACGTCAGACACTTCCCACCCGCCGTCGGGGATCTCGGTCAGCGCCCGTCGCATCCGACGCTCCCCGTAGGCGAGTACTTCGTCGAAGTGCTCCGTCCACGGACCGTCGAGGCCTCGGCAAACGGCCGCCATGCGCTCCACCCCGATCCGGTTCGCACCGGCTTGGGCTTCGATGTCGCCGCGCCGCTCCGTCGGCGTGCGGGAGTTGGCTTCCAGCAAGGCCACCACGCCGGGAGTAAAGCGAACGGGCGGTATCCGCAAGCCCTCCTGATAGATCTCGGTCGCGGCGGGCGGCATCGAGCCCGGCACCATGCCCCCGACGTCGGCGTGATGGGCCCGGTTGGCGACCCAGCCGGCGATGCGGCCGTCGACGTGGCACGGGGCTACCAGGGTGATGTCATTGAGGTGGGTGCCGCCCGCGAACGGGTCGTTCAGGACGATCTGGTCTCCTGGGCCCACGTCGATACCGGCGCCGATGGCCGCCGCCACCGATGCGGGCATGCTGCCCAAGTGGACCGGTATGTGCTCGGCCTGAACCAGCAGCTCGCCGCCGGCCCCGAAAGCGGCGGCCGAGCAGTCGGCTCGTTCCTTGATGTTCGGAGAAAATGACGACCGCCTCAGCACCTCGCCCATCTCGGTGGCCACCCCGGTGAGCTGCGAGATGAGTACCTGCAGCGCGGCGGCGTCCACTCAACCGCCTCTCGTCAGGATCCACGAGCCGGACGGATCGACCTCGGCCGTCCACCCGGTCGCCACCCAAATGGTGCAGTCGGGCTCGGCTATGAACGCGGGGCCGGACCTGCGTCCGCGCCGCTCCGGCGCAGCCAGCGCGGCCACTTCTACCGGTGAGTCCACCTGGGCGGTGGCCCGCACGGCGACCACTTCGACCGGCGCCCCTTCGAGCGCGTACCCCCTTCGCGCCGCGTGCTCCCCGGCGAAGGCGGCCACCGACGGGACCGTCAGCTCGTGGCTCTGCCCGGCGTAGCGGCAGTCATAGCCCACCGTCACCCGATCCACGCGGCCGCCTGCCGCCTGGCCCGCCTCCGCGCCGAGCGCAGCCGCCCTGGCCGCGGCGCCTTCGTGGTCGGCCGGATCCGGCCACGACCGGACCAGGTCGACTTGGCGCGGGGCCGCGAGTATCCCCACCGCGGACAGCACCCCCGCTCGAGGAGGTACCACCACGGCGGGCATCCCGAGGGCGTCGGCCAAGGCGCACGCGTGCAGCGGCCCGGCCCCGCCGAACGCCACCAAGGCCAGACCCGCGGGATCGACTCCCCGGGCCACCGTCACGGCGCGCACGGCTTGGGTCATGGCCTCGTCCACCACTGAGATGACGCCCTCTGCGCTCACGCCTGCCGCCGCGAGGGATTCGCCGGCCGCGTGGACGTCCAGGCGGCCCAACCCGGGCAGGCCGTCTGGCGGTATCCGGCCGGCCACGAGATCGGCGTCGGTGACGGTCGGCCGGGTGCCTCCCCGCCCGTAGCAGCACGGGCCCGGCTCGGCCCCGGCGCTCTTCGGGCCCGCCACCAGGGCTCCTCCGGCGTCGATCCCGGCGATGGATCCGCCCCCCGCTCCGATGGTCAACACGTCGAGGGAGGGCATCCGGATGGGAAGGCCCGCCACCAGCCTCTCGGCCGCGGGCTCCGGCCGGCCCCCCCGGATCAGGCAGACGTCGGTGCTGGTGCCACCCATGTCGAGGGTCACGCACTCGCCGAACCCGGCGGCGCCGGCCGCGGCCGCGGCGGCCAGCACTCCACCGGCCGGGCCCGACAGAAGCAACGACACCGGCCGGGCCGCCGCCTCCTCCAGGGGGATCAGCCCGGCCGCGGAGGTCAGCACCAATACGTGGGGCGCCAGTGCGGCGAGCGCGTCCAGATAGGCGGCGCACGAGCGGCGCAGATAGGCGTCCGCGACCGTGGTTGCCGTCCGTTCGTACTCGCGGTACTCAGGGGAGAGAGCAGACGAGCGCACCACCACGACCGAGCCGGACAGGGCCCGCTCGACTCGAACCTCGTGGTCGGAGTTGAGATCGGAGTGGAGCAAGCAGACGGCCACCGCGTCCAGGCCGGACGGCAAGATCGGGATGGACCCGAGGGGGACGATCTCTTTTCCCTTCGAGTCCATGCGCCCCGTAACTTCGAAGCGGAGATGGCGGGCAACCAAAGGATCGGGACGGTCGGCCCAGATGTCGTACAGCGACGGCCGGGCCTGCCGGGCGATCTCGATGACGTCTCGCTGGCCCTCGGAGCTGATGAGCGCCACTCGGCCGCCCTGCCGTTCGAGCAAGGCGTTGGTCGCCACCGTGGTTCCGTGGGCCAGCGTCTCGGTGCCCCCCGCCAGCTGGAGGCCGGCCGCCACCGCCGCCGCCGGATCGCCCGGGGTGGACAGGAGCTTCACCACGTTCCCCGTCGCGGTGACGACGTCGGTGTAGGTGCCGCCGGTGTCGACTCCGACCCGGATGTTCAACTGCGGCGGACCGCAGATCTCACCCGGTCGGGTGGGCCGAGGTCGCCCGGCTCCCCATCGCCGGCACGCCCGTTCTGGGTCGTGGCCGCTTCGACGGCGAGACGGTCGACGAGGTCGTTCATGGGGTCGCCGCCGTGGCCCTTGACCCAGCGGAAGCGCAAGCCATCCGGATCGGCGCGGTAGGCGTCGATCAGCGGTTCCCACAGATCGCGGTTCTTGACCGGCTGCTTCTGGCTGTTCCGCCAGCCGTTCGCCAGCCAACCCCGCCACCAGCGGTCCCTGAAACAGTTGACGACGTAGGTCGAGTCGCTCACGATCTCGAGCGGGCGGCCGAGGGCGCTGACCGCCTCGAGGGCAGCCTGGATTTCCATCCGCTGGTTGGTCGTGTGGGCGGCGGCGCCGCTGCGGTAGGGGCCTCCGGGCACCGCCCAGGCCCAACCGCCCGGCCCCGGGTTACCGGAGCAAGCGCCGTCGGTGTACACGATGGTGGGGGGTTGGCTCACCCTTCCAGCATGCCCGCTTCCGGCTCGGTGCCCGCGGCTGCGGCGTCGGCCGCGTACGGCCGGACGGCGGCCAGGAGTATCAAGGCCCCGACGCCGAGCGGGACGAGCATGACCAAGAAGGCGTCGCGCAGCGCCAGTCCGCCGGCCAGATTCCGAGCCGCGTGAGAGCCGTGGACGTGCCGGCCGAAGGCCGTCGCCACCAAGCCGAACGTGACCGGCCCCAAGGTGCTACTGACCAGGGTCAGAAGACCCTTGGCCGCCTCGGCGCGGCCGCGAATGCTCGCACCCACGATGTCGACCCGGACCGCATCCAGGCAGGGCCCGGCCCCGCCCAGGATGCTGGCGCCGAAGAAGAGCAGGAACCCGGTGACCACGACCGAACCGCTCAAGAGGGATCCGGCGAAGAAGAAGGTGGCCGTGAGCTGGCAACCCGCCGCCACCACCAGCCGGCGGCTCCCTCCCCTCTCCCTGGTCAGGCGGTCGCCGATGCGGCCGCCGACCAGGATTCCGGCTATCACCCCCACCGCCATCAACGGGGCGAGGCCGTCGACGAAGGCATTCGACAAGCCGTATCGCTCGGTGATGAACAGAACGGCGAACGACGCCACCCCGGCGAAGAAGAAGTTTCCGACCGAGTCCGCGGCGATGACCACCACGTTGGTCCGGATGTGCAGTAGCGACCTGATTACGTCCCACAACGGTGGACCGGGTTCCCGGACCGGAGCGGGGTCCTCGAGGGAGTGGGCCGCCACGGCCACGAGCAGCCCGGCGGCCGCCAGCCACCAGAAAAGCCAGCGCCAGTCGAGCAGCCGCACCGCGATCGCGCCCAGAAGGAAGCAAACCGCGGTGCCGATCGCCTGACCGGCGTCGAGGGTCGCCAGGGCCTTACCCCGATCGCGCACCGAGTAGATGTCAGCGGCCAGCGAGACGGCCACGGGCCGAGCGATGGTCGCCACCCCGCCGGCGACTATGCGAGCCGCGGCCAGCAGGAACAGACCGGTTGCGAAACCGACCACGCCGAGCGCCAAGCTCCAAATCACGAGGGCGACCACGACCACGGCGGCGCGGCGCCGGCGGTCGACCAAGCCCCCGGCCGGCAAGGCGCAAAAAGCGCCGGTCCCGCTCGCCAACGACGCCACCAGGCCGAGTTGGGCGGTGGTGATGTGCAAGTCCGAGCGCAGAGCGGGAGCGACCACACCGACCGCGGCCGCGTCGGCCTTGGCCAAGCCGACCACCGAGGCGATGATCAAACCGTTGCGCCAGCTTGTTGTTCTCAACCTTCTCCCGATCGATCGGCGCCGGCGACAAGTGTGACCGCGAACGGGATGGGCGCGCCCACCGCGGCAATCGGCGCGAGCATGGAGGCGTGATATTCGACGGCTTCTCGCACCAGCTTCCCGACATCGATCCGGAGGAGACGGCGGAGTGGGTCGATTCCTTCGACGCCATAGTCGACAGCGGGGGCAAAGCCAGGGCCCGGTTCCTCCTCATGAAGCTCCTGGAAAGGGCCCGGGAAAACCAGGTCGGGTTCCCCGCGACGGTCTCGACGCCTTACGTCAACACCATCCCGCCCGACCAGGAGCCGTGGTTCCCCGGCGATGACTACATCGAGCGCCGCATCCGCGCCTACGTCAGGTGGAACGCAGCCATCATGGTGGTGCGGGCCAACCACGCAGCTGAAGGGATCGGCGGCCACCTGGCCACCTACGCCAGCTCGGCCAGCCTTTACGAGGTCGGCTTCAACCACTTCTTCCGGGGCAAGGGCAACGGGCAGGCCGGCGACCAGGTGTTCTTCCAGGGCCACGCGGCGCCGGGCATATACGCCCGGGCCTACATGGAAGGCCGGCTCAGCGAGAAGCAGCTGTGGTACTTCCGCCGGGAGCTGCAAGGGCGCATGCCCGGCCCGAACGGGGAACCCGGCCCCGGAGGGCTGTCCTCCTATCCCCACCCGCGGTTGATGCCCGACTTCTGGGAATTTCCAACCGTTTCTATGGGCCTGGGCCCTCTCAACGCCATCTACCAGGCGCACTTCAACCGGTACTTGCACAACCGGCGCGTGGTTGACACGTCGGGAAGCCGGGTGTGGTGCTACTTGGGCGATGGCGAATGCGACGAGCCGGAGACGCTCGGCGCCCTTTCCCTGGCCGGGCGGGAGCAGCTCGACAACTTGACGTTCATCGTCAACTGCAACTTGCAGCGGCTCGACGGTCCGGTGCGCGGCAACGGGAAGATCATCCAGGAGCTGGAAGCGACTTTCCGAGGCGCGGGCTGGAACGTCATCAAGGTGGTGTGGGGCTCGAAGTGGGACGAGTTGCTCGCCCGCGATGTCGACGGCGTGCTCCTCAACAAGATGAACACGTCCGTGGACGGCGAGTTCCAGAAGTACGCGACCGAAGACGGCTCCTACATCCGCGAGCATTTCTTCGGCCCGGACCCCCGGCTCCGGGCCCTGGTAGAGCACCTGTCCGACGACGACCTCCGCAACCTGCCTCGCGGTGGCCACGACTACCGCAAGCTGTACGCGGCCTATAAGGCCGCCACCGAGACGACCGGCCAGCCGACCGTGATCCTGGCCAAGACCATCAAAGGTTGGACCCTCGGGCCGGAGATCGAAGCCCGCAACTCGACCCATCAAATCAAGAAGATGACCCCCCCGCAGCTGAAGCTGCTGCGCGACCGTCTCTACCTGCAGGAGGAGATTCCCGATTCTGCACTGGAGAAAGGCGAGCCGCCGTTCTTCTGCCCGTCGCCGGACTCGGTCGAGTACCAGTACATGATCGAGCGCCGCCAAGCCCTCAACGGGTCGCTCCCGCACCGGATCGTGCGGGCCAAGCCCCTACCCCCGCCCGCGGACAAGACCCTGAGCGAGTTTGCAGCCGGGTCCGGAAAGCGCGAGGTCTCCACCACGATGGCCTTCGCCGTGATGCTGCGAAACCTGTTGCGGGACAAGGGCATCGGCCAGCGCGTCGTTCCCATCATCCCCGACGAGGCCCGCACCTTCGGAATGGACGGCCTGTTCAAGGAAGTGAAGATCTACGCCCCCCAAGGTCAGCTCTACGAGCCGGTCGACTCGAAGCTGATGCTGTCGTATTCCGAGGCCAAGGACGGTCAGATCCTCGAGGAGGGCATCACGGAGGCGGGGGGCATGGCCGACTTCACGGCCGCCGGGACTTCGTATGCGACGTGGGGCCAACCCATGATCCCGTTTTTCATCTACTACTCCATGTTCGGCTTCCAGCGCATCGGAGACCTGGCGTGGGCGTTCGGAGACATGCGGGGCCGCGGTTTCATGCTCGGCGGCACGGCCGGGCGGACCACCCTTCACGGGGAGGGCTTGCAACACGGGGACGGGCACTCGCTGGTGTTGGCGTCGACGTTCCCAAACCTGTGCGCCTACGACCCGGCGTTCGCCTACGAAGTCGCCGTGATCGTGGGAGAGGGGATCCGACGCATGTACGGACCCGAGCCCGAGGACGTCTTCTACTACCTCACCTTGTACAACGAGAACTACCAGATGCCGGCCAAGCCCGACGGCGCAGACGAAGGGATCCTCCGCGGTCTGTACCGCTTCGCGGCACCTCCCGAAGGGCCGTCCCGACAAGCGACGATCCTGTTCTCCGGCACCGGCTGCCAAGCTGCCTTGGAAGCCCAGAGGCTGCTCGCCGCGGACCACGATGTGGCCGCCGAGCTGTGGTCGGCCACCAGCTACAAGGCATTGCGGGAGGACGCCTTGTCGGTGGAACGTTGGAACCGTCTGCACCCGACCTTGCAAGCGCGGACGCCGTACGTGACCGAAGCCCTCGACCGCGCGCCCGGACCGATCGTGGCCGTGACCGACTTCATGAAGGCCGTTCCCGATCAGGTCGCCCGCTGGGTACCGGGCCATTTCATCCCGCTCGGCACCGACGGCTACGGACGTTCCGACACCCGGGAAGCCCTGCGCCGCCACTTCGAGACAGACGCAGCCCACCTGGTCGTGGCCGTCATCGACGGCCTACGCGCCACCGGAGAAGCCAAGGCCAAGGAAGTCGCCGCGGCCATCGATCGCTACGGCGTGGACTCCGACGCGCCCGACCCCCGCGTGAGCTGATCGTTTTTTCAGGCGCGGCGGGACGGCGGGGCGCGGGGTCGCCTGAGCGCTCGTGACCAGGATGTGCCCGCCGGGCGGCCTCGGTAGAATCCGCGACCATGCTGCATCTGAGCCAAGATCCCGCCGCCGACCAGCTCATCTCCAAGGACCCGCTCGCCCTCCTCATCGGCATGGTGTTGGACCAGCAGGTGCCCCTCGAAAGAGCGTTCAGCGCACCCTTGGACCTCAAGAAACGCCTCGGGGGCCGTCTCGACGCGGCCGAAATTGCGGACATGGACCCAGAGAAACTGGCCGCCGTGTTCTCCGAGCGCCCCGCCCTGCACCGCTTCCCCGTCGCCAACGCCAAGCGGGTTCAGGAGCTGTGCCGCATAGTCGTCGACGACTACAAGGGCCAGGCGGCCGACGTCTGGCGCCAGGCCGGGGATGGCGACGATCTGCTCGCCCGGGTGCGGGCCCTACCCGGGTTCGGTGAACAAAAGGCCCGCATCTTCATCGGGCTCCTCGCCAAGCAGCTGGCGGTTCGGCCTCCGGGCTGGGAGGAAGCGGCTGGGAAGTTCGGTCAGCCAGGTACCTTCGTGTCGGTCGCAGACATCGTCGACGCCGTGTCGCTCGGGCGGGTGCGCGCCTACAAGCAGCAGCTCAAGGCCGCGGCCAAGGCGGCCGCCGGAGGGTGAGCCCGGGCCTGAGGCGGGGCCCGATCCGGTGCGGGTGATCGCCAACGGGGACACGATCGAGCTCGAAGACGGCGCCCATCTGACCGACCTGCTCGAGGTGCTCGGGGTGAGCAGCAAGTGGGTCGTCGCCGAAGTCAACGGCGAGGCGGTGGATCGGGGCGACATGGCCGACCTGGCCCTGTCCGACGGGGACCGGGTGGAGCTGGTCCGGGCCGTGGCCGGTGGTTGACCTCACGCATCGCCGGCTCTACCTCTGCACCGCCGATCGCCCCGATCTGGGGGAGTTCCTCGTCGCTTGCATGCGGGGCGGGGTTGACCTGGTTCAACTCAGGGACAAGGACCTGACAGCACGCCAGCTCGTGGCCCGTGGCGGTGAAGCCGCGGCCGTGTGCGCCGACTTCGATGTGCCTTTCATACTCAACGACCGGCCCGACCTGGCCTTGGCCTGCGGGGCTGACGGAGTGCACGTCGGACAGGACGACACACCGCCGTCGGTGGCACGCCAGATTCTCGGACCGGATGGCGTCATCGGCCTGTCGACGCACGCTCCAGAGGAGTGGAACCTGGCCGGCCGCGAGCCGGTCGACTACCTCTCGGCCGGGCCCGTCAATGCCACCCCCACCAAACCCGGACGGGCCGGCACCGGCGTCGGATACCTCTCCTACGCAGCGACCACACCGCCTGGGCCGGTCCTCCCGTGGTTCGTCACCGGAGGGGTGACGCCCGAGACGATCCCCGAGATGGTTGCCAACGGGGCCCGCCGATTCGTGGTGGTCCGCTACCTAACAGAGTCCGACGAGCCCCAGTCGGCGGCTCGCCGTCTGCGCGTCGCCATCGACGGCGCCGCCGGCTGGGACTGACGCCGAGGGCTGCCGGCGCGGCCGGCGCGGGTGGAGCGGCGCGGCCGGCTGTCGGAGCGGCCGGCGCGGGTGGCCGGCTCCGGTCAGCTGTGCTGGCGGTCGAGCCAACCGATCAGAAGGGCGATGGCCCGCGGGTCGTTGCGAAGGCGATGACCAGCCCCGGGCAGTATCCGCAACTCGACCTGCTCACCGCCGGCGTCGGCCAGGGCGCGGGAATCGAGCACCGGTACGACTTCGTCGTTGGCGCCGTGGACGAGCAGGACGGGCCGCGGCGGGATATTGCCTATGAGCCTGAGAGGTCTGACATCCCTCAGCTCGCGCGCCCACGCATCCAGGTCCGACGGGAACCCGGCGTCCCGGATGACGCCGGCGGCGCGCGCCTGGGCGACGAAGCGGCGGGCGTCAGCGGCGCGCTCGGCGAAGTCGGCCGGCGCCGAGAAGGCGGCGACGCCACGTACGCGGGTGTCCTCCCCCGCCGCGCACAACGCGAGCGCGCCCCCGGCCGCGAACCCGCATACCCATACCGCGTCGACCCCGGCGACCGTAGCGAGCGTGTTCGTGGCCGCCTTGAGATCCTCGAGCCAGCCGCCGAGCGAGAAGTTGCCCGTGGAATCGGCTGTCCCGCGGAAGCTGAAGGTCAGGACCATCCATCCGGTGTCGGTCGCCAGACGATCCGCGAGCTCCTGGTAGCCCCGGCTCTGCGTCTCCGAGTGGGTCGACTCAACCGGAAAACCGTGGCACAGGACGAGGCCGTGACGACCAGAGCCGCCGGCGGCCGAGGGGGCCGGGCGGGCCAGGTACGCCGACAAGGTCACGCCCCGAGAGGCGATCGAAAACGGCCCGCCAGCTTCGGGCGCGAGATCGAGGGCCGCTTTGCTCACCGGTCCACTCTCGCGCACCGGGGGGCCGCCCTCGGGCGACCCCCCGATACACCTAAATGATGCTGGATAGACGGGGCATTCCGTTTGCTACCGGGTGGGACCAGAATCCCGGCCGGCGTGTCCCCGGGTAACTGGCTTGGATTACCAGGTGGTCCAGCGGTCGCCTAGCGACCAGCCACCTCCGAGGTCCCAGAACGTTTGCTACTCAGCTGGACCACCTCCTTTCCTCGGTGACACCGATGCTATCGATCGTCGGGTCCTAGGCCAAGCATTTATCGGCAAATGCCGCTTATCGCGGCGCGCCGCAGGACTCGGGCGGGGCTAAGGCGATGTACAACGCGTCGCGGACAGCACGACGCGGCCCGAAAAGGGGCCCGGGTGGCGGCCTCATGACCCGTCGGGTCCTGGGCCCGCCCCTCAGATGCCGATGCGCTGTGCCAGCAACTCGCGGTGGTACGTCGGGTCGCCGAAAAGGAGCTCGGAGCTCTTGGCCCGCTTGAAGTAAAGGTGCGCCGGGTGCTCCCACGTAAACCCGATCCCGCCGTGGATCTGGATGTTTTCCGCGGTGGCGTGGAAGTAAGCCTCCGAGCAGTACGACTTGGCCAGACTGGCCACGACCGGTAGCTCGTCGTTGTCCTCCGCGGCGGCCCACCCGGCGTAGTACGCGGCGGACTTGGCCGACTCGACTTCGAGCAGCATGTCGGCGCACTTGTGCTTGATGGCCTGGAAGCTGCCTATCGGCCGCCCGAACTGGACCCGGACCTTGGCGTACTCGACCGCCATCTCCAGCACTTTCTGGGCCCCACCGACCTGCTCGGCCGCGAGGGCCACCGCCGCCAGGTCCAGCATCTTTGACACCGATGCCCAACCGGCGCCGTCGGTGCCGACCAGGCGGGCCGGGGTCGACTCGAAGGTCAGGCGGGCTTGCTTGCGGGTCTGGTCCATGGTCGAAAGAGCCGTGGCCGACAGGCCGGCCGCGCCCTTGTCGACCGCGAACACCGAGACGCCAGCCGGGGTGCGGGCCGCGACCAGGATCAGATCTGCGGTGTGGCCGTCGAGCACGTACAGCTTCTCGCCCGTGAGGGTCCAAGCGTCGCCAGATCGAGTGGCTGGGAGGGTCACGCCCTCCTCGTCCCAACGCCCCGACGGTTCGGCGAGGGCCACGGCGGCGATAGTGGTCCCGCTCGCGATACCGGGGAGGTAGTCCTTCTTGGCGCCGTCATCACCCGACACCAGCAACAGGTTGGCGGCCAGGGCCACGCTAGAGAAATAGGGGGCGCACAGAAGGGCTCGACCCATCTCCTCGAGTACGACAATCAGCTCGACGTAGGTGAAGCCCGAACCACCGAACTCCTCGGGGATGGCTAGCCCTTGAAGCCCGAGCTGCTCGGCCATCTGACTCCACACGGCCGGGTCGTATCCATCGGTCGTATCCATCAGGCGGCGGACTTCCGTCTCGGGGGACTTGTCCTCGAGAAAGCGACGGACCGCCTTGCGGAGCTCTTCCTGCTCTTCACTGAACGCGAAATTCACGCTTTGTCCCCCTCGGGCACATTGGATCTAAAACACCGGGTCGTAGGACTGTCTTTCTAGCCCATAGGCTGCGGGCAATGCACTACGAGGACACCCAAGCCGAGATCCACCGCCTCGTCGTTGGCCCGGTTGACAACAACGTTTACGTGCTCAGATGCAAAGAGACGGGCGAGGCGGTCCTTCTGGACGCGGCCAACGAGCACGAGAAGCTGCTCGAGCTCTGCCAGCGACTCAACGTGCGCCAGGTGCTGGAAACCCACGGCCACTGGGACCATATCCAAGCCGTGCCCGCTGTACGCGACGCGGGTTACAACGTGGGAGTGACGGCGGCCGATGCCGCCATGCTGCCTTCATACGACTTCGTCCTCGAGGACGAAGGCGTCATCGAAGTCGGTCGACTGCGACTCCACAGCATCGCCACCCCTGGCCACACCCCGGGTTCGATGTGTTTTCGGGTGGAGGGCTCGCCGGTCCTGTTCAGCGGCGACACCCTCTTCCCCGGGGGTCCGGGGGCGACCAAGTTCCCGGGAGGCGACTTCCCGACGATCATCCAGTCGATAGAGGACCGGCTCTTCGCCGCCCTTGCTCCTGAGACCGTCGTACTGCCCGGCCACGGCGACGACACCAGCATCGAGGCCGAGCGACCCCACCTCCAGGAGTGGGTCGACCGCGGCTGGTAGTCGCGGGCCAGGGCCGGTCCCGGGAACGCGCCGGGGCCCGGGGGAGGCGCCAGGGCCTCCGTTCGGATCAACTCTGGTTGGATCAACTCTGGGCGCGACTTTCGACTCTCGGAAGCAATCCGCCACGAATCGTCAGGGAATTGCTTCCGAATGTTCAAAATCGCGCCCCCGCCCCGCGGGCACGGGGGGTTCAGGAACCGGTGAGAGGGTGACGGGGGGCGTCGACGAGCTCGAGATCGTCAGGTAGCCCTTCAACCGAGACCGAGTCGCCGTCGACGGTGACCGACACCCGGGCCCCGGCCAAGGGAATGCGCCCGACGTGCAAGTGGTGGATCTGTTCGGGCAAGGCTGGGTGGAGCCACACCTTGCCCCGCGGCACCCACGGGTCCAGTCGGAGGAGGGTGCGCAGCATGAGCAGCGGCGAGGCGGCCGCCCACGCTTGGGGGGAGCAGGACGTCGGGTAGGAGACGACCAGCGGAAGCTCCATGCGCTCGAGCCCGCTGTACAGCTCAGGCAAGCGGCCGCTCTGGGCCACGGCGGCGTCGATGACGGCCATAACCACCCGCTGAGCCTCCCGGACGTAGCCATAGCGCATCAGACCGGCGGCCACGATGGCGTTGTCATGCGGCCATACCGAGCCGCAGTGATAGCTGATCGGGTTGTAGCCGACCATGGACGCCGCCAACGTGCGTACCCCCCAGCCGCTGAAGAGGTCAGGGCCGACCAGCTTGCGGGCCACCTGGTCTGCCTTGTCGGCATCCAGGATTCCCGTCCAGAGACAATGGCCCATGTTGGATGTCAGCGCGTCGATCGGCTTCTTGTCGCGGTCGAGGCCCATGGCCAGCCAGCCCCGGTCCTCGAGCCAGAAGTCCCGGTTGAAGTTGGCCTTCAGCTCGGCGGCGCGCCCGCGTAGTTCGGTGGACAGGGCGGTGTCGCCGTGCTCGGCTGCAAAGAAGGCCCGGGCCAGATACGCCCCGTAGGTGTAGCCCTGCACTTCGGCCAGCGCGATCGGCGCATCGGCCAGGCGGCCGTCAGCGAACCGCACCGCGTCCATGGAGTCCTTCCAGCCTTGGTTGCGCAGGCCGCGGTCCGACGTCCGCTGATACTCGACGTAGCCGTCGCCGTCGCGGTCACCGAACTTCTCGATCCACTCGAGGGCCCGGTCGGCGTGCGGTAGGAGCTCGTCGACGGCCTCGCGGGCCAGACCCCACCTACGCAGCTCGCCGAGCAGCATCACGAATAACGGCGTGGCGTCGGCCGTCCCGTAGTAGGTGGTCCCACCGCCGAGGGACAGCGACGAGGCCTCCCCGAAGCGCATTTCGTGGAGGATCCGACCCGGTTCCTCCTCGTTGTAGGGACGCACGTCGGTCCCTTGGAACCTGGCGAGGGTCTGCAGGGTTCCCAGGGCCAGTTCGGGGTCGACGATGAGGGCCATCCATGCGCTTATGAGAGAGTCCCGGCCGAACAGGGTCATAAACCACGGAGCTCCAGCCGCCACGACTGTCCTCTCCGGGTAGTCGGGGTCGAAAATGCGAAGGGCGCCGAGATCCTCGGCGCTTCTCGCCACGACCGACCGGAGGCCATCGTGATCGGTGTCGAGAATCGGAACGTTGCGTCGCCAGGCGGCCATCCGCTCGGCCGGCTTGGCCCGCCCCACGGGCTGACCGCAAAGCCACCTCGGTTCGATCTCGGCTCCGTCGATGCCACACGAGAATTGTTGGCAGAGCGTCCAAGTCCCCTTTGAGGCGATGATCACTTCCCACCGGGCGATCGGGCCGTCGAGGACGGCCGACTCCGAGAAAGAAACGCGGAGGCTCCGGCGGTGGGTCCCGTTCTTGTGCCGGAATACGATCGACCCGTCTAGGTGCTCGACCTGCTCGTCGGTCTCCGACGACACCCGGCCTTCCTTGACGGCGAACAGGTCGGCGAAGTCAGCACCGAATCTGAACTCGACCCCGCAGTAGGCGGGCTCCTCCCCGAAGTTGCGAACCACCAGGTCCTCTCGCATGCCCCGCCCCACATACCGGCGGCGCTCGATCATGATGTTCGAGTCGGCTCTACCTAAATGAGGGCGGGCCCGCGAAACGAACGTCGCCGAATAGGGATCGGGCGTGGATCGGGCCAGCGTCTGGGGGATGTCGCCGTTGATGCGGAGGGCCCACAAGGACAGGAAGCGGGTGTCCCGGAAGAAGAATCCCTCCGCTGATTCGGGGGCTACCTCACCGCCGGGTGAAGAGATCAGGAAGGCGGATCCCTCGACCAGAGTCACCCGGTCGCCGGGCCCCCCCAGTGAGACGCTCGCCTGCGAGGTCCAGGGGTCAGCCATTGCGCGGCAGGCTACCCGGAGAAAACAGTGGCTCCGCGCCACTGACCCCCTATTTTCCCCTATCGGCGTAGTGGTAATAGAATTGGGGCGTGGCTCCCCCTCTGTTCGAGGTCGACGACCTCCACGTTTCCGTTGAAGGCACCGAGATCCTCAAAGGTGTCGACCTGGTGGTCGGGACCGGAGAAGTTCACGCTTTGATGGGACCCAACGGGTCCGGGAAGTCGACGCTCGCCAATGCGCTTCTCGGCAGTCCGACCTACGAGGTGACCGCAGGTCGGGTCCTCTTCAAAGGCGAGGACATCACGGCGTGGCCCGCGGACGTGAGAGGGAAGGCCGGGATGTTCCTGGCGTTCCAGTATCCAGAAGAGATCCCCGGAGTGCCCGTGGCCCAGTTCCTGCGCCAAGCCCTCTCGGCCCGCAAGGGCATGGACCTCTCCGTGCTCGAGCTTCGGGTATCGATCATGGAGTGGATGAAGAAGCTGGGCATGGATCCCGCCTTCGGCGACCGGTACCTCAACGAAGGGTTTTCGGGTGGCGAGAAAAAGCGCAACGAGATCCTGCAGCTGGCGATCCTTGAGCCCGAGTTGGCCATCCTGGACGAGACCGACTCCGGGCTGGACATCGACGCCCTCGGCGTCGTCGCCCGTGGCGTGACGTCGGTCCGCGAAGCCCGCCCGGACCTCGGGGTCGTGGTCGTGACCCACTACCACCGCATCCTCGAACAGCTGAATCCCGACGTGGTCCACTTGCTCGTCGACGGGCGGGTGGTGACGAGCGGGGGCCCGGAGCTGGCGCTCCTCATCGAACGAGAAGGGTACGAAGCATGGCGATAGATCCGGTCCTCATCAAGAAGGACTTCCCGATCTTGGACCGGCTGGTCCACGGCAAGCGCCTGGTGTACCTCGACTCGGCCTCGTCCTCTCAGAAGCCCACCGCGGTCATCGAGGCCATGAGCCAGTACTACGAGACGACCCACGCCAACGTCCACCGCGGCGTGTACACCATCGCCGAGGAGGCCACCCGGCTCTTCGAGGCGGGGCGGGCGTCGGTGGCGAGGTTCATCGGAGCGTCGAGTACCAGCGAAGTGGTGTTCACGAAGAACGTGACCGAAGCCATCAACCTGGTTGCCTACTCGTGGGGTCGCAGCAACCTCAACGCCGGTGACGTGGTGGTGTTGACCGAGATGGAGCACCACTCGAACCTGGTCCCGTGGCTCGCCCTCAAAGCCGAACGGGGCATAGAGCTGCGCTACCTTCCCGTCACCGACGACGGACTGCTCGACCTGTCGAACCTCGACGAGATCCTCGACGGGGCAAAGCTCGTCGGCGTTACCGCCGTTTCCAACGTCCTCGGCACCATCAACCCGATCCGGTTGATCGCCGACGCAGCTCACGCAGCCGGCGCCATGGTGCTCGTCGACGGCGCGCAGCTGGCGCCGCACCTGCCTACCGATGTCAAGGCCCTCGGCGCCGACTTCTTCGGACTGACGGGTCACAAGATGCTCGGACCCACCGGTATCGGCGCCTTGTGGGCGCGTGCGGAACTCCTCGACGCCATGCCGCCGTTCCTCGGCGGAGGCGAGATGATCCGCGACGTCCGTCTCGACGGCTTCACACCCAATGACATCCCGTGGAAGTTCGAGGCCGGCACCCCCCCGATCGCCGAAGCGGTGGGTCTATCGGCCGCCGTCGACTACCTGACCGCGATCGGGCTCCCGGCGGTGCGCGACCACGAACGGGAACTCACGGCTTACGCCCTCACCACCTTAAGGGACCGATACCCAGACCTGGTCATCCACGGGCCTCTCGACGCCTCGTTGCGGGGTGGGGTGATCTCGTTCAACTACAAGGACGTACACCCCCACGACCTGTCGCAAGTCCTGGACGAATCAGGAGTTTGCGTGCGGGCCGGTCACCACTGCGCCAAGCCGCTCATGCGCCGATTAGGCGTGGGCGCCACGGCGCGAGCATCCTTTTCGGTGTACAACGATGGGGCGGACGTGGACGCCCTCGTGGACGCCCTCGCCACCGCCGACCGCCTATTCGCCTGATTACGAGCACAGGACAGCCCATGCCCGGTCTCGAAGACCTATACCGAGAAATCATCCTCGACCACTATCGCAACCCCCGCAACCGGGGCGAGCTGCCGATTCCCCCCGCCTACGCCGAAACCGGCTTCAACCCGCTGTGCGGTGACGAGATCACCCTGTACCTACAGCTCGATGGGGACTGCGTGGACGACATCAAGCTGACCGGACAGGGCTGTTCCATTAGCCAGTCTTCCGCTTCAATGATGTCGACAGCGGTCAAGGGCAAGAGCCTGGCTGAGGCCCGGGCCACCATCCGGAAGTTCAAGGCCATGATGTCGATCCACGAGCAGCGCCTCGACGGGGCCGAGGACGGCAGCGAGGACGATTCCGGAGACGCCGAGGACGAGGTCGAGGTATCGCTCGGCGACCTCGAAGCCTTGCAGGGAGTGGTCAAGTTCCCGGTGCGAATCAAGTGCGCCACCCTCTCCTGGAACACTCTGGTGCAGGCCTTGGACCACCTGTCATCCGTGCAGCCCTAGCGATCTCGTCGGCGGCTTTCCGGCCCCCTTTCCCGCACGGCATCGACCGCCTCGAACGCGCTGCGGAGCTCGGATATCCAACGCTCCTCGTTGCTGGCCACCAGCCGCACACACCACGCCAGCGCTTCGCTACGGGTCCTCGCCACCCCGGCATCGATCAGCGTGTCGAGGACCCGACGTTCGGGCAGGCGAAGGCGGGTCATGACGGGAACCGACGTGGTCGTAAACGACATGACCAGCTCTCCGGACCTCGCCCCCCACGACACCCTTTTCCCGAACTCGGCTTCGGCTGCTTGGGCTATCTGCATCCGCTCGTCCCGGGTGCGTTCGCGAAACAGCCGGATGCCGGCATCGTCGAGTGACTCCTCGCCGAGGTCGACGACGGCGAGAACCTCGTCCTGATCCTCGATCACGTCGATGCCGCGGGCATCCCAGTGAGCGGGGAGACGAGCCGAGAACCAGTCCGCGCATCGCACCCGCCCATGCTGGCACGGCCGGCCCGCCGGTATGGTCGTGGTGATGCAGCCACGAGCCGTCGTCGTCGGGGGTTCGCTCGCCGGATTGAGGGCGGCCGAGGCGCTTCGACGCGGCGGCCACGACGGCCCTCTGACCGTCGTGGGGGCCGAGCGTCACCGGCCTTATGACCGACCGCCTCTCTCGAAGCAGGTTCTCACCGGAAAGATCGAACCGGGTCAGGCCGAACTGCACATCGAAGCGGGGTTCGAAGCGGAGTGGCTGCTAGGCGTCACCGCGACGGGGCTCGACCTGGTCGGGCGGCGGGTGAAACTGGGCGGCGGCGACGACCTCCCATACGACCGATTGGTGATCGCCACCGGCGCCCACCCCCGCCTTCTGCCCATGGCCCCGGCCGGGCCCGGGGTGCACTACTTGCGCACCATCGACGACGCCACGTCCCTACGGGATGACCTGGCCGGGGCTCAGCGAGTGGTCGTGATCGGAGCCGGCTTCATCGGCCTCGAAGTGGCGGCGAGCGCCCACCAGCGTGGATTGGAAGTATCGGTGCTCGAAGCTTTGCCCGTACCGTTGGAGCGAGCAATCGGAGCCGAGATGGGCGAAGCCCTGGCCCGATGGCATCGCGCCCATGGCGTCGACGTCCGCGTCGGGGTGGGAGTCGAGGCGATCGAGGGGTCGGGTCGGCCCGAAGGCGTGCGACTTTCGGACGGGACGGTGGTTCCTGCCGACGTCGTGGTCGTCGGCGTCGGCGTGTCTCCGACTACGGCCTGGCTCGAAAAATCGGGGGTGGACCTCGACAACGGTGTCTTGTGCGACCAGAGATTGAGTGCTCTGAGCGGCGGGCGACCGATCCCCGGCGTGGTCGCGGCCGGCGACGTGGCGTGCTGGGCCCACCCCGGTTACGGAAAGCGCGTACGGGTCGAGCACTGGACCAACGCCGCGGAGCAGGCCGAGGCCGCCGCCCACTCGCTCATCCAAGGCGACGCGTCAACACCATATGGCCCGACGCCTTATTTCTGGTCGGACCAGCACGGTGTGAAGCTGCAGTTCGTCGGGCAGACGAACCCCGGCGACGAGGTGATGATGATCGAAGGCGGCTTCGACGACAGCCGCTTCGTGGCCGCTTACGGCCGCCGCGGACGGCTCGTCGCCGCCCTCGGCATGCGCCGTCCGGCCCGGATCATGGCGCTGCAGAAGCTAATCGACGAGGGGGCGCCCTTCCCTCCCGTCGAGTGACTCGATCGGGCCGCGGTGAATCAGCTGGCATCAGAAGGCGGGGACCTTCCAACCCATGGACTGGGCCACTTCCTTGCACGTCGGGCACAGCGGGTACCGCTTCGGATCACGCGCCGGCACCCAGACCTTCCCGCACAGAGCTTTGACGGCCGTGCCGTTGACTAGGCCTTCCACCACCGTCGGTCCGGCCGCCACAAAGTCGCCCTCCTCAGGCTTCCAACCTTCGAGCACGATGTGCGTCATGCGCTCGTGATCGCCGTCAAGAGTCGGATCGGTATGGACCGGGGAGACCGAGAGGTCCGACATCTCCGTCAGGCTATCCAACGACGGGTTGGGTACGGAAAAGCGTCAACCACCTGCGCTTTTGCGTCAGGGCCAGGCGCCCGGCGGGACCGCCGGAGGGCTCGCCGCAGCGCAATGCCTTGATCTGCGCCTGCCGTTCACCTAGGTTGGGGCTCCGTTGTGACTACGTGCACGTGGATTTTCCGTCGGCACGCGGGTCGGGTCCTGGCGGTGGCATCTGTTGTCGCGCTGACTTCCGGTCTCGTCATTCCTCGAGCGTCCGCAGATTCGGTCTCGGACCTCAGGGCTGAGGCGGCCGCGCTCGTGTCTCGAATCAGCGCCCTCGGCCAGCAGGAGGAAGCGCTCTCCGAGCAATACGACCAGGCGCGCAACCAGGTGCAGACCCTTCAAGGTCAAGTGGCTTCGGCCACTCTGCAGCTCAACGCCAGCGAGGCCTCGACCGGCCGGGCCCGGGCCGCGCTCCTCCAGGACGCCATCAACGCCTACGTCAACGGTGGAGCCAATCCTCTCGCGTCGGGCTCCTCGGCCATGCAGAACGCGACCAATAGCCTGCTGCGCGCCGAGTACGTCAACACCCTGGCCACGGACCAGAGCGACGCCATCGACCAGTACCACCTGGCGTCACTGCAGGAGCAGGCCGCCGAAACCAACCTCAAGAATCAGACCGCGGCGGCCCAGGCCGAGGTTCGCAGGGTAGCTTCGGCTCAGCAAGAAGTCTCAAGTCTCGCTTCACAGTTGACGGCCGAGCAGAGCCAGGTCACCGGTCAGATCGCCACCCTGGTAGCCCAGCAGGAAGCCGCAGCTGCCGTCGCCGCTCAGCAGGCGGCCCAGCAGCGCCTGGCCGCGGCGCAGGCCGCAGCCGCCCAAGCCCAGGCCCTCAGCAGCGCCTCGTCCAGCTCCCCTGTTACCTCCTTCGGCCCACCCCCACCGGTTGGCAGCGGCGCCTCCGGGGCGGTAGCCGCGGCCGAGAGCCGGGTCGGCGATCCCTACGTTTGGGGCGCAGCGGGGCCGGACTCGTTCGACTGCTCCGGCTTGGTCATGTGGTCATACGCCCAAGTGGGCATATCGCTGCCCCACTTCAGTGGAGCCCAATACGCCGACACCACCCACATTCCGATGTCCGACCTGGAGCCTGGTGACCTGGTCTTCCCAGCGGACCCCGGCCAGCACGTCGCCATGTACGTGGGTAACGGCATGATCGTTCAGGCTCCTTACACCGGGGCTGATGTTCAGGTCGTGCCGTTGAGCTCGTTCTTCGTGCTCGCCAGCCGGGTCGAGTAGCCGGGCAGTTCGCGTCCACCGCGGGGCCCGGTACGCTGCCCGGCAGGATGATCCCATGCGGGTAGAGCGCTGTTTTGCCTTCGTCGACCTCAGTGGTTTCACCGCGTTTACCGAGCACTATGGCGACGAGCAGACGGTCGTTGTCCTGACCAACTTCCGCACCCGGGTCCGCGAGATAGCGGCGCGTCGGGGGGTCAGGGTCACCAAGTGGCTGGGCGATGGGGCCATGCTCAGCTCGAGCGACGCGGAGGCGGTGGTGGCGATGGTCATCGAACTGGCCGCTTGCGTCCCCGACGGCGTACATCTGGAGATCCGGGCCGGCTTGGCCCAAGGGGCGGTGATCATGTTCGAGGGCGACGACTACATCGGCCGGGCTGCCAACGTGGCCTCGCGCCTGTGCGACGCCGCGGCCCCGGGCCAGGTGCTGGCGACCAGGGAGGTGGCGAGCCTGGCGCCGCGATGGGTAACGGCGGGCGCCATGCTCCCCTATCCGGCTACTGGGTTCGACCACCCCCTCGAGGCGTGTGTCCTGGAGGTCGGCCGGGGCGAGCCCATGACGACCGACCCGTGTTGCGGATTGGTTCTGCCTGCGATCGCCGGCCTCGACACCCGCTTCGGGTCCGACAACAGCGTGCATCGGTTTTGTTCCACTGCGTGTGCGTCTTCGTGGGAACAGCGCCAACGCCGCGAAGCGACGGCCATCGGGGTCCCCTGAGCAGCCGGGCGTCCGCCGGCCTGGACCTGCGGCCCCTGACCGCCCGGTCGGTGATCCTTTCGATCCTGTTGGGCAGTCATCCCCCTTTCCTCGCGGTCAGTTCGTTGGTGCGCACCACCGAACTGTTCGGAATATCGGAAGGTACGACGCGAGTCGCCCTGTCCAGGCTGACCGCCGACGGCGACGTGGTCGCCGAGGACGGCGCCTACCGGCTCAGCTCGCGATTGGTCAATCGCCAGCAGCGCCAGGACCAAGGGGTCCACCCGCAAACCAAGCCGTGGCGGGGCGGGTGGGAGCTCGCCATCGCCAAGCCGGCCGTACGGGGGGCTGTCGACCGGGCGGCCCTAGGCGCCGACATGTTGGCGATGCGACTGGCGGAGCTGCGACCGGGAGTCTGGACTCGTCCGAACAACCTCCTACGGGGCTGGCCCGAGGCCGTATCTCAGCGGGTGTGGAAATCTGAGGCCAGGGCCGGTTTCGACGGGGAATCGCCGGCCCCGATGGCCGGCAGGCTTTGGCATCTGCCAACTTGGGCGTCCAGGGCAGAGGCGCTGATCGAAGCCCTCGACGAAAGCTCCAACCCGGCGCAGCGCTTCGTCGTGGCCGCTTCGATGGTACGCCACTTCCGCGACGATCCCGTGCTGCCCACGGCTCTGCTACCCCGCGGCTGGCCGGGGGCCCGCTTGCGTCGCGCTTATGACTGCTACGAGGTCGAGCTGGGCAAGCTGATGCGACGGGAGCGGTCCCGCCCCGGCCCCGCCCCGAGAGGCCGGCGGGGCTAAAGGCCCGATCCGGAAGCCAGGGCGCGCCACAGGGCCGGGTAGCTCGGATACTCGAGCTCCGGAGTGATCCAGCCGGCCGCCACCAGTTCTTGGTGCAACGTCGGGAGCCGCCGCCAAGGGATCCCGCTGTCGACGTGGTGGGCGAGGTGCCATCCGGTGTTGTACGGGACCATCCAGAAGCGGGCCAGGCGGCTCTGGCGAACCACGTGGCTGGTCTTGCGCCGATCGGCGGATCGCTCCATCCCGGCGTGCTCAGCGATGGCCCGCAGCCTGTTGAGGACCCGCCATACTGTCATCCACGGCGCCAGCCACAGCAGCGGGTACAGCCACCATCGGCCGCTCGCCACCCAGAAGGCGGCCCAGATCACAATCTGTATCCCGAGGATCCGCACCGCCAATCGCCGCGATGATCTATTGAGGGTCGCCTTGAGAAGGGGGCGCAAGTTCTTCCAGCCGGAGATCCCCGAAGCGTCGCGAATCAGCTTTCGCCGCATCGACTCCGGCGAGATCGGGTAGCCCGAGTAGAGCCCCACGTCGGGCTCCTCCGGGCCCATCTCGTCCTTGTGGTGGGCCATGTGGACCCGGCGGTAAAGGTCGAATGGGGTGAACGCTGGGTAGGAAAGGAGCCAGCGGCCGACGAAGTCGTTGATTCGACGCCGGGCGAAGAGGAGGCGATGGGCCGCCTCGTGTCCAAGGATGTTGAGCAGAGCGAAGGCCCGACCCATGAGGAGGAAAGCGACGGCGTAGGCCCACCAGCGATCGATGTAGGCGGCCAGCGCCACCACGCCGAACGACTGGGCCCACGCTCCGATCACGGTCACCGCGTTGCGCCCACCGGGGATGCGGCGCAGCTCGGAGCGAAGCCTCGGCACCGGGCGACCCGACGCCGTCAGGCGCTCGGTGGGTAGAACGTCGGGGAGTACCCGCGCTGGCGGGACCATGGTGGCGACCATCGCCGCAGATGTTACACGACGGAGCCCAATTAGTCTAACTCTGTAACAGCTCCACGGGCCAGCCGGAGCTACCGGGCCAGCCGGAGCTACCGAGCCGGCCGGATGGCCGAGCAGAGAAGCTCGTCAGCCAGGCGTTGCAGGGCCTCGGGATCTGGTTCGAGCCGCCGAGCCGAGTCCTTGACCTGGGTCAGGATCCCGGAGTCGCGCAGGATCCGCACGTGATTGGATACCGTCGGCTGGGCCACACCCATTTCGGCGGCCAGCTCCCCCACGGTTCTGGGGCGCCGGGCGGTCGCTTCGAGGATGGCCAACCGGGTGGGGTCGCCGAGGGCTTTGAAGCGCCGAGCCCGGCTTCGAGTCTCGGCGGTGGGCCCGATCGGCCGGGCCGGAACCGCGTGGCCGATGAGCAACCGGTCGCCCAGGCCGATCACGAACACCTTGCGCGCCAACCAGGCCGGCACCACGACCACCGGCAAACCGGCAGCCGAGTACTCCCGCACCACGCGAGGCAGCATTCCGTTGAAGTCGCATTGCAACAGTCCCTCGAGGTCCGTGTAGGAACTGCACTGGGCGAACTTCCCCCGCAAGTCCCACGCGTAGGCGTCGACGGCGGGCCGCCCTTCGAGCTCCCACGCCACCGACACGGCAGACCATACGTCCCGGACCAGCTCGATCCAGGCTCGGCGCAAGTCGACGTCGTCGCGGAGCCGGGCCAGCCGCCGCCTGAAAATGGCCTGGTCCTCGGGCGCCTCGGTGGAGAGCTGCTCGAAGCCGGCCTCGGCGGCGGCGCCGACCTCCAAGCCGGCCAGGAGGCGGTCCGGGTCGTCCTCGTCGAGCACCCCGCCTCTCTCGGCCACGACGAACAGCTCGGTGAAGCAGGCCTCGCCGTCGTCCCAGAACGCCCCGATGCGCTCTTCCAGGCCCGGGGCGGCCACGAACCGCCCCGCCCGCATCGGGTAGTTGTCGGGGTCGGGCTCGCCGTCGTGGAGGACCAGGGCCCACAACACGTCCATGACGAGAGAGGTCCTGACGAGGTAGTGGACTCTGGGTTCGGTGAGGACCATGGTGGCTTCGTCTGCGACTGGCATAGTTAGATAACTATATCTTAAAAAACATGTATCGCAAGGACAATTTCCCGGTAGCCTGATCTCAACGAGTACGGAACCACCAAGAGAGGAGCACCGAATGCAGCCCTGGATATTGGAGCAAGTGGCCCGTGAGCACCGGCGGGATCTCCTCGCCCAGGCCGACCGCGTGCGGCTGGTTCACCGCCAGTCAGCCCAAGCCCCCAAGACCGTGGGAACCGCGACCCCCACGGCCGGAGCTTCCGCCATCGCGGGTCTGAGCCGGATCTGGTTGCGCCGGCGGGCCGGGCGCGCCCAATGCGGCGACGCCGCCGCCACCTCCGCGGCCAGGTACGCCTCCTGATTGGTAGTACCCACCGGGCGGTCTTGTTATGGCCGCCACGCCCGACCCGGATGCCGTGGCCGATCAGGCGAGCGGGTCCGCGAAGGGGTCCGGGGCCCGGTCGGCCGGGCCTCCGAAGGGGTCGGAGATTTGCGGGCGAAGCGGCGGAGCACCGACGGCGCTGACCGGATCGGCCTCCTCCTCCCAGCCTGCGTAGCCGGTCTTCTCCAACTCGTCGGCGAGCTCGGGCCCCCCGCTCACCACGATCCGTCCCGCGGACAGGACGTGGGTGTGATCGGGCCTCAGCTCCGCCAACAACCGGGTGTAGTGGGTGATGGCCAGCACACCCAGACCGGTCTCGGTCGTGGCCTGTTCGACTCGGCGGGCCACGGCCCGCAAGGCGTCCACATCGAGCCCGGAGTCGATCTCGTCGAGGACGGCGAACTTCGGTCTCAGGACTCCCAGCTGCAGCGTTTCGTTGCGCTTGCGCTCCCCGCCGGACAGGTCAACGTTGAGCGACCGCAACAGGAAGCGCTCGTCGAAGCCAACCCGGGCGGCTTCGACCCCGACCGCCGCCGCCACCTCGTCCCGGTCGCGCCCGCCGGCCGCAAACGCCTCCGCAAGGACATCCCGGAGGCTGACGCCCGGCACTTCGATCGGGTATTGCATTCCGAGGAAGAGTCCGGCCTGGGCCCGCTGCCACGTAGGCAGGGCCAGCAGGTCGGTCCCGTCCAAGGTCACCCGGCCGCCGGTGACGGTGTAACCGGGACGACCGAGGAGGACGTGCGACAGCGTGCTCTTCCCCGAACCGTTCGGGCCCATGACGGCGTGGACCTCGCCCGACCGCACCGTCAGATCGATTCCCCTCAGGATCTCCCGGCCCGCGACCTCGGCATGGAGGTCCTCGATCACTAGCTCGTGGACGGCGTTCGCGAGCCCACCGACGGCGGCCACCGAGCCGGGGGCAGCGCTCATCGGTCGCTCACCACGACGTCGTCGCCATCGATTCGAACCGGGTAGGTCTGTACCGGCTGCGTGGCGGGTAGAGATTGGGGTTGGCCGTCGCGGAGGGAGAAGGTGCTCCCGTGCTTCCAGCATTCGATCGAGCACTCTTCGGCGTCGACGTCTCCCTCAGACAACAACACTTGGGCGTGGCTGCACCGGTCTGCCACCGCGAAGAACTCATCTTCGATGCGGACGAGGCACACGCCATCGGGACCCCCTTCTAGGCGGATCGCCGTTCCGGCCTCGACCTTGGCCGCCGGGATGCGGGCGAGCTCGGTCATGGTTGCGTCTCTCGACGGGCAGATTCGGCGGCCTCGGCTTCGGTCAGCTTCTCGGCCAGGGCCTCCCGCAGGATGGGGGCCACAGCCGGAACGGGGACCTGAGCGAGGACGTCGTCGAGGAACCCCAGGGCGATCAGACGGTCCGTCACCGACGGCGGGACGCCCCTGCTCTCCAAGTAGAAACGCTGATCCTCGGAGATCGGACCAACGGCAGAGGCGTGGCTGCAGTGCACGTCGTTGTCCTCGATCTCGAGGTTCGGTACCGAGTCGGCGTGGGCGCCTTCGTGCAGCACCAGATTCCTGTTGGTCTGGAAGGCGTTGGTCCCTCGCGCTCCCTTCTCGACCCGGATCAGCCCGCTGTAGACCGACCGCGACGAGTTGGCGACCACCCCTTTGTAAAGGAGGTCGGAGCTGGTCTTGGGGGCTTGGTGGTGCTGGACGGTACGGAAGTCGTGCATCTGGGTGCCCGATCCGAAGTACAGGGCCAGTAGGCGCCCCGATCCGCCCGGAGCCACCAGGGCCGAGTCGGTGCGCATGCGGGCGTAGTCACCACCCAGCGAGACCGCCGCAGACACCACGGAAGCGTCGCGTCCGACCCGGCTGGCCTGGAGGCCTATCTGCCAGGCCTGCGGGCCTAGCAGCTGCACGTGCAGGTACGAGAGGCGCGCCGCGGCCGCCACCTCCAGTTCGGTGACGGGCACGACCAGGGCGGCTCCAGGCCCGGCGACCACTTCCAAAACAGACGCCTCGGCCTGCTCCTCGACCTCGACCAGGAGTCTGGGAAAAAGTGCGGCGCCATCCGTGTCGACCCAGTGGACCACCACGATGGGATCGGGTGCCGATCCCTTGGCCACCCTTATGCGCACGGGGGCGGGAGCGAAGGCTCGGTTGAGGATGGCGAACGCGTCGGGCTCGCCGGCCAGCTCCCCGAGCTCGACGTGCTTGGCGTCCGGCGCCGACAGGCGCTCGACGGAAACGCTGCGATCGGAGCCGTGGGCCTGCGCGACCTGGCCATCGTGGGTCTCGATCAAGGTCGCGCCCCGCCCGACGCTGGCCACGAGGGCGCGCACGAGACCGCGGCCGGCGGTGACTGATGCGGTGACCGGGGCGGAGCCGGTGGGTGCGTTCGAGGCGGGAGCCGAGGCCGGCAGGCGGTAGCGCCCCAAGTCGAGGGCGTCTATTCGGCTATAGCGCCACTCCTCTAGCTCGCTGGTCGGCAAAGGACTGGCCGCAAATCGCTCCGCCGCCTCCCGCCGAGCGGATCGTAGCCATCTCGGTCCGGGAAGCGCGACGGCAGATTCAATCGAGAAGCTTGACAGGGCTGCTCCCTCGGGGACAGGCGGGGATCGGTCCGGTTGCGGGCCGGGCCACCAGTCTACGGGGCTCGGCGGTCAGGCGACGGGAGACGGGTACACCCTGGGCTCACGCTTGCGGCACGTCTACGACCACTTTGGTGCGGTCGTCTTTGTCGTAGCGAACCGGAATGGTGCCACCCACCTTGACCCTGGAACGGGCCTCGGGAGTCGGGAACGCCACCCTCACCGTCACTTCGAAGACCGGGCCCTCAGCCGGGGTGATCTCCAGCGCCAGCCTGCTCCTCGTGACCGGACCGGTGGTGCGCTCGTCAACAACCGACAAAACTTTGGCCTCAGAAGCGACACCCGTTCGCAACAATTCCGGTCCCCGAAATTCGGGCTCCTTGGCCGCCGCCGGGGGCGGCGGGGCGGGCGGGGCGGGCGGCTGGCTGCGACGCTCACGCGTCCGCCCCGGCGGACGGCGGGGCTCGGCGGAAGGGCGCGGTGCACGCGGCATCCGGGGGCGCTGACCGAGCGGCCCTTGCAGTGTGCGCTGGCTCTGCATGGCCATGCTGATGCCGACCACCGCAACTACCAGCACCACGGCGAGTGCGATCGCTCCTGTCACCGTTCAGATCCTACCCGGGGCCCGGTCACCACTAAGTGCGAGTACTAAGTGGCGAGCACTAACCGACGGAGCCTTCCATCTGGAGCTCGATGAGCCGGCTCCACTCCACGGCGTACTCCATGGGCAGGGTGCGCGTGACTGGCTCGATGAAACCGTTGACGATCATGCCCATCGCCTGCTGCTCCGACAGACCCCGACTCATCAGGTAGAAGAGCTGGTCCTCGCCCACCTTGGACACAGTGGCCTCGTGGCCGACCTGGGCGTCCTGCTCGCCGACCTCGATGTACGGGTACGTGTCGCTGCGAGAGATGTCATCGAGGAGCAAAGCGTCGCAACGAACGAAGCTTTTCGACTTGCGAGCGCCCTCGTCGAAACGAACGAGGCCGCGGTACGAAGTCCGCCCGCCGTCCTTGGAGATGGACTTGGAGATGATGGTCGAGGACGTCTCCGGGGCGGCGTGGACCATCTTGGCCCCGGCGTCCTGGTGCTGACCGGAACCCGCATAGGCGACAGACAGAACCTCGCCCGACGCTTTCGGACCCATCAGGTAGACGGCCGGGTACTTCATCGTGAGGCGCGATCCGATATTGCCGTCGATCCATTCCATGTGGGCTTCGGTGTCGCAACGGGCCCGCTTGGTCACCAGGTTGTACACGTTGTTGGACCAGTTCTGGATCGTCGTGTAAGTCACCCGGCTCGACGGCTTGCAAACGATCTCGACCACGGCCGAGTGCAAGGAGTCGGTGGTGTACACGGGGGCCGAGCAACCCTCGATGTAGTGCACCTGGGCGCCTTCGTCGGCGATGATGAGGGTGCGCTCGAACTGCCCCATGTTCTCCGCGTTGATCCGGAAGTACGCCTGCAAGGGCATGTCCACCTTCACGCCGGGCGGGACGTAGATGAAGCTCCCGCCGGACCACACCGAAGTGTTGAGGGCCGCGAACTTGTTGTCGTTGGCCGGGATGATCGTCCCGAAGTACTGCTTGACCAGGTCGGGATACTCGCGGAGGGCGGTGTCCATGTCACAGAACAGGACACCGAGAGCTTCGAGGTCCTCCCGGTTCTTGTGGTAGACGACTTCGCTTTCATATTGAGCGGTGACACCAGCGAGGTACTTGCGCTCGGCTTCGGGGATGCCGAGCTTGTCGTAAGTGGCCTTGACCGATTCCGGCAGCTGGTCCCAGGCGCTGACCTGCTTGTCGATGGGCTTGATGTAATAGAAGATGTCCGAGAAGTCGATCCCCGACATGTCCCCACCCCAGGAAGGCATGGGCCGGCGCTCGAAGTAGCGAAACGCCTTGAGGCGGTTCTTCGTCATCCAGTCCGGCTCGCCCTTCATCCACGACATTTCGCGGATCATCTCCTCGGAGATGCCCTTCTTCGGCTTGAAGACGTAGTAGTCCTCGACGTCGCTCCAGCCCAGCTTGTAACGGCCGAGGTCGAGGTCAGTAGCTATGGCCATACAGCGTCACCCTTTTGCTTCTGTCGATGCGGAGGGGGGATTTCTCCTATCTAGATAGTAACAACCCCAGTGGCCTTCCCGGAAGAGGAACTCCGTCCGGCCGCGTCGAAACAAGCTGCGAATCCCACAAACGATGGGAGCCTCAGGCGGAGGGGAGGCGCAGGAAGACCGGTCCGGGGTCCGGCGGGCCGGCTTCCGATGCGACCGCTCGGGTCAGCATGGCGGCCAGCTGCCGGCCTTCGGACCCCCCGGCGAGCCACTTGTGGACCGCCGCCGTGGTGGCCCGCGACACGCGAACGCGGCGGCGCGCGTCCATAGGGTTGAGTCCCATGGCGACCGTGACCCTTCGGCTCGGCTCGATGGCGAACACTGGGACGCCGCTGCGGCGGAGGGCCGCCACTTCGGCATGCAGGCGGGCCCGCAGGGGCTGGCGAATGACGGCATCGAGCGCAGGCCGGGCCGAGGCCTGAGACATGGGCGAGCTGACGATCACCAGGTCCAGACCCAGGCCGGCCACCAGGTCGAGGTTGACCATCGAGTGGATGCCACCGTCGACGTATCGGCGGCCGCCGATGACCACCGGTCGGAAGTATGCCGGTATGGCCGAAGAGGCAGCCACCGCCGACCCCACGAGTGCCGGGGGCGCGCCCGGCTGGCCGAACACCACCCGCTCGCCGCTGCGCAGGTCCACCGTGCAGATCCATAGCGCCCCGGAAGGCCACGTCCCGGCGAAAACGGCGTTGACCCCCGCCGAGATAGCGTCGGTCGGTATCCCACCCGCGGGCAGCAGGGCGGCGACGAGCGCAGCGGTCGGATGGGCGCACGGGTGGGTGAAACCGTGCAGGACGCCCGCAGGGTCCGCCAGCGGGTGAGTCCGCAACAGGTCGCCGAGCTGCGGACGAGGCCGGTGAGGTCGGCCCAACTCGGCCAGGTGGGCGCCTTCCTCGGAAAGGGCGCCGCCCTCGCTGATCCTGACCAGGTCCGCGGCGGGGACCCCAGCCCGCACCATCGCCGCTGAAATCGATCCCGCTGAGGTCCCCACGAGCACCTCGGCCGAGCGCGGGTCCCACCCCGTCGCCGCCTCCAGCGCCGCGAGGACCGCGCCGTGGTAGGCCACTCCGACTGACCCCCCGGCGCCTAGGACGAGCCCTATACGCACGGCCACAAACCTTAGCGAAGCTCAGTGCTTGGCACGATGCTGGATCTGCAACTGATAAGCATCGGAGTGCCGATCCGGGGGAAAAGGGAGGCCGCCATGGCTTATGACCGGTTGAGCCCGCAGGACGCCAGCTTCCTGCACATAGAGGATGCCGTCACCCACATGCACATCGGCTCCGTCTCCATCATGGAAGGGCCGGCGCCGGCGTACGAGGCGGTTCGCGACATGGTGGCCGGCAAGCTACCTCTGGTGCGGCGCTACCGGCAGGTGGTCCGACCGGTGCCGCTCGACCTCGGCCGTCCCGTGTGGGCGGACGACCCCCACTTCAACTTGGAATACCACGTCCGCCATACCGCTCTGCCTCAACCCGGCAGCGAGCAGGAGCTACGCAACCTGGTCGGGCGGTTGATGGCCCAGAAGCTGGACCGAGCCAAGCCGTTGTGGGAGATGTGGATGGTGGAAGGCCTCTGCGACGATCAGTGGGCGCTGATCTCGAAGGTTCACCACTGCATGGTCGACGGGGTCTCCGGGACCGACCTGCTCGGCCTCATCCTCGACACTTCCCCCGACCCGGTCAAGGAAGATCCAGGTGAGTGGATGGCGACCCCGGCTCCCGCGGGTTGGGAACTGGCGGCGGAGGCGGTGGTCGCCATGGTGACGAGCCCCTTCGAAATGGCCCGGCTGGCCCGGGCCCAGACTCGGGTCCCCCGAAGGGCTGCTGGCCAGATGGTCGAACTGATATCGGGTCTGCGGGACACCGTGGGCACCATGCGGTCGATGAGCTCCGACACCCTCAACGGTCCGATCGGGCCCCATCGCAGGTGGGTTTCGACGTCGCTACCAGTCGCCGATGTGAAGACGGTGCGCCAGACGCTCGGAGGAACTTTCAACGACGTGGTCCTGGCTGCGATCACCAAGGGCTTCCGTGACCTGCTCGAGTCGAGGGGAGAGAGCACCGAACATCCGATACGCACGCTCGTCCCGGTGTCCGTCCGACCTCGCGATGCCACGGGGCGAGCCGTGGGCGACGGAACCCTCGCCAACAAGGTGTCGGCGGTGTTCGCCGACCTTCCGGTCGGGATCGCCGATCCCGTGGAACGGCTCCGCAGCGTGTCGGCCCAGATGTCGGGCCTCAAAGAGTCGAAGCAAGCGCTCGCGGCCGAGAGCTTGACCCATATGACGGGTTTCGCCCCGCCGATCCTGCTGTCGCTCGCCGGCCGCCTGGGCACCAAGGTCTCGCAGCGCACGGTCAACACGGTCACCACCAACGTCCCCGGTCCCCAAATCCCGCTCTACGCGGTTGGGCGTCGCATGATCAAGATCTTCCCCTTCGTGCCCCTGGCAGTGCAGCTCAGGGTGGGAGTGGCGATCTTCTCCTACGACGGCGTCGTCAGCTTCGGAATCACGGGAGACTACGACGGCGCGCCTGACATCCAGGTCCTCGCAGATGGGATCCAGGCCGGTATGGCCGAACTCCTATCGATCGACGGGTCCGAGACGATCGTCGACTTGCGCCGGTCCAAGCGCGACCCGGAGATGTCGAAAAACTAGGAGGGGCCCTTCGCCGGCCGAAGACCGGCGGCGAGGACCACGACCACCATTACGGCCCCGACTGCGAACACGACCCACTTGGTGATGTCGGGCGTGACCCAGATGCTCCCGATTATCGGCGAGGCCGCCATCAAGAGCGCGAACAACCATTCTCCGGGGGCGTCGAGGGCGGTGGGCCGCATGGCGGCAAAGCATAGCTAGCCGTCCCCGGTGGCCGTCCACTCCGGGGGTGCCCGACGCGGGCGGAAGCGGCGGGCGCCGGCGTCGAGACGACAAAAAGCGCCACCTCTCGGCGCGACTTTCCTCTCTGGGCAGCAAACGGCGCCAATTTTCGTGGCGGATCGCTTCCGAGAGTGGAGAATCGCGCCCAGTCGTTCGCTTCCGAACTCCGCCCATGGCGACTCCGCCGGCGCCGGCGAGCGGCCGGGCGCGTGTCACGTAACGCCGGTGCGATGATGCCCCCATGGGCTACCACAGCATGACCGACGACGAACGGTCCGCATTCCTGCGGGATCCGATACGACCCGCCATCCTCTCGACCGTCCGCGCCGACGGCCGTCCTCACGCCGCTCCCGTCTGGTACGACTTCGACGAGGACGTGGTGGTCTTCATGACCGGAGCCTCGACCGTGAAAGGCCGCAACCTGACCCGCGACCCGCGGCTGACTCTGTGCGTTCAGGACGAGCGCCCGCCGTTCTCCTTCGTGGTCCTCGAGGGCCGAGCGGCGTTGTCCGACGAACCGGATGAGCTCCGCAAGTGGGCTGCGCAAATCGGTGGGCGTTACATGGGGGCAGACCGGGCCGAGGAGTTCGGGGCGCGCAACGGGGTGCCCGGTGAGCTGCTCGTGCGCGTCACCGTCGAGCGAAGCATCTCGGCGGCCGACCTCTCCGCCTGAGCCCGAGCACACCAGCCCGGACGGCCTGCCAATATGTCGGCATGTCGATCGTGCGTATCAATGCCATCGAAGTCGGGCCCGATAGCGGGGACGAACTGGGCCGCAGGTTCGCGGCCCGAGCCGGGGCGGTGGACGACGCCGACGGCTTCCAGGGGTTCGAGCTGCTCAAGCCCACTGACGGGCGAAACACCTGGCTGGTGGTCACCCGGTGGCGCGACGAGCAGTCATTTCAGAGTTGGGTCGCATCACCTGCGTTCGCCCACGGCCATCGGGGCGCCAACGCCCCAAAGGACGGCGCTCCCGTCGCCACCCACAGCGAGCTGTGGTCCTACGAAATCGTGGACCTCAGCTGATCAGGTCTTTGAGCTGACCGATGAGACCGGCCGCAGTCTGATCTCCGGTCGGGATGGCGGTCACTTGCAGGTGGGTAACGCCCGCTTCGCCTAGGGCGGCGACCCGCTCCGCGACCCAGCCGACGGGACCGGCGAGCGACGTGAGATCCAGGATCTCGGCCGGGATGCGGGCCGCGGCTTCCTGCTTCTCGCCCGCCAGGTATAGATCCTGGATCTCGGCGGCCTCCTTTTCATATCCGTAACGGCAGACCAGGTCGTTGTAGAAGTTTCGACCTCGCGCTCCCATGCCGCCGATGTAGAGCGCGAGCATCGGTCGGGCCAGGTCGCGCAGCTTGACGATGTCCTCGCCCTCACCGATAGCCAGCAGCCCACCGCCGGCGATCATCAGCGGGCCGAGCGCCGGATCTCGCTTGGCGTATCCGTCGGTGAGCGACCCGCCCCACACTTCCTTGGCCTTCTCCGGAATGAACATCATCGGCAGCCAACCGTCGGCCACCTCAGCGGTCATGGCCACGTTCTTGTCACCCAGCGAGGCCACCCAGATGGGTATGCGGGGCCGCACCGGGTGGGTGATGATCTTCAGGGACTTGCCCAGCCCGGTTCCCTGGCCTTCGGGAAGGGGCAGATGGTAGTAGCGGCCGTCGTGCACAAGAGGAGCTTCCCGGGCCCATACCCGCCGGCATATCTCCGCGATCTCGCGGGTCCGACCGATGGGAGCGTCGTAGGTCACGCCGTGCCAACCTTCGATCACCTGAGGACCCGACGCCCCGAGCCCGAGGTGGAAACGACCACCGGACAGGGCATCGACGCCGGCTGCGGTCATGGCAATGAGGGTGGGTGTGCGGGTGTAGATGGGCAGGATCCCAGAGCCGATCTCCACCTTCTCGGTCAACGCGGCCAGATAACCCATGAGACTCGGACCGTCGAAACCGTACGCCTCGGCGACCCAGACCAGATCCAGCCCGGCCTTCTCCATCTCGCTCACCTGTGCGGCCGACTCTTTGAATCCCCCGGCGTAGTTAAGGATCGTTGAGATCTTCATACGAGGATGCTAGGTCGCGTCAGCCAGGCTCACCCATTTGAGAGTCGTGTTCGCGTCGGGTACACCTAAAGGGTGGACAAGCTCGACGCCTTTCAGCGGCGCTACCGGGTCACGGCGTTCGTTTTCGGAGTCCTGAAGAAGTTCGGCGACGACCACGGCAGCTACCTGGCCGCGCTCATCACCTACTACGCATTCATATCGATCTTTCCTCTGCTCCTCGCCGCCTTCACCATCGTCGCCTACGTCCTCTCCGGCGACAAAGCGGCGATCACCACTCTCGAGAGACACGTTGGCAGCTACCCGATCATCGGTCCCGCCGCCAACCAGCTCGCGGGCCAAAGCTTGAAGGGGTCACCGGCGGCTCTGGTGGTGGGCGTGCTGGGTCTGGTCTGGGGCGCCATGGGACTGGCGCAAGCGGCCCAGCACTCGATGAACCAGGCGTGGAACGTAGCCGGCCGCGACCGGCGACACTTCGGACTGAGACTGTTGCGCGGCATCGCCTGGTATGGCGTGTTCGGCGTCGGGATCGCAGCTTCGACGTTCGTCACATCGCTGGGTTCGATATTCGATTGGAGCGGTGGGCCGGTCTTGTCGGGCTTGCTGGCGCTGCTGATCAACGTGGGCTTGTTCGCGCTGTCGTTTCGGATTCTGTCTCCGGCGACGGCATCCATGCGCGACCTCTTGCCGGGGGCCGCATTCGGAGGCGCGGTCTGGACCATTCTCACCGGAGTCGGGGTGGGCCTGGCCCACGAGCTCGCACACTCGAACGCCCTGTACGGCTCCTTCACTCCTATCCTGGCCCTGCTCGCATTCCTTTACCTGTCGGCGCGCCTCACGCTGTATGGGATCGAGGCCAACGTGGTCAAGGCCCAGCATCTGTGGCCCCGGTCGCTCACCAACAAGGACCTCGGCCCGCCCGACCGGATCCAGCTGGCCGGTCTGGCCAAACGCGAGGAGCGCGTCGAGCGCCAGACGGTCGTGGTGGAGTTCTAGAGCTGACCGAAGAGCTCGGCCGCCATCGCCTGGGCCGCAACCCAGGAGGCCGGGTCGGATGTCGAGCCGACGAGGACTGCCAGCCGACCGGGGCCCGCCGTCACCCAGCTGACTGGTGGCGCCCCCTCGTCGACCAGCAGGACCACCGCCTCCCCGGCTGCCACCAATCGACGGGCATCTTCCGGGTCGTCGACAACCATGGCGGAAAGACGGTACCGCCTTCCGCGTGACAGGCTCTCCTGCCATGTCAAGTCTGCGCCCGCCAACGGCGCCCCGCCGACCCCACGAACTGTCTGCCCACGGTCACACCCGCGTCGACGATTGGTACTGGCTCGCCGATCGGGAGGACCCGGCTGTGCTGGCCTACCTTCAGGCCGAGAACGCTTACGCCGAGGAGGTCATGGCCCCGACCAGCCCCTTGCAGGAGTCCCTTTTCGAAGAGATCAAGCGGAGGGTGCAGGAAACCGACGCCGGGCCGCCCACCCGTCACGGGCCGTGGTGGTACTTCTCGCGCACGTTCGAAGGGCGCCAGTACCCCGTCATGTGCCGCCGACCGGACTCGGAGCGAGCTCTCACCGCGGCGCAAGTGGTGGACGACTCCCGGTCCGAGCGACCGTCCGCCGAGACGGACGAGCAGGTGCTCCTCGACGAGAACCTCATCGCCGCCGATGGCGACTTCCTTGCCGTGGGTGTCCTCGACGTCAGCCCCGACCACGCCACCCTGGCCTACGCCTCCGACCTGGACGGATCCGAGTCCTACACCCTGCGTTTCCGGGATCTCCTCACCGGCGTCGACCACCCGGACCTGGTCGAAGGCGTTTACTACGGCTCGGCCTGGGCGCTGGACAGCAAGACCTTCTTCTACGTCCGGCCCGACCACGCCATGCGGCCGTGGCAGATCTGGCGGCATCGGCTCGGAAGCGGCACCGCTGCGGATGACGTGCTCGTGTACCAGGAGGACGACGAACGGTTCTTCATCGACGTGGAGCTGAGCAGGTCCGAGAAGAGGATCGTCATCCACTCGGCCAGCAAGACCACCTCAGAGGTCCGCTGGATCGACGCGGGCGCGCCGGCTGATGATGCGCGTGTGGTCCTTCCACGCCAGGCGGGGATCGAATACGACGTGGAACACGACGGCGGGTCGTGGCTGGTGAGGACCAACCGACCCGGACCGGACGGCAGCCCGGCAACCAACTTCGCTCTGTACCGACTGGGCGACGACTCCAGCGACCCGGCCGACCTCGAAGAGCTGATCCCAGCCCGCGTCGACGTGAAGCTCGAATCGGTCGAGGCGTTCGCCGGGCACCTCGTCATTGCCGAACGCTTCGAGGCCGATGGCCTCGAACAGCTTCGGGTCATCGACCGCACAGGCGCCGAGCAGGTCATCGATCAGCCCGAGCCGGTGTACAGCCTGCTCGGAGATCCCAACCCAGAGTGGAACACCACGACCTACCGCTTCGGCTACACATCGCTCGTGACGCCGCGCAGCTCGGTCGAATACGACGTGGCGTCGCGGCGGCGGACCACCGTCTGGACGCAAACGGTTCAGGGAGGGTATGAGCCCGAGAAGTACCGCACCGAGCGCCTGTGGGCGAAAGCCGACGACGGCACCCGGGTCCCTATATCAGTGGTAGCCCGGCGCGACGCTCCACTCGATGGCTCGACGCCCTGCCTGCTCTATGGATACGGCGCTTATGAAGTCACCATCGATCCGACTTTTTCGGTGCCGAGGCTCAACCTCCTCGAGCGCGGCGTCTCGTTCGCCATCGCCCACGTTCGAGGAGGCGGCGAACTCGGGCGCTCGTGGTACGAGCAGGGGCGGATGGAGCACAAGACGAACTCTTTTACCGACTTCATCGCCGCTGCATCCCACTTGATCGATTCGGGCTGGGCCGATCCGCGAGCGCTGGTCGCCAGGGGGGCCAGCGCCGGCGGGCTGCTCATGGGTGCGGTCATCAACATGCGCCCTGACCTGTGGACCGCCGTCGTCGCAGAAGTGCCATTCGTCGACGTGGTGACGACCATGTCCGACACGAGCCTTCCGCTCACGGTCACCGAGTGGGAGGAGTGGGGCGACCCGGTGCACGATGCGGACGCGTACGAGCGGATGCTGGCCTACTCGCCCTACGACAACTTGCCCACCGATGCGGCCCACGCGACCGGGTACCCCGCTATCTTCGTGACGGCGGGGCTCAACGACCCGCGCGTGGGTTACTGGGAGCCGGCGAAGTGGGTAGCCAAGCTGAGGTCGGTAGACGCCGGATCGGACTCCCGACCGATCCTGCTGAAGACCGAGTTGGGGGCGGGCCACCAGGGCCCGTCGGGACGCTACGACGTCTGGAGGGACGAGGCCCGGGTACAGGCGTTCGTTCTCATGCAGACGGGGCGGGCGTGACCACACCCGTCTCGATGGCCAACTCGTCGCGGAGGTCCAGGACTTGGGAGTCCCAATCCGCCTGCGCCTGCTCGAGCACATCGGAGATATCCGTGCCGATCAACTCCTCGTGCTCGAGCAGGGCGTCCCTCAGCGCCTCCACCAGGTAGGCGCGCTCTGCGAGTATGGCCCGCACTTCGTCGCGCGCATCGTTGAGGATGGAGTCGACTCTCTCGCGGCAGGTCTCGTCACCGAGGACCTTGGCCACGATGTTGACGTTTCCGGCCTTCATGGCATCCAGTGAGATCAGCGATCCGGCCATGCCGAAGCTGCCGACCATTTGAGCGGCCGCTTCGGTGGCCGCCTGCAAGTCGCCGCCGACACCGCTGCTCGTCTCACCGAAGAACAGCTCCTCCGCCACCATGCCGCCCATGGCGATACGGATCAGAGCCTCGATCTCGGTTCGAGTGTGGGTCCAGCGCTCCTCCGGCTCGGAGTGAGCCAGCAAGCCCAGGGCCGAGTTGCGCTTGATGATGGAGAGGACCTCGAGCTTTCGGGTAGGCGTAACCAGCCAGGCAACCGTGGCGTGCCCGGACTCGTGGGTGGCGATGGTCTCGCGCTCTCGCTCGGCGTAGGTGACCGGCTGGGGCAGGCCCAACTCGTTGGTCATCTTGGCCTTCTGTATGTCGTCCCAGTTCAGATGATGAGCCCCGCGTCGAAGCGCCCATACCAGGGACTCGTCCAGCAGGTGCTCCAGCATCACCGGTGAGTAGCCGTACGTGGTCGCAGCCAGGGTGTCCCGCACCGCCGGGTCGTCCAGCTCGTAGCTGTGCGCCTTGCGGGCCAGGTAGTAGTCCAGGATCTCGCGTCGCCCGGCTCGGCTCGGCAGGTCGACCGTGATGGTCCGATCGAAGCGACCGGGACGGAGCAGGGCGGCGTCCAGATCGCCGGCTCGGTTGGTGGCGCCGATGACCAAGATGTTGGCCGGTGCGGCCACGGGCTTGCGATAGCGACGGTCGGGCGGGAGCCAGCGGTTGACGAGGTCGACGAGGGCGCCCTGAATCCGCACCGAAGTCGGAGGCGTGTCAAAGGACTGGAGCTGAATCAGTAGCTCGTTGACCACTCCCGCGATCCCCTCGCGGCCGCCCCCCGACCCGCCCCCCGACCGGCTGGCGCCGATGGCGTCGATCTCCTCGATGAAGCCGATGGCCCCACCTTCGCGCCGGGCGTGGGTGCGCAAGGCCTTGAAGTAGGAGCGGATCTTGCGGTTTGTCTGCCCGTAGTACATCGACTGGAAGGCGGAGGAAGAGACGAACAGAAATGGGACGCCTGCTTCGGCGGCCATGGCCTTGGCCAGGTAGGTCTTGCCCGTGCCCGGAGGCCCTTCGAACAGCACCGCCCGCCTGGGGCTGCCGCCCATCCGGTCCTTGAACGTCTTGTAAGCGAGGAACAGGTTGAGGGTCTTGACCACCTCTTCCACGACCACTGCGGCGCCCTTGACGTCGGAGAGACGGACGTCGATCTCCTCCGGGCGGTACAGCACGTGCGGGGAGCGTCCGGCGCCGAGCAACGGAACGGCGATGACGGCCACCAGGACGAGGATCAGGAGTATCGATGGGGCGTAGGAGCCCGCGCCCGACGGCAGGTGTGGGATGGGCCAACGGAAAGCGGACGCCGCTCCGCTCAGGTCGCCGCGGGCGTACCGGAGCCCCCCGGTGACGGCCCTGACGACCAGTGGCAACGCGATCAGCGCAAGGAGGATCGACAGGTTGCGCAAGCGCCGCTGTCGAGCCACTTCTCTGGCGTCGGTCACGTCGGCAGAACGGAGTACATCCGATCGAGCCAACGACAGCGCTTCCATGGGGGCCCCTCCTGGGAAGTAAACGGGAAAGTCCCGTCCCTCTAAACTACTTTTCACCGCTGGCCACCGCCGATCCTCTTCAATACATTTCGCAGATTTCTGGGTACTGCAGATTTCGGACCGGACTGCACTTCAGACCCGTCGAACGGCTACCGATAAGGGCGCGAGCGGCGGCGTCTAGCGTGAGGGTATGACGCTTCCCTCGCCAGCATCCGACCGCACCGCTGTCGTCACTGGGGCCTCGTCCGGGATCGGCGCTGAGATCGCGCGCGAGCTAGCCCGACGCGGCCAAGGCGTGACCCTGGTGGCGAGGAGGAAGGAGAAGCTGTCGGAGCTGGCCAAGGAGCTCGGCGCGTTGGGTGTTCGAGCCGAAGTGCTCGCTACCGACCTCTCCGATCGGCCGGCCCGGGCCGGCCTGCACGACCGGATCGTCGAGCTGGGACTCACCGCCGAGATCCTCGTCAACAACGCCGGCTTCTCCACCACCGGCCCGGTCGCCAAATCGGACCCGGACGCCGAAATGATGATGATCGAAGTCGACGTCGTTGCCGTCGCCGACTTGTGCAGCCGGTTCCTGCCCGGCATGGTCGAGCGCGGCCGGGGGGCGATCCTCAACGTGGCGTCTACCGGCGCCTTCCAACCTCTTCCGGGGCAGGCGGGATACGGCGCCGGCAAGGCCTTCGTGCTGTCCTACACCCACAGCCTCATAGGCGAGCTGCGCCGGACTGGGGTGACGGCGACGGCCCTGTGCCCGGGGCCGGTCCACACCGGATTCGCCGACGTCGCGGGGCTGACCCGGGAAGAGGCCGAGTCGGCGTTGCCGGGCTTCATGTGGGAAACGGCCGAGTCGGTGGCCAAGACCGGCATCAACGCCTTGGACAAGGGCCGAGCGGTGGCGATCCCAGGCACCGCCAACTTGGCCGGCTCGATGCTCGGTCGCTATGCGCCCAGACGGCTTCTAGTGCCTCTGCTGGCCAGCCGTCATCCCAGCCTGCCCAAGTAAGCCCGCCACCAGGCCCCCGCCCGCGGGTTATCCGTCGCCCGAGCCCTTCGCGACCCGTGTCCTCGCGACCCGCCGCCAGGCGCGCCGGCCGCTCAGATGACTATCTGCAAACCCTCGTAAGCAGCGATCACCTCGGGCCCCGACACCCCGGCGAAGGCTCGGGCTTCGATCAGCAGCTCGTCGAGCCGCTCGTCGGAGTGCGAAGGGTCGTGGTGGAAGAGCACCAGCTTGCGGACGCCAGCTTTGCGGGCGACCGTGACGGCATAGTCGACGGTGCAGTGACCCCAGTGAGCCTTCTGTTCGAACTCGGATCGGGTGTACTGAGCATCGTGGATCAGCAGGTCGGCGCCGTCGGCGAGCTCGAGCACGCTGTCGGCGACGGTATCCAGGTCCAGCGGGGCCTGATGGTCGCTGACGTAGGTAACGGTGCGGCCGCCCCAAGTGACGCGATATCCGACGGTGGCCCCGCAATGGGGAACCGGGCGGACTGCGACCTTGGCGGTGCCGACGGTGAGGTCGTCCTTGAGGACTTCGTGGAACTGGATGTCACCGCGAAGCTCAGAGCACGTCACCGGGAAATATGGCGGGCGCATGAACCCGTCGAACAGGTCGGCCAGCGATCCGGCGTCTTGCTGAGGCCCGAAGATATCGAAGCGGGCCCCCACCCGATCAGCGGGCGGGAAGAAAGGCAGGCCCTGAACGTGGTCCCAATGAATATGCGTTATCAGGGCGGTACCGGCGAAAGTGCCGTCGACGGGCTGGGTGTCACCGAAAGCCCGGAGACCGGTGCCCAGATCGAAAATGATCGGGTCTTGCCCGGCCAGAGTCAAAGCCACGCACGCGGTGTTACCTCCGTAGCGCCTGTTCGCTTCCGAAGGGCAGGGGCAGGACCCCCTCACCCCGTAAAACGTGACTTCCACTAGCACACCCCCCAAAGATTCATCTTGACGTTACCTTCCACACGGGGCGCTGCGCCTTAGGTGTGACGGATGGCATACACGTGGGGGTCGCCGATAGCGATCAAAAGGGGCCGCGAGCGCGGAGACATCCGCATTTCAGGCCCAGGCTCCGTCACCGTATGGCCGCTGACGCACGGGGGCTCCGTCGCGCTTCCACACCATGACCCGCCGGCGGAAGTAGCACACTTCCTCGCCGCGCTGGTTGAAGCCTTTGGACTCGACCGTCACCACGCCGCGATCCGGCTTGGAGACCGACTCCTTCTTAGAAAGGACGCGGGTCTCGGCGTAAATGGTGTCACCGTGAAAGGTGGGTCGCTTGTGGGTGAGCTCCTCCACCTCGAGGTTGGCGATCGCGGAACCGCTGACGTCGGGGACGCTCATGCCGAGCACCACGCTGTACACCAGGTTTCCGACCACGACGTTTCGGCCCTGCACCGTCTCGTTCTCCGCGAACCAGGAGTTGGTGTGAAGCGGGTGATGGTTCATGGTGATCATGCAAAACAGATGATCGTCGTACTCGGTGATCGTCTTGCCCGGCCAGTGACGGTAAACGTCACCCGGCTCGAACTCCTCGAAATACCGTCCGAAGGGGCGGTCATAGGTAGCCATCGGCAGGGAACGCTACGCCGTATTCACGCCGGATCGCTCATCCGGGGGTCGTATCGTGCCTGGCGTGATAGAGCTCGAACTCCGCAACGACGTGTACCGCCGTCCGCTCGCCACCGCGCTGGACCGGCTGGGCCTGCGTGAAGGGTGGCGCTGCGCCGACATCGGCGCGGGCGGCGGCGACGTGACGGTGGCCTTGGCGCGCATAGTCGGACGGGACGGCCGGGTCTACGCCGTCGACTCCGATCCGGCCCGGCGCGACGAGGTGGCGGCCGCGGCCGCCGAGGCGGCCCAAGGCCAGGTGATCGCCCTGACCCAGCCCGGTGAGGAGCTGATCTTGCCGGAGCCGATCGACCTGGCCTTCTGCCGCTTCGTCCTGCTCCACGTCCACTCGCCGGTCGCCGTCCTGAAGCGCATGCACGCCGCGGTCCGCCCGGGCGGCTGGGTGGTGGCGCAAGAGCCGGTGACCAGCGCCGGCCGGATAGGCGGGCATCCATTGTCGATGCCCGACGCCAAGCACCCCGACGTCGGAGCCCTCCTGCCCGGCCTGGTCCTCGACGTCGGTCTGGACCTGGTGGATTGTTGGGCTGAGGCCCCGGCGTGGGCCGGGCCTGGCCCCGTGGCCGAGTACCTCGAAGCCATGACCGACGTGAGCCCCGGGGACGACTCCGTACTGCTGCCCCCCCTCGTCACGGTGGTCGCTCGCCGCCGCCCCGCTGCGTAGAGCCGACTCTGCAGCCCGGCGCCCCGTCAGGCCGGCTCTGCAGCCCGGCGGCCCGGCGGGCCGACTATGTAGCCTCGGCGTCCCGGCGGGCCGACTATGTAGCCTCGGCGGGTGCCCGAAGCCCCTCCCGACCTGGACGCAGCGTCCGCGGCCGTCTCACTCACGCGCGACGTGATCGACCAGGCCGCCCGTCACTTCGCAGCCCGGGGGCCCGGCGCGGTCGACCGCGACCAAGTCGTCGCCTACGACCTGGCCCACTCCGCGGCCGCGATCGAGACGGCCCGGGCCGCGCTCGACTACGGCCGGCGCGGATCCGTCGAGGCCGGGCTGTCGACCGCGTTCGCGGCCGACGCCGTCTGGACGGTGGCCTGTCGACTGCTCGGACGGGAGACCGGCTGGGGGGTCGACGAGGGAGCTTTGCGGGCCGCCCTGCCCTTCGTTTCGGCTCATCGAGACCCCGCCTGGCTGGCCGGGCTGGCCGGGGAGCCAGGGCCGCGTCACCTCGACCCCGACTTCGAAATGGTCGCCGACACCTTCCGCCGCTTCGCCGACGACAAGATCGCGCCGGCCGCCGAATCGATCCACCGCCACAACGACGACATACCGGAGGAGATCATCTCCGGCTTGGGTGAGCTGGGGGCTTTCGGGCTGTCGATCCCCGAGGAGTTCGGCGGCTACGCCACGGGCGGCGAGCACGACTACCTGGGAATGGTGGTGGCGACCGAGGAGTTGTCGCGGGCTTCGCTCGGCGCCGGTGGGTCCCTGATAACCCGTCCCGAAATTCTGGCCCGGGCCCTCCTACGGGGCGGCACGGAAGACCAGAAGCGCCGCTGGCTGCCGAGGCTGGCGACCGGCGAGATCATGGCTGGAGTTTCGGTGACCGAGCCCGACTTCGGATCAGACGTCGCCGGGATCACGGTTGCCGCGGCCCGCGTCGAGTCGGGCGACTGGGAGATCAGCGGCACCAAGACGTGGTCGACGTTCGCGGCGCGCGCCGACGTGCTGATGGTGCTGGCCCGCACCGACCCGGATCGGAGCCTCACCCACAGGGGGCTGTCGGTGTTCGTGGTACCAAAGGAGCGGGCGAGCGGGCACGGGTTCGTTCTCACCCAACCGGGCGGGGGTCGCCTGGAAGGGCGTCCGATCGACACGATCGGATACCGAGGGATGCACTCCTACGAGCTGTCGTTCGACCGGTGGGCGGTCCCCGCCGATCACCTGATCGGAGAGGCCGCCGGCCTGGGCCGAGGCTTCTACTATCAGATGGAAGGCTTCGAGAACGGCCGTCTGCAGACTGCGGCGCGAGCCGTCGGGGTCATGCAGGCGGCCTACGAAGCGGCGATCTCCTACGCCTCGGAAAGGGTCGTCTTCGGGCGACCGATCGGCGACTACCAGCTGACCCAGATGAAGCTGACGCGCATGGCCGCCATCATCCAGGCCTCGCGCCAATACATGTACGAGGTCGCCCGTCTAATGGCCAAGGGCGAAGGCGCCCTCGAAGCTTCGATGATCAAGGCCTACGCGTGCCGGGCGGCCGAGTGGGTGGCGCGCGAGGCCATGCAGATCCACGGGGGCATGGGGTACGCGGAGGAGTTTCCGGTGAGCCGCTATTTCGTGGACGCCCGGGTGCTCTCCATATTCGAAGGCGCCGACGAAACCCTGGCGCTCAAAGTGATCGCCCGACGCCTGGTCGACGCGGCCCCAGCCTGACGTCTGGGCCCTGACGTCTGGGCCCTCAGGCCTGGCTGCGCTTCATGCCGGCCCGCTCCCCCCGCGAGACCAGCGTGACCGCGACCTTGCGGGAGGCCTCGTCGATCATCTCGTCGCCGAACATGACCGCGCCTTTCCGATCGCCTTGCGTGGTGGCTTCGCGGTAGCTGTCGAGCACGTTCAGGGCCTTGTCGAACTGCTCCTGGGTGGGAGAGAACACCTCGTTGAGGATGGTGACCTGGTCGGGATGGAGGCTCCACTTCCCGTCGAAGCCGAGGATCTGCGAACGTCCGGCGTACTCGCGGAAACCCTCGGGATCGCGGACCTTGACGTACGGCCCGTCGATGACCTGAAGTCCGTTGGCCCGACCGGCCATAAGGATCTTCATGAACACGTAGTGGAAGTAGTCGCCCGGATACTCCGGTATGAGAAGCCCGCCCGACAACGAGGGCATGCCCATAGACGCCGAGAAGTCGACCGGTCCCAGGATGACCGTTTCGAGACGCGGCGACGCGGCACAGATCTCTTCGACGTTGATCAAGCCTTGGGCCGTCTCGATCTGCGCTTCGATGCCGATGTGCCCGGGCGGGAGCCCGTGATTGACCTCGACTTGGGTCAGCAGCAGATCCATGGCGACCACGTGGGCTGCGCTCTGAACCTTGGGGAGCATGATCTCGTCGAGGCGGGGTCCGGCCTGACCGACGACTTCGATCACGTCGCCGTATGTCCATTTGGTATCCCACGCGTTGACCCGCACGCAAAGCACGGCGTCGCCCCAATCCTGCTCGCGCACTGCTGCGACGACCTTGGGCCGGGCCGCCTCCTTCTCGAGGGGGGCCACCGCGTCTTCCAAGTCCAGGAAGAACATGTCGGCATCCAGAGTGGGCGCCTTGGCGAGAAACCGCTCGCTCGACCCTGGGACGGAATGGCAGGAACGCCGGGGCAGGCTACGGGAGCGCTGTGACATAGCCGGATGCTACGGCCCCGCCTAGGCCGCGACCAGTTGGGCGGGGACGACCTGCTCGGTCACCAGGCGCTCGAATCGGGCCGGAACACCCTTGACATAGTCCCGGCACAACCGCAGGCCGTCGATGTAACAGAAGACGTACGCCCGCCAAGTGGGATCTGTCGCGAACTGCATCGACTTCACGGCCCGCTGGCGCGGGCTCAGGGCCCAGCGCTCGACGTAGGCGACGGCCTCGTCGACGGTGCGTCCCCGGTCGTGGATGAGGATGGCCGCGTTGCCACGCACGGCCTGGAGCGCTTCGGTCGCCGCCGACACCTCCGCCACATTGTCGGTGTCAAAAGGGATCCCGAGGGGACGGTAGTGGTCGGCGAGGACGCGCTCTGATCGTTGACCTGCGATGACCTCGAGCCCCAAGTCAGCCAACCCCTCAGCGATGAGGCATTGCGGGGTCCCGACCAGGGCGATCGTTTCTTCGAGCTGGCGCCGGCGGCGCACCAGGCCGGCCTCCTTGCGACAGTGCTCGGTGTGGTGTCCGGGATAGGACTCGTGGGCCACGAGAGCTCCGAGTGCCGGTGAAAGTACGGGCAGGTCCAAGTTGATGGCCACCCGGCTGCGAAGGCCGCCGAGGTAGTAGTTGAACCCCGACCACGGCTTGTTGTCCACCATCTGGAACTCCACCTCCTCGCCTTCAGGTAGCCCGAAGGAGTCCTCGGTGCGAGCGCGAAAGTCCTCGGCCAAAGAAGCCACGGCCTCGCCGAGTCGCTCCGCCGGCACGACCTGGGCTTCCCTCCACGCGATGTACCGGGCGGCCAGAGGCCCGCTTCCCGGGAGAACCGCGTCAAGCCGCTTGTGGGCCGCCGCCAGGTCGTCCTCGGGAACGAAGGTGGGCCTCACGCCGTAGCACGCTTCTATTTCATCCAGATAGCCGATCGGGTCGCCGGCGAGCTTGACGGCGGTCGTGCGCAAGCCGCCTACCTGGGCGGTCATCCAGTGCCTGCGCTCCGGCGCCAGGTCGACGTCTGCGACGAGGGCCGCCAACAATCGCCGGGCCCGCTCGGCCAGCTGCGCCGGCGCCACGGGTGGCTCGGCGGCGGCTTGGGCGGCCAGCTCTGGCGGGCCGTAGTAGGCGTCCACGAAACCGTCTATGTGGCGGCCCAGGGCCAAGCCCAGGCGTAGGTAGTCCTCGACCAGATCCGGTTCCGACATCTCGAAACTCCTAACCCGCAGCCCGAAACAGCTCGGGCGCGGCGGGGCAGGTCGAAGCTCGCAGCCCGGCTTCCGCTTCCGAAAGGCCGTCCGGGCCGACCACTTGGCCGATGAGCGGCGCCGGGACCAGGTCGGCGGGGCGGTCCCACGGTTCGTCGCCCGAGCCGTCCAGCCGGGCGGCCAGGGCGTCCCACAGCCTTTCCGGCAGCACCCGGCCCACGCCGGTGACGGCCCAGACCGGCACCAGCGAGTAGGCGGCAACGGAGGCGGCCGCCATCGACCCGGGAGCGGCCAGCACGCCCGCGGGTCCGGCGGCCAGGGCCTCGACGATCACCAGATCGGAAACGGCCGCAGCCGGGCCGACACCCGATTCCGGCACGAGGGTGGCCACGTTGCCGGCCTCTCGCAGCCGTCTCACGAGCGGGCCCCCTTCGCCGCCCGAGTCGACGACCAGGACTTCGACGTCACCGCGGCTGCGAAGGGCCGCGGCGCAGATGTCGGGCCATCCGATCAATAGGACGGTGGCGCTGTCAGGCAGGGCCGACGCCAGGTGGCGATCGGTTCGATCGCCGTCGAGCTCCGCGATGGCCGTCGTGGCCGCCTCCCGGGGGTCGTCCGCCCCGAGCATCCGGGCCGACAGCCACCACATCGGTCCCGACGTCACGTGGCGTTCGATCAGCCGCCTGCAAGCCGGAACCAGACCGGCCGGTTCCATGCGCGTCATCTCCGCCAGTGCGCCGGCCGCTTCGCGAGCGACCAGGCCGGGATCGGCGCCCGTCGCCCGGGCCACGTAGCGCAGGTGCTCGATCGGGTGCATCGGGGTCCTCAGCGCCCCGGCTTGAAGACCATGAGGTACACGGCCGCCACCACCAGCAGGTTGAACGCACCCCAACCGAAGCCGACCCGCTTCTCGAGGCTTTTCATTTTGGCCACGTCGGCGGACATCGCAGCTGCTTCGGCACCCGGCGTCTCCAGCCGCCGGACGACGGCTGCGTACTGGCGCTGGTGGCGCTTTATCCACCCGTGCAGGATCCCGACGTCGACCAGGTACACCGCGAACGCCGCCGAGACCCATGCGTCGCTGAACTTGATGGACGAGTGGCTCAGGGTTACCGCGCCCACCCCGAACAGCAGGGCGGCGTAGATGAGCATCTCGGCGAAACCGGACACCTGGGCGTTGACCTCGATGATGGCGCCCGTTCCTCCTCCTGGACGACGCTGGGCCAAGCTCATATACAGGGCGTTGTAGGCCACCGCGCCGAAGCCTCCCATCACGCACAGGATGTGGAGGACGACGACGACTTTGAAACCGACGCTCACAGGCGGCGACGGTAGCCGCCCGTGGGTATCTAGCGCGAACCGGGTCTCGGCGCACCCGGTTGGTCCGATCGGGCCACGGCCCGCCGTTCCGACGGGTCCCCCGCCGGCAGAGCCCCAGCCGGCAAGGCCACCACGGCGGCGGCGGTGAGGCCTCGGCGGGCGGTGAGGATTTCATCGACGATCCCGTAAGCCACCGCCTCCTCGGCGCCGAGGATGTAGTCGCGGTCGGTGTCCTTGGCCACCCGCTCGACTGGTTGACCGGTGTGGGACGCCAGGATCTCGTCGATGCGCTTGCGTAGGTAGCCGATCTCTCTGGCTTGGTTCTGGATGTCGACAGCCTGGCCCTGAGCCCCGCCGTGGGGCTGGTGAATGAGGACGCGAGAGTTCGGCAGCGCCATGCGCTTTCCCGGGGCGCCGCCGGCAAGGAGGATGGCCGCGCCCGAAGCCGCCATACCCATGCAGACAGTGGAAACGTCGGGCCGGATGATCTGCATGGTGTCGTAGATCCCCAGGCTGGCGGTGACCGACCCTCCGGGGCTGTTGATGTACAGGGCGATGTCTTTCTCGGGATCCTCCGCCTCCAGGAAGAGCAACTGGGCGGTGAGGAGGTTGGCGGTGGTGTCGTTGATCTCGGTGCCGAGCACCACGATGCGGTCCCGCAGGAGACGGGAGTAGATGTCGTAGGCCCTCTCCCCCCTGGGCGACTGCTCGATGACGGTGGGAACGAGATAGCTCACCGGGGGCCTCGCTTTCGACGTGGGTTCGAAGGTATGTGCAACTGGTAAGTTGCATGTTAGGCGACCCGGCCCAGAATGTGCAACCATGGAGTTGCAAATAGCAACGGTGAGGAGGTAGCGGTGATCCGACGACAGGTAGTGCTTCCGGTTGCTCCCGATCGGCTGTGGGAAGCCCTGACCGACCCGGACCAAGCGTCCGGATGGCTCGGAGGACGCATGGAGTGGGAGGTGAGCGAAGGCGCCCCGCTGCGGTTCCATGACGATGACGGCAGCCGACGAGAAGGACAGATCGACACCGTACGGACCGGCCGGTATCTGAGATACCGGTGGTGGACGGTCACCACGCCGGGGGCTTCGGGCGGCGACACCGACGGCGAGCCGGCCGCCGCCGAGCCGGCCGGAGCCGAAGTCACCTACCTCATCGAACCCGACGAGGAGGGAGCCCGCTTGACGATCCAGGAGCGCGGTCTCCCGACCGGGGTTCCCGCGGCCCGTGCTTCGTCGGATTGGACATGGCCCGGCGAGACGGTCACGTCTTTCTCCTGGACCCGATGGGACGACCGCATGGCCGGGGCGTGGGCAGGGCTGTCGGCGCCGGCCCTGGCGCGTGCATCAGCCTGACGATCGGCCGGCCGACCAGGTCTTCACAGCACTCGCAGACCCGACCCGGCGCCGGCTCCTGGACCAGCTGTCGGCCCAGGGGCCGCTCAGCGCCACGGACCTGGCGACCGGATACCCGGTTTCGCGCCAGGCCGTGGTCAAGCACTTGGGCGCCCTTTCTGCTGCCGGGCTCCTCCGCTCCGAACGCCACGGTCGCGAAGTTCTCTACGGCGTGGTGCCCGAGCGGTTGGACGAGGCGACCGCCTGGCTGGCCGACGTCGGAGCCCGCTGGGACCACCGGCTCCGGGCCCTAGCCGACCACCTCCGAGACGACCCTGACCCCGGCGCCGGAACCAGCTGAGGCGCCGCGGCCTTTTCCCGCGCGTGTACACGTGGCGGGACATCGGCTTCGAAGCGCCCCGAGCTGCTCGTGAAGTGACCGCGGCCTGCGCAGCCACGCGGCCTGACCGGCGCTAGCCGATGATCCCGCCCTTGGTCATGGCCTCGACGTCGAGGGCGCGGTCGACTTCCTCCTCGGTGAGGAGACCCCGGTCGAGAACGAGGGTGCGCAGGTCGACACCAAGGGCCGCCGAGTCCTTGACCAGCTTGGCGACCGCCTCGTAACCGATGTACGGGTTGAGCGCGGCGCTGATCGAAGGCGAGGACAGGGCATAGGTACGGCAGCGCTCGACGTCGGCTTCGATGCCGGCGATGCACTTGTCGGCGAACACGGTGCTCACCGATGTGAGCAGGCGGATCGACTCGAGCAGGTTGCGGGCGATGACGGGGAGCATGACGTTGAGCTCGAAGTTGCCCACTGCCCCACTGAAGGCCACGGCCGCGTCATTGCCGATTACCTGGGCGACGACTTGGGACACGGCTTCGGCGAGGACGGGATTGACCTTGCCGGGCATGATGGACGAGCCGGGCTGCAAATCAGGAATGCGGATCTCGGCCAGGCCGGCGCGAGGTCCGCTACCCATCCAGCGCAGATCCGTAGCGCACTTGTAAAGCGAGACGGCGATGGTGCGGAGAACACCCGAAGCTTCCACGAGGGCGTCGCGTGCACCTTGCGCTTCGAAGTGGTCGCGGGCTTCGGTAAAAGGAAGGGCCCTTTCCTCGGCCAGGCGCTTGATTACTCTGGGAGCGAAGGTGCGCGGCGCATTTATACCCGTTCCTACGGCTGTGCCTCCGAGAGGCAACTCCGCCACCCTCGGCAAGGATGATCGCAGCCTTTCGATGCCGTGCTCGATCGCCGCGGCGTAGCCGCCGAACTCCTGGCCGAGAGTGACGGGCGTGGCGTCCATCAAATGGGTGCGGCCCGACTTGACCACTGACTTGAAGCTTTTGCTCTTCTTTCGTAGCGCCTTGGCCAGGTGATCGAGTGCTGGGATCAGCCGGTACTCGATCTCGGTCGCGGCGGCTACGTGGATGGCCGAGGGGAACACGTCGTTGGACGATTGGGACACGTTGACGTGGTCGTTGGGGTGAACCTTCTCGCCGAGTCGCTCGGAGGCAAGAGTGGCGAGGACCTCGTTCATGTTCATGTTGGTCGACGTCCCGGAGCCGGTCTGGAATACGTCGATCGGGAACTGTTGATCCCACTGGCCGGCCGCCACTTCGGCCGAGGCGGCATAAATCGCTTCGGCGATCCTTTTGTCCAGGGTTTTGAGGCGGGCGTTCTCCAAGGCGGCCGCACCCTTGATGGCAGCTAGGGCCGAGATCAAGGATCGCTCCACGGTGCCCCCGGAAATCGGGAAGTTCTCGACCGCCCGCTGCGTCTGGGCCTGCCACTTCGCCGAAGCGGGCACCCTGACGTCACCCATGGAATCGTGCTCGACCCGGTACCCGCCTGCTTGATCGCTGGTCATGGGTGGGACGGTAATGCAACACCGTAATGAGGGGTCAAGACGGGCGGCACATCGTCCGATGATGACTGAGTGACCCCTGTTACTGGAGTAGCGGGCTTCTGAAGCGCGTCCGCGTGCTCCAGGTCTTCTGATGACCTATCCGGAATCGGATTCGAGACGCTTTCCTCCGGTCGTCACCGCGGCGGTGATGATCGTGACGCTGGCGTTCGCCGGTCCACCCGCGGCCTGGGCGGCTGGCGCCGACTCGTCTGCGACTCCGGCCGCAGGCATCTCGACCGGCTCGGAGGCGAGCCTACAAACTCAGGCTCAGGAGCTCGCCGGCCAGATCCAGGCGAACGGCGTGCAACTGGATCAGCTGGATGAGGCCTACAACGCAGCCGAACTGCAATTTCGGCAGCTGGCTTCCCAGGAGGCGAGTCTGAAGAAGTCCATCGCCCGGACCGATCTGCTCGTCGCAGTAACGAAGCGTGCGCTCAAGGAGCAGGCCGTACTGGCGTACATCACCGGTGGCGCACCGCTCATCACCCACGTTCCCGACTCGTCGGGGACCGAACCGAACCTGGCCACCTCCTATGCAGAGATCATTTCCGGCGGCCAGCAGCGGGCCATCGCGAACTACCACTCGGTCGTGGCTTTGCAGACCGCTCAATCACAAAGCCTGGAAAGTGCCGAACAGCAGGCCACCCTGGCGGTGGCGAGCATCCAGAGCGACCAGGCCGCCGCCGCCCGGACCCTGGCCAATCAGACGGCCACGCTGGCCGAGGTCAAAGGCCGCCTGGCCGTCGCCGTCGCCCAGGTCGAATCCTCGCAACAACAGGCCGAACAGGCCGCGGTCGAAACCAGCCTGTCCCAACAGGGTCAGCTCCCGCCCAACTCGTCTCCCGTGGCTTCCAATCCGAGTTCCCGGAGCACGACAACCACCCAGCCGCAGCCGACCGGCCCGCCGACCACCACCCCCCCAAGGACCCCGCCGACCACCACCCCCCCTAGGACCCCGCCGACGACCGTGCCTCCAGCGCCGCCGAACAATCCGGCGCCCGGCTATCAGGTCGCCATCAGCTATGCCCAGGCCCAGCTCGGCAAGCCCTACCAGTGGGGCGGGTCGGGCCCCAACTCCTTCGACTGCTCGGGCCTCGTCATGATGGCGTGGGCGCAGGCGGGCGTGTACTTCCCCCACCTGGCCCAGGACCAGTACGACATGACGGAGCGGATCCCGCTATCTGACTTGCTACCCGGAGACCTGGTCTTCTACGGGACACCAGACGACGTGTATCACGTAGGTCTCTACATCGGCGGCGGAGACATGATCGACGCGCCCGAGACCGGGCAGAACGTTCAAATCCAGTCCATCTACTGGTCGGGACTGCTCGGGGCCGGAAGGGTCCAGAGCTAGACCCATATCAACCTGCTGGCGGCGTAGCATCCCGTCATGCGAGTCGGGATCCACGCTGGCCTCTCGGGCAGAGGCGACAACGCCATAGACGAGCTCATCGAAACGGCGGGGGTGGCGCGCGACCACGGCCTGAGCTTCTGGACGCCACAGCTGAGCGACGTCGACGCCCTGACGGCGCTGGCCGTGGTCGGCCGAGCGGTGCCGGGCCTGGAGGTCGGCACCGCGGTGGTCCCGACCTACCCCCGCCATCCCATGGTCATGGCCATGCAGGCGCTGACCGTCCAAGCCGCCACGGGTGGGCGCCTGACCCTCGGCATCGGTCTGTCGCATCAAGTGGTGATCGAAGGGTCGTACGGCCTGTCTTTCTCCAAACCGGTCCGGCACATGCGGGAGTATTTGGAGATCCTCATGCCGCTTCTTCACACCGGCCAGGTCACCTTCGAAGGCGAAGAGCTGACGGCCCGCACCTTCTCGCCCATGAAGCCGGCCGGGTCCACACCACCGTCGGTGGTGGTGGCCGCCCTGGGCACCCAGATGCTCAAACTGGCCGGCCGACTGGCCGACGGCACCGCGCTTTGGATGGTCGGTCCGAAGACGATCGCCGACCACATCGTGCCCACGATCACCAAAGCCGCGGAGGCGGCGGGGCGCCCGACACCGCGGGTGGTGGTCGGCCTGCCGGTCTCGGTGACTGCAGACGCTGACGGCGCCAGGGAGAAAGCGGCCCGGTCCTTCGGTTTCTACAACAACCTGCCCTCGTACCGGGCCATGCTCGACATCGAAGGGGCGGCCGGACCCGCCGACGTGGCCGTGGTGGGTGACGAGGATCAGGTCGCCGGCCAGCTTCGGAACCTGGCCGAGTTGGGCGCCACCGACTTGAGCCTCCCGATCTTTGGGTCGGGGGAGGAACGGCAGCGCACGCTTGCCGTCCTGGCCGAACTGGCCCGCGGTTAAGACGGCCTCGACGTGCGCGCCGTCACGACTTCCGGCGGTGGCGTCGTCGTCACCGACCGCCCCGACCCCGAACCGGGCGTAGGACAGATCCTGGTTCGTGTCCGCGCCGCGGGGCTCAACGGAGCCGACCTGCTGCAAGCCCGGGGCCTCTACCCGGCCCCGCCGGGTTGGCCGCCCGACATCCCCGGGATGGAGATGGCCGGTGAAGTGGTCTCTACCGGCCCGGGCGCGACCCGGTTCTCGACCGGCGACCGGGTGATGGCCGTGGTGGGCGGGGGGGCGCAGGCCGAGCTGGCGTTGGTGCACGAGCGGGAGGCGATGCCCGTGCCCGAGGGGTTGGGCTGGGCCCCCGCAGGCGGCCTGCCCGAAGTCTTCACCACCGCCCACGATGCCCTGTTCACCCAGGCCGGCCTACGGGCAGGCGAGCGGTTGTGCGTGAGCGGGGCGGCCGGAGGGGTGGGGACAGCGGCGGTGCAACTGGGCGTGGCGGCCGGGGCGCTGGTGACCGGCAGCGTCAGGTCCGCAGACAGGCGCGATCAGGTCGCCGGGCTCGGAGCGACGGCGATCGACCCGGAGGCCATGGAGAAGGCGGGTCCGTTCGACGTCATTCTGGAGCTGGTCGGCGCACCCAACCTCGGTGCTGACCTCAACGCTCTCGCGACCGGAGGCCGCATCAGCGTGATCGGGATCGGGGCCGGCGCCGTCGGCGAGATCAACCTCGGGATCCTGATGGCCCGCCGGGCCCGGATTCACGGGTCGACGTTGAGGGCCCGACCCCTGGAGGGCAAGGCCGCCGCGGCCCGCCTGTTGGAAGCCCACGTGCTCCCGCTGTTCGAGACGGGCCGCCTCACCGTCCCAGTCGAGGCCAAGTTCTCGATCGAGGACGCGCCGGCCGCGTATGAGCATTTTGCCGCCGGCGGCAAGTTTGGAAAGGTGGTCCTCACCGCCGGCTGAGTCGTGAGCCGCCTGCGGTCTGGAGTCGGACGAGCCCCTCCTCTGCGACTACCTGCGTGGCGTCCCCATGCGACCCTGCACCATCCCGATCAGCCATCCGACCAGAAGCAGGGCGACGGCCACCCACTGCGCCATCAACGCGGCGACGACCACAGACAGGACCACGACCACGGTCAGGAGCGCCACCGTGGTCGACGCCATCCGCCTCGACAGGGCCCGACCCTTGGTCGCGTAGCTGCCACCTTCGTAGGCGTCGCTGCCGTCAGCCTCCCCGCTGCGGCCGGTTCCCAAAGCCCGCCAAGGGCCGCGGGACGACTTCGAGCCCGAAGGGTGCCGGGCGCCGATCGGATCGGCGATCCGTACCATCGGCAGGTCGACCAATAGATCGTCGAGCTCGACCAGCGTCGTGGCCGCCAAGGCCCGTTCGATGCGCGCCGCGTACTCGTCCACGTCCAGGCGACCGGCGCCGCAATGGCGGCGTAGTTCGTCGATCACCCTCTGTCTATCGGCGTCTGACACTCGCATCGGTCCTTCGCACTGTATTCCGTGTGGAGGGCAATGGGGCACCGTTCGACAGATCCGGCGCTAAAGGCGGCCCAAGACCGGCTGCGAGCCATCTCCGCAGGAGAGAGAAGGACAGCACGGTCTGGCCAACTCAGTTGGACATGGGAGGCGGCTTCTGGATGGTGCTCATCGCCTTGGACCGAGCCAGTACGAACACGCCGACCGACATGGCTGCCAGGGCGATGACTTCGACCGCGATCGCCGCCGAACTCGACGAGAGGCTCTCACGAAACGCGAGAGCGCCGATCACGATGCTGACGACGGGATCGATCACCGACATCGTCGGCAGCGACACGTCGAGGGAGCCGGCTTGAAAGGCGCTCTGAGCTATTACCATCCCCGCGATTCCCGCGACCAGGAGCATGTACGGCTGCCAGTGGTCGACGACTCGCAGCAGCCCCCGGTCGAGCAGGTGGGAGCTGGTCTTGGTCAGCGCCGCCGCCGCGCCATAGACGATGCCGGCCGCGCCGGACAACAGAACAGCCCGCTGCCGGCTTCCCCTGCCGCGGCTCGAAGCCACGAGGATCACGGCCGCGGCCGCAGTGCTGGCGAGCATCAGCACCCAAACGAACGGGCGGGCGTCGTTGCGCCCCGACGACGGGCGAGCCACGGAGAGGAACACGGCCAGGCCGGCGCAGACAACGACGGACGCCACCCAGTCGGAAGGCTGCAGCTTCCGGCCGGCCCAAGCCGCTCCGATCGGGAGGGCAAACAGCAGCCCGCTCACGAGCAACGGCTGAACCAGCGCGATCGGCCCGTGTCCGAGCGCCACGAATTGGAACCCGTAGCCGGCCACGTCGCAAAGCAGTCCGAGCATCCAGCCGGGATTGCGCACGAGGCGGGTGAGCAAACCGATGCGCATCGACTGATCCATCGGTTGGGCGGCCGCCCCACGCTGCTGGAGGACTGAAGCAAAGGCGTACATGAGCGAACTTGCCAGTGCGCACAGTACCGCCAACACCCCAAAAGGCTAACCAACACCGGGACGGCCTGCTTCTCAGAGAACGACCGTGGTGGCGTGCCAGACTGCGAAGATGGGCGCGTGGTGGAACGGCATACACAGCGGGCTTAAACCCTGCGGCCTCACGGCATGAGGGTTCGACTCCCTCCGCGCCCACGCCAATTTCGCAGCAAGAGTCCTGGTCAGAGCGCTGTGCCTGGGACCCGAACTTGACTCAGGACCCGAATAGGACCCCGAACGATCCAACAACCGTCTGTCAGCACGTCGGTCAGCACCGTCGGTCAGCATGTGGGTCAGCACACTCACCTGGAACGGCCCGATCTGGGCACCCCTCGACCGACCTGTCGGCCTCTCGGCGCAACTCGACGTTGCGAGCGGGCGAAGACACGCGAAAGCCGATGGCGGCAGGGGCATGGTAGATTGTGGGTGACACGGGTTGCGTACCCGCACCGTGTTGGACCTTGCCACTAGCGTCGGCACCTTCCCGGGAGCGTTGCTCCAGACCCTGGTAGCGCATCACATGAATGTGCGAACCGATCCAGGGAGGTTGGCGAATCGCCGACTCAACGCTTCGCCCGTCTGCGTATGCCGATACGGGCTGGACGAATCAGAAGTGCTGTCGACCTGTTCCGGTGACCGACCTGTCACCGTCGGCGCCACTCCGGCACTCCCCGCCACCTCCACCTGCACGGGGTCCGTACCTCCGCCGGGACTGTCGACAGCGCTCCAATACCGCGTACGGAGCGACATCTGATCCGAAGGGTCGTGTTAGTCACCTGAGGCTTCGCCGGTCCTTCGCCCGAGATATCAGCAACAAGAGAGAGTTCTCATGAAAGTCGCAGTTGTCCACGATTTTCGCAAGCCGTTGAGCATTGATGACATACCGAAGTCGGAGCCAGGTCCGGGTGGGGTCGTCGTCAAGGTGGAGACCTGCGGGGTGTGTCACACCGACATCCACGCCGCTTACGAAGGGTTGATATGACACTCGGGTCGGGCAGACAGAAGATAGAGGCTCGCCACCTCACCAAGCGATACGGCTCTACTCGTGCCGTCGACGATTTGAGTTTCGATGTGAACCCGGGCATCGTGACCGGTTTCATCGGCCCGAACGGTTCGGGTAAGACCACCACCATGCGCCTGATACTTGGGCTGAGCGAACCGACCAGCGGCGAGGTGACTGTGGGAGGCAGGCTCTATCGCGATCTGCCGGCGCCACTCCGTGAAGTGGGTGCGCTCATCGACGCCAAGGCAGTGCACCCGAGTCGAACCGCTTACCGTTACCTGTTGGCCCTCGCTCAGAGCAACGCCATTGCCGCGTCTCGAGTCGATGAGGTGCTCGGCTTGGTGGGTATGGAAGGTGTGGCCAGCAAGCGAGTTGGGGGCTTCTCGCTCGGGATGAGCCAGCGGCTTGGGATTGCCGGGGCGCTCCTCGGAGACCCTCCGGTATTGATGTTCGACGAGCCTCTCAATGGCCTGGACCCCGAAGGCATCGTTTGGATCCGACAGCTGATGCGGCATCTGGCCAGTGAGGGTCGCACCGTCTTCGTGTCCAGCCATCTGATGAACGAGATGGCGGTAACGGCTGACCATCTGGTCGTGATCGGCCAAGGGAAGCTGTTGCGAGATGAGGGGATGAGCGAATTCATCGAATCGCGTTCGCAACATTGGGTTGTGGTGCGCTCCCCCCAACTCGACGAGCTGAGCACCCGGCTCAAGGCGGCCGGAGCAAAGGTGAAAATCGGGATAGAAGACAGCATTGAGGTAACCGGCATTGACAGCAGCGGAATCGGTGACCTGGCCTCAGCCCACGGGCTGACCCTGCATGAGTTGGCCACCCAACGAGTATCGCTAGAGGACGCGTTCATGGACCTGACCCACGACAGTGTCGAGTTCCGAGCCAGTGCGGCAGCGGCATGACGAGCACCGTGGTTCCCGTCGAGCCCGGCCTGGTTACTCCGAGTTATCGAGCTGCCGGATTTTCCGATGCACTCCGTGCGGAGTGGACCAAGGCTCGAGCCGTCCCCTCTACCATGTGGACCCTGGTCGTCGCCGCCGTCTTGGGGATCGGGCTCGGTGCGCTCATCAGCGCAGTGGCGGCCAACAACTATGCGAAGAACCCGAGCAGTCACCCCGATTGGGATCCGACCTCCATTAGTAACAGCGGCCTAGGTATCGCCCAACTGTCCATCGGCGTGTTGGGGGTTCTGCTTATGACGTCGGAATACTCCACCGGCTCCATCGCCACCAGCTTGGCCGCAGTGCCGCGCCGAGGAAGACTGCTGGCAGCGAAAGCTGTGGTGATAATGGGCCTGACGTTCGTGGCTGTCGAGATCATCGCCTTCGTCGCCTTCCTGATCGGCCAAGCCCTGATCTCCGGCCATGCGCCAACGGCTAGCCTCGGCCAGCCTGACGTCCTGCGGGCCCTTGTCGGTGCCGGCCTATATGCAGCATTGCTCGGAATGATGGGTTTGGCCTTCGGCGCCATCATTCGTCATGCGGCCGGGGCCATCGCCGTGCTGGTAGCCATGATCTATGTCCTCCCAGGCATCTCGAACGCGCTACCGACCTCGATCGAGCACCCGGTCCAGGAGTACTGGCCCACCCAGGCAGGAGGGCAGATCACCCAGGTCATCCGGACGGCGAACACACTCTCGCCGTGGGCTGGCTTCGGGGTGTTCCTTCTGTTCGTGGCCGTCCTCTCCTTCGTGGCCCTCACGCTCTTGAACCGCCGCGACGCCTAGAGGAGATCGCAGACAGATGGTCTTCCGAGATTTCGAAGAAGGGCGGGTAAGCAGCGCGTTGCTCAGCGCCGCCTGCACGCGACGACAGGCAGGGTAGGGAGTACATCATGGAGAAGTACCGCAACTATTGGGCATATTCCATCGGCTGCTTCATTGTGTGGGCAATCATTTTGACGGTGCGAGTAATCCTGGGTGACTCCTCCACCACGCGTAGCGTCCTCCTGGTCTTCGGAGGCTGGTGCATAGCGTGGATTTCGGCCACCATCGCAAGGTCTGTCTACCCACCTCCCAAACGCTGGCTCAAGGGACATGATTCGACTCCCTGAGTCCGAGAACTCACATCTCACCTGCTGTTGTTCGGCATTTCTGAAGTGTTCATCAAATAGCCGGAACCCCATCCGCTACCTCAGCAATACCATTCATAGACGCTCAGAACTGCCGCCGAATACCGGCGCCGCGAGTCCGGCGACACGCCCAATCAGACGATTCCGGGCACTATAAGAGGGAAGCAACGTCCATTTCGATCCCAACAACCTTCGCGACCCGGCTCATGTCGGCGTCGTGTGCGAGGAGTGTGGCGCCCAGCCGCTGAGCCACTGACGCGATCATGCAGTCGATGAGTCCCCTCGGGGTGACCCCAACCTGTCGGCATCGGCGGTAGATGCTTACGCCGCCGTCGAAATCCGCGGCGGGGTCGAAGCGGAGGAGCTGGAACCGCAACAGCAAGCGGCGTAGATCCTTTTCACCCTCGTCGGTCCGGGCGCCGGCGAGCACTTCCATCATCACAGGCTCGGTGACAGCCAACGGACCGTCAACGGCAATGAGCTCAGACACCCGGTGATCGACGTGGCTGTCGGTGGCCCGGTCGTATTCAACCCAAGCAGAGGTGTCGGCAAGGATCATCGAACCCGGGAAGGGCCCGCGTCTGCCGGTATCTTGCCGATCGCTCGGGCTCCACGCATCCCGAGTGCTTCGTCGCGGGTCATGGGTTGCCCCGCGAGGCGGCGGAGGGCCAGGTCGACTGCCTCGGTCTTGGTGCGAAGGCCGTAGCGCTCCATGATGGCGTGCACGTACGCGTCGTCAATCTCGATGTTCGTGCGAACTCGGCTCATACACGTAGAATACACGTGATTGGTGTAGAGTAGGTGTACCATCCCAGCGTGAGCACCCAATCACCGCTCCCAGATTGGGGCAGTTTGGTTCGACTCGCTCCGCGCCCACGCCAATTCCCAGCAAGAGTCCTGGTCAGAGCGTTGCCGGGACCTCCTAATAATGTCGTGGGAGACCCTTGGGACCCGCAACGATCCGACAGCACCCGCGTTCAGCGGTCGATTAGGTCCTAACGCGGTCGTTGTTGCGGGTGCAGGCGACACGTCGCGGGTTCCGGCCTGGCTGCGCCCGGACGGAAGGGAGCTGGCGCGTGTTCGATCTCGAGCACGAGGCCCGCTGCCGACCCGCCTAGGTGAGCCATGCGAGCAGATCGGGACTCAGGTGTCGGCGACGCTTGAAAACTGGACGGTGATGACGTTCGAAAAGTGAACACTCAACGATGGGAGTGTGATCACTTTGGAGGATTGGGCGTTGATCAGGCGGCTTGCGGCGGAGGGGGTGCCCAAGGC
>Ga0302324_100000388_pt1 | contig 119110 bp, 105 predicted proteins | sample Palsa_T0_1_FD_201949 | JGI IMG/M metagenome (GOLD analysis project Ga0302324, IMG submission 201949) | Peat permafrost microbial communities from Stordalen Mire near Abisko, Sweden - Palsa_T0_1 | ecosystem: Environmental > Terrestrial > Soil > Palsa > Peat permafrost | place: Sweden: Abisko... | reverse complement strand
GATATGCGCAAGCGCTGGACCGCCGCCGGGATGCTCGTCGCCGAGCAGCAGTTCCGGCGGATCATCGGCTACCGCGACCTCGCCAAGCTCGTGGCCGCGATCGAACGCCACACAGCACGAGCCGCCCTTCCAACCCCCCGCCGCCGCCGTTCACGCCGAGACACCACAAACCGTTACTGTCTGACCGTCAAATCCCGGAGGCCGCTCCCAAAGTTCCACGACGACCCGGACATCCTCCTTGCTCTCGATTCGGCATCAAATCATCCCAGAAGTCGATTGGTGTCTCTCTGAGACGAGCGGGCACGACGGATACGAGCGCATTGACACCGCATCCTCGCGCGGATGGAACCCGGTACCGTCATGGGGCTCGGACGGTTGGGACCTCGGATCGTGGCCACTGGTGGTGATCTTCCACCGTCAGAGCGCGGACGGTTTCGAGCTTGCGTACAACGTCGAGGGCAGTGTGACTGTCTATCGTTACTCGACCCGTGAACTCCGGGACGCCGCCACGGATTGCCTCGCCTTCTGGCATTGGAAGCACGACGGTGCAAAGTGGGTCGACGGCATTGACGCTGTCGATGACGCCCCGGATCACCTGCGCGGTCAATTCTCCTGGGAGCGTCTCAGTACGGTTACCACCGCTGGATAGAGACCTGATGATCCGGACTCATGCTGCCAGCTCGTACACGGAATGACCTTCGTCCCAATAGGAGTCGAAGACGTGCTGGTAGACGGTGTCGCACTTCTGCGCGTAGATCTGCCGCGTGTAGGCCTCGGGTAGGCGGTCGAGCGTTTCCTCGATCGCCACGCGGACGGCAGCCCTAGTCGCTTGCTGCTTGCGCCAGTCGAGAACGAGCTTCCCCCGCTTGAGCGTCGCTAGGAGCTCGTCTGCGACCCTCTTGACCTGCGTCCTCTCGGCGTCCGTGAGGTCCGGCGATGGGCGCATCAGCAGATCGAACACGGCGAGCTGCTCCTCATCGAGCCCCTCTGCGAGCGCTCGTGCCTCCTCCTCGGTAAGGGTCGCCTTGAACGCGAGGAGCTCCTTGAAGAAAGTCTCGGTGTTGATGCTGCCCGCGTTGTAATCGGCGACCAGCTTCTCAAACCGCTCAACGAGGTCGACACGCATCGGGTTGAGCCGGACGAGCGCGGTGACTCGCGCTGACAGGAGCGAGCGAAGTCGTTGCGCTGCGGTTCTCGGCCGCCCTTGCTTAAACACCTCCTCCAAACCATCCCAGTCGACAGTGCTCAAGTCGAACAAAGCGTTTGCCTCGCCGGCGGGTATCAAGTACTCATTCGCAGCGACGGACTCGTCCAGCAGCTGCTCGATACGCCCCATCACCCCGGAGATATCTGGGTGCTCGGTGTACTCAGTGATCGCATCAGCAACGAACTTGGTGGCGGCGCGCAGTTGACTGAACTCGTTGGCGCGTGTGTCCGGAAGGATGGCCTTGTAGAGACGGTCGACGAGCGCCGCACGGGCTAGGAACGCCACCTTCTCGTCGTCGTCGACCATCAGCATCTCGACGGCCCGCCGGCCAGCGGCGACAAGCTCGAAGCCCCTGAGCTTCGCCAGCTCATCGAGGTCGACTTCGCGGATGTCGCAGAACGCTCGCAGATCATCGATCGCAGCTCGAAGAGCGTCGACCAGCGCGCCCTTCTCCTCGATCGGTAGCTCGCCCGCCTTCCCGCCCGCTGCATAGATCGCCAATGCCTTCTGCAAGTTGCGAAACACGTCGACGTAGGCGACGATCAGGCCGCTGTTCTTCTCTGGAAAGACACGGTTGGCGCGCGTCATCGTCTGCATCAGCGTGTGGTTGCGCAGCGGCTTGTCCAAGTAGACGGTGGAGAGTGACGGCACGTCGAACCCGGTGGTCCACATGGAGCACACGAACGCGATGCGCAGCGGGTCCTGTGGATCCTTGAACTTGTCCTCGAGCTTCTCCTCGACGATCCGCTTTCGATAGGGCTTGATGTCGATCCCGCGCTCCGACATGTAAGCGACCTCGTTCTGGGATGGGGAGATCACGACAGCCATGTCGGTGGCATGCATGAACGCGATCTCCTGCGACAGCAGGTCGCGCTCTTCGGGGCCAAGATCAGCCCCTGACAGCCGGTCTTCATCGCGCGCGAGCCGTTCGTCCCAGTAGCGCCGGACCTTCTCGAACGTGCGCACCGTGGTGATCTTGTCGATCGAGACCACGAGGCCCTTGCCGGGGAAGCCGCGGCCGAGAAAGTGTTCGACGATGTCCTTCGCGACGGCATCGAGGCGGTCGTCACGAGTGATCAGCTCATACTGCTGCCCAAGCGTTCTGGCGAGCTGGCGTTCCTCGCTCTCGTCGAGGCTCGCTTCTTCGACAATGGTCATGAGATCGTCGCCGAAGTTGGGGTTGGCGATCTCGACCTGCGGTATCCGGTTCTCGTAGTAGAGCGGGCGGTCGCGTGATCTTCGGTGGAGGAGGTGAAGTTGTAGATGGATACGTATTCACCGAACACCTCACGGGTGAGCTCCTCGCCGGCAATCAGCGGGGTGCCGGTGAATCCAAGGAAGCCGGCGTTTGGGAGCGCGTTTCGCATGTTGAGGGCGAGGACGTCGTATTGGGTGCGGTGGGCCTCATCGGTGATGACAATCACGTCGTCACGGTCGGACAACACCGGATGGACTTCGCCTTTCTCGGTGCGGAACTTCTGAATCAAAGTAAAGACGTACCGGTGATCCTCACCGAGCAGCCGACGGAGGTGGGCTGTGCTGTCTGCGCGGACGTGCTCCTCAGTGAGGACACCGGACCACAGGAACTCCTTGTGGGCCTGTGCGTCGAGGTCCTCACGGTCGGTTACGATCACAAACGACCAGTTCCCGGGTTGTCTACGCAGCACCTTCCGAGAGAAGAACAGCATGGAGAGAGTCTTCCCAGAGCCTTGTGTGTGCCAGAAGACGCCGAGCTTTCCACGCTCCTCGCGTGGAGCATCTTGAAGCTCACGCATGCGGGCGACCGCGTTGTTGACGCCGAGGTACTGATGATTGCGAGCCAGCAGCTTGACGAACCCGCCCGGACGGTCCTGGAAGACAATGAAGTTCTCGATCAGGTCGAGTAGCCGCTGCTTGGCGCACATGCCACGGATGACGGTCTCGAGAGAGACGACGCCTCGCTCACCCTCGGAGTTGATCTTCTTCCATTCCGAGAAGTAGTCCCAGCTCGACGTGATGGTTCCGACCTTAGAGGCAACGCCGTTTGAGAGAATGATGAACCCGTTCGGGGCGAAAATGTTCGGGATCGTGTCGCGGTAGTCGGTGAGGTTGTCGTCGTAGGCGTGTTTGAGGTTCTTGTGGGACGCCTTGAGCTCGATAAAGACGAGCGGGATGCCGTTGATGAACGCGACCAGATCGGCGCGCCTTTTGTATAGATCGGAGTGGATCCAGAACTGGGACACGAGGAGAAAGTCGTTGTTCTCTGGGTTCTCCCAGTCGATGACATTGAGCCGTTCGGGTAGGCTCGTTCCGTCTGGCTGACGCACTGAGACCTCGACGCGATCGCGGAGCAGTGCGTGGATCTCGACGTTGGCGCGCGCGTAGTGCATCGCGGCGCGGGGCTTTGTGACTTCTTGGATCGCATGCTCGACGGCCTCCGGAGAGGTTCTCGGGTTGAGGCGGGCTATAGCGGCACGAAGACGCTGGACCAAGAAGACTTCCGAGCGGTTGTCTCGGCCCAGGGTCCCGTTAGGCCCGTGGGACTCGTGGTAGGCGCTGATGTGTGCCCAGCCGAGCTCCTTGAACAGCGCGATCGCGGGCTGCTCGACCAGCTCGTCCTCGCTGTAGCGACCCGGGGTCACGCAGCGAGCTCCTCTGTGGCGATATCGAGATTATCCACGTCAATCTCGCCAGAGATGAGGCGGGGTAGAAGGAGCTCTCGGGCCGCGCGCAGTCGGTCCGTCATATCGGCCAGGGTGTCCGCGGTCTCGTACATCGCTCCTACGATTTCTGAGTACGAGGCAGCCAAGGCGTCGGGTGCCTTAGGGAACCGGAAGTCGGCGATCCTCTCAGGGTGCAAATGGAGCACGTTGGCGCCGTTCGCAAATGCCTTGACCTGATCAGGAAACCCAGAGTACCTGAGCACGCCAAGCAGATACTGGGAGCTAACTGCCGGCCGTGGTGCAACCTTGACTACATCCATCGACATCACCCCAAACTTCTCCCCTAGCCGGGGGACCCGCGCGGCGCGAGCCACGATCCGGCGCTCCTGAGTCATGTCCGTTACGGCAACGACGATGTCACCGGAGACGACCGTATGTGTCTCCTTGAAATTGCCCGCATAACGCTTGATTCCACTGCGCCGAAACCCGCCCTCTCGGTCGATACACTTCAGATTCACAAATGCCACACCACCGGCGTCGACGATATCGACACCACGATACGAGCGTCCACGTATGATCGACGCCACCTCGCCGACTTTGGAGACAACCCACCCCCGGGGGATCGCCCCCAACTCCGAGTCAGCAAGTGGCACCTCCTCGTGCCCGGGATATCGGAACTCAACGAACCACTCTCGGTAGATACGCTCAGCCATCTCCTCCAGGATCTTGATACGGCGGTTGTTGTTTTCGATTAGATGATCATAGGCGGAGAGGACGTCGGCAACCTTGTGCTGGATGGGGAGCGGCGGAAGCAGGAGCCTCAAGTTGAAACAGTCAGGAAGCCGCATGTGTTCAACGGTCGCCCCCGATCCATATCCGCGGATTTGTCCCTGGACCAGCGGACCGAGCATCGCGTACATCAAGAAATAAGGGTTGAGCCGCCGACGGTCAGCGCGGTACATGATCGTCCGCTGGCCCAAGAATATCGGCTCATTAGTGCGGACGATCCCCACTTCACCTAGCGGCGCCTCGCGGGTCAACACAACGTCTCCAGGGCATGGCGCGCCTCGCCGGGTCCACCTCTGAAAGGTAGCTTCATCAACGTAGCGAACGTTCTGGGTATCTATAAAGCCGTTGCGAATGTTGGTTGTACGAATCATCTTGAACGGAGTAGGCACAGATGACAGTGGCGCTGTTCTGTTTACACAGTCTACGATTAGATCGCATACATCCGACACTTTGACAGCCGCCCAGCTAGTCAATCCAGGAGCTCCGACATATTACCCGCGATCTTGCTTTGGAGATCCGAAGCGACTGTGTTGAGCTTTTCCAACTCCTCGTTCAGCGCCCCGAGCCGTATGCGGAAATCCACGCCATCCTCCTCCACGGCGGCGACACCGACGTAGCGTCCTGGATTGAGGCTCCACCCCTGCGTCTCGATTTCATCTATCCGTGAAGCCTTACACAGCCCCGGCACGTCGACGTATTCGCCATCCGGAAACGACATGTCCATGAGGTCCAGCGAGCCGCTGCTCGTCTCCCATTCCTCACCGCGATACAGGCGCGCAATGTTCGCCAGAAACTCGAGCTGCTCGGGAAGCCAGTCGCGATGCGCGCGGTCGATTTGGTTGAAGAGCTTCCGCGCGTCAATGAACAGGACGGTGTCCTCGCGGTGACCTCCCCGCTTCCCACGGTCGAGAAACCACAGCGTAACCGGGAGTGTGACGGTGTAGAAGAAGTTCGAGGCGACAGCCACGATGACGTCGACCGCGCGCTCGATAATTAGCTTCTTACGGATCTCAAGTTCAGAACCGCCCGCGTCGCCAGCCGAGTTGGCCATGACGAATCCAGCGCGACCTCGATCATTCAGGGCTGAGTAAAAGGCCTGGATCCAAATATAGTTGGCATTATCGGCTTTGGGCAGACCAAACGGGAAGCGTTTGTCACCCTCGAGCTTTGCCTTTTCGACCTTGTTGACATTGAACGGCGGGTTGGCCATTACGTAGTCGAACTGACCACGAGCATCAAATGGGTCTTCGTAGTAGGTGTTCGATTTACTGATTTGCCCCTCGAGTCCGTGCACTGCGAGGTTCAACTTGCAGAGGCCTATCGTCTCATCGACCCGCTCCTGTCCGTAGATCGAGAGTCGTCCAGCATTCCCGTTGCGGTGCTCCTCGATGAACCGGGCACTTTGTACGAACATACCCCCTGAGCCGCACGCAGGATCCAGAATCTTGCCATTGAATGGCTCGATGATCTCGACGATCAGACGGACGATCGGCGTGGGCGTAAAGTATTCACCACCTTTGCCCTCAATAACAGCGAACTTCCCCAGGAAATACTCGTACACCTTGCCGAACGCGTCGCCTTCGATGTCCCCTAGGATCGCGTTGACTGACCGCAATAGACTGGCGAGCGTATCGTTGCTCAGCGATTGGTAGGTGCGAGGAAGGATGCCCTTGAGCTGTGGGTTCTCCTCCTCGATCGCGGCCATCGCGTCGTTGATCGCCTCGCCGAGGTTCTCGCCCTCGTTGAGCTCGAGAAGTCTCGAGAACCGAGATTGATCGGGGAGGTAGAGGACTCCTCTCGCCTGGTAGTCGGCCTTGCCGACTTCGCGACGTGCGCTCTTTTTGCGTGCCAGCTCGGCCTCGACCTCACTGAAGCGGCTGTCGGCGAACTTCAAGAAAATCAGTCCCAAGACCGGGACCGAGTACTCGCTGGCCTTCAGGTGCGAGTTTGCACGCAGCTCGTCCGCCGTCTCCCAAAGACGATCGGCGATCTCGTAGATGTCGGTCTTTGGAGGTGGCGAAGCCGGCGAGCGCGAGCCACGACTCTGGACTCCGTTTCGGCCGGTCATTAGGCGATCGACGGTGCGCAGCCAGTGGAGTGCGAGGGCATAGGCCGATCCTAGCCGTCGTCGCATAGGAGCGTCTCGTGTGCGCAGCGAGGGTGCCGGCCGCCAGATGGCCTAAGCGGTTCGTACAGCCTGCTCAGAGCACCCAATTGACCTCTGATTACGCTTCGACGATTGGAGGCTCGGTCTCCAGCGTCGCAGACACCGCGAGCTCTCTTCTGCAGTCCGCGGGCTGATCCCGCGCCTCAAACCCTCAACCAACTCCGCCGTTTGCGCGCCAACCGCGCGCCAGTCCATGCGCTGCTCAGGCGGTTTCGGGCATCCTCCTGCGGTCTCGCCAGCACAGCTGAGTCCAGCCGGCAGCGGCCAGATTCCCTGCAACCAAGCGGTAAGCCAACGAATCCAGCCGAAAACGGAGGGGGAGAGATTCGAACTCTCGGTACGCCAATCAGGCGCACAACGGTTTTCGAGACCGCCGCATTCAACCGCTCTGCCACCCCTCCAGGGCGACGATCGAAAGGCTAGTGGATCTAGGCCTGCGTTCGCGGATCGTCCTTCGGGTCCAGGTGGTCGAGGCCGAGTGGCCCGATGGCCGTCACCTGGGTGACGTACTCGCCGGACCGCCGGGCGCCGTCAGATGCGGCGTAAGCCATGCCTGCAGCTGCGCCAGCGGCGCGGCTCCGACCAGCCGATCGCGCTCGGCGCCGTCCTGGATCAAGACGAGCAGCGGGATGCCCTGCACGCCGTAGCGGCCGGCGATCGCCGGTGCGTCGTCGACGTTGAGCTTGACGATCTTCAGGTGCCCGGCGTGCTCGCGGCCGAGACGCTCGACGAGCGGTGAGACCGTGCGGCAGGGTCCGCACCACGGCGCCCAGAAGTCGACGAGCACCGGCGCCGAGGATGCGATCTCGGCGTCGAACGTGTCGGGGCCGGCCTCGACGATCCACGGCAGGAGCGTCTGGCAGACGCTGCAGCGCGGCACACCCGTGGGCGTCGCGCGCTCGCGATTCTTCGTGCCGCAGTTGGGGCACGCGACGATCGTGCCTTTGGACGCCATACGCAGTCAGCGTAGGAGATCGGCGGGCGTTTGTGTCTCGGGAGATCCCGGACACATGCGAGATCCTCAAGCCGTGATCGCCACGTGCCGCGGCTGCGCCGCGACCCGCGCCAGCCAGGAGCCGATCGCTGGGTAGCGCTCGAGCTCGAAGCCCGCCTCGTGGGCGACGTGCGTGTACGCGTACAGCGCGATGTCGGCGATCGTGTAGCGGTCGGCGACGAGGAACGGGCTCGCGTCGAGATGGCGCTCGAGCGCGTCCAAAGCCGCATAGCCGCCGCGCATCTTCTCCTCCAGCACCGCCCGCGCCGGCGGCGCCTTCGCGACCGCAACCCAGAAGCGCACGACCGCGATGTACGGCTCGTGGCTGTACTGCTCGAAGAACATCCACTGCAGCACCTTCGCGCGATCGAACGGGCCCTCGGGCAGGTACGGGGTGCCGTCGGCCAGATACCAGAGGATCGCGTCGGACTCGCCGAGAGCGCGGCCGTCGTCGAGCACGAGCGTGGGCACGCGTAGCGCGGGGTTGAGCTCGCCGAGCAGCTCCGCGCGATTCGAGCGGTCGATCACGTCGACCTCGCGTCGCCCGTACTCGCGCCCGAGGTGCGCGAGCAGCAGTCGCACCTTGTAGCAGTTGCCGGAGACCTGGGAGTTGTACAGCAGCACTATTGTGCCCAACATGATGGCAACCAGAGACGCAGTGATCTGCCAGCCCCTGCGAACGCCGGTGGGGCGCTTCGGGGGGGTGTTCCGCGACGTCGGCGCGGCGGCGCTCGCCTCGACTGTGATCCGCGAGCTCGTCAGCCGCACGGGGCTGCACGGCGAGGACGTCGACGACGTGATCATGGGCCAGTGCTACGCAAGCGGCGAGGCGCCGGCGATCGGCCGCGTGGCGGCCCTCGATGCGGGGCTGCCCGTGGAGGTGCCGGGCCTGCAGGTCGACCGCCGCTGCGGCTCAGGGCTGCAGGCGGTGCTCTACGGCTGCATGCAGGTGCAGACGGGCGCGGCCGAGCTCGTGCTGGCGGGCGGCGTGGACAGCATGAGCCAGGCCGAGTTCTACTCGACGCGGCCGCGGTGGGGCGTGAAGGGCGGAGCGATCAGGCTCGAGGACCGGCTCGAGCGCGCACGCGTGAACGCCGGCGGCGTCAACCACCCGGTCCCGGGCGGTATGCTCGAGACGGCGGAGAACGTGCGGCGCCAGTACGGGATCCCGCGCGATGAGCAGGACGAGCTGGCGCTGCGCTCGCACGAACGCGCGGTCGCCGCGCAGAGCAGCGGCGCGTTCGCCGAGGAGATCGTGCCGGTGAGCACTCCCCGCGGCGACGTCGTCGACACCGACGAGCATCCGCGCGCTGACACCACGCTCGAGGCGCTCGGTCGGCTGCGGGCGATCATGGGCGCGGGCGACCCGGACGCGACGGTGACGGCGGGCAACAGCAGCGGTCAGAACGACGGCGCGGCGGTGTGCGTGGTGACGCACCCCGACAGGGCGTCGCAGCTGGGCCTGCGGCCGCTGGCGCGCGTGGTGTCGTGGGCGGTCGCGGGCGTGGCTCCCGAGACGATGGGCATCGGCCCGGTCCCGTCGACGGCGCTGGCGCTCGAGCGGGCGGGGGTGACGCTCGAGCAGCTCGACCTGATCGAGCTCAACGAGGCGTTCGCGTCGCAGGTGCTGGCGGTCCTGCGCGAGTGGCAGCTGCACGACGGTCTCGAGCGCGTCAACGTGAATGGCTCGGGCATCTCCCTTGGGCACCCCGTCGGCGCGACGGGTGCCCGCATCCTCGCAACCCTCCTGCACGAGATGCACAGGCGCGACGCGCGGCTTGGCCTGGAGACGATGTGCATCGGTGGCGGCCAGGGCCTCGCAGCGATCTTCGAACGCGTGGACGCATAGGGAGGCCGGCCGACCCCTAGGACGCGACGGCGACGCGCACGCGCACGCCGCGTTCGGAGGAGCGCTCGCCCCGCCTGGCGCTGTGCTCGGGGCAGTAGACGCCGCGCACGCGACCGTCGCGTAGCCCGTACGCGCGCCACTCGCCGCCCTTCCACAGGAAGCGGAAGAACTGGTCTTCGCGAGCGGCGGCGCGCTCGAGCTCGCGGGCCCACGCCGCGCCGGCGACGCGCGCCGGGACGGTCGCCTCGCAGGAGCAGCCGTCGGAGAGGTAGCCGGAGGAGACGCAGCGCAGTAGGCGATCTACGCGCGTTTCGTGCTCGATGGATGTCACTGTTGGAATTTGCATCGGGGTCCATGCACCTTTCGGGCAATTCTTTGTCGTACCTTTCGGGCTATTCGCCGATTGTGTGCGGCTTCTCCGCAGATTTCGCTGGATCTGGCCGTATGTACTAGTGCCCGCGAGCGCCTGCAGCCAACGTCTGCGGGCCTCAGCGCCCGCGCGAGCTGCCGCGGCGCAGGCGATGCACGCGGCGTAGTTCTTCGACCGCCTCGTCGTGGCCGCCGAGCGCGGCGCGCGGGCCCTCGCCGAGCAGCTCGACGTCGACGCGCTTGCGCATGAGCTCGCCTTCGATCGCGTCGACGCGCTGCGCGCCGGCGCCCGGACGCGAGCTGACGGCGCGGTCGAGGCGATCGCCTCGGAACAGCAGCCCGACGCCGTCATCGAGCGCCCAGCCGCCGGGGAGCGTGCCGTCGCGGACGCTCGCCAGCCACACCGGCAGTCGCTCGGGCTCGCCGTCGGCGTGGACAGTGAGCGAGCCTTCGAGGACGCCCAGGCCGGCGATCGGTTCGGTGGGTCCGCTGGAGCAGGTGATGCCTCCCTGGAACCAGCACATCGCGCCGGCGCTGAGCCCGGCGAGCACGGCGCCGCGCTGCCACGCCTGCACGAGCAGGCTGTCGAGCTCGTGCGCGCGCCACAGGGCGAGCAGGTTGCGCATCGAGCCGCCGCCGACGTAGATGATGTCCTGGATCAGCACGGTGTCCGCGAGCGAGCGCGTCGTTTCGCGCAGGTGAAACAGCGACAGCTGCTCGGTGATGCACGCGCGCTCGGCGAAGCGGGCCCTGAAGGCGTTGATCTGCGAGGTGGTGTCGCCCGAGGCGGTCGGCAGGAACAGGATGCGAGGCTCGCCGACATCCGCGAGCGACAGCACGAAGTCGTCGAGCAGCGGGTTGTTGGGCTCCATCGTGAACCCGCCTCCGCCCATCGCGAAGATCAAGCGTTCATGCGGGTCGACCACGGCTCGCTCGCTCATAGGGCAGCCTCTCGGTGCTGGGCGCTCAGCTTGCTCTTTCGCTCGCTCACGCCGGCACCGCCTCTCGCTTGGCGCGCTCCAGCCCACCGTACGCATCGACGTCGGGCGTTTCGCCCGCTGGTAGTTGCGTGACCTCCAGGCGCGTCTCGTGCACGCCCTGCTCGCACGGCTCGACGAGGAACGCGCCGCCTCCGGGGCGCGAGCTGACGGCGCGCTCGAGGCTGGTGCCGCTGAAGTGCAGCGCGACGCCGTCCTCGACGGCGAACCCCGCGTGCATGCCGTCGGCGACGAAGCGGTGGTACTCGACGCGACGGGCGGGCTCCGCGTCGTAGTGGACGCAGTTGGAGTACGGCAGGAAGCCGAGTCCGCGGACGATGCGGGGTGCGCCGTGGAAGGCGCTGAGCGCCTGCTCGAACCAGCACAGCGACCCCGCGGACGGCCCGCAGAGGACGATGCCGCGCCGCCACGCCCTGCGCAGGATCGAGTCGAGCCCATGCGCGCGCCAGGCGCCGAGCATGCTGAGCAGGTTGCCGCCGCCGACGTAGATGAGGTCCTGCGCGAGCAGGTGGCTCGCGAGGTTGTCCTCGACGCCGCCCGTGCCCTGGTCGCGGCGAAACAGCGACACGTGGCTGGCGTCGCAGTCGGGCGAGAAGCGGCGGTAGAAGCGCACGACGTAGTGGTCGGCGTCGCCGGACGCGGTCGGCAGGAAGCACACGCGCGGTTTCGCGGCGCCCGTGAGCGACAGCACGTAGTCGTCGAGCAGCGAGCCGCTCCCCTCCATCGAGAAGCCGCCACCGCCTAGCGCGACGATCTGGGGAGCTCTGTTTTGCATGACCCTCGACTCTCTCCCTCGGCTGGGGACGCGATACGAACAGCCTGCGTGAGAGCGTGCCGCAGATCGCGCGGCGCGGGTATGGACCGGCGTCCCAGATGGCCATGCCGGCAATCGACATTCGCCCAACACCTACAGTGTCGGCGATGGCGGACGACGGCAACCCGGCGATCTCGCTGCGCGGCGTGCGCAAGCGCTTCCCCCATTCGGGGACAGGCGGCTCGATCACGGCGGTCGACGGTCTGGACCTGGAGGTGCGGGCGGGCGTGTGCTTCGGCCTGCTGGGGCCGAACGGGGCGGGGAAGTCGACGACGATGCGGATGCTGACGGCGCAGACGCTGGCGGACGAGGGTGAGATCTCGGTGCTGGGGTATGAGCTGCCGCGCGAGTCCAAGCAGTCGCGCCTGGAGATGGGGGTGGTGCCGCAGCTGGACAACCTGGACGTGGAGCTGACGTGCAGGCAGATCCTGACGGTGTTCGCGCGCCTGTACCGAGTGCCGCGCGCGGAGCGCGGCGCGGCGGTGCATCGCGCGCTGGAGCTGGCGAACCTCGTCCCTCGCGCGGACACGATCGTGAAGGAGCTGTCGGGCGGGATGCGCAGGCGGCTGCTGGTGGCGCGCGGGCTGATCCACGGGCCGCGGCTGGTGCTGCTGGACGAGCCGACGGTGGGCCTCGATCCGCAGGTGCGCCAGGAGCTGTGGTCGCTGATCGACGGGCTGCGCGCGGATGGCGTGACGGTGCTGATGAGCACGCACTACATCGAGGAGGCGGAGCGCCTGGCGGACACGGTGGCGGTGATGTCGGGCGGGCGGATTATCGCGCAGGGCGCGCCCGCGGAGCTGGTGCGCGCGCACGCGGGCGAGCAGGTGCTGGAGGTGTACGGACCGCCGGAGCGCCTGGCGCAGGTGAGCGATCTGGCGACGGAGAACGGCTGGTCGAGTCGGCGCAGCGGCCCGGCGGTGGCGATCATGCGCGCGGAGACGCTGGACGGCCTGGCGCCTGAGGGCGTGCGCCGCCCGGCGAGCCTCGAGGATGCGTTCGTGGCGCTGACGGGGGAGGAAATCGAGTGAGTGCACAGGCGCAGGCACGGAGCCCAGGGGCGGGCACGCCCGCTGGCGTCGAGGGGACGCGCCGTGTGGGCCGCCTTGAACCGGCGGCGCTGGCGGGGGTGATGAGCCGCGACGTGGCGATCTTCGGGCGCTACTGGAAGGCGACGACGTTCTCGTCGATCGTGCAGCCGACGATCTACCTGCTGGCGTTCGGCCTGGGTTTCGAGAAGTTCGCGCCGCATCTGCTGCACGTGAAATACGTGCCGTACGTGGCGACGGGCGTGGTGGCGACGGCGGTGCTGTTCTCGTCGGCGTTCCCGGGGATGTTCAACACGTTCATCCGCTGGCAGTTCCAGCGCACGTACGACGCGGTGCTGGCGGCGCCGGTGGACGTGGAGGAGCTGATCACGGCGGAGATGCTGTGGGTGTCGCTGCGGGCGGGCGTGTACGGCGTCGCGCCGCTGCTGGTGGGTTTCGCGTTCGGCCTTGAACCGCACGTCGGGATGCTGCTGGTGCCGCTGATCGGCTTCGTGACGGGCTTCGGCTTCGTGGGCTTCGGCGTGACGGTGGCGGCGGTGGCGAAGACGATCGACAACTTCAACTACATAACGAGCGCGGTGCTGACGCCGATGTTCCTGGTGGCGGGCACGTTCTTTCCGGTCTCCTCGCTGCCGGTGGGCGTGCGCCAGGTGGCGTACGTGAACCCGCTGTACCACTGCGTGCAGCTCGTGCGCGACGCGTCGCTTGGCACGCTGGGCACGGCCGACCTCGGCCACGCGGCGGTGCTGCTGGCGTTCGCGCTGATCATGTGGCGCCTGGCGATCTCGCAATTGGGCAGGCGGCTGATCGACTGAGCGTGCCGCTCAGGGCGCTTATGCAACTTTGAGGTTGGGCACACGCTCGTCCTACACGCGGCGGCGAAGCTGCCGGCATGAGCTATTCATGGGAGACACGTTCGGCCGCGTCCTCGACAGCGTCGGCGGCGCCGGTCACGACACCTGCTGGCGTTGCGTGGGGAGCGCGTGTGCGCACGCGGGCAAGGGCGCTCGCGTTGCGCGCGCCGCATCCGGAGCTCGCGGCGGTGATGTCGCTGGCGGCGATCCTGAACCTGTGGGCGCTCGCACGCAACGGCTGGGCGAACGACTACTACGCGGCGGCGGTGCGCTCGATGAGCTCCAACTGGCACGACTTCCTGTTCGCGTCGCTGGACAAGGGCGGCGTGATGAGCGTGGACAAGCCGCCGTTGGCGCTGTGGGTGCAGGCGCTGTCGGTGCGCGTGTTCGGCTACCACTCGCTGAGCATCCTCGTGCCGCAGGCGCTGATGGGCGTGGCGAGCGTGGCGCTGGTGTACGACCTCGTGCGCCGTCGCTTCGGGCGCGTGGGCGGCTTCGTGGCTGGCCTGGCGCTTGCGCTGACGCCGATCGCGGTGGCGGTCTCGCGACACAACAACCCCGACGCGCTGCTGGTGCTGTGCTGCGTGGCGGCGCTGTGGTGCACGGTGCGCGGGCTCGAGTCGAAGAACAGACATCTCCGCTGGCTGGTGGCGGCGGGCGTGTGCGTGGGCCTAGGCTTTGAGACGAAGATGCTGGTGGCGCTGGTGGTGGTGCCGGGCATCGCGGCGGCGTGGTTGTGGATGGCGCCCGCCGCGCGTGGCCGCGTGCACGCGCTGCGCCAGCTGCTGGCAGGCGGCGGCGCGATGCTGCTGGTCGGCGGCGCGTGGCCGCTGCTGGTGGAACTGACGCCGGCGGCGGACCGCCCGTGGGTGTCGGGCACGAGCGACAACCGCATCCTGTCGTTGATCTTCGAATACAACGGCGTCGGGCGCGTGGACGGCCAGGCGGGCGGTCCGGGCGGTGGCGGCGGGAACATGTTCGGCGGCACGCCGGGGCCGCTGCGCCTGCTGAACACCGCATTGGGCGGCCAGGCTGGCTGGCTGCTGGGCTTCGCGCTGGTGAGCGGCTTGGCGATCCTCGCGGCGAGCCGCCTGCGTCGCGCGGATGCGCGCAGCGGCTGGCTGCTGGCGGTGGGCGGCGCGTTGGCGACGACCGCCGTCCTGTTCAGCTTCGCGAGCGGCATCTTCCACCCGTACTACGTGTCGCTGCTGGCGCCGTTCGCGGCGGCGCTGACGGGCGCGGGCGCGGCGCAGCTGATCGGCGGCGGACGCGTCGCGCGCATCGCCGCGCCGCTGGCGGTGCTCGCGGGCGTGATCGTGGAGCTGGTCGTGCGGGGCAACTACCCGGGGCAGCTGACGTGGTTGCCGCCGGTGCTGATCGTGGTGGGAGCGCTGGCGGCGCTGGCGCTGGTGGCGTTCAGCTCACGCGCGGTGCGGATGGCGGCGGTGGGCGCCGCGGTGGCGGCGCTGCTCGCGGCTCCGGCGGTGTGGGCGTTCGACACGCTCGGCCACGCGACGAGCGGCACGTTCCCGGCGGGCGGGCCGGCGTCGGCGGAGAGCGGTGGCCTCGGCGGGCCGGGTGGTGGCTTTGGCGGTCCGCGTGGCTTCGGCGCGGGCGCGGGGCGCGGCGGCTTCGCCGGCCCGCCGGGCGGCGCTGCGCCTCCGCAGCTATTTGGCTCCGGCCAGGCTGGTGGTGCCACCGCGAGCGGGGCGGCCCGCGGCGCGGGCGGGGCGCTCGGCGCCCCGATCGGCGGCAGCGTGTCGAGCGCGATCCTCGCCTACGTCAAGCAGCACGGCGGCGGCACGATCGCGGTGGCGAGCCAGTCGAACGCTGCGTCTTCGATCGTCGAGGGCAACACGAACGTGGCTGGCATCGGCGGCTTCTCGGGACGCGAGAGCGACGTGAGCGTGTCGTGGCTGGCGCAGGAGGTGCGCGCGGGCAAGATCCGCTGGGTGCTCGACGAACAGAGCTCGGGTCCGGGCGGCGGCCTGCGCGGCGACACGCGCACGGGTGCGAAGACGGCGATGGCGGCGGTGGCGCGCGAGTGCGAGGCGGCGACGACGAGCTCGGCGACGACGCTGTACGACTGCGCGGGGCGGGCGGCGCAGCTCGCGAGCGCGAGCACGTAACAATCCAGCGGATGCGGATCCTGGTGGTGGACGACGACCGTGCGGTGCGCGAAGCGCTGCGCCGCACGCTGACGCTGGCGGGATACGAGTTGCAGCTGGCGGAGGACGGCGAGGCGGCGCTCGAGCAGGTCGTGCAGGCGGTGCCGGACGCGGTGGTGCTCGACGTGGGGCTGCCGGGGATCGATGGCCTGGAGGTGTGCAGGCGGGTGCGTCGCGCGGGCAGCCGCGTGCCGATCCTGATCCTGACGGCGCGCGACGCGGTTGCGGACCGCATCGACGGCCTCGACGTGGGCGCGGACGACTACATGGTGAAGCCGTTCGACGTGGGCGAGCTGAAGGCGCGACTGCGGGCGCTGCTGCGCCGCGCGAACCCGCAGGAGGACCCGGACGCGCTGTCGTTCGCGGAGCTGCGCCTGGACCCGAACCGCCACGGCGCGCAGGTGGGCGAGAACTTTGTGGAGCTGACGCGCACGGAGTACCAGCTGCTGGAGCTCTTGATGTTGAACCCGCGGCGGGTGCTGTCGCACAGCCTGATCTACGACCGCGTGTGGGGCTATGACTTCGGCCCGACGTCGAACGCGCTGCGCGTGTACATCGGCTACCTGCGCCGCAAGCTGGAGGACGCGGGCGCGCGCGAGCTGATCCACACGGTGCGCGGCGTCGGCTACGCGCTGCGCGAGCCGTGAGCGGCGCTCGCGGAGGATGACGTGATGGGTGGGCCCCTCGATCATGCGCGCCGGCGGTGACGCTGCGAACGCGGATCGCGGCGGTGGCGAGCGTGTCGGTCGCGCTGGCGGTGCTGGCGGCGGCGATCGGCCTGTACGCGGCGGTGCGCTCGGACCTGCGCGGCGAAGTCGACAACAACCTGCGGGCGCGGGCGCGAGCGCTCGTCGGTCCTCCCGGGCAGGGCGGCCCGACCGGTCCGGCGGCCGGTGGGGTAGGGCCCGGCGGCCCGCCGGCAGCGGGCTCGTACCCTGGCGCGGGCCTCGGGCGCCGGGACGGCTTCCCGGGCAGCGTCGAACCGGCGCCGTTCGGGGCGGCGTCGGGGTACGTGGAGTTCATCTCACCGCAGGGGCAGGTGTTCGTGCCGGGCGGCCAGGGCTCGTCGTCGAGGAAGATCGCGACGACGGCGGGCGACCGCGCGATCGCGGCGCGCGGGAACGGCAGCAGCCTGTCCGATCGCACCGTCGATGGCACGCGGCTGCGGGTGCTGACGCTTGGCACGGGAGCGGGCGGGGCGGTGCTGGTGGCGCAGCCGCTGACGGAGGTCGAACACGAGCTGAGCAACCTGCTGCTGATCCTCGCGCTGATCGGCGGCGGCGGCGTGGTGCTGGCGGCGCTGCTGGGGGCGCTGGTGGCGCGTACGGCGCTCGCGCCGATCGGGCGCTTCACCGAGCGCACGGAGTCGCTGACGGGCAACCTCGATCTGTCCCGCCGGCTGGAGGTGCACGGACGCGACGAGCTGGCGCGGCTCGCGGACAGCTTCAACGCGACGCTGGACGCGCTCGAGCATTCGGTGCAGGCGCAGCGCCACCTGATCGCGGACGCGAGCCACGAGCTGCGCACGCCGATCTCCTCGCTGCGGGCGAACGTCCAGATCCTGGGGGAGGCCGACCGCTTGGCGCCGGCGGAGCAGGAGAGCCTGCGCGCGGACATCGTGGCGGAGCTCGACGAGCTGACGGCGCTCGTCGGCGATGTCGTCGAGCTGGCGCGCGGTGCGGCTCCGGACGGCGCGGTGGACGACGTGCGCCTGGACGAGGTGGTGCGCAGCGTGGTGGAGAGCGCGCGCAGGCGCGCCGAGCGCCAGGGGGCTGTGGCCTTCGCGTTGAGCGTCGAGCCGACGATCGTCCGTGGCAACGCCGAGCGGATCGCGCGCGCGGTGTCGAACCTGGTGGAGAACGCGCGCAAGTGGAGCCCGGACGGGGCGGCGGTGGATGTGGCGCTGAAGGGCGGCGTGTTGAGCGTCCGCGACCACGGCCCCGGCTTTCAGGACGCGGACCTGCCGTTCGTGTTCGACCGCTTCTACCGTGCGAGCGACGCGCGCAAGCTCCCCGGCTCGGGCCTCGGCCTGGCGATCGTGCGCCAGGCGGCGGAGGCGGGCGGCGGCTTCGCAGAAGCCCAGAACGCCTCTGGTGGCGGGGCGCTTCTGCGGGTGAGCTTCGGTGCGGTCGAGGAGTTCAGCTCGGCCGAGAGCACAGCGAGATAAATCGGCGTTGGTCTCAAACAAGCCGCGGAGACACCTCAGGCCGCGGCAGCGCGATCGGGTGTCGGAGTCTCGGCACCGGGGCTTACCAGTTGGACGCGCTCTCCGGTTGGCAGCGTCGCTTCGAGGGAGACACCCATAGCCGCCATGAGCCGGAAGGCGTTGTCCGTCGTCGGGTTGGCTGTCTCGGAGGTCAGCAGTCGTCGTACGCTCGAAGCCTCGAGACCGGCGCGCTCAGCGAGCTTGCGCTTGGTCATGCCCTGCTGCTCGCGGGCCCTCTCCAGGGTCGTCAGCAGAGCATTACGCGAGCGTAGGGCCTGGACGCGTCGGGCGTGCTCGGCACGCTCGGACTCAGACAGCAGAGCGTTGACTGCGCTCTGGTGGGCGGAGTGTTTGACCATGGGTCGAGGATAACAGGGATGTGGCATAAATGCAACAACCATTTCGCGCCAACATGCTTGCTATCGATAGTCGTTACACGGATAGTGCGGGGCCATGCTCTGGGATGTCGAGTGGCTCGTGAAGACCGCTGGCGCCCAGCGCAGCGTGCCCGCGTTCGACTTTCTGCTGGGTCAGCCGCCAGCCGTGCGGACACAGTTGCTGGCGATCGTCGACGCCGTGCGCAGCACCGGACCCGATCAGTGGAGGGACACCAGCTCGCATGACTCGATGCACGGCGCTTGCGAGCATCTGCACGAGGCTCGCGACCGGCACGGGCAGATGTTGTACCGCCTCTATCTGCTGTGGCAGCGACGCGAGAAACGTGTGGTGATCGTGGACGGCGCCGTCAAGCCCAACTCCACGATGCTGCCCGACTCCTTCTACGACGACCTCGCCGAGCTGGCTGCCACTGCCGGTGAGCACCCCGCTCCGTTCGCCGTATCCGACGACTTCGCTCGCAAGGCTCTCACCACGGAAAACGGCACGTAAGCCTCACTCGGCCCGTCCGTCCCGCCATCCACGACATCGACGACTCCTGTTTTTGCCAGCTCGTGAAGCTCGATGCGGCCGATGTGCTCGAGGAAGCCCGTCTGATACGGCGTGGTCTGCAGACAGCACAGGCCAGTGTGCGGCGCACCGCGCTCGATGGGTTGAGCGAGCTCGACGGCGTGGCCGCTGCGGCGTTTGGGGTCCTGAATGAACGAAGGACCGCCCCAAGAGCGACCCTTCGCAAGACCTAGCAGGACCGTACTCCCACCGATGCCGGTGGCCCGACCTTGCGCCACACACTTTAGCGGCAGCAGGCGATGGGGGATCCCCCGGCGGACGCCTTCTCTCGCGTTCGCACGCGGGCCCGGAGGACGCTTACGTCTCGCACCTGTCGTAGGCTGCGCCGATCTCAGCGAGCGTGGACCCGAGACCGTCGGCGAGCCGCACGAGGGCGAGGAAACTCGGGTTACGCGCTCCCCGCTCGATATCGGAGATGTACGTCGGGTGCAGGCCCGAACGGTCCGCTAGCTCTTCCTGGGTGAGCGACTTCGACGAACGGATCTCCTTGATGGCCTGGCCGAGGCGCTGTTGGACCTGCGTCTTGGCTGCCATGAGCCAGGACCCTTGCCTCTTTGCCCGCAGTCAACCATAGGCGATGAGTGAGGTAGAGTCGGGCGCTCAAGCTCGCGGAATTGGGAGGACCGAGAAAGGTGGCTTCATGCGTAGTCACGAGGATCGTATGGATACGCGCGTAGACCGGGCGAGGGCGCAGCTTCGAGATATCGCCGCGACGACGAGATAGACAGCCGCGGATAGCCATGGCGATTCTGCGATCTGACTGTCAGCGGGCGTGTGGCTGACAACGGCGCGGTAACAGTCGTACTGGGCCGTTTCCCCGCGGTGGTGGGGCGCGGTCTCGTTGCCGTTCTACGCGAGGATCATCGCATTCGCATCCTCGATAGCGACCTTGAGCCGCTGAAGCTCGAGCGCACTGTCGCGCAACAATCGCCTCAGGTGGTGATCTTGGATGAAACGGACGAGCGCTCCACCCGGGCGCGCTTGAGAACGAGTAGCCCAGAGACCGAGGTTCTCGTTTTCGCGCATGACCCGACGCCCACATACGGAACGTTGCTGCTTGCCGACGGCGCCACGTGCGTTGCGTGGAGCGTTCCGGCTGAGGACATCCGCGCGTCAGTGCACCTCGCGGCAGATGGTGCTCGGGTCTTCGCATCCGCGAATGGTGAGCGCGTCGAACGGCGCTATCCGAGCGAGGCGCGCCTACTCACCGACCGCGAGACTGAAGTGCTTGAGCATCTCAGCCGGGGTGAGACCAACGCCGGGATCGCGCTCGCGCTCGAAATCGGCATCGAGACGGTCCGCACCTATGTGGCCACTGTTCTCCGAAAGCTCAACGTGCAAAGCCGGCGTGAACTGGTCGGTATGCCAATCCCAGTTCGCGTTGAACCTGCGGGGTAGTGACAGTTCGCTCCCATGACGGCTCCAGTCGTCCTCACCCGAAGTCGTTGTCTCGGGGGATACAAAACGTGACGCAGCCCATATACGGTCGGCGGCAACTGTTCCGCTAATCGGTCCGACTCAGGATTCGGACGTTCTGGTACTGGGGGCGAAATATGGGTCTTGCTGTGCGGCGACTCGCAATTTTCCTGATGGTCTGTGCGGGGTTGGCGTGTTGGTCGACGAGCGTGTCGCAAGCGTCCCCTGGGCTGGTTGGGTACGGCGGTATGGCTCTTGAAAGTCCGCTCGTGGTGCCAGAAGTGCAGTCCCTGGTCGGGGGTCAGGGAGTCGGCGCGGCGGAAGAAGCACGCCGGGATAGCCCTGAAGCAGTCGCGGAGCGAGAAACCTCGCGTAGCGCGTTCGCGGACCTGGATGATGCGCAGGCCGCCAAGGTAGACGGCGAAGCGCTCCCGCGGCTGCTGGATGATCCTGCGGGTGGGCCGCCGCGGCTACCGTCGGGCGAGTCGATCAGCGCCTACTTGAGTGGCAACGCGGCAAAGGTCTCGATGCCTGGTGGAGATAGCGGCATAGTCGAATCGATGGTGCCGTTCGCGCGCGAGACGACGTCGGGGCGTTTCGCGCCGCTTGATCTCGCTCCAAATCCGACTGGAGAAGGCTGGGAGCCGACGAGCCCGCTTGTCGGCGTGCGGATCGCAAAGCACATTGCAGCCGGTGTCGAGCTCCCGGCGGCCGGTGTTTCGCTGACGCCCGTAAACAAGCACGGCGCGCCGCTGGCTGGCGGCGAAGGCGCCGCGGATGCGGCAGGGGTGCTGTTCGCAAACACCCTGACCGATGGGGACACGATGGTGAAGGCGAGCACGTTCGGCTTCGCGCTCGAGACGATATTGCGCTCGGCGTATGCCCCGGCGCAGCTGCATTTCCGGGTTGGGCTGCCGCAGGGCGCGAGCTTGGTACAGAGCGAAGCAAACGGTGCCGTACGCGTCGTCAAAAAAGGCGTGACCCTGGCTGAAATCCTGCCGGTAAGCGCACATGACGCGACGGGGGTCGTTATCCCGACCTCTGCCACGGCGTCGGGCGACACGCTAAACGTGACCGTCGATGATCAGTCTACGGAATACCAGTTCCCGGCGACGGTGGACCCTGAATTCGTGCAAACCTCGGACTCACAGTTCCCAACGGAAACCACGAAATCGATGTGGGAATACCGCACATACAACGGCAAAGAAACGACATTCGCAAAGCGGTCAACCTCGGAATACCTCGAAAGCTACGCGGCCGGCAGCTATAGCGCAACCGAATGGGGTGCCTGGATATACGAGACGCAGGGCGAATCGAAAATCTGGGAGCTCACATCCGAAAGCGAAGCGAAGAATGTCGGCGGCCATATCGAAAGCAAGCTCGAAATCAGCTCAACAGGCGGCAAAGAAGAAGAACAGGAACTTTCCTCTGAAGCCAAAAAAACCGCCGAATACTCAAAGAAGACCGACGAACCGCCGCTATGCGCGAAAGCCGAAGGGAAACGAGACTGCGCCGCCGGCGCCGGTCAGGGCGGGAACGCTGTGTGGTTCGTGCAGTCGGCGGCCGCGGCCGGTAGCAAATTCTCAGATCGGCTGTACAACGCGACCGTGCAAATCGCCGAGCCAAGGCCGTTCCACTCAGAACCGTCGTTCAACACCTCGACAGAAGAGTTGCACTTCAAAGAAAAAGTCGAAGGCAAAGAAGTCGAACAAAGCAGGAAAAACGTGCTGTATGGCTCTGGTAGCTGGCTAGGAAAATCAGAAGGCGCGGTCGAGCTCCAAGCAAAAGACAAAGGCATCGGAGTTGCCGCGACAGCACTCGAATACGAAGCTGCCCCTGGCAAATGGGAAAGCATCATCACACACAATTACCGCGAAAAAGGGCTATGCAAGGGTGTCCAGTGCTATGACCCGGAAATTCCGCCCGAATACTGGACCCTCAACGAAGTCTTGCCGAACGGGGAAGACAAGATCCGCTACAAAGCGGAAGAGGCGATCGGCGCGGAAACACGCGGGGAAAGCGAAGCGACGATCAAAGTCGCGAAGACGCCACCACGCCATTTGGTCATCACCGGCCTGCCTTATGGCAACGAACTTAGCGAACGGGCCTATGAACTCACCACCGAAGCGACAGACGGCGAAGGCACGACGGTAGCAAGCCCTGGCATCAAGGCGATCGAAGGCGAAGGAGTGTCGGCAGTCAAGGGCCTCGCTCTGTTCGTCGACGGGCATGAAACCAAAGAAGTCGGCAAACAGGCCGGCTGTAGCGTTCCGAAAGGCGGATGTACGGCGACCGCAAAATGGACGATAAACGGCGCGGAACTCGGTGCCGGCCATCACGCGATCGTGATCGTCGCGAAGGACCGCGCCGGCAACGAATCCCGGATTTCGCTACAGATTACGGTGCGTCATTCGACACCCGTAGCACTCGGGCCGGGTTCGGTCGATCTCGAGTCTGGCGACTTCAGCCTCGGCGCTAGCGATGTGCCGCTAGGCTCAGGGCTCACAGTCTCACGTAACTACAGCTCACGCGACACCACGGAGGGCGATGAAGGGCCACTCGGCCCGGAGTGGAGCCTCAGCGTGGCCAGCACGGAGTCGCTAGTCGAACTCGTCGACGGAAGCGTCCTGATGACCGCCGCCAACGGGAGCCAAACGATCTTCGCTAAGACGGAAACCGCGACCTACGAATCCCCGCCGGGCGACTCGAATCTCACGCTTAAGGTCGAAGAAAACAAAGAAACCAAACAGAAGCTCGCATTCATTCTGAAGGATGCGGCAGACCATACAGCCGTGGTCTTCACGCTGCCCGAAGGTGGAACGAAGACTTGGGTACCGAGCAGCCAGGAAGGCGCGACCCCTACGGATACGGAGACCTACAAGTATCAGACGGTGGAAGGTCAGAATGAATACGGCCTGCCATCATCGAGCAAACCCGTAGGCATTACTTCGGGTCCCGGCGGGACGCTTTGGTATGTAGACAACGGCACCAGCAAGATCGGTAAGATCACGCCGACCGGCTCCCGCGCAGAATATGCACTACCAGAAGGAAGCAAGCCTGAAGAGATCGTTCAAGGCCCGGACGGGAATATGTGGTTCACCGACGACGGAACGGGGAAGATCGGCAAGATTACGACAACAGGCGCGATCACCGAATATCCCCTGTACGGTGGCGGAAGCGAACCGTGCGGAATCACGCGCGGCCCAGATGGAAACCTGTGGTTCACCGAGCACGGTGATAGCGATTTGGCCAAGATCACGACATCGGGAGAAGTCACGCTTTACCCTCTGCCTGCTGGCAGTAGGCCGTGCGCCATCACTGAAGGACCCGAAGGGGAGCTCTGGTTCGGCGATTACGGCACAGGCGTGATCGGTAAGATGACTACGGCTGGCGAAGTCACTGCGGAATACCCAGTCGTAAAAGAAGGAAGTATTGTCAGCATCACACGCGGCCCTGATGGGAATATATGGTACACCGACACCGCTGGGTTCGCCGACAGTAAGATCGGGAAGATTACGCCTGGCGGGGTGACGACAGAATATAGCCTGCCGCTAGTCAGCGTGGCCGAGGGCATCACGACGGGTCCAGAAGGGAACCTGTGGTTCACTCTAGCTACCTATGAAAAAGCCTCGATTGACAAGATGACGACCTCGGGTACAAGGACGGAATATACGATCCCGAAAGAAAGCGCACCTTGGGCCATCGCGGTGGGCCCTGATGGTAACCTTTGGTACACCGACGCGTCTTCAAGCAAGATCGGTGAGATGCCGGCCTCCGGGGTTGTGACGAGGCCGGTGCAGGAGCTCGCGACGGTCCCACCGGGTGTCGGCTCATGCTCGTGGACATCGAAACCAACGGAAATGAAACCAGGATGTCGCGCCCTGGAGTTCAAGTACGGCACAGAAACAACTGCGAGTGGCGAAGGCGAAACGGAATGGGGCGAATACAATCGCAGGCTCATGAAGGTGTCGATGGTGGCCTACAACCGGGCCGCCGGCCACGAAAAAATGGAAGAATCGACCGTCGCGGAATACGTGTACGACAAGCTCGGGCGACTGCGTGCTGAGATCAACCCGCGCACAGGTCTGAAGGCGAGCTACGGGTACGACGAAAACGGGCACGTGACTGCGTTGAACTCGCCGGGAGAGGAGCCGTGGACGTTCACGTACGGGACAGCGGCCGGCGACGCGGGCACGGGAAGGCTGCTGAAGATGACGCGCTCGCCGGCGTCGGCGGCATTGTGGAGTGGGGAAGGCGTCAAAGATACAGAAGCGCCGGTGATCACGGGGTCGCCTGTAGTAGGCGTCAGGGTGGCGGTGTCGACCGGGAAATGGTCGGGCAACCCGGTGAGCTACGGCTACCAGTGGGAGGAATGCGCCAGCAGTGGCAGCTGCACGGCGATTCTCGGCGCGACCAACGCAGACTACACACCGACCGCAGGCAACGCCGGCCATACACTCGTCGCGCTGGTGACGGCCAGCAACGGGGGCGGCTCGGGTGTCACGACGACGGCGCCAACCGCGGCGGTCGCGGGATTGCGGCTTACGCAGTCGATCGATAGCGGCAACAGTGTGAACGCGGTGTCGTGCGTCCCAAGCACGGCCGATTGTGTAGTGAGCGACAGCAAAGGCAATGCGTACTATGCGACGAATGTAAGCGCGAGTGCGAACGCGACGTGGAGCACGTGGAGCGGGCCGAGCGGAGAGAGCCCGAGCCAGGCCGTCGCATGTCCGACGAGCTCTTTGTGCTTGCTCGCGGACGGTAAAGAAACCGCTGGCGGGAAACTGTACTACGCGACGGCGTTGGGAGGCGGGTTCAGCGAAGCCTTCAGCCCGTCCTACGGAGTCGACGCGCTCTCGTGCGTGTCCGCGTCGTTCTGCGTCAGCGCTCAGGACAAATCTGGGTACTTCCGCTACTCGACAAATCCGGGGTCCACCTCATGGACACTCGAGGACCAGGGTTCGGCCAGCATGAAGGGTGTGTTCTGTCTGTCCTCGTCGTTCTGTGCGATCGCCGACGGCGCCGGCAAAGTGCATGTAGCGACCAGCACAAGCGAGATCGAGTCTTCGTCATGGAAGGAAACAGACGTAGATGGGTCGACAGCGCTTAACGGTGTCGCGTGCGCCGCGACGACATCGTGCGTGGCGGTCGACGGCGCCGGCAACGTCCTGAACCTCGCGATAGAAAGCAGTGGCGCCGCTACAGCCACCAAGCACGACATTGACGGCACCAATAGCCTAACTGCGATTACCTGCACGGGCAGCGCGACCTGTGTGACGGTTGACAATGCCGGCAACGTCTTCGTATCCGTCAATGGCGGAGAAACATGGACCAGGCAGGACCAGCTCGGCGACGACCTCACAAGCGTTTCGTGCGCGTCCGCGTTCCTCTGCGTGACAGGAGACACCACGGGCAACGTGACCGCCTTCAATCCCAGCATCACCACACTGACCGAAGGCGAACTCCACGGCCCAGGCCCCGGCAGCACGATCGACTACGACGTGCCCGTCACGGGTAGCGGTGCTCCACATAACATGAGCGAAAGCGAAGTTGCAAAGTGGGGACAGAAGGCCGAAGAGACCCCGGTGGAAGCGACGGCGATCTTCCCCCCTAATGAACCGCAAGGCTGGCCAGCCAGCGCGTACAAACGCGCGACCATCTTTTACCTCGACGAACAGGGCCGCCAGGTCAACGTCGCAGTGCCTAGCACATCGACGTACGGATCGATCTCGACGACGGAATACAACGAATACAACGACGTGACGCGCACCCTCACGGCGGATAACCGCGCGACAGCGCTCGCCGCCGGCGAAGAGAAATCAGCCGAAACAGCAAAGCTGCTCTCCACGGAAGACCGCTACAACGAACCGGAATGCCAGGCCGAGCAGCCCGGCGAAGTAGCGGAACCCGGCACGCGGCTATGCGAAACATTCGGCCCGCAGCACGAGATCAGGCTCCAGCACCCGAATGGCCACGGCGAAAGCGAAGTGCTCGCGCGCAACCACGAAGAGTTCTTCTACGACCAAGGCGTGCCGAAAGAAAAACCCTACGACGAAGAAACCTTCGACCTAGTCACGGAAACCTCGGATCTCGCGCTCGATGCGAACAGGGAAGACCTCGAAGTCCGCACAACGAAGACCGCATACTCCGGGCCGTCCTCTACGGGCGTAAAGAACGTGGGCTGGAAGCTTCGCGAGCCGACGTCGGTGACAGTAGAACCACGCAGCAAAGAATCAAACCCCAATGGGCTGAACCTCACGCGCGTCACCATCTACAACGAAACGACCGGCCAGGTCGAAGAAACACGCGGTGCGGCCGCAGAACACACGCTCACGTTCGCCAAAACCGTCAGCGAAAACGGCACAGAACCCGGCAAGCTGAAAGACCCGTCGGGCATTGCGATCGACTCGAAAGGCGACGTGTGGGTCGCAGACACCGCCAACAACCGGATCGAGGAGTTCAGCGCGGAAGGCGCCTATCTCGGGAAGTTCGGCGAAGCCGGCAGCGAAGCAGGCAAGCTCAAAGAACCCAAAGGGCTCGCGTTCGACTCCAAAGGCGACCTGTGGGTCGCGGACACCGGCAACAACCGCATCGAAGAGTACAACCCGACAGAAGGCAAATATCTCGGTGAGCTCGGCTCGACTGGCAGCGAAAAAGGCCAGCTCAAAGCACCTACCGCGATCGCGTTCGACGCGAGCGGAAACCTCTGGGTCGCCGACACCGCCAACAACCGAGTCGAGAAATTCAGCGTCACCGAAGGCAAAGCGACCTCCGAATTCGGCGGGCCCGGCAGCGAACCGGGCAAGCTCAAAGAACCAGCCGGCATCGCGATCTTCGAAGGCAACATCTGGGTCGCCGACACTGGCAACAACCGCATCCAAGAGTTCAGCAGCACAGGCACGCCCCTCAAGCACTTCGCCTCGGAAGGCTCCGGCGAGGGGCAGCTCAGGGCGCCGGCGGGCATCGCGATCGACGCCAACGGCAACATCTGGACCACGGACGACCTCAACGGCCGCGTCGAGGCGTTCATCGCGAGCGGCGGCTACCTGTCGCAGTTCGGCTGGAAAGGCGCCGGACACGGGCAGCTCAGCGAACCGCACGCCATAGCAGTAGACGCGCACGGAAACATGTGGGTCGCCGACAGCGCCAACAACCGCATCGCCGAGTTCTCGCCCGGACTCAACGCGCATGACGAGAGGACGATCTACTACAGCGCCGAACCGAACGAAGCGGACAAAACGTGCGGCAAACACCCCGAATGGGCGGGCCTGATCTGCCAGTCCCTCCCGGCCAAGCAGCCCGAACTCGCGGCGCTACCGAAGTTGCCCGTCACAACCACCACCTACAACATGTGGCTGGAGCCCGAAAAGATCGAAGAAAGCTTCACGCACTACAACACCGAAGGCAAAGAAGAAACCTCGATACGAACCAGGAGCGAGAAATACAATGAAGCCGGCGAGATGACCGGCAGCGAAACGACCGCCACCGGCAGCAGCGACAAGAAACTGCCCGAAGGCGGGGTCGCGATCGAATACAACAAAGAAACCGGCCTGGTCGCCAAAGAGAGCACCGGCGAAGGCACGATCAGCAACGAATACGACCGGCTCGGACGGCTCATCAAGTACACCGAAGCGGCCGGGAACACCGCGACCTACAAGTATGCCGAACCCGAAGCCGGGGGGCAGCTCGAAGAAGTCAGCGACAGCCACGAGGAACTGCACGAAGGCAAAGAACGCCATAGCTTCCAGCGCTACAGCTACAACGAAATAACCGGCCAGCTAGAAAAGCTCGAAGATTCGGCAGCGGGCTTGTTCACGGCCGCCTATGATGCCGAAGGCAAGATGACCAGCGAGACCTACCCCAACGGCATGTGCGCGAAGTCCGCCTACAACTCGGTCGGGGAAGCCACCGGCCTGCAGTACGTCGATACGACGAACTGCAGCGCTAGCGAACCGCTGCTCTACAGCGACAGTCGGATCGCCTCAATCCACGGCGAAATGCTCCAACAGACCAGCACGCTCGCAAGCGAGACCTACGGCTACGACCCCGCCGGCCGGCTCACCGAAGTCCAAGAAACCCCAGCCGGGGAAGGCTGCACCGTCCGCGCCTACGCCTACGACGAAGAATCAAACCGTGCCAGCCTCACGACCCGCAAACCAGGCAGCAAAAACGAATGCCAAACCGAAGGCGGCACCACCGAAGCGCACAACTATGACGAAGCCAACCGCCTCACTGATCCCGGCATCGCCTACGAACCCTTCGGCAACGTCGAAAAGCTACCCGCTGCGGATGGCGAAGGCCACGAACTCACCACCTCCTATTACGTCGACGGCGCCGTGGCGACCCAATCGCAAAACGGCGTCAGCCATGAATACAAGCTCGACCCGGAAGGCCGCATAACTGAAACCACCAGCAGCGGCAAAAAACTCACTAGTCACTACGATGGCCCTGGTGAAGCCGTCGCCTGGACCAGCGAAGAAGAAGGCAAAAAGACCACGAGGAACATCCCCGGCATCGACGGCACCCTATCCGCCGTCCAGACCAACAACGAAACACCCGAACTCCAGCTGCAAGACCTTCAAGGCGACATCATCGCCACGATCGGCGACAGCACCAGCGAAACGAAACTCAAGAAAACTTACAACCCGACGGAGTTCGGAGCACCCAATGGCGGGAAAGCACCACCGAAGTACGCATGGCTTGGCGCGGGCGATGTCGCAGACGAACTCGCCTCGGGTGTCATCACCTACGGCGCCACTTCATATGTGCCGCAGGACGCCCGCGCACTCCAAGCGGAACAAGTCATACCCCCCGGCCTGCCCGACGGCTCTGGTGTCGGTACACCCGTGACCTTCGAAGTACAACCATGGGTCATCGGCGACCTCAATCAGGTCGGGGCCGAAGCGCCAGGACGCGAAGCAGGACGCGAACGCGAAGCCGCGGCGCAAGCCTGCGCAGCGAACCCTGCTTCGTGCGCGACCGGTCCGGAAGGTGGTCTTGGGGCGGAAGAGTATGATCCAGAAGGACTGGCCTCATACAAGACGACCCTGAAGCGAGCCAAAGAGCTACGTGCTGATGCTGCCAGAGGGCTGGCGGCGGGGCTTTTGGCGGACCTAATTCTCGCTGGTGCAGCAGAGGGTGGGGCAAGCTATGCCGCCGAATTGGAGATTTCCGCCCTTAGCCTGGAAGCGTGCGTTGAAGTAGGCGAGGCGACGCCAGGTAAGGCGGGGCGTTGGGGCACATGCTACATCAATGAAATCAAGGCACTTGGAGTGCCGATCAGTGCGAAGGCGGAATTCTGCGAATACAAGGAAACACGGCAATGGGGGAAAAAACCGCATAACGTCTACTACTGCACCGAAGCAGGCGACGACGTTTGGGGCCCATGGTACTGACGGGTGTAAGAGCCCTCCAGATCTCTGCTACGGTCACCCTGCTGGCCGTTGGCGGATGTGGCGGTTCCGGTTCGGCTGCCCGAAAGGTGGTGCAACGAGGCCGTGCGAGTGGACCCGTAGATGCTCACGGCAGAGCGAGTGGTATCGCGGAGGCTATGCTTCTCGTGATGACCGAGGATCAGAAGATCCAAAGCGCGAGTGAGGCTACGGCTGCACGGCGACGCGCGATTCGCACCGAGTTGGCCACGTTGCCGATTCTCAAGGAATTGGCCCAACTCGAGCTAAGCAAAGCTGAGCGAGCCGATAAGAAGAGGGAGGTTGACAGCCTGAGGAAGCAGTACAAGCGCGAAATGGCGCCGATAGAAGCGTTTCACAGGGATCTTGAGCATAAAGTTGAGGCGATCGAGTCCTTTTTCGCACGTCAAGACCCTGAGGTCGAACGTTTGCGTGGGGAATTGCGTGGCATCGTCACGCGTAAAGGCAAGAACGAACACGAGGAAATTGAACGCGTACGTCGGGAATTTGAACGCAGACGCCAGGAATTGGCACGTGAGTAGCTTATATGCGGTGTCATCTGGCGAATCCACTACATCTCTTCCAGGGATAACGTGGTCGCGCTGGGGGGCGAGTGGGACCACGCGCCAAGCTGACTATCGACTACCGAGGCGATGATTTGGCGAGCGGGTTGTGCCAGCGCACCTCGGTGAAGCGCGCGAAGTCGGTGTCGGCCGAGCAGACCTCGATGCCGTGCTCGATCGCAAGCGCCGCGAGTTGGGCATCGAGGATGAGGTTGCCTCGCAGCTGATAGCGATTGACGAGTTCGCCCAGGATCTCCCCGTGGTGCTCGCTTGGAGTGGGTGTCCACACGAGGTCATTGGCGAGCCATTCCTTGATGTACTGCCACGCTTCATCGGGCTCCATCGGCTTCTCCCACGCTCGCGCCTGGGTAGCGATTCGCGCGAACGCTCCGAGCGATTGCCAGGGCATCGCGACGCGTCGGGTTCCGTTCAGCTGTTCGCTCAGCCAGGCGTGGGCGACGGAGTGGAAGGGGCTCCGCACGTTGCTTGCGAACAGGAGCAGGTTCGCGTCAATCAGCATCAGCCGAACGCGGGGCCCTCGAGCTGTTCAAGCGCCTCGGCCACGTTGGTCACGTCGATCGTGCTGAGGCCGAAGTCGTGCGTACGCTGAACAAAACCCTCGCGTGGCTTGCTGCGCGACACCATGCCCGCCCGTGCCAACTCGTTGAGCGCCTCGCTAACGCCGATCGAACGCTCGCGCCGCAGTCGCTCAAGCTCGGCCGCGACATCTTCCGCAAGCGTCACTGTCGTTCGCATGCGACGATGATAGCATCTTGATGCACCAAAGATAGCATCGCGATGCCCCTCCACAACGCCCGGTGCGCGCGCCGGGCGTGCCTCTCCGGGCGAGCCTGGTAGCCCGCTGGCGCTCACAGCGACTGGTCGGGCGAGTAGCGCACTGGCCGCGCAGCCAGTTCCCCGACCGCCGATCCGAGCGCGGCGGGCGCGTCATTCCATGCAAGCAACACCCGTTGAGCGGCGTGTCGAGACGTCCGGATGCGCGCCTAACGTGCAGGAGTCGGGGAGGGGCTGTCTAATAGGTCCGCTGGTCAAACCGCAACTTTCAAGCCTGCTCGGAGTCCCGAGTGGTATAGCCATGTGTCGATGCCGTCAGTTTCGATAGGGGAGGTCGCCGTGAGGGTCCAGTTCCGTGTTTCGTTGGTTGCGCTGCTCGTGGGCGCATTCGTCGCTGTTCTGGTGCCCGGAGTCGCGCAGGCGTCGGCCGGCATCGAAAGCTTCTTCGCCGCTAACTGCAACGTCAACACCTGCAAAAAAAACCCAGGCGAGACCAAAGCGGAAGAACTGGCGAAAGCGAAAACGGAAGGCTTCACGCAGGCCGGAGGGCATCCGAACTTCGGGATCACCGACTTCACGGTCAACACATTTCCCGTCGGCGGTGGTGTCAAAGCACCGGAAGGCACCGTCACCCACGTCCGCACTGACGTCGCGCCGGGCGTAAGCACCGATCCCCAAGCCGTGCCGAAGTGTTCGTTCGAAGAATTCGGTAAAGAATTCGAACCCGCTCCGGGCGTTCACACCGGCCTCTACGAAAAACCCAAATGTAATGTGGAAATAGAAGGCGTCAAATCAGAAATCGGCGTCAACGAAGTCGTGGTGTTTGCGGAGAACAAAAAAGCGGAATTCTTCGACATCCCTCTGACCGGCACGGTTTACAACCTCGAACAGCCCAAGGGTCTCGCATCCGACTTCGGCGTCGCCCTGCCCCTGCCAGAATCCTTGACCGAAGAACTCTTTGGCTTCCCCACTGGGCAGCTATACGCCCACACGCTGATCGAAGGCAACGTCGAATGGGGCGCCGAAGCGACTGGAACCGGCAAGGCCGACTACCACGACTACTTTGAAATCGAAGTCTCGCCGCTGCTGCCGCTGATCAGATCGCGATTGATCTTCAACGGCAATATCGGCAAAGGCGGCTTTCTGACGAACCCGACATCGTGCACCGGTCCGGGCGCGCAGACGACAACGACACTGAAGCTGAAATATGAAAAAGGCGAAACGGCCGAAGCAAAATACGAAACGCCGATCGGCACCGAAAACTGCGGACTCGTGCCGTTCGAACCCGGTTTCGCGCTCACCCAGCTGACAAAGGCCTCGGAAGCGCCCGACGGCATCACGACCGAACTGAGCCTGCCGCATGACCCCAACCCCGGCGCCGGGCACTACGACTCCTCGCAGGTCAAGACCGCGAGCGTCACGCTGCCCGAAGGCCTCACCATGAACGCTTCCGCCGCAACCGGCCTGGAAGCCTGCACGCCCGCGGAGATCGGGATCGGGACGAAGAACACGATGAGCTGCCCTGAAGGCGCGAAGCTCGGCACGGTGACGCTGAACGTGCCGGGCCTGCCGCCCGGGTCGCTGCTGGGCAACGTCTACCTCGGCGGTCCTGAATCGGGTCCGATCACGGGCGGCGCCAACCCGGCAGAACCCGAATACACGGTCTACATCAGCGCCGAATCGGAACGGTACGGGGTCGACGTGCGCCTGAAGGGCGTGGTCAAGCCCAACCCGAAAACGGGGCAGCTGACGGCAACGTTCTCAGAAAACCCCGAACAGCCGTTCAGCAGCCTCGTCCTACGCTTCAACAGCGGCCAGCTGGCGCCGCTGGCGAACGGCCTGAAGTGCGAAGCGAGCACCGCCGCGACGACGTTCACGCCGTTCAGCGGGGCCGCGTCGAAGTCGCCGCAGGCCAACTTCGAAATCACCGGCTGTCCGGCCACGCTCCCGTTCGCGCTCACCCAGGGCATCGAATACGAACCGCCGACGGGCGGCGGGCACAGCTCCTACACGTTCAACCTCGCGCGGACCAGCAGCCAGCAGTACCTCGAAAAGATCAAGACCACGCTGCCGTCGGGCCTGATCGGCGAGATCCCGGCGGTCACCCTCTGCGGCGAACCGCAGGCGGCCCAGGGGACCTGTGGAGCAGCCAGCCGGATCGGCACGGCGACGGTGACAGCCGGTGCGGGCAACTCTCCGTTCACGTTCACAGGGCCGGTGTACATGACCGGCCCCTACAACGGTGCGCCGTTCGGCCTGTCGATAGCAGTGCCCGCGGTCGCCGGCCCGTTCAACCTCGGGCTAGTCGTCACGCGCTCGACGATCAACATCAACCCGACGACCGCCCGCGTCACCGCGGAAAGCACGTTGCCGACGATCGTCAAGGGCGTGCCGCTGCGGCTGCGCTCGCTCAGCGTGAACGTCAACAGGCAGGGCTTCCTGATCAACCCGACGAACTGCTCGGCAGAGGCGACCGAATCGACGCTGACCTCGACGTTCGGGGCGGTCCAGGAAGGGCTGTCGAGTCCTTTCCAGGCGGAAGGCTGCAGCGGGCTGTCATTCAAGCCGACGTTCACGGCCTCCACCAGCGGCAAACCATCGAAAGCCAACGGTGCGAGTCTCGTCACCACGATCACGCAGCCGGCGGGGCAGGCGAACATCAAATCTGTGTTCGTGACGTTGCCCAAGCAGTTGCCCTCGCGCCTGACGACGCTGCAGAAAGCATGCCTGGCGAAGGTGTTCGAAGCCAACCCGCTCGCCTGCGCGAAAGAATCGCCCGGATCGGAAGTTGGGACGGCGACGGCGATCACGCCGACGCTGCCCGTGCCGATGACGGGCCCGGCCTACCTCGTCTCCCATGGCGGCGAAGAATTCCCGGCGCTCGAGCTCGTGCTCGAAGGCGATGGCGTGCGCGTGATCGTCGAAGGCAAAACGAACATCAAAAAAGGGATCACGACGACGAACTTCGCGACGACCCCCGATGTCCCCGTCTCGAGCATCACCGTCAACCTGCCGCTCGGCCCGCACTCGGCGCTGGCCGCCAACGGCAACATCTGTGCGCCGACGCTCACGATGCCGACGATCATCACCGGGCAGAACGGCAAGCAGATCAAACAGAACACGCTGATCTCACCGACCGGATGCGGCGTGCAGATCGTCGGGCACAGGGTGGTCGGAAACACGGCCTACCTGACGATCAAGACATTCGCCGCCGGGCGCATCAGCGGCGGCGGCAAGGGCCTGTCGACCAAGTACCGCACGCTCAGCGCCGCGAGCAAAGCGACGACGCTGAAGATCCCGCTCTCGAGCGGCGGACGCAGCAGGCGCAAGCCGTTCAAGGTAAGCCTGCGCGTCGGGTTCGTGCCCAAGAAGGGCGCGCACTCCTCCGCGACGGTGACGGTGTCGTTCCGCTAGCACACCCGTGAGCCATGATCGCGCGGGGGCGGTGAAGCCGCCCCCGCGTGGTTCTCGGCCCGCGATCGCGGCCGTCCGCAAACGCGGGCCGGCGCATGCCGTACATTGTTTGGCATGGATGTCGTTACGGGTACGGATACCTTGACATCGTCCGCGGGCCTCGACCGCCTGCTGGCCGGGATCCGCCATCTGACCGCGCTCGCCGACGGCGCCACCAGCGCCGACGCGATGTTCCGCGCGCTCGCGCGCGAGTTGCTGACGGTGCCGGGCGCCGAGGAGGTGCACATCCACCATCTGCTCGTCGACGGCGACAGCGCCGAGGAGCTGGTCGCTGTCTACCTGAACGGCGGCGTTGGCAGGCTCAGCTATCTGCTGCCCCGCGCCGAGCGACCGCCCGGCGTCGCCTGGGTGGCGAGCACGCGCAGCAGCTTCCTCGCCGCCGACTCCGACGGCCTCGCCGCCGGTATGCCACGGCTCGCCGAGACCGGCACCGTCAGCAGCGCGCTGCTGTTGCCGCTCGCCGAGCGCGGCGAGGTGGCCGCCGTCGTCGTGCTCGTGCGCCGCGAGTCAGACGTCTTCAGCGCGGCGGAGGTCGAGCTCGCGGCCGCGCTCGTCGAGCAGGCCGCCACCGCCCTCGCGCTCGCCCGCGCACGCGCCGAGGCCGGCACCGACGCCGTCACCGGCTGCATGAACCATCGTGCCATGCGCCGGCGCCTGGATGAGGAGATCGGCCGCGCCACGCGCACCGGCGGGCCGCTGTCGTGCCTGCTGATCGACCTCGACGACTTCAAGCTCGTCAACGACCGCCACGGCCACCAGGCCGGCGACGCGATGCTGCGCAGCGTCGTGCAGGCGCTCGTCGGCGAGTTCCGCGCGTTCGACCGCGTCGCGCGCTACGGCGGCGACGAGTTCGTCGTGATCCTCCCCAACGCCGAGCTCGACAGCGCCGCCGCCGCCGCCGCGCGCGCGCTCGAGCGCCTGCGCGCGATCCCCGCGACCGGCGGCGTCGGCGTCGGCGTCTCCGCGTCGATCGGCGCCGCCCAATGGCACGCGTCGATGAGCACCGACGAGCTGCTCGAAGCGTGCGACGCCGCGCTGATGCGCTCCAAGCGCCAGGGCAAGGGGCGCGTGACGCGCGCGACGTAGACTGCGGGGTATGACCCAGAACAGCTTCGGCGCCAAGGACACGCTCGAGGTTGCCGCCGCCGGCGGCCAGCGCGCCTATGAGATCTTCCGCCTCGACGCGCTGCAGCAGCGCTTCGACGTCACGCGGCTGCCGTTCTCGCTGAAGGTGCTGCTCGAGAACCTGCTGCGCACCGAGGGCAACGGCTCGGTCACCGCCGCTGACATCGAGGCGCTCGCCAGCTGGGACGCCAAGGCGCAGCCCAGCAAGGAGATCGCGTTCACGCCCGCGCGCGTGCTCATGCAGGACCTCACCGGCGTGCCCGCCGTCGTCGACCTCGCCGCCATGCGCGACGCCATCGCCGACATGGGCGGCGACCCCGCCGCGATCAACCCGCTCGCGCCCGCCGAGCTCGTCATCGACCATTCCGTGCAGGTCGACGCCTTCGGCACGCGCGACTCCTTCCGCTTCAACGCCGAGCTCGAGTTCGAGCGAAACCAGGAGCGCTACACGTTCCTGCGCTGGGGGCAGGGGGCGTTCGACGACTTCGCCGTCGTGCCGCCCGACACCGGCATCGTCCACCAGGTCAACCTCGAGTACCTCGCGCGCGTCGTCTTCGACAACGACAAGACCGCACAGGCCTACCCCGACACGCTCGTCGGCACCGACTCGCACACCACCATGGTCAACGGGCTCGGCGTGCTCGGCTGGGGCGTCGGCGGCATCGAGGCCGAGGCCGCGATGCTCGGCCAGCCGATGTCGATGCTGATCCCGCAGGTGCTCGGCTTTCGCCTGCACGGCCAGCTGCCCGAGGGCACCACCGCCACCGACCTCGTGCTCACCGTCACGCAGATGCTGCGCGAGCGCGGCGTCGTCGGCATGTTCGTCGAGTTCTACGGCGCCGGTCTCGCCGGCCTGCCGATCGCCGACCGCGCGACCATCGGCAACATGTCGCCCGAGTTTGGCTCCACCTGCGCGATCTTCCCGATCGACTCAGAGACGCTCAAGTACCTCGAGCTCTCCGGGCGCTCGCCCGAGCGCATCGCGCTCGTCGAGGCCTACGCGAAGGAGCAGGGCCTGTGGCACGACGAGCATTCCGAAGAACCCACCTTCACCGACACCGTCGAGCTCGACCTCGCGACCGTCGAGCCCAGCCTCGCCGGCCCCAAACGTCCCCAGGACCGCGTCTCGCTGAGCGACGCCAAGATCTCGTTCAGGCTCGCGCTCGAAGACTACGTCCCCAGCGACGGCGAGCAGGCCGACGCCCTCGACGAGGCCGTCGCCGAGTCCTACCCCGCCTCCGACCCGCCCGCCAACGGTGAGCCCGGACACCAGCCGCTGCCCGTCGGCGCGCCCGTCGCCGCGCACGCGTCCGCGATATTGCAGCGCTGCCACGCCGCCACCCCCGTCACGCTCGACGGCGACAGCTTCGAGCTCGACCACGGCCACGTCGTCATCGCCGCCATCACCAGCTGCACCAACACCTCCAACCCATCCGTCATGGTCGGCGCCGGCATCCTCGCCCGCAACGCGCTCGCGCGCGGGCTGCGCTCAAAGCCCTGGGTCAAGACCTCGCTCGCCCCCGGCTCCAAGGTCGTCACCGAGTACCTCGACCGCGCCGGCCTCACCGCGCCGCTCGAGGCGCTCGGCTTCAACCTCGTCGGCTACGGCTGCACCACCTGCATCGGCAACTCCGGCCCGCTGCCCGAAGAGATCTCCAAAGCCGTCAACGACGCCAACCTCGCGGTCGTCTCCGTGCTCTCCGGCAACCGCAACTTCGAGGGCCGCATCCACGCAGACGTCAAGATGAACTACCTCGCCTCGCCCCCGCTGTGCGTCGCCTACGCGCTCGCCGGCACCATGGACATCGACATCCTCGGCGATCCCCTCGGCCAGGACGAGCAAGGCGAGGACGTCTACCTCAGGGACATCTGGCCCTCCGCGCAAGAGGTCGCGCGGACGGTCGGCGAGGCCGTGCGCGCCGACATGTTCCGCCGCAGCTACGGCGAGGTGTTCGCCGGCGACGAGCGCTGGAACGGGTTGCCCGTCCCCGCCGGCGAGCGCTTCGCCTGGGAGCACGACTCGACCTACGTGCGCCACCCGCCCTACTTCAACGGCATGCCCGCCCAGCCCGACGCCGTCGCCGACATCCACGATGCGCGCGTGCTCGCGCTGCTCGGCGACAGCGTCACCACCGACCACATCTCACCCGCCGGCTCGATCAAGCGCGACGGGCCCGCCGGCGCCTACCTGCAGGCGCAGGGCGTTGCGCCGCGCGACTTCAACTCCTACGGCGCGCGCCGTGGCAATCACGAGGTGATGGTGCGCGGCACCTTCGCCAACATCCGCCTGCGCAATCTGCTCGCCGGCGGGCCCTCCAGCGGCGATGCGCCGCTGCCCGAAGGCGGCTACACGCGCTACCTCGCCGACGGCTCCGACGAGCAGATGTCTATCTACGACGCCGCCACGCGCTACATCGGCGCGGGCATCGATCTAATAATCCTTGCCGGCAAGGAGTACGGCACCGGCTCCTCCCGCGACTGGGCCGCCAAGGGCACCAAGCTGCTCGGCGTGCGCGCCGTCATCGCACAGAGCTTCGAGCGCATCCACCGCTCCAACCTGATCGGCATGGGCGTGCTGCCGCTGCAGTTCCCCGATGGGGAGAGCGCGCAGTCGCTCGGCCTCAGCGGCGAGGAGAGCTTCTCGATCGTCGGCCTCGCCGAGGCGATGGCCGACGGCGGCGCGCCGCCGCAAGCGGTGCGGGTACGAGCCGACGAGGCGATCGAGTTCGACGCGCGCGTGCGCATCGACACGCCCCGCGAGGCTGACTACTTCCGCCACGGCGGAATCCTCCAGTACGTCCTCAGGCAGCTGCTCGCCAGATGAGCGATCCGGAGGACACCCCCACCGGCGAGCGCCCGGCGGACGAGCCCGCGCCGCAGATGCTGCTCGACCTGCTCACCGCGCGCGGGCCCTCAGGCTATGAGAGCGCGCCCGCCGAGGTGTGGCGCGCGGCCGCCGGCGCGTTCGCGCGCGTCAGCAGCGACGTCGTCGGCACGCCGCTCGCGCTCGTCGAGCCCAAGCACGGCTATGAGCACGACGCGAAGAGGCTGCTCGTGATGGGGCACATCGACGAGATCGGGCTGATCGTCACCCACATCGACGACGACGGCTACCTGTGGTTCCGCGGCGTCGGCGGCTGGGACGCGCAGATCCTCGTCGGCCAGCGCGTCGTGCTCGACACGCGCGCCGGCGCGATCGTCGGCGTGGTCGGCAAGAAGCCGATCCACCTGCTGCGTGAGGAGGAGCGCAAGAAGGTCGCCGACATCCGCGACCTGCACATCGACATCGGCGCGCGCGACGGCGCGCAGGCGCGCGAGATGGTGCGCGTGGGCGACGTCGCCGTGATCGACGCCGCGCCCGTCGCGCTCCCCAACGGGCGGCTCGCGGCGCGGGCGCTCGACAACCGCCTTGGTTCGTTCGTCGCGCTCGAGGCCGCGCGGCTGATCGCCGAGGCCGGCGGCGCGCAGTGGGAGATAGCCGCCGTCGCCGCCGTGCAGGAGGAGACGACCTTCGGCGGCTCGCGCACCAGCGCCTTCGCGCTGAAGCCCGACGCCGCGATCGTGATCGACGTCACGCACGCCACCGACGCGCCCGGCATCGACGTCAAGGAGGCCGGCAAGCACGAGCTCGGCTCCGGGCCCGTCATCAGCCGCGGCTCCAACCTCAGCGCCGGGCTGTTCGAGCTGCTGTACGACACCGCCGAGGCCGAGAAGATCCCGTTCACCGTCGAGGCCTCCGCGCGCGCCACCGGCACCGACGCCGACGCCGTGCACATCAGCCGCGGCGGCGTCCCCACCGGGCTCGTCTCGATCCCCATCCGCTACATGCACTCGCCCGTCGAGCTCGTGCAGCTCGAGGACGTGCACGCGTGCGCGCGCCTGATCGCCGCCACCGCGCTGCGCCTAGCGCCCGACAGCGCGTTCGCCGCTCAGGGCTAGCCCCGCGTTACTGGGTGTCCCGCCCGCCCGTCTGCCGAGCCGGCCGTCCGCGCAGCGGCGTTCTCGCCCGCGGCGGCCGTGTTCAGGAACTCCTCCAGCGCGTCCACCTCCAGCGGGCGCGAGAAGAGGAAGCCCTGGCCCTGCTCGCAGTGCTCGCGGCACAGCGTCTCGAGCTGCGCCTGCTCCTCGATGCCCTCCGCCAGCGTCTCGATCTCGAGCGTGCGCCCCAGCTGCACGAGCGTGCGGATCAGCGCCGCCGACGCGCTCGACGTCGCGATCCCCGCGATGAACGAGCGATCGATCTTCAGCGAGTCCGCCGGCAGCTCGCGCAGGTACGCGAGCGAGCTGTAGCCCACGCCGAAGTCGTCGATCGCGATGCGCACGCCGACCTCCTTGAGCTGGCGCAGGCGCTCAGCCGCCGCGTCCGCGTCGCGCATGATCACCGTCTCGGTGATCTCGAGCGTCAGCGCCGACGCGTCCAGGCCGCTCGCCTCCAGGGCGCGGCGCACGTTCGCCACCAGCTCGTCGTCGTCCAGCTGGCGCGCCGAGACGTTCACCGACACGCCGATCGCGTGGCCGCGCTCGCGCCAGCGCGCCGTCTGCATGCACGCCTCCTCCAGCACCCAGCGCCCGATCGGGACGATCAGCGCGCTCGCCTCCGCGATCGCGATGAACTCCCCCGGAGCGAGCACGCCACGCGTCGGATGGCGCCAGCGGATCAGCGCCTCCACGCCGATCGTGCGCCTGGAGCGCAGGTCGAACGTCGGCTGGTAGACGAGGAACAGCTGCCCGCGCTCGAGCGCGTCCGCCAGGTCCATCTCGAGCGTCACGCGGTCGCGCGAGCTCGTCTGCATGCTCGACTCGAACACCGCGTAGCGGTTGCGCCCGGCCTGCTTGGCCTCATACATTGCCAGATCCGCATCCCGCAGCAGCTCCTCCGCGCGCTCGCGAAGGCCCATCGCCACGCCGATGCTCGCCGTCACCTTCAGCGGCCGCCCTGCCGCGCTGCCCAGCTCATACGGCTGGCGTAGGACCTCGAGCAGACGGTCGGCGACCAGCTCCGGCCCCGCGTCGAGCGTCGAGCCCTCCAGCAGCACCACGAACTCGTCTCCGCCCAGGCGCGCCGCCGTGTCGGCCTCGCGCACCAGCGTCCCCAGGCGCTCGGCGACGATTCGCAGCAGCTCGTCCCCCGCGGCGTGACCGAACGTGTCGTTGATGTCCTTGAAGCCGTCCACGTCGACGTACAGCGCCGCCACCGGGCTGCGCTGGCGCCTCGCGCGCGCGAGCATCTGCTGCGCGCGGTCCAGTGCCAGCACGCGGTTCGGCAGCCCCGTCAGCGCGTCGTGCAGCGCCTGATGGCGAAGCTCGCCCGTCTTCTGCTCGACCATCCACAGCGCGCGCTCGCGCGAGCGCGACAGCACCAGCACCAGCGCGCACGCCAGCGCGCTCACGATCGCGCCAGCCAGCAGTACCAGCAGGCCCTGGGTCGCGGCCGACATCGCGCCCGCCGGCGCCCCCGCGGACACCGTCGCCGTCCACTGGCCGTCGACGTCGATCATGCGCGTCTGCGAGAGCTCGCCCGCGTGGGCGGGACCGCCGAAACGGTCGATCAGCTGCGGGCGCTGCCCGGGATTGCTGTGCAGGAGCGACAGCGCCAGGTCCGGATGGTGCGCGACCGCGAGCGCGACCAGCGTGCGAATGTCAACCGACGTCACGATCCAGCCGGCGACCGCCGCGCGCCGTTGCGCGGCCGTCGCCGCGTTCGCGCCGTCGCGATAGAACGCGGTCTGGAACAGCGTCGTGTCCACGCCGTCGCTCGACACCGCCAGCACCAGGATCTGCCCCGTGTCGGTCGCCGCCCGCAGCAGCGGCGCCTGGAAGGCCCCGACCGGCGAGCCCGGCGAGCACCAGTTGCCCTGGACCATGCGCGATGCCGCCGGCGTGAGCGAGCCCAAGGCCGACACGCTCGCCGTCACCAGGCAGTCCTGCCCGCTCGCCGACGCCGCCAAGCGTTCCGGTTCGCCGCCCACGAACGTGCGGAACGCGGGATCGTCGTTGCGGCGCGCCTGAAACGACGACAGGTCCGTTCGCGCCACCGGTTCCACCACGATCGCGCCCAGCCCGCCGATCAGACGCCGCGGTCCTTCGAGGACGTTGAACCAGAGGTTGAAGCTGCTGTCGCTCATGCGCGGCTGCATCGTCAGCACGCCGCGCAGCGTCGCCACGAAGTCCGCGTCGCGGCTGAGCAGCGTCGCGAGCGTCGAGCTCACGTCCGATGCGGTCGCCGCCTGCGTCTGGCGTGCGTGCGTGCGCACGCTCGAGCGCCACATGCCCGCGGCCGCCACCGAGCCGGCCAGGCCGAGCACCAGGATCGCGCACGCGAGCAGCGTCCAGCCACCGCGGCGCGAGCCGCGCCCGGGGTGCTCACCTGAAGCGGGCGCGCGCCGCGCCCCGCCCACAGCATCCGTGTGCATGGCGCATTTATCGACCCGGCGGAGAACCCGGTTGAAAACAGACGCCTGACTAAATGTCGCAGTGCAACGGCCGTTGCCGGCGGCCGCGGCGCGCCCGGGCGAGGAGGCGCTAGCGCTTCGCGAACGGGATCACGATCGCGAGCTGACGCGACTGTGCCAGCAGCGTGCCATCGCTCGCCCAGATCGTGCCGTCCTCGACGAAGAAGCCGTCGTGGATCAGCTCCGTGCGGGTCATCGCCAGGCACAGCTCCAGCGGGTCCGGCTCGGTGCCCCCGGCGGCCGGGCGGGGCATGCGCTCGCGGAAGTGGACCGTCAGGTCGATCGTCGGCACCGCCGCCGGCTCGCTCAGGTGCATGAACGGCGCCGGGATCAACGCGTCGCTGAAGAACGCCAGCGACAGCGCGTCGATCGGGCGCGGCTCGGCGAGGCCGAGCCAGCCGCGGATCTCCATCGGCTGCCCCGCGCCCGCGAACGGGCGGCCCTCGATGCGCGGCTGCAGGACGATGTGGCGCGCGAATTCCGGCCCGCCGTGCTCGATCAGCTTGACGCCCTCGCGCGAGGGGTCCGGCGGCTCGACGTCCTGCATCCGCACGTCGTCGATCTCCGGCCCGCCCCACGGCACCGAGAACGCCGCCAGCGCCAGCGCGACCAGCTCCTCGCCCTGGTGCATGCGCGCCGACAGCGTGCTCAGCGAGCGACCCTCGCGCTCGAGCACCGTGCTGATCCGCACCGGCCCCGGCTCCGGCGCGCGCGCGTAGTGGATCGTCAGCGAACGCGGTGCGCGGTTGGCGTCGCCGACCGCTTCGACCAGCGCGCGCAGCAGCATCGCCGCGAGATAGCCGCCGTGCGGACCGCGACCCGCGCGCCAGTCGGGCGCGACCTCCGCGCCGAACACCGTCTCCGGCCCCGAGCTTGCTTCGCGCCAGACGGCCGTGTCGCGGTCGAACTTCGTCCCGCCCGCGGGCGGGTCAGCCACGGACGAGCCGCTTGTAGGTGATCCGGTGCGGTCGGTCGGCGGCGGCGCCGAGCAGCTCGTGGCGGTGCTCCTCGTAGGCCTCGAAGTTGCCCTCGAACCACGTCACCTGCGAGTCGCCCTCGAACGCCAGCACGTGCGTCGCGACGCGGTCGAGGAACCAGCGGTCGTGGGAGATCACGATTGCGCATCCCGGGAACGCCAGCAGCGCGTTCTCGAGCGCGCGCAGCGTGTCCACGTCGAGATCGTTCGTGGGCTCGTCGAGCAGCAGCAGGTTGCCGCCGCTGCGCAGCAGCTTCGCCAGGTGCACGCGGTTGCGCTCGCCGCCTGAGAGCTTGCCGATGCGCGCCTGCTGGGAGCTGCCCTTGAAGTTGAACCCCGCCGTGTACTGGCGCGAGTTGACCTCGCGATCGCCCACCTTGATGTGCTCGTAGCCTTCGGAGATCTCCTCCCACACGGTCTTCTCCGGGTTCAGCGAGTCACGCGACTGATCGACGTAGGCGAGCTGGACCGTATCGCCGAGCTCGAGCGTGCCGCTGTCCGGCGTCTCCTCGCCGGTGATCATCCTGAACAGCGTCGTCTTGCCCGCGCCGTTGGCGCCGATCACGCCCACGATCCCCGCGCGCGGCAGGTCGAACGACAGCGACTCGATCAGCAGGCGATCGCCGAACCCCTTCGACAGGTCGGTCGCCGTCAGCACCTTGTCGCCGAGGCGTGGGCCAGGCGGGATGTGGATCTGGACCTCGTCGAGCTTGATGTTGCGGTCCTCGGCGATCAGCTCCTCGTAGCGCGCCAGGCGCGCCTTGGACTTCGTGCGTTTGCCCTTCGGGTTCGTGCGCACCCATTCGAGCTCCGCCGCGATCGTGCGCTCACGGCCCTTTTCCGAGCGCTCTTCCTGGGCCATCCGCGCCTGCTTCTGCTCGAGCCAGCTCGAGTAGTTGCCTTCATACGGGATGCCCTTGCCGCGGTCGAGCTCGAGGATCCAGCCGGCGACGTTGTCGAGGAAGTAGCGGTCGTGGGTCACCGCCACGATCGCCCCCTTGTACTCGGACAGGTGCTGCTCGAGCCACGCGACCGACTCCGCATCGAGGTGGTTCGTGGGCTCGTCCAGCAGCAGCAGGTCGGGCGCGCGCAGCAAAAGACGGCAGAGCGCCACGCGCCGGCGCTCGCCGCCCGAGAGCGTGCTCACGTCGGCGTCCGGCGGCGGCAGGCGCAGCGCGTCCATCGCGTATTCGAGCTGCGTGTCGAGGTTCCACGCGTCCGCCGCTTCGATCTTCGCCTGGATCTCGCCGAACTCCTCGGCCGTCTCATCCGAGTAGTTGGCCGCCAGCTCGTTGAAGCGGTCGAGCAGCGCCTTCGTCTCCGCGACGCCGTCCTCGACGTTGCCCTTGACGTCCTTCGACTCGTCGAGGTGCGGCTCCTGCTCGAGCATGCCGACGGTCGCGCCCGGCGCCAACGCCGCCTCGCCGCGGTACTCCTGATCGACCCCCGCCATGATCCGCAGCAGCGTCGACTTGCCCGCGCCGTTGTAGCCGAGCACGCCGATCTTCGCGCCCGGGTAGAACGCGAGCGAGACGTTGTCCAGCACCGTTTTGTCCGGCGGATGCAGCTTGGACAGGCGGTGCATCGTGAAGATGTACTGGGAAGACATTCGCACGCAGGATAGAGGGAAGAGAAACGCGCCCGCCCTCGCTAACGTTGTCGGGTCATGCCCACCACGGTTCTCGACGTCGAGCAGCACCTGCTCCTGCTGGAGCTCGAGGCGCCGTTCACCAAGCGCGACGTGCAGCTCGCGCGCCGGCGCATGGCCAAGCGCTGGCACCCCGACGTCGCGCCGCAGGGCCGCCAGTTCGAGCACGAGCGCCACCTCAAGGCGATCAACGAGGCCGCCGACCAGCTCGAGCGCCTCGCCGAGGGCTCGCGCGGCGGGAAAGTCACCGCCAACGCCGTCAAAGTCAGCGCCGCCGCCGCGCGGCGCGAGCGCGAGGAGGCCGGCCGGCGCGCGTACGAGGCCGAGCAGCGCGCCCGCGCCGCCGCCAAGGACCGCGCCGAACACGACCCGTTCGGCAGCCGCGTGCCCGACCACTCGGTCGTCCACCGCTACGCCCGCTGCCTGACCTATCCCGAGTGGGGCGTCGGCACCGTCGCCGGCATCTACTTCTCCTCAGATCCCGTCGGCGCCGGCGAGGAAGTGCAGCAGTGGGCGCGCGTCAAGTTCAGCCACGGGATCCGCACGGTCCCAGCCGGCAGCATGAAATTCGTCGACTTCTCAAAGCCCGACCCCGCCGAGGAGCGCGTCGAGCGCTTCCTCATCGCCGCCCAGCGCGCGATGGCCGAAGGCGAGTACGAGCTCGCCGCCCAGCGGCTGATCTACGCCCGCGACGCCGAGCCGCGCAACGTCGCCGTGCTGCGGCTGATGACGCTCGCCTTCTGGAACGCCGGCAAGCTCGAGGAGGCCGCGCGCGCCGTACGCGACTGGGCGCGCGTCGACGGCAGCCGCCCCGCCGCCCACCGCTTCGCCGCGAGGATCTACGAAGACATGGGCGCGATCGACCTCGCCGAGGAGGCCGCCCAGCGCGCGGCCGAACGCGGCCCCACCGACGCCGGCGCCTGGGAGCGCCTCGGGCGGCTGCGCCTGCAGTTGATGGATCGCGAGGGCGCGCTCGAGGCGCTCAGGAAAGCGCTCGCGCTCGGCGCCGGCAAGGACGTGCACGAGCTCGTCGCGCAGGCGCTCGCGATCGAGCCGAGCATGGCCGGCTAGAGGATGTTCACCGCGCGGGAGACGATCAGCCCGATCGTCACCAGCGAGGCGACCGACTGGATACCCATGATGCTCTTGGCCATCGGCGTCAGCGGCATTGTGTCGGTGGGCGAGAACGCGGTTTGGTTGGTCAGCGACACGTACATGTAGTCGATGAATCGCGGGCGCCACTCGAGCGGCTCGATGCGGTCGTCGGACATCTGCGGGAACAGGAAGTCGGGTGGCCCGTCGTGTCCGGCGGCGCGCACACCCGGCCCGCCGCGGTCCAGCTCCCAGTACCACAGGGAGAAGACCATGAAGTTGGTCAGCCAGATGAGGACGCCGGCGCCGATCAGCTCGCGGCCGTGGGTAACGTTGTGGTGCAGCAGGTAGTGCGAGAGCTCGACCAGCGAGAACACGTTGGCGGCGCTCAGGAGCGCGGTGATCGAGAGCGCCGCCCGCCGTCGCCGAGTGTGCTCGTGCACGAGCTTGCGCGGGGTGGCCACCGACAGGCCGACCAGCAGCACGGTCTCGACCGACGGGACCAGCCACGTCGGTCCGGCCGTGAGCCGTTGGGGCAACGACAGCTGCAGGACGATCGTCGCAAGCACCGTCAGCTGGCACGGCCAGAACGATTCTGAGGCCGGCTGCGGAGGGTACGGTCGCCCAGGCTGGCGCACGGATGCATCGGCCACGACTGGGAGAGTAGGGGGAGGGTCGGAGGTGACCGCCGGCCGAGCCCGGCGCCCGTGCAGGTACGACGGAGCCGGATGGTAGCGTCAGCGGCGATGAGCGCGGTCGCCAAGCTGGTCCTTGCGCTGCTCGTGGCGCTCCTCACGGCGATCGCCTTCGTGCTGCCCGGCGCGGCGCTGGCGAAGACGCCGAAACGCAGTCCCTCCTGCGAGAGCTCCAGCCGGTCCGTCAGCTCCCCGGCCGGGGGCGAATTGGTGCCCGCGGAACTATCGGGCCAGCTGGAAGCGGGAGTTCTCACGGAGTTCGGCGTACTTCGCAGGGCCGCGCTTCCCAGCGACCAGCTTCCGACGCTGAGCCCCGCCGGCTTCGAGCTCGACTCCCAGCTCGCCAGCTACTACCCCGGCTATGTGCGCCAGGTCAAGACGCTTGCCAACGGGGGCCGCTACTTCGTGATCCCGGGCTTCGCACGCCAGCAGCGCATCCCGCCCGCCAGCTGCCTGCCGGTGGCGCTGCAACGGGAGCGCCCTCAGCTCGTCGAACGCGAGCGCAAGCTGGCGAGCGAGCCGGCCTATTGCATCGTCGAGATCGGTGCCGAAAACCCGGGAAGCGAGTGCGAGCTGTTCGCGGCGGTCGAACAGTCTCCGCGGGTCTTCGCGCCCACCCTCTCCGAAGAAGCGATCGTCGAACTGGTGCCCGACGGCGTGGCCTCGGTGCGGGTCACATACGCCTACGGAGCTCCCGTCGTCGCGCCGACGGCCGAAAACGTCTACACGGTCCCCGCGCACGGCCTGAGGAGCAGCGTACAGCGGCGCCTGAAGAAGCTCGCACGTCGCGAAGAACACGACAAGCACGCCACCAGGGCCGAGCAGAAGCACATGGCCGAGGTGTTCCTCCAGGAGCTCGAGAAGGCCGTCGCAGAAGCCGCACCGCGCAAGCTCGAATGGCTGAACAGCGCCGGCGAAGTCGTGCGCAGCATCGCCCCTCCGAGCGCCAGCTCCTACCTGACAGACACGATCCCGGTCAACCTCGAAGGCTGAGCGACGCGGGGCTGCGCCGCGGCCGGCTCGACGCGCGCGGTCCGCTCGACGCGCTAGGTTCGCGCGGTGCGCCTGATCGTCGCCCGCTGCGAGGTTTCCTACGCCGGCCGCCTGAGCACCGTCCTGCCCGAGGCCGTGCGGCTGCTGATGCTCAAGGCCGACGGCACGTTCATGGTGTGGGCCGACGGCGGTGGCTCGGCCGTCAAGCCGCTGAACTGGATGGTCGCGCCGACCGTCGTCGAGCAGGAGACAGACGACGACGGTCGCCTGACGCGCCTCGTAGTGCGCAAGCGCAGCCAGGAGGAGCAGCTGGACATCGCGATTGCGGAGGTGCTCTCCGACGTCGAGCACGAGCTCGACGCGCTCGCGACGCTCGAGAAGGAGGGGATCGAGCGCGAACTGCAGGAGCTGCTCGCCGGCGCGCCGCAGTGGTGCGGCGAGGGCCTGCGCCTGGTGCGGCGCGAGTGGCCCACCGACATCGGGCCGGTCGACCTGATGTGCAAGGACGGCGAGGACGAGTGGATCGCCGTGGAGATCAAGCGCATCGCCACGATCGACGCGGTCGAGCAGCTGACCCGTTACCTCGAGCGGATCCGCCTGGACCCCGCGCTCGGATCCTGCCGCGGTGTGCTCGCCGCGCAGAGCATCAAGCCGCAGGCACGCGTGCTCGCCGAGTCGCGCGGGATCGACTGCGTCGAGGTCGACATCGCGGTCCTGCGCGGCGAGCGCGAGCCCGACTTGAAGCTGTTTGCGGCATAGTCCCGGACATGAACGATCAAGACACGTCGGTGATCCTCACCGAGCGACGCGACAACGTCCTGCTGATCACGCTCAACCGGCCCGAGGTGCGCAACGCCGTCAACGCCGCGCTCGCCGAGGGTGTCGCCGGCGCGCTGGATGAGCTCGACGGCGACGACGGCCTGTCCGTCGGCGTGCTCACCGGCGCCGGCGGCTTCTTCTCCGCGGGCATGGACCTCGGCGCGTTCGTCAAGGGCGAGTCCGCCTGGTTTGGCGATCGCGGTTTCGCCGGCATCACGCAGCGCGCCGCGCGCAAGCCGCTGATCGCCGCAATCGAGGGCTTCGCGCTCGCCGGCGGCATGGAGATCGCGCTCGCCTGCGATCTGATCGTCGCCGCCAGCGGCGCCAAGATGGGGATTCCCGAGGCCAAGCGCTCGCTCGTCGCCGCCGGCGGCGCGCTGCTGCGTCTGCCGCGGCGGATGCCCTACCACGTCGTCATGGAGCTCGCGCTCACCGGCGATCCCCTGCCCGCCGAGCGCTTCCACGAGCTCGGCCTCGTCAACCGCATCGCCGAGCCCGGCTCCGCCGTCGACGTCGCGCTCGAGCTCGCCGGCGCGCTTGCCAAGAACGGACCGCTCGCGCTGATGGCCACCAAGCAGGTGCTGCAGGAGCAGTTCGACTGGTCCAGCGCCGAGATGTGGGAGAAGCAGGCCGCCATCACCGGGCCCGTGTTCGTTTCCGAGGACGCCCGGGAGGGGTCTTCTGCCTTCAAGGAGAAGCGGGAGCCTGTCTGGAAGGGTCGGTAGGAGCAACGCTCCGCGGTGACGCGATCAGTTCGCGGCGCTTCGCGCGTGCGACCCGATCGCCTCACCGCTGCGCTTGTCCGAGGACACCACCAGCGGCTGTGCTGGTAGTAGACACAGCGCCATTAGGACTCCGGCGCCCGCCACTCCCGCCGCTAGTAGGTTGCCCGCGCTGAAGCCGTGGAAGAACGCCGCGTTTGTCGCTTGACTCAGGCTTGTCGCCAGCGTTGCGTGGCCGGCCTGACGCAGGTGCTCGGCGACGATTAGCGCGGCTCCTGCCGAACTGTGCGCGGTCGTTGCCAGGCGGGGGGGGTGGGTGTGGGGGAGGAGGGTGGTTAGGCGGCTGCCGTAGAGCGATGCGTAGACGCTGCCGATCAGGGCCACGCCCAGCGTTCCGCCGAGGAGGCGCGTGGTGTCGTTGACGGCGGAGCCCACTCCTGCCTTTGCTGTTGGCACGACGCCCATGATCGCCTCCGTCGCCGGGGCGCTTGTGAAGCCCATGCCGATGCCGAACAGGACCATCTGTATGGCGATCGTGCTGTACGCGAGGGTCGCGCTGGCCGTTGACACCCATGCGTAGAAGGCCGCCATCATCGCGAGGCCCGACGCCACGACCAGCTTCGTGCCGAAGCGCACCGCCAGCTTCGTGCCGAGCACCGATGCCACGCCCACCGCCGTTGCCACCGGCAGCAGGTGAACGCCGGTTGACAGTGGGCTGTAGTTCTTGAAGAACTGGAAGAACTGGGTGATCAGGAAGATGAAGCCGAACAGCGCGAAGAACGCGATCGTCACCGACGCGCTTGCCGCCGCGAAGCGCGGGTTGCGGAACAGGCTCACGTCGAGCATCGGCTCGGACATGCCGCGCTCCCACGCGATGAACGCCGCAAGCAGCACCGCGCCCACGGCGAAGCCGGCGACGCTGCGCGCGCTGCCCCAGCCGTATTCCGGCGCCTCGATGATCGTGAAGATCAACAGCGCGATCGCCGCCGTAGACAGCGCGAAGCCGCCGCGATCGGTCTTCGGTGCGTGCGGGTCGCGCGACGTGGGCACGCTGTACGCGACCATCGCCGCCCCCAGCGCCGCCACCGGCGCCATCGCGAAGAAGATGCTCGACCACGAGAAGCCCTCCAGCAGCCAGCCGCCGACGATCGGCCCAAGCGCGACCGCCACGCCAGCCGTCGCGCCCCACAATCCGATCGCCTGCGCGCGCTCGGCACGCCCCGTGAAGATGTTCGAGATCAGCGACAGCGTCGCCGGGAACACCATCGCCGCGCCCAAGCCCATGAAGCAGCGCGCCACGATCAGCTGCCCCGGCGTCGCCGTCAGCCCGCCCGCGATGCTCGCCACGCCCAGCACCGCCAGGCCCGCCAGCAGCATCCCCTTGCGCCCCACGCGGTCGCTCAGGCTCCCCGACACGAGCAGCAGCGCCGCGAACACCAGGTTGTACGCGTCCACGATCCACTGCAGCTGGCTGTTCGACGCGTGCAGCTCGCGCACCAGCGTCGGCAGCGCCACGTTCACGATCGTCGTGTCGAGATTGATCACGAACGCCGCTACGAGCAGCGCCGCAAGCGCCATGCCCTTACGCCTCATCAACATATAAATAAAACATCACAACAAGAAAATCAAGTGCATGCACAAAATCTTCAAGTTGGCGTTACAATAGACACATGCGCACATATGGCCAGTACTGCTCGGTAGCGAAGGCGCTCGACGTGATCGGCGACCGCTGGACGCTCCTGATCGTCCGCGAGCTGCTCGCCCAGGGCCCCACCCGCTACACCGACCTGCGACGCGGCCTACCCGGCATCGCCACCAACCTGCTGGCCGAGCGCCTGCGCGAGCTCGAGCAAGCCGGCATCGTCCTCCGCGAGGAAGCCCCGCCCCCCATAGCCACCGCCCTCTTCAGCCTCACCGAGCGAGGCCAGCAACTGCGCCCCGTAATCGAGGAGCTGGGCCGCTGGGGCATCCCCCTAATGGCCGACACCACCCCCGAAGAGCAATACCGCAGCTACTGGCTGCAGCTGCCCGCGGAGCTCTACCTCGCAGAGACCGACCCCGAGCACGCCCCCACGACGATCGAAGTGAGAGCCGGGGATCAGCCGATGCTGATCGAGGCGCGAGAGGGAGCCATCACCACCCGCCCAGGAACAAGCGAAAAGCCGGACGCCGTCCTGAGCGGCCCCCCGCAGCAAGTCCTGGGAGTCCTCACCGGACAGCTAGATCCCGACGAGGCCATCGAAAGCGGCCTGACCTTCGAAGGCAACCGCCAAGCCCTAGAACGCCTACAGCAGGAGCGAAGTGGGTGGCCGATCGGTCGCCCGCGCGAAGCGCCAGCGACCGAGCGGACACACGCGTAGCGTCCGTAAGACGGAGATCTAGTACCCGCGCCGCTTACGCTTGCGTTGCCGACGAATCGCCAAGAACCGCTTCCAAAGCGACCACATCTCAACGCTCTCCCGGCGTCTTGCGCGGATACTGCGAGATCGGCTGACGCAGGTCGATCGCCGTCGTCACGATGCGGTTCTGTTCGTCGATGTGCGCCGCCGGATAGCCCTCACCCGGGCTCGCACGCTCTGGGCGCCCGACGTAGCCGAAGTGCATCGCCTCGGGCATGATCTGCATCAGCCGCGGGAACATGTGGGCGCGCGCACCCATGTTGCGCGGCTCCTCCTGAACCCACAGGATCTCGGTGAGGTTGGGGTAGCGGGCCATCAGCTCGAGGATCTGCCCTTCCGGGAAGGGGTACAGCAGCTCCACACGCGCGACCGCCAGGCCGGTGTGCGCCGCGCGTTCGGGGTGCCCGACGAGGTCGTAGTAGATCTTGCCCGTGCACAGCACCAGGCGCGTGACCTGGTCGTCCTGCACGCCCGGCTCGGCCAGCACCGGGTGAAAGCGCGTTCCCTCGCCCATGTCCACGAGCGCGCTCGCAGCCTGCGGCAGGCGCAGCAGCGACTTCGGGGTCATCACCACCAGCGGGCGCTGCTTGGCGATCCGCGCCTGGCGGCGCAGCAGGTGGAAGTACTGCGCCGGCGTCGTCGGGCTCGCCACGCGGATGTTGCCCTCCGCGGCCGAGCGCAGGAAGCGCTCCAGGCGCGCGGAGGAGTGCTCAGGGCCTGAGCCCTCGTAGCCGTGGGGCAACAACAGCGTCAGGCGCGAGGTCTGACCCCACTTCGCCAGGCCCGAGACGATGAACTGGTCGATGATCACCTGCGCCGAGTTGACGAAGTCGCCGAACTGCGCCTCCCACAGCACCAGCGTCTCCGGCGCCTCCTGGCTGTAGCCATACTCGAAGCCCAGGCACGCGAGCTCCGAGAGCGGGCTGTTGTGCAGCTCGAGCGGCGCCAGCGCGTCCGGCAGGTTCTGGATCGGGCACACCGTTTGGCCCGTCTTCGCGTCGTGCAGGACCATGTGGCGCTGGCTGAACGTGCCGCGCTCGGTGTCCTGTCCGGTCAGGCGCAGGGGCGTGCCCTCGGTCAGCAGCGACGCGAACGCCAGCGCCTCGGCGTGCGCCCAGTCGATGTTCATGTCCGTCGCCGCGCTCTCCGCGAGCGCCTCGTGGCGGCGCTCGAGCTGTTTGACGAGCTTCGGGTGCACCGTGAAGCCCTCGGGCACGTGCAGCAGCTGCTCGCCCAGCTCGCGCAGCTGGCTCGTCGGCACCGCCGTGTCCACCTCCGGGCTCGGCGAGCGGTCGAGCTGGTACTCGCCAGTCGTGTGCTCGCCTTCGTGCTCCGCCGCCGCCGCGATCTTCGACTTCAGGCGCTGGTGCAGCAGCGTCAGATTGTCCCACACCTCCTGCGCCTGGCGGTCGACCTCCTCCTTGGTGACCACCCCGTCGGTCACCAGGCGGTCCGCCCACAGCTCGTACACCCGCTTCTTCGTCTTGATCTTCGCGTACATCTCCGGCTGCGTGTACGCCGGCTCATCGGACTCGTTGTGGCCGAAGCGGCGGTAGCCGATCAGGTCGATCAGCACGTCGTGGCCGAACTCCTCGCGGAACGCGAACGCCAGGCGCACCGCGCTGATGCACGCCGGCACGTCGTCCGCGTTGACGTGGATGATCGGCACGTCGAAGCCCTTCGCCAGGTCCGAGGCCCAGCGCGTCGAGCGCGCGTCGTCGGGGTCGGTCGTGAAGCCGACCTGGTTGTTCATGATGATGTGCACCGTGCCGCCGACCTTGTAGCCGTCCAGCGCCTGCAGGTTGAGCGTCTCCGAGACGACCCCCTGGCCCGGGAACGACGCGTCGCCGTGGATCACGATCGGGACCGCCGCGTTGGTGTCCTGGTGGGCGTGCGGGCCCTTGCGCGCCGTCTGCGCCGCGCGCGTCGCGCCCTCGACGACCGGCGAGACGTACTCCAGGTGGCTCGGGTTGGACTCGAGGTTGACGCGGATCGTGCCGCCCTCCGGAAGCCGGTAGGTGCCCTGCGTGCCGTGGTGGTACTTGACGTCGCCCGTGCCGCCCTGCGGGATCGTCGTCACCGCCTCGAGCGTCGAGGCGCCCTCGAACTCGCCGAAGATCGTGTCGTATGAGCGCCCCAGGTTGTGCGCCAGCACGTTCAGCCGGCCGCGGTGGGCCATGCCGACGACGACCTCCTGGCCGCCGTGCGCCGCCGACAGCTGGATCAGCTCGTCGAGCATCGGCACCGTCATGTCCAGGCCCTCGATCGAGAACTGGTGCTGGCCGAGGTACGCCTTGTGCATGAAGCGCTCGAGCGCATCCACCTCCACCAGGCGCTTGAGCAGCGTCCGGCGCTCGTCGTTGGTCAGCTCGTGACGGAACGCGCCCGACTCGATGTGCTCGCGCAGCCACACGCGCTGGCGGTGTGAGGCGATGTGCTCGATCTCATACGCGATCGTGCCGCAGTACGTCTCCAGCAGATGCGGCAGCGCGTCCGCCAGCGTCGCCCCCGGCACGTACATCTGGAAGATCTTCGCCGGCAGCCGCGCCTGGATTTCCGGCGTCAGCCCCAGCGCCTCCGGATCCAGGCCTGGGTCGCCCTCGGGCTCTGAGCCGAGCGGGTCCAGGTGCGCCGCCAGGTGGCCGTGGCTGCGCACGCGGCTCACGAACGTGCTCGCCGCCTGCACCGCCTGCAACAGCTCTTCGCCGCCTCTGTACGGAGCGGGGGTCGCGCTCGGTGCGCGCGCCGGCGCGGCCGTGGGCGTGGGCGCGACGCGGGCGGGCAGCTCCGCGGCCGTCGCGCCCAGCGCCGCGAACAGGTCCTCGTAGAAGCCGCCGTCGCCCTGTAGGTAGCCCTCGATCGCTGCCAGGAAGCGCCCCGACTCCGCGCCCTGGATCACGCGGTGGTCGTACGTCGAGGTCATCGTCATCACCTTCTCCGCGCCCACGCTCGCGCCGATCTCGCCCAGGCCCACCGGGTAGGCGATCGAGCCGGTCGCCACGATCGTCCCGCCGCCGGGCATCAGCCGCGGGACCGACGCCACCGTGCCGATGCCGCCGGGGTTGGTCAGCGTGATGTTCGCGCCCACCAGGTCGTCCGCCGTCAGCGTGTTCGTGCGCGCCTTCTCCACCAGCCCGTCGTAGGCCTCGAGGAAGGCGTCGAACGGCAGGCGCCCCGCGTCGCGGATCACCGGCACCATCAGCGTGCGCGAGCCGTCCTTCTTCTCCACGTCCACCGCCAGCCCCAGGTTCACCTGGCCGTCCACCATGCGGTGGGGCTTGCCGTCGATCTCCGCGAAGTGCGTCGCCATCACCGGCATCTCCTGCGCAGCGCGCGCGATCGCGTACGCGATCAGATGGGTGAACGACACCTTGCGCCCCGCCGCCTTCAGCTCCTGGCGGCGCGCGTCCAGCACCGTCACCGTCAGCGTGCGGAAGCTCGTCGCCGTTGGGATCGAGCGTGACTCCTCCATGTAGCGCGCGAGCGCCGCCGCGCCGCCGCGCAGCGGCTGCGCGCTCGGCTCCGTCGGGGGCGCCGACGCGCCGTTCGCGGTCGCCGTGGGTGCAGTTGGGGCGGGCGCCGCGGGTGCGGGCGCCGCCGGCGCGGGTGGGACCGGAGCCGGCGCGGCCGAGGCGCTCTGTGCGGCAGCCGAAAGCACATCCGACTTCGTGATCCGGCCCGCCGGGCCGCTGCCCGCGAGCGCCGTCAGGTCGACGCCCTCGACCGCCGCCGCGCGCGCTGCCACGGGGGAGACCTTCGTGCCGTCCGCCGGCGTGGGCTGCGAGGGAGCCGGCTGCGATGTGTCCGCGACAGGCGCGCCGTCGCCGACGGCGATCCGCGCGATCAGCTGGCCGACCATGACCGTGTCTCCCTCCTCGGCCAGGATCTCGCTCACCGTGCCGGTGGCCGGCGAGGGCAGCTCCAGGTCGACCTTGTCGGTCGAGATCTCGACGATCGTGTCGTCGACCTTGATCTGCTCGCCCACCTTGACATGCCATTCGAGGATCGTTCCCTCGGTCACCGACTCGCCCGCGGCGGGGGTCAGGACGTCTACGATCTGTGCCGCCGGCCCGGCGGCGGGCGCCGCGGGAGCCTCGACCGCGGCCGGCCTGGCGCCGTTTACGGAGATGCGCGCGATCACCTGTCCGACGGTGACGGTCTCGCCCTCCTCGACGAGGATCTCGCTGACGGTGCCGCTCCCGGGGGAGGGCAGCTCGACGTCAACCTTGTCGGTTGAGATCTCGACGATCGTGTCGTCGACCTTGATGTAGTCGCCGACCTTGACATGCCATTCGAGGATTGTTCCCTCGGTGACCGACTCTCCCGCGGCAGGGGTTACGACGTCGATCGTCTGCACTGCCGTGGTGCTGGTTGCCATCGATAGCTCACTTTAGCGCGGCGTGTGCACCGGCACGCTCACGCTGCTCGCGGATGAACTGATAGCTGCCGAAGAACGGCCCGATCCCACCGAGGACCGCCACGGCGACCGCGAGTTTGAGCGAGACGACGCGCAGGCGCGCTGCGGTTATGCACGCCAGCGACATGAAGATCCAGAGCAGCCCGTGGGTCCATCCCAACACGAGCGTCAGCGGCTCCGGTTTGCCGAGGGCAAACGCGCTCACCAAAAGCCCGGTGTACACGCACGAGTGAAAGAACGACGTCCACTTCAGGCGCGTGAACGTCAGCGGTCCCGCGGCTGGGCGCAGGTGTGCGCTCGCCGGGCGCGGGCGCGCGTTCACTCCGACAGCCACTGTGCCATCCGTGGCAACACGTCGCCCGCCTCCGGCGGCCATGCGGCGATCTCGCGCGGCCACCACGCGAACTCGTCGTGCTCGTGATCGGGTACGACCGCCTCGTCGACGCCCTCGGCGAGCCACGCCTGCCCGACGAACATGACGACCCTGTGCGGCAGCCGCAGCAGCGCCTCGCCGCGCACGCGCTCGGGCGAGACGGCCCACTCCTCGTGCAGCTCGCGCACGAGCGTGTCGGCTGGGCTCTCGCCGAGATCGACCGCGCCGCCGGCGCCGAGCGCCCAGCGCCCGGCCCAGGTGGCGACCCACGGGGCGCGCCGTCCCGCCAGCCAGCGCCCGTCGGCTGAGCGCGTCACGCACAGCGCGGCCATGCTCTGGGAGGCATCGCCCTCGACCAGCCGCAGCGCCCAGCGCAGCGGCTGCAGCTCGATCGCGATCCCCTGCTCGTCCTGGTGGAAGTCGACCAGGCGCGCGGCCACGCCGTCGTGGCTGGGCGAGCCGCGTTCCTGCAGCTGCCTGATCGCCGTGTCGGCGGCCTCGCTCTGCTCGGGAGAGGGCTCGAACGGCTGGGGGAGCCAGTGCGCGGTGATCTGCTCCAGCGTCCACGGGCCGCGGGCGAGGATCTCGGGTGCTTGGGTGGCGGGCTCCGCTCGGTCTGACACTCAGGCGGAAGCATAGACTCGGCGGCGTGAGCGGCCGCAGGCGCAAGCACTGGGGATGGGGCTTCGAGGACCAGCAGGCCTCGCCTGGAGATCTGCGCGCCTCGGTGGTGGGACTGGCGGCACACCTGGGGATGACGCTTGGGGACATCGAGGAGCCGGTGGCGCTGGAGGCGGTGCGGCTGCCGGTGCCGCGCATCCAGGCGCCGGCGTCGCTGGCGGAGATCTGCGCCGAGGACGCGCACGCGCGCGCGAGTCACGCGCTCGGCAAGTCCTACTCGGACGTTGTGCGCGGCTTTCGCGGGCGCTTCGAGCACGCCCCCGACCTCGTGCTGTGCCCGCGCGATGAGGCGGACGTGGAGCGGGCGCTCGAGTGGTGCTCCGGCGAGCGCGTCGCGGCGATCCCGTTCGGCGGCGGGACATCGGTGGTCAGCGGCGTCACGCCGGAGGTGCCGAGCGGCTACAACGGCGCCGTGTCGATCGATCTGCGCGCGCTCGACCGCGTGCTGGAGGTGGACGCGGTGTCTCGTGCGGCGCGCATTCAGGCCGGCGCGCTCGGCCCGCAGCTCGAGTCCCAACTGGGCGAGCACGGGCTGACGCTGCGCCACTTCCCGCAGTCGTTCGAGTACTCGACGCTCGGCGGCTGGATCGCGACGCGCGCCGCGGGCCACTTCGCGACGCTGTGGACGCACATCGAGGATTTCGTCGAGTCGGTGCGCGCGATCACGCCCGCTGGTGCGTGGGAGTCGCGGCGGCTGCCCGGGTCGGGCGCGGGCGTGAGCCCCGACCGCATGCTCGCCGGCTCGGAGGGGACGCTCGGGGTGATCACGCAGGCGTGGGTGCGCGTGCAGCCGCGCCCGTCGCATCGCAGTTCGGCGGGGGTGCGCTTCGCCGATTTTCTCGCGGGCGCCGAGTGCGTGCGCGCGATCTCGCAGTCAGGGTTGCACCCGTCCAACTGCCGGCTGCTTGACGCGGGCGAGGCGGCGCTGACGATGGCCGGCGACGGCTCGCACGCGCTGCTGGTGCTCGGCTTCGAGTCGGCTGACCATCCGGTGGGGGAGGCGATGGCGCGCGCGCTCGAGCTGTGCGCGGAGCACGGCGGCGCGGTCTCCGAGGGTCGCAAGCAGGGAGATCAGAGTGCAGGCGGCAGCGATGCGGTCAGCTCCTGGCGGGGTGCGTTCCTGGGCGCGCCGTACGTGCGCGACGCGCTCGTGGCGATCGGCGTGCTCGCGGAGACGTTTGAGACGGCGATCACGTGGGAGCGCTTCCCGGCGTTCCACGAGCGCGTCATCGCGGCGACCGGCGAGGCGGTGCGTGAGGTCTGCGGCGAGCAGGGCCGCGTTTTCTGCCGCTTCACCCACGTCTATCCCGACGGGCCGGCACCGTATTTCACCGTGCTCGCGCCCGCGCGTCGGGGCGAGGAGGTCGAGCAGTGGGCGGCGATCAAGCAGGCGGCCTCGGATGCGGTTTTTATGGGGGGCGGGACGATTACCCATCACCACGCTGTTGGGCGCGATCACCGGCCGTGGTATGACCGCCAGCGCCCCGAGCTGTTCGCCGCCGCGCTGCGCACAGCCAAAGGAGCGATCGACCCCGCGGGGATAATGAACCCGGGCGTGTTGATCGATCCGCTGCCATGAGGGTCGCGGTCCTTGGCCCTGGCGGCGTGGGCGGGCTGATCGCCGGTGTGCTCGACAGAGCCGGCACCGAGGTCGTGGTGGTCGCGCGCGAGAGCACCGCCGCGTCGATCGCGCAGGACGGCGTACGCGTGCAGAGCGTCAAGTTCGGCGAGTTCGTCGCCCACCCGCGTGCGGTCGCGCTGTTGACGGAGCCGGTGGATGCGTTGATCGTCGCCACGAAGGCCGCCGGGCTTGTGCCCGCACTGGAGCGCGTCGCGGTGGAGCCGACGGTCGTGCTGCCGCTGCTCAACGGCCTCGACCACCTCGCGGTGCTGCGTGAGCGCTTCCCCGCCGGATCGGTGCTCGCGGGCTCGATTCGCGTCGAGGCCGACCGGCCGCAGCCGGGCGTCGTCGTGCACACGAGCAACTTCCTGCTCGTGAGCATGGCCAGCGCCGAGCCCGCCGTGCACCCGGCGATGCAGGCGCTCGCCGACGCGCTGTCGCAGGCGGGCGTGCCGGTGAAGGTGCAGGACTCCGAAGCGGACGTGATGTGGTCGAAGCTCGTGCGCCTGAACGCGCTCGCGTGTGTCACGAGCGCCTACGACGTGCTGCTCGGGGAGATCCGCTCGACGCCGAAGCTGCGCGCCGACCTGGAGGGTGCGATCGAGGAGGCGTGCGCCGTGGGCAGGGCGGAGGGGGCGCACGACATCGACCCGGCGAAGGCGATCGCCGAGCTCGAGGCGGCGCACGACACGCTCGGCAGCTCGATGCAGCGCGATATCGCCGCCGGCCGCGAGCCCGAGCTCGACGCGATCCCCGGCGCGGTGCTGCGCGCGGGCGCCCGCCACGGCATCAAGTGCCCGACGATCGAACGGCTCGTGGCGATGATCGCCGCACGGATCGATCAGGCGCCCTCGCGGTCGTGACGCAGCACCTCCAGCAGCTCGGCGTACGGTCCGACCAGGTAGGCGTCGTCGGCGGGCGCCAGGCGGGTGTCGCGACGCGGCGGGTGCTCCAGCGCGAGTGAGTCGGCCGCCCGCCTGATCGCGACCACCCGTACGCCCGCCGGCAGCTCGCGCATCGCCTGGCCGTCGAGGCCGCCGCCCGCGCTGACGCGCAGCCGTGCGAGCAGGAACGGGTGGTTGCCGACGTAGAAGGTGAACAGCACTTCCAGGCCGAGCACGGCGCCGACGAACCACGGCGCGGCGATCGCGGAGGTCGACCACACGTGGCGAAAGCCGAAGCTCTGCTCGAGGCGGTGCCCGAGCTGGCGGTCGAAGACCCGCAGTACGACCGGCACCTCGCTCCAGCGCTCGGCCAGGCGATCGCGCACCGCGAGCCCGGTCTCGATGTTGGTGAGGTCGTCGGAGGTGAGGATCGCCACCGCCGCGGCGCCGGACAGGTTCACCGAGTCGAGCGTCTGCGAACGCGTGGCGTCGCCGAGCACGACCGGCACCCCGTGCGAGCGCGCCTGCGCGACGTAGCTGTTGCTCTCGGTGCGCTCGACCACGACCACCTCGCGCTCGCGCTCGAGCAGGCCTTCGAGCACGTGCATGCCGACGGTCCCAAGCCCGACGAGCACGACGTGACCGCGCATGCCCGGGATGCGTTCGTGGCCGAGCGACTGCGCGAGCCGGCGGCTGACGAGCGCGTTGGTCAGCAGCGCGAACAGCGTCGTCACGAGCGTCGTGCCGGCGACGATCAGACAGATGCCGAACGCCTCGATCCAAGTCGGCTGGTTGGAGAAGGAGAAGTCGCCGAAGCCGACCGTGGCGACGGTCTCGACCGTGAAGTAGATCGAGTCGAGGATCGGCAGGTGCGAGTGGTGCCCGGACCAGTCGTAGCCGAAGTGCAGCACGAGCGTGGAGATCGCGAGCAGCACCAGGCCGAGCGCGGCGGCGACGCGCAGCGGCCGGTCGGCGACGCTGAGCACGGTCCGCAGCACGCGGCTGGTCGCGGCGCGTGCGCGCGCGCCGATGTCGGAGATCTCCTGCGCGCGGACGTGGCGGTGGCTGAGCCCCGCCGCGTCGAGCTCCTCGTGGGTTCCAAGTAGCGTCACCCGGTCCCCGGTGCAGACACGCTGGTCGCGGCCCGGGCACGCGATCAACGTGTCGTCGGCCTCGGTGACGACGCCGATCGGCGCGAGGCTGCCGTAGATCTCGCGCAGCGTTCCATCCTGGGGCGCGATCACCTCGGCGGCCACGAACAGCGTGTCGCCGAGGAGGATGTCGCGCGCGCGACGCCCGAGGCAGGCTTCGACGACGGCGGGGGCAAACAGCGCGCCGACGTCGAGCACGCCGACCGAGCCGAGCACCTGCTCGACCGCGCGCGCCACCGCCGGGTTATCGAGGTCGGCGACGATGCGCACCTCGGGCCGCAGGTCGCGGATCAGCAGCACGGTCTCCAGCGTGCGCAGGTCCGTGCGCTCGGCGCACACGACCGCCGAGGCGCCGAGGATGCCGGCGTCGTACAGCGGCTCGGTGAGGTGATGCGAGCCGCGGGGGATGTGCGGAATGCCCCAGCCGCGCACGACGCGCGCGAGCCGCTCGTCGGGGTCGTCGTCGAGGACCACCACGCGCGCGCCCGCGAGGTGCAGCTGCTCCACGGTGCGCAGGCCGACGGGGTTCAGGCCGCAGACGATGACGTGGCCGGCCCAGTCGCGGCAATGCTGAAAATCAGACGGCGAGATCCCCGCAACCGTTGCCACGTCTGAGCAGTTTGCGCCGGCGCGGGCGAATTGCCCTTGGCCGGGCGTCCAAGATCAGCGCTGCTACTGCTCTTCGAATGGCGAGCGGCCCGGCGAGTACGCCGGGATCGCCTGCGTGGCGATCGCCTCGACGGCGCGCTCCTCGGCCTCGGTCAGCTCCTCGTCGTGCTCGCCGTCGCAGAGCACGCGGAAGTTGCCGGTGACGCCGCTGTCGCCGTGGATCGTGATGCCCGGCAGGATCTCCTCGCCCTCGTCGAAGCCGAGGCGCTCCATGTCGAAGTGGGCGAGCCCGATGCCGTGGGCGGTGTGGGTCGGGTTCTCGCGGTCGTGCGCCGCGACGGCCTGCGCGAAGCGCTCGAGGTTCTTGGCGATCTTGCCGTTGTCCGCCATCGCTTCGGGGAGGGTAGCGCGGGCGCTGTAGATTTGGGAGGCGATGGCCGGCGCCCCACCAGTCGACACCCAGCCGCCCGCCCCGGCGGGCGCGCTCGACCCGCAGGCCGACGGCCACGGCGGCGAGGTGATCCGCACGGTCGAGCTGACGAAGGTCTACGCCGGCACGGACTTCGCGGCGGTCGACAAGCTCAACCTGGCCGTCCACGGGGGCGAGATCTTCGGCCTGCTCGGCCCCAACGGCGCGGGCAAGACGACGACCGCGGGGATGTTGACCACGCGCGTGATCCCGACCTCTGGCTCTGCGTACGTGGGCGCGATCGACGTCGTCGCGCACCCGGCGCTGGCCAAGCAGCTGATCGGGATCGTCTCGCAGCAGAACACGCTCGACCGCCAGCTGACGGTGTGGGAGAACCTGTACTTCCACGGGCGCCTGTTCGGTATCCCGGCGGCCGAGTCGCGGCGCACCGCGGACGAGCTGCTGGAGCAGTTTCAGCTCGCCAAGTGGGCGAAGGCGTCGGTGTTCGCGCTCTCCGGCGGCATGGCGCAGCGGCTGATGGTCGCGCGCGCGATATTCCATCGCCCGGCTGTGCTGTTCCTGGACGAGCCGACGGCGGGCCTCGATCCGCAGGGTCGCCTGGCGCTGTGGGAGATCCTCGGCGAGCTCAACCGCGATGGGCAGACGATCCTGCTGACGACGCACTACATGGAGGAGGCCGACGCGCTGTGCAGGCGCGTGGCGATCATGGACCACGGCAAGATCCTCGCGCTGGACACGCCGGAGGAGCTCAAGCGCTCGGTGGGCGCCGACACGATCGTCACGGTCAAGGCGAGCGGCGACCCCGACGCGCTCGCCGCGCGGCTGTCGCAGGAGCTCGGCGCGGCCCGAGCGCGCGTGGTCGAGGGCGGCGTCGAGCTGCACGTCAAGGGCGTCGAGCGGCTGGTGCCGAGGGTCGTGGACGCCGCCGAGAGCGGTGGCTTTGACGTGGTCGACCTGTCCGTATCCGAGCCGAGCCTCGAGACGGTGTTCATCAACCTCACCGGCAAGGAGCTGCGCGACTGATGGCCGCGCCGTCGCTCGCCGCCACCCGTGCGCAGATCGCGCTCGAGCCGACGCGCTCGACGATGGCCGCCAGCCGCATCGCGCTGCGGGCGCTGATCCTGCGCGATCTGGTGGTGCTGTGGAAGAACAGGTGGGAGTTCGTGATCCGCACGCTGATCCAGCCGTTCCTGCTGGTGTTCGTGTTCCTGTTCGTGTTCCCCAAGATCGGCCAGGGCATCGGCGGCGGGGGCGGCAAGGTCGACGAGTCGAAGTTCGCGACGGTGCTCGTCCCCGGCGTCGTCGGGATCTCGATCATGTTCCAGGGCATCCAGGCGGTCGCGCTGCAGCTGTCGACCGAGTTCGGCTACACGCGCGAGATCGAGGACCGCGTGCAGGCGCCGTGCCCGATCTGGCTGGTGGCCCTGTCGAAGGTCCTGTCGGGCGCCGCGCAGGGGCTGCTGGCCGCGGTGATCGTGTTCCCGATCGCCGCCGTCGTGCACGCCTCGGGGGTGCACGCGCACCTGTCGGTGAACTGGCTGGTCGTGCTGACGCTGATACCGCTCGCGTGCGTGACGATGACCGCGCTCGGGCTGCTGCTCGGGACAGCGTTCGAGCCGCGCAACATCGGCCTGATGTTCGGCTTCGTCGTGCTCCCGCTGACGTTCCTTGGCGGCACCTACTACCAGTGGACGCGCCTTGCGCCGGTGAAGGTCGGCGGCGTGCACTGGCTGCAGATCCTCGTGCTCGTCAACCCGCTGATCTACGTCAACGAGGGCCTGCGCGCGGGCCTGACCCACGCCTCGCACATGCACCTGTACGTCGTCTACCCGGTGCTGATCGGCTTCTGCGCGGTGTTTTTGGGGGTCGGCCTGCGCAAGTTCCGCGGGCGGGTGCTGGCGTGATGGCGCGGCTGATGATCGTGATCGCGAGCACGCGGCCCGGACGCGTGGGGCTGCCGGTCGGCCGCTGGTTCGCCGGGCAGGCGCGCACGCACGCCGCGTTCGAGGTCGAAGTCGTCGACCTGCTCGAGCTCGACCTGCCGTTCATGAACGAGCCCAACCATCCCCGCCTGGGCGACTACACCCACCAGCACACGAAGGACTGGAGCGCCAAAGTGAGGGCGGCCGACGCGTTCGCGTTCGTGATGCCCGAGTACAACTACAGCCTCACCGCGCCGCTGCTCAACGCGATCGACTACCTGCACCAGGAGTGGCAGTACAAGCCGGTCGGCTTCGTCTCCTACGGCGGCATGTCCGGCGGCGTGCGCGCGGTGCAGATGGCAAAGCAGGTGGTGACGACGCTGAAGATGATGCCGCTGCCCGAGGCCGTCGCCGTGCCGTTCGTCGCACAGTTCATCGACGACGAGGGCGAGTTCGCCCCCAACGAGACGATCGAGCGCTCGGCGGCGGCGATGCTCGATGAGCTGGTGCGGGTCCAGGCGGCGCTGGCGGTGCTGCGGGGCGAGGTGGGGTAGACCCTGACGGCGGGACGTCAGCTTGGCGAGGTCAGCTTGGCGAGAGCACCGTGATGCCGTGCTCGCGCGCGCCGTCGGCGAGCTGTTTGTCGTAGGTCATCAACGCGCTCAGCTTGCCCGCCTCTTTGAGCCGGACCGCCGTCGCAAGGTGGATGGCATCGAGCGTGGCGACCGTCGACGGGGTGATGGTCTCCGCGTTCGTGAGGATTTCATCGTCGACTTTGATCAGCGATACACCGGCCAGCAGCGCATCGACGCGGTCAAGCATCTCGCGACGAAACCCGAGGCGCCGAAGCTCGATGCGCAGCAGGCTGCTCGAAACCGAGCGCTCGAACGTCTCGAGCGCGCTTTCGATGGCAGGCTTCTCCGGCTCGTCCAGAAGCGAGCGCCCGAGCGCGCTCGTGTCGACGTAGACAGCCGAAGGCTGGCTAGAAGCGCTCGCGTCGGCTCTCTTCGAGGAAGGCATCCGTCGTACCCGCAGGCGCAGGCGTGTCGAGTGGGGGCAGGCTCTTCATCGCGTCCACAAGACGTCTCGTTGGGACGGTCGCCCCGTACTTCTCCGCCAGCTCCAGGTAGTAGGGGTCGACATTGGGGTGCGAGGGCACGAGCCGAGCGACCTCGTGGCCCCGCTCTGTGACAGTCAGCGTCTCGCCCTCCTTGACGCGCTCCAGGTAGCGGCTCAGGTTCTGGCGCAGCTCACGGACGCCGACTGTCTTGGCGGCAGGTGTGGGACGTGTCGCGGCCATTGTGCGTCACAACGTAGCACATGGTCGAAACCGCTCTGTCAGGGGAGCTGCACGCTGCCGGGGAGGCCGACGCCGTCGCGCCACGAGCGGATCGCCAAGACGCCGCGCTGCTCGATCGCCTGAAAGGCGTCGTAGAGGCCGCCGTCGGCGGGGTCGCGGCCGATCGATCGCGCCACTTCGTCGCCGGTCACGATGCCGCTATCCGACTTCTGGATCAGGTCGTACGCGGCCGCGACCAGCTCGTCGATGAGGACCTCGTCGGGCACGGGCGCGAGGCTATCACGAGGTTACGTCTCGATCGGCTCGATGCGGCAGCCCATCCGGATGTCTCCGAGAGTCGACGTACTGTCCGAGCCGCCTCAATCACCAGGCCGATCCTTGGCCGCATCAGGCCGACCCTTGGCCGCGCGCCCGGTAACCAGCGACGCGACGATCGGCGGCACGCCCCGCCAATGGGCCTCCTCATGCTGGATCGAGAAGCCCGCGGCCGCGATCGAGGCGATCGTGTCGCGATTGCAGCGACAGCCTGCGCCGAAGTGCCGCCACGGGGTCTCCAGGCGATCTTGCCAGCGAGCCACGCGCGGCGAGTGGGAGCGGACATGCTCGATGAACAGGAGCTGCCCGTCCGGGCGCAGGACGCGGCTGACCTCTGCCAGCGCGAGGTCCGGGAAGTCGACGGTGCACAGCACCAGCGTGGAGACGACCGTGTCGACCGACTCGTCCTCCAGCGGGATCGCTTCGGCCGATGCGTCCAGCGGGCTCGCCGGTTTGCCGCTCACGCCAAGCTTGCGCTCCAGCCGGCGGCGCATCGGCTCGAACGGCTCGGCGAGGATCAACTCCTGAACGGCGTCGGGGTAGTGCGGGATGTTGGCGCCAGTGCCCGCGCCGATCTCGAGCGTGCGGCCGCGCGCGTTCGCGACGAGCTCAGCGCGACGTCTGCCCATGCTCCGTTCCTCGCCACGGCGCATGATCCGGTCATACAGCGCCGCGAACACGAAGTCCCAGCGGTGCTCGCCGTGGACCTGCTGCGCATTCGCGGCAGCGACGCTCTTGCTCATGTGGGGATACTGACGCAATGGTCGCCGCCGTTGTTCTGATCGGTGCCCCTGGCGCCGGCAAGTCGTCGGTGCTCGAGGCGCTGGCCACCCTCCATGACATAGAACGGGTCGAGCACGGGGCGCTCGAGGCAGAGCAGCTGTCGCTCGGGCGGCCACTGCTCTCCGCGGGCCACTGGGTTCCGCAACTCGAGGCGGTGCTCGCGCTCCAGCGTCGCGTGGGGCGCCGAAGGTTCCTCATCTCCGCCACCGTCGAAGACGCCCAGGATCTCGTGGCTGTCAGGGACGCGACAGCGGCCCGGCTGCTTCTCGTCGTTTGTCTCAGCGCCTCCCCCGAGACCGTTGCCGCTCGGCTCGACGCCCGCGAGCCAGACCGCTGGCCGGGCAAGGCTCCACTGATCGCGCGCGCCCAGAGGCTCGCCACCGCGGTTCCCCACCTCCCAGAGATCGACATGATCATCGGCACCGAGGATCGGCGGGCGGAGGATGTGGCCGCCGAGATCTTTGAGGCAATGCGAGGCCGAGGGATGCTCGAGCCGAACTAGCTCATCGTGCCCCCGTTAGCCCTGCTCGATCAGCTCGATTCGATACCCGTCCGGGTCTCTGACGAAGCACAGCCGCGAACCGCCCTCGCGTACGGAGTACGGCGGCTTCTCGGGCTCGATGCCCTGCTCGGAGAGACGCGCGAGCGTGGCGTCCAGGTCGTCGGCCGTGATCGCGATGTGGCCGTAGCCGGTGCCGATCTCGTAGGAGTCCACGCCGAAGTTGTAGGTGAGCTCCAGGCGCGGCATGTCGCCGTCGCCCGGCTGGTTCATGAACACGTTGATCGCCTCGTCTTTGATCGGCATGCGGCCGATCTCCTGGAAGCCGAGCGCGTTGTAGAAGGCGACCGAGCGGTCGACGTCGGTGATGCGATAGCAGGTGTGGATCAGGGCCATGGCCGGGAGTCTACGGACCCTCGGCCGCTCGAGGTCCGGCCGGGATCGCGCTTGGCCATGCGTCAGCCGCGCAGTTCCACGGGCACGGCCGTGCCGCCGGGCGCGCTCTAGACTTGCGCCCGTGCGAACCCTGATCGTTGGTCATGGCGGGCGCGAGAGCGCGCTCGCATATCGGATGGCCGAGCACAGCGAGCTGCACGCGTTCGTCGGCCACGAGAACCCGTCGATCGTCGGCTACGCCGCTGCCTCCGGCGGCAGCCATCTCCTCGGCGACGTGTGCGACCCGCACGCCGTCGCCGCGTTCGCGCGCGAGCGCGAGATCGACATCGCGATGGTCAGCGCCGACGAACCGCTCGCCGCCGGCGTCGTCGATGCGCTGCTCGCGCAGGGCACCCGCGCGGTTGGGCCGACGGCCGCAGGCGCCGAGATCGAGTGGAACAAGGCGTTCGCGCGCTCGCTGCTCGCTGAAGTAGCGCCCGAGGCGCTGCCGCGGCTGCGCGTCGCGCGCGACGCCCGCGAGGTCGCCGACGCGATCGCGTCCTTCGGCTCGACGCCCGTCGTCGTCAAGCCCCAGGGCCTGACCGGAGGCAAGGGCGTCAAGGTCATGGGCCCGCACCTCGCCGACCACGACGCGGCGCGCGAGTACGCGCTCGAGCTGCTCGCGCGCGGCAAGGCGGGAGAGTCGGTGCTGATCGAGGAGAAGATCGCCGGCGCCGAGTTCACCATCCAGGCGATCAGCGACGGGCATACCGTCGTGCACCCGCCCTCCACCTACGACTACCCCTACCGCTACGACGGCGACGGCGGGCCCGGCACCGGCGGGATGGGCTCGCTGTCGATGGCCGGCGCGACGCTGCCGTTCATGACGCTCGCGCACTACGAGCACGCGCGCTCGATCATCGAGCGTGTCATCGAGCGCCTGTCCGACGAAGGACGCCATTTCAGCGGCGTGATGAACAGCGGCTTCTTCGCCACCGCCGAGGGCGTCAAGGTGATCGAGTTCAACGCACGCTTCGGCGACCCCGAGTGCATGAACATCATGAGCCTGTTCGCCGGAAACTGGCCCGAGGCGATGGAGCGCATCTGCGCGGCGAGCCTTGCGCCGAGTGACGTTCCCCTGCGCGAGGAGGCATCCGTCGTGCTGTACCTCGTCTCTCCCGACTACGCGCTGCGGCCCGGCCCCGCCCGTGAGTTCACGCTCGAGCGCGAGCGCATCGAGGCGGCCGGCTGCAATGTGTTCTTCTCCTCCGCCGTCGCCATCGGCGAGAACGCCTACCGCACCGTCGGCACCTCGCGCGCCGTCGCGCTGACCGCGACCGCGCCAACGCTCGAGCAGGCGCGCCAGCGGGTCGTCGAGAGCGCCGCCACCGTGCCCGTGCTCGAGTGGCGCAAGGACGTCGGCGACGAACGCTATCTGCAGGACCTCGCCGTCCTGGTCGCGCCGCAGAGCGCGACGGCCGAGCCGGGCGGGGAGGCGATTGGCACGGCAGCCGGCGAGGCGGCGCTGCTCCCGAACGCGGGCTGACGGATTCGTGCAACGATGCGCGCGATGCTCGTCGAGCGCGCCATGCACCCGCAGTTCCTCTCCAACACCTTTCTCGTCGCCGACGGCGAGGGCGGGCCGGCGTTCTTCATCGACGCCGGCGGCCCCGTCGGCCCGTTGATCGAGGCCGCCGAGCGCCACGGCCTGGAGCCGACGCACGTGCTGCTCACCCACCATCACTACGACCACGTCAGTGACGTCGGCGAGCTGCTCGAGCGCTGGCCGAAGCTCGAGGTGCTGATCAGCCAGCGCGAGCGCGAGCTGCTCGACGGCGCCGCCGCTGAGGGAGCGGCGGCGCCGAGCGCCGGCATGGGCTCGATCGAGGCCGGCCAGACGCTGAGCTTCGGTGCCCTGGAGGTGCGCCCGCTGCACACGCCCGGGCACACCGCCGGGATGCTGTCGTTCCTCGTCGGCGAGCGCGCCGCCGGGGGCGCCGGCGCTCCAGGGCGCGCGGCGAGGAGCGGCGGGCCCGGCGGGCTTGCAGGCGCCGGGCTGGCCGTGTTCACCGGCGACACGCTGTTCAAGGACTCCGTCGGCGGCGTCAGAGCGCCCGGCCACACCACCTACACCGACCTGCGCGACTCGATCATGGGCACGCTCATGGAGCTGCCGCCCGACACCGTCATCTACCCCGGTCACTGCGATCAGAGCACGGTCGCGCGCGAGTGGGACGCAAACGCCTTCGTCCGCGTCTGGCGGGGCCTTGACCCGGAGGGCTCGCGGCCGTGCACCGCGCTCGGTGAGCCGGCCACGCTCGTGCTGCTCGGCGCGGACTACGACGGCGGCACGAAGGCCTGGGTGCGCTGGGCGGACGGCTCCGATGACATCGTTCCCGGCTCGCGCGTGGAGCAAGGCTCCTAGCGAGGAGCGCCTGCCGCTGCCAACTCCTAGCATGGGGGACGTGGCACCCGAGAACGAGAAGATCCCGACCTCGCGTGCGCGGCGCACGGCCACGGTCGCCACGCTCGCCGCGAGCGAGGCCGTGAAGCAGTTCGGCACGCGCGCCGCGAACGTCACCCGCGGCGAGGAGGCCTCCGAGGAGGCGATGGCCCGCCGCCAGCTCGAGACCGCCAAGCAGATCGTCGCGGTGCTCGGGACGATGAAGGGCGCCGCGATGAAGCTCGGGCAGGTGATGTCCTTCCTGGACGTCGGCCTCGTCGCCGAGGAGCACCGCGAGGAGTTCCAGCGCGAGCTCGCCAAGCTGCGCGACGCCGCCCCAACTGTCTCCTTCAAGCAGATGCGCCGCGTGATCGAGGAGGACCTCGAAGAACCGATCTCCGAGGTGTTCGCGTCCTTCGACGAGGAGCCGATCGCCGCCGCCTCGATCGGGCAGGTCTACCGCGCGACGCTGCTCGACGGTCGCGAGGTCGCCGTCAAGGTCCAGTATCCGGGCGTCGCCAGCGCCGTCAGGGCCGACATGCAGAACCTGGACATGATCTTGCGCCTGCTCAAGCGCATGACCCCCGCGCTCGACGTCAAGGGCATCGCCGCCGAGGTTAAGGACCGCATCGTCGAGGAGCTCGACTACGAGCTCGAGGCCCAAAACCAGCGCTCGCTCGCGCGCATCTTCGCCGGGCACCCGTTCATCGTCGTCCCCGATGTCATCACCTCGCTCTCGCGCGAGCGCGTGCTCGTCAGCGAGTTCGTCGAGGGCGTCGGCTTCGAGGAGCTCAAGGGCCGCTCGCAGGCGGAGCGCGACCGTCTCGGCGAGATCATCTTCCGCTTCTTCCTCGGCTGCCTGTATCGCCATCGCCAGTTCTCCGGCGACCCCCATCCCGGCAACTTCCTGCAGCTCGCCGACGGCCGCGTCGCGTTCCTGGACTTCGGGCTGTTCAAGCGCCTGGACGCCGAGCCCGTCGAGCTCGAGCTGGCCGCCCAGCGCGCCGTCACCGAGGGCGACGCGGCGACGCTGCACGAGCTGCTCGGCGCCTCCGGCTTCCTGCCCGAACCCGAGCGCGTCGACCCGGAGAACCTGCTGGCGTTCATCAAGGACGCGATCTGGTGGTACACGACCGCCGACGAAGAGGTGCTGCTGTCCCCCGAGATCGCCACCCAGGTGATGATCGAGAGCTCGGACCCGCGCTCGAGCCACTTCCGCGAGATGCGCCACCAGACGATCCGCCCCGAGCACCTGTTCGGCCGGCGCATGGAGATGCTCACGCTCGCCGTGCTCTCGCAGCTGCGCGCCCGCGCCAACTGGCACCGGATCGCACGCGAGTGGATGTACGGCGATGAGCCCGTCACCGAGCTCGGTCGCGAGGAGGCCGACTTCTACGGGCGCAGCGGCGTCGGCGCGCGCGGCTGAGGTCAGACGCCGGTCTTGGCGACAATGCGGCCGGACTTGACCGCGTCCTCGAGCGCGCGGTAGTCGCGCTCGTTCTGCTCGGCGTAGTCGCGCGCGAACGACAGCAGCGCGCGATCGAAGTTGGAGCCCCCGCCGAGGTAGGCCGCGATCGCGATGCGGTCGCCGCTGCGGGCGTGCGCGCGGGCGAGCGTCCAGCCGCACAGGCGGCCGTATTGGGCCATGCCCTTCGCGCTCATCTGCTCGAGTTCCGCGGAGCCCTTCCAGTCGCGCAGCTGGCGCCCGTAGTAGTCGCGGACGGGGTCGCCGGGCTCGTCCTCGACGTGCAGCCAGCCGAGGAAGATGTCGCTGACCGCCTGCATCAGGCGCTGCCCGGTGACGACCCGCTCGCCGTGGTGGGCGAACTCGCTGGGGCCGAGGAACTGCTCGAGCACCGACGCCTCCGCCTCCTTCAGCTGCAGGAACAGCGGGTCGCGCTCGTCACGGCCGAGCAGCAGCGCGACCCACGCGCGCGTGCCGACGCTGCCCACGCCGACCACCTTGCGCGCGAAGTCGGCGATGCGGAACTGCTCCAGCAGCACGCGGCGATCGCGCTCGAGCGTGCTGCGGTAGGAGCGCAGGTGACGGTTCAGCAGGTCGACGATCTGATCGCGTTCGCCGCCCTGCGCGAGCTCGTCGACCGGCACGATCAGCGGCGGGTCGGCGCGGATGCGCGTCTCGCCATCCACGACGTGCGTCAGCTTCGACAGCGCCGACATGCTGTCGCGCGTACGCGCCTTGTTCAGCGTCTTCTCCGCGCGCTCGGCCAGCTTCGGGGTCAGCTGCGGGCCGAGTTCCCGCACCGCGGCATCGACGTCCAGGTGCGCGTACCACACCTCGAGGTTGCTCATCGCGGCGAAGCGCGCCATCGCCGTGCGGTATTCGTGTGCGGTGTCGAGCACGATCCGGTCCTCGTCCTTGGCCGCGAAGTCGTTGTTGCGCGCGGCGATCAGCATGCTCGCCGTCAGACGCTTGACGTCCCACTCCCACGGCCCCGGCAGCGTCTCGTCGAAGTCGTTGACGTCGAACACCAGCTTGCGCTCGGGCGAGGCGAACACGCCGAAGTTCGACAGGTGCGCGTCGCCGCAGCACTGCACCGTCAGGCCCGAGCGCGGCGTCGGCGCCAGGTCGCTCGCCATGATCAGCGCCGCGCCCCTGTAGAAGCTGAACGGCGAGACCAGCATGCGCCCGTAGCGGATCGGCACCAGCTCGGGCACGCGCGTCTTCGCCTGGCCTTCCAGCAGCGCGATCGGGTCGACCCGCTGCGGCGCCGGCTGAAAGCCTGCCTGGCTCGCGCGCGACACCTGGGCTCGCGCCGCCTTGCCGAGCGCCACGCGTTCGGCCACGCTCAGGTGAGGCACCGCTTTGGCCGCGCCGACGTTCGTCACAGTCGCTTTTGCCGCGTCAGTCATAAAGCGGACGATACGCCCGCGGTGCGGACGCCGTCCGGATAGAGCCTACGATGAGCTTGCGGGCCGCACGAGCTTCGCCGGTCGCGACCCCGTCGGCTGCCGCCATGAACACTCTCAATCAGCGCCCTCGTATCGCCCTGCTGCTGTCGGCGCTGATCGCCGGGGGGACCGTGGTCGCGATCGCGGCCTCCGATCGCCCACGGGCGCTGTGGCACACGCTCTGGCAGATGCAACCGTTGTGGCTGCTCGCCGCGCTCGCCGCCGAGCTCCTGGCCTACGCCGGCTATGTCGTCGCCTACCGCTCGACGATGCTCGCCCCGGGGCGCCCGCGCCTTTCGCTGAAGCTCACGGTCCGGCTCGTCGTCGCCGGCTTCGGGCCGTTCGTCCCGATGGGCGGCTTCGCCTTCGACCGCCTCGCGCTCAGAGCCGTACACCACAGCCGCCGCCACGCGCGCATCCAGGTTCTCGGGCTCGGCGTGGTCGAGTATCTGCTGCTGGCGCCGGCCGCGTGCGTGTGCGCGCTGCTGCTGTTGCTCGAGTCCGGGCGGGCCTCTCCCTGGCTGACGCTGCCGTGGGTATTCGGCGTGCCCCCCGGGTTCCTGCTCGCGTGGTGGGCGACGCGACCGTCGATCGTTGGCTACTTCCAGCACTCGGACGGCCGCCTGCGGCGCTGGATCGGCGATCTGCTCGCCGGCGTGGAGGTTCTACGCGGTGTCGTGCTGCGCCCGCTCGAGCGCCCCGGTGCGGTGCTCGGGATGGCGATCTACTGGGCGGCTGAGATCGCGTGCCTCGGCTTTGCGCTGCGCTGCTTCGCGGTCGAGATCTCGATTCCCGCGCTCGTCGTCGCCTACGCCACCGGCTACGCCGCCAGCCGGCGCTCGCTGCCCTTCGGTGGCGCGGGAATCACCGAGGCGCTGCTGACGGTCTCGCTGATTGCCGTGCACGTACACGCTGCCCACGCCCTGTTCGCCGTGATCGCCTACCGGCTCGTCAACTTCCTCGCGCCGATGCTCCCCGGGCTGCTCGCGCACTCCTCGCTGACGACGCTGCTCGAGGGGCAGGCTCGGGAGGAGACGGCGCGGGAGCGTCGTCTCGAGGAGCGGCTCGCCGTGGCGCCGCGCCCGTCCGAGCCGTGACGCCGCTCAGAACCCGGTGTTCGTCTTGACGCGCTTGCGGTCCTGCGGGTGCAGGGGGCCCTTCACATCCAGGGCCTTGCATGCGTGCGCGATGTCCCCACCCAGGCACACCGTCAGCGAGTGCCCGAGGTTCTCCTTGACGAGCACGCGTAGGATCTTCACGTCTTCGGCGTTCGGCGGCAGCGTGTACGCCGGCACCATCCAGCCGCGCTGTGACGCCAGCTGCGCCGCGACGTCGAACTCGTCGTAGGCGTGCCCGTCGGTGAGTTTGAAGGCGACCAGCGGCAGCTGCTCGTCCTCGTCGGAGCCGATCAGCTCGAACTCGCCGACCGCCATGATCTCCTTCGCGAGCGCGCGCGCGTTGTACTTCAGCGTCTCCATCACGTAGCGATAGCCCGAGTGCCCGAGGCGCGCGAAGTTGTAGTACTGGGCGAGCACCATCGCCGCGCCGGTCGAGAAGTTCAGGGTGAACGTCGCGTCGCGCTCGCCGAGGTAGTTCTCATAGAAGATGAGATCCTCGGGCAGGTCGCTCTTCTCCCTGAACACCAGCCAGCCGACTCCCGGGTAGACGAGGCCGAACTTGTGACCCGAGACGTTGATCGAGCGGACCTGCTCGAGGCGGAAGTCCCACTCGGAGTCCGGGTACAGGAACGGCCACACGAAGCCGCCGCTGGCGGCATCGATGTGCAGCGGCACGTCGATTCCCCGCTCGTGCTTCAGCGCCACCAGGTGGTCGTTCATCCCCCTGATGTCGTCCGCGTGCCCGGTGAACGTCGTGCCGAGCACCGCCGCCACGCCGATCGTGTTCTCGTCGATGTGTGGCTCGATGTCCTCAGGCCCAATCGTGTACCTGTCGGGCTGCAGCGGCACGATCCGCGGTTCGACGTCGAAGTAGCGGCAGAACTTCTCCCACACGATGTGCACGTCGCCGCCGAACACCAGGTTGGGGCGCTCGGTCGACGCGTTCGCAGCCTGTCGGCGCGCGCGCCACTTCCACTTCAGCGACAGCGCCCCCAGCATGATCGCCTCCGATGAGCCCTGCGTGCGCGCGCCCGTCGTCTCGCCCGGCGCGTTGAACAGGTCGGCGAGCATGCGGATGCAGCGCTGCTCGATCTCCGCCGTGCGCGGGTACTCGGCGTGGTCGATGAAGTTGACGCGCAGGTTCTCCTGGATCAGCTGCTCGGCCTCGGGCTCCATCCACGTCGTCACGAACGTCGCGAGGTTGCGCGTCGGCAGGCCGTCGAGCACCGTCTCGGCTTCGATCAGGCCCTTCGCTTCGGCTGCGGTCATGCCCCGCTTCGGCAGTTTGTGGTCGGGCGCCGGTTCGAGCAAGTAGCGGTTGCCGTAGATGCTCTCGAGCTTCTCGATCTGGCTGCGCGTGAGATCGGGCTGCCCGCTCATGACCCGATCCTCGCATGTACTGTCCGTATTTGTATGCACGACGTCGAGCTCGAGCGGGTCGTCCTGCGCGACGAGCAGTCGCAGCTCGAGGCCGCGTTCGTGCCCGGCGCGGGGATGCTCTGCTGCTCGCTGCGCCATCGCGGCGAGGAGCTGCTCACGCAGAACGCCGGCGTCGACGCCTACGCGCGCGACGGCAAGACGATGGCGATCCCGCTGCTCTACCCCTGGGCCAACCGGCTCGCCGGCTTCGACTACACCGTCGCCGGGCGCACCGTGCACATCCCGCACGATCCCAGCCGCGTGCGCCTCGACGGCAACGGTCTACCGATCCACGGTGTGATCGGCGGGCGCCAAGCGTGGGAGCTCACGGATGCGCCGGCAGGCGATCGGAGCGCGCTTGCCGCGAGCCTCAGCTGGAGCGACGCGCGCCCCGAGCTGTTCGAGCTGTTCCCGTTTCGCCACGAGCTGCGCTACGACGCGCGCCTGCTGGAAGGGCGGCTGGAGATCGAGGTGACTGTCCACGCGAGCGGCGCAGACGCGGTTCCGATCTCGTTCGGCTTTCATCCATATTTCTCGCCGCCGGGTGCAGCGCGCGAGAGCTGGCAGATCGAGCTGCCCGCGATGCGCGCGCTGGCCCTCGATGCGCAGCAGATTCCGATCGGCCCCGCACGAGCGGTGCCGGCCGAGAGCTTCGAGCTCGGCGGGCGCGAGTTCGACGACGGCTTCGATGCCGTCGCCTCATCGGCGAGCTTCAGCGTGACCGCGGCCGACCGGCGGATCGTATTTACGTTCCTGCACGGCTACCCGTGCGCGCAGGTGTTCGCGCCCGCCGGCGGGCAGTTCATCTGCTTCGAGCCGATGACCGCGCCCGCGAACGCGCTGCGCAGCGGCGAGGGGCTGCGGCTGCTGGCGCCGGGAGAGCGCTACGTCGCCGGGTTCTCGCTCGCCGTCAGCGGCTAGGACTCGACCCACGGGCCGTGCCAGCTGCCGAACCCCGACACGAGGCTGTCGGCGGCCTTGGGACCCCAGGAGCCGGGGGCGTAGCTCTGCACGGGCGGCGGCTCGTGCAGTAGCGGTTCGAAGATCCGCCACGTCTCTTCGACGCCGTCCTGGCGGGTGAAGCGTGCGCTGTCGCCGTTCATCGCGTCGAGCAGCAGCACCTCATACGGCGTCGGCGCCTCGCCGCCCTGCTCGGCGAACTCGACGTCGAGCGTGACCGCCTCGGGACCGGCGGCATCCGCGCGATGGGCGTCGAGGACCACGCGCGTGCCCGTCGAGGGATCGAGCTTGACGACGAACTGGTTCGGTTCCGGGCGGCGGTGGCCGTGCTCCAGGAAGCCCAGGCGCGGCGGGTCGCGGAACACCGCCCGCAGCTCGGTCTGCGTGATCGGCAGCTTCTTGCCGGTGCGGATGAACCACGGCACGCCCGACCAGCGCCAGTTGTCGATGTCCAGGCGCAGCGCCGCGTAGGTCTCCGTGGTCGAGTCCTTGGCGACGCCGTCGATCTCCAGGTAGCCGTCGTACTGGCCGCGGACGTAATGCGCGGGGTCGGCGTCGGCGATCGCGCGGAAGGCCGCGACCTTGGCGTCCTTGATCGTTTCCGCGTCGCGGCTGGCGGGCGCCTCCATCGCGGCCAGCGCGACCACCTGCATCAGGTGGTTGACGACCACGTCGCGCAGCGCGCCCACCGGATCGTAGAAGTGCCCGCGATCCTCCACGCCGAAGCGCTCGGCCATCGTGATCTGCACGTAGGCGATGTGGTTGCGGTTCCAGATCGGCTCGATCATCGTGTTCGCGAAGCGCAGGTACAGGAGCTCGTCGGCGCCCATCTTGCCGAGGAAGTGGTCGATCCGATAAAGCTGGGACTCGGCGATATAGCGGTGGATCTCCGCCGCCAGCGCGCGCGCCGAGGCGAGGTCGTGGCCGAAAGGCTTCTCGACGACCACGCGCGCGTTCTTGGTCAGGCCGGCGCGCGAGAGCTGCTCGATCACCGGGCCGAACAGGAACGGCGGGATCTCCAGGTAGAACACGGGGGTGTGGGCGTCGCCGACCGCCATCTTGACGCGCTCATAGGTGGCGGCATCGTTGAAGTCGCCGCTGACGTAGGAGAGCCGCGCGGCGAAGCGCTCGAACACGGCGGGGTCCAGCTTCTCGCCACACGCTTCGATGCATTCGCGCGCGTGTGTGCGCAGGCGCTCGACGGTCCAGTCGTCTGCCGCGACGCCGACCACCGGGCAATCCAACAGGCCGCGCTGCTCCAGGCGGTAGAGCGAGCGGAACGTCATCACCTTCGCGAGGTCGCCGGTGATCCCGTAGATGACCAGGATGTCGGCGCGCACTGGCGTGGATCATTCCAGATAGGTTGTGGCGATGCCCGACGAGGAGGTCGCGGAGGAGGAGCTTCCGGGCACGCAGCTCGGTCCGCGCGCACAACATCTGCTCGCGCTCGAGTTCGGATCCCGAGCGCAGTTCGAAGATCCGCGACTGGCCGGACGCAGGCTGTTCTCTGAGATGCTCGGCACGTTCATGTTGGTGCTCGTCGCGGCCGGCGGGGGGATCCTGCACGGCGAGGGCAAGATCAGCCTCGCCGCGGCCGTCGTGGCGCCGGGGCTGATGGTGATGGCGATCATCCTGTTCATGGGCGCCGTCTCCGGCGCGCACCTGAACCCGGCGGTGTCGCTTGCGTTTGCGATGCGCCGGGACTTCCCGTGGAAGCGCGTCCCCGCCTACATCCTCGTCCAGCTCGTCGGCGCCGCGCTCGCGTGCCTGTTCCTCGATGCCGTCTTCGGCGACGTCCAGCATCTCGGCGCGACGCTCCCGGGCGCCGGCTACCACGACTGGCAGGCGCTGCTGATGGAGGTCGTGCTGACGGCGACGCTCGTCAGCGTGATCCTGGGGACGGCCTCGGCGGCCCAGAACGTCGGCCGCGTCGCCGCGCTCGGCGTTGGCGGCTACGTCGCGCTCGCCGGCCTGTGGTCGGCGCCCGTCAGCGGCACCTCGATGAACCCCGCGCGCTCGTTTGGGCCCGCGCTCGTCAGCGGCGACTTCAGCGGCTACTGGGTGTACGTGCTCGGGCCGCTCGCCGGCGCGCTGATCGCCGTCGGCTGCGCCCACATCCTGCGGGGGCCCGGAGGCGACCCGATCTCGCGCGCGGCCGGGTCGGGCACGCTTGGGGTCAGCGCAGCGTCCGGCTCCGCGAGCGAGCCGCCGTCGGACGCGGCGGGCATTGGCTGAGACGCGGGCGGGCTACAGCACCTGGATTTGGAAGAGGCTGGTGGTGCCGGGCCGTCCGGACGGCAGCCCGGCCGTGATGCCCACGCGCTGGCCGCGCTCGCACCAACCGAGCTCGACCACGCGCCGCGCGGAGTCGGCGATCAGCTCCTCGGTGGTCTCATGGCGGGGCATCGACGCGGCCTGCACGCCCCACATCAGCCCGCAGCGCCTGACCGTCTCTTTGCCGGGGGAGAGCGCGTAGATCGGGACGGTCGGGCGGTGCGCGGAGACCAGCCGCGCGGAGCGGCCGGAGAGCGTGGGGATGACGAGCGCGTCCAAGCGCAGCTCGCGCGCGGCGTCGCAGAGGTTGTGCGCGATCGTGTATGCGGGGTCGGAATGGGTGCGGCGCACGCGGGTCTGGTTCCAGCTCTCGTAGGGGGCGATCGACTCGGCCTGCACGGCGACGGCGGCCATCATCGCGACCGCCTCGACCGGGTAGGCGCCGACGGCGGTCTCCTGCGAGAGCATCACCGCGTCGGTGCCGTCGAGGATCGCGTTGGCGACGTCTGCAACCTCCGCGCGGGTCGGTCGCGAGGAGCTGACCATCGAGTCGAGCATCTGCGTCGCGGTGATCGACGGGCGCGCCATCCAGCCCGCCAGCTCGAGCAGTTGCTTCTGCACGATCGGCACCTGCGCGATTGGCAGCTCGATGCCGAGGTCGCCGCGTGCGACCATCACGTAGTCAGCCGCCTGGAGGATCTCGGCGGCGCGCTTGACCGCCTCGGGCTTCTCCATCTTCGCGATCAGCGGCAGGCGCGTGTGGTTGCGCACCGATTCGACGTCTTCCGGAGACTGGACGAACGACAGCGCGACCATGTCCACGCCGATCGACTCGCCGTGCGCGAGCATGTGCAGGTCCTCGTCGGGCACCGCCGGCAGCGAGGCGATCGGGCCGGGGATGTTGAGCCCCTGACGCGACGCCACGGCGCCGCCAACCTCGATCTCCACGTCCACCTCGCAGTCGCCCGCGCGCACGTCGACAACGCGCAGGCGCACCGAGCCGTCGGCCAGGTACAGGATCGAGCCGTCCTCGACCGCGCCCGGCAGCCCCGCCCAGGAGATGCTCATCTCATGTGCGTCGCCCTCGCGGTCGCCATCGCCGCACGAGAACGTCAGCCGCTCGCCGGGCGTCAGCTCGACGACGCCCTCGCGCAGCGGCCCGATGCGCAGCTTCGGGCCGGGCAGGTCCTGGAGGATCGCGACCTGGCGCCCCACCCGGCCGGCCGCGTCGCGGACGCGGCGGACGGTCTCCGCGTGCTCGTCGAGGGTGCCGTGGGAGTAGTTCAGGCGCGCCACGTCCATGCCCGCCTCGATCATGCGTATCAACGTCTCCGGCTCGCGCGAGGCGGGGCCGATGGTGGCGACGATCTTCGTGCGGCGCATTGTTCGACGCACGGTAGCGGAGGGGGCGGGGGCGGCCGGGAGCCCCGGGGGCGCGGTCGGGAGGCGGGGGGACGCCTGACCCGCGGCGACAGCGCCGCGCGTCAGGCGTGCGCGGCTTGGGGTCCTTCGCACGTGTCTAGCATGCGGGGATGCTTGGTCCCTCTCGTCCGGTACCCCGCGTTGGTGCGCGGGCGCGGATCGCCCACTTCGGTGGGGGGTTCGAGATGGGCGTCGTCGTGGCCGTGCGCGAGGAGGGGCGCCGGCTCGAGGTCAGGGCGGAGGGGGGCGAGGTCGTGGAGTTCGTGCTCAGTCCGGCCACTGCGCGGTTCGTGGCGGCGGGGGGTGGGCAGGGGCCTCGGTTGGAGCTGGCTGTTGATCGCGGCTGAAGGGCTCATGTTCCGGCGACACCTGGTTGTAACGATTCCACTGCTCGGCGCCACATATAAGTTATGGGCACCACGGTAATAGGCGAGGCGGCTTCGCACAGCGTGGGACAATCCCCGATGAGCAGTTTCGAGGCCCTGTACCGCTCCGAGGTTGCTGGCGTGATGGCGTTCTTTGTGCGGCGTGAGCGCGAGCCGCAGACGGTGTTCGATCTCACAGCGGACACGTTCATGGAGGCAATGAGGTCGTTCGGATCGTCTCCCCCGGCTCAGGGCAGTGAGCGCCCGTGGCTGTTCACGATCGCCCGGCGTGTTTATGCCAAGCATTGCCAGCGCAATTCGCATCGTGTGGACGCTGCTCGTCGCGATCACGCTCGACGGGTGTTGGATGACGACGAGACCGAGGAGATTGCCGAACGGATTGACGCGGAACGCACGGGACGCGAGTTGCTTGCGGGTCTCGCGGGCCTGTCCGTTCGTGACCGGGAGGCCGTGGAGCTCGTGGACCTTGCCGGCCTAGCCCCAAGGGAGGCTGCGGCGGTGCTTGGTGTCTCGCCGGGTGCGCTGCGTGTGCGGCTATTGAGGGCGCGGTCGCGCCTAAGGAAAGGAGAGTAACAGCCCATGGGCAAGATCGAGGACACATTGTGGGCGGATCTCAAGCGCGAGCCGGTTGCGGATCTGACGCTGGCTATCCGCCAGCCTCCCCCAAAGCTGCATCGCTTGCCTCAGGCATCGCTTGCCGCTGGAGGCGGGCTCGCGTTGATTGGGGCGATCCTAGCTGTGCTGCTCATGACGGCTGGCACACACACGACGCCTGCCTATGCGGTGACCCTGAACGGGGACGGTTCGGTCACCTTGACGCTCAACGAACTCCTGGGTGTCAGTGGCGCGAACGAAGAGCTATCCAAGCTCGATATCCCCGTCGTGGTCGCCAAGGTTGAACCGGGCTGCGCGGCGACTGGCGAAGTCGTTGAAAGCGCCTCTCTGCAGCAGCACGACATCGTCGAAGTCAAGAGAGTGGCCAACGGCTTTGGCGGGCTGCGATGGGACATCCATCCAAGCGCGATCCCCCCAGGGGACACAGTCCAAGTCTCCGCTCTCTACACATACAATGACAAACCCCAACCGGTCGGGGTTGCTGGAGCTTGGGGGATCTTCCGCGGCCGCGCCCCTACCTGCCGACCTCCTGAGTCGAGCACCCCCTGAGCGGGCGCCGCTCGGACCACAAAGGCGAGAGGAGCTCCCGGACCCTCCGGGAGCTCCTCTCGCGCCTCAGCGATCAGGCAGCCCGATCTTCACTGTAGGCTATTCGTACCATCCGTGAAAATAGCCGCCTTCAGGGTCGTGATTGTGGAGATACGGTTCTCCTTCGATATAGAAGGGTAGGTCGTATACGGCGTACGAGCCGCGAGGCACGCACGACTCTTCGACGCCTCGGATACCTGCGCACACTGCGCGGTTTTCTCCTTTCCCTTCCGAGAGAAAGAAGTTAATTTTGTGGTTCAAGAAGCCGTTTTGACCGCTTTCGAGATGGTATCCGTTACCGGCCCATTCGGTCCTGGAGGCCAGAGCCAGCGCGGCAAAGACGGCGCAGCATACTACTGCTCCTACTAGTATCAGCATACGTAGCTTCCGCATATTTAGCCTCCCACCACGCTTTCGGTGCTTACGAAGTGTGCGTCTGATTCGAGTGCCCAAGCGTTCCCGCCGGCCGGGACTGTGTCGCTGGTGCCATTACTGAGGGTTACTCGAACTGCGGACACGTTGTCGGGGACCACTCCAATGATCGTCCCCACATTGCTCCCATCGGGTCGGAGTTCGAGGACAGTACCGGAGTCCAGCAGGGCTGCTGGCACGCAGCTCGTGCCGACACCGTACTCGCCCTGAACCACTGGCTGACGGCGTGATGCGAGAACACAAATCCCGCCTTCGGCGCTCTTGGCTATCCACGCCGAGACGTCTGGCAGGCTGATGGGCAACTTCCTTATCGAGTCCACCACAGGGCCGTGGCTAGCCAGGCCGGCGGTGGGGCTCGATGGGAATGTCGGCCCTTTGGCTCCCAGGGTTGACGCTTCGGCAGTACCAGGCGTCACGAGGGCTAGTTCTGTGGGCTCTGTGTTGCCCAGCGCCGAGTAGGAGGGTGGCGAGGGGGCATTGGCTTTTGCGGTCGCGCCCGGTCCGCTCATCAGCGCGAACGAGATAATTGCGGCGAGAGTGAGCAAGCCACACGCCAAGTAAAACTGCCGTCGCGTCAGTGGTGGTATGCGATAGGGCATGAAACCTCCTGGTTTAGAGGAGTCGGCGAGTTCCGACTACTAGATTGAGTAGAGGCTTCTAACAGGTCTTGTGTGGCGTGGCAAGGGCTCGACCCGTTTGTCTCTAACTTCTGTCCGCGTGTGCGTCAGGGCCCCAGGCTAGTAACCGATTTACGTCAGTACGAACACAGTTACTACATCGGTGTAGGCAATACGGTTAGTCGTCGATGCGCTGCAAGTGGGATCAACTCCTCGGCAGCCCATACTGCTCTGAGCTGACCCGCCGCTCCTGATCACTGGTCACGTCAGCATCGGCTGCCTGCGTCCAGGCTTCAATAAGTCATGACTCCCCCTCCGGCCGGTGAGCTGTTCGGTGTCGCCGGAGCTTCTCTGCTCGCCCGTTACCAAGGCAGATAGCCATCTCACGGCTCCCGCACATCCGGAAACCACTCCGCGCAGTGCTCCCGCAGCGCCCCCCGCACAAACGCGCGCTCCTCCCCCGAAGCCACCCGAAATCGCGCAAGCAACTCCCGCTGGCGCTCGATCGGCGCCCCCGCGATCACCCACCGCACCGCCAGCCGCTCGAACAACAACTCGCCGGCCCGCTGCCAAGCGTCCTCCTGCGTCGCCGCTGCCCGTCCCGGCGTCCCCGCGAGCGCCTGCGCGTACTCTTGCCGCGCCCCCGTCGTGAGCGACCCGCGCAGCGTCAGCACGTTGCCCTCGGCGTCTGTGTAGTCGCTGTCCGGCGCGGCGAGCTTCTCGGCGCGCTCCTGCCGGCGCCCGCGCTTGCCCACGCTCAGCTCGCGTCGGCGGCCCGTTCGAGCTGGCTGCGCACGTCGCCGGTCACCGCTTTCGCGTGACCCGGCCACGCGGCCGCGGGCTCCATCGCGGCGAGCTTGCGGATGCTCGCGCGCGCCTGCTCGGTGTCGTAGTTGTAGAGATCCACGGGCAGTCGCGGTGGGCAGTCGCGGCCCCACATGTCGAGCGTGTAGAAGCAGTCGCTCGTCAGCGCCAGGCGGTCCGACTCGCGCCAGAGGCCGATCTGGCCGGGCGCGTGGCCGGGGAGCTCGATCACACGAAAGCCCGCCAGCTCGTCGCCCTCGACGACCGTGCCCGCGATCTTCACCGGCCCGCCGTCCCACGCGTAGCGGTGCAGCAGGCGGTGGGCCTGGCGCAGCGGCGTCGGCAGCCCCGCGAGGCCCGCCGGCCAGTAGCGAAAGCCGCCGCTGCCTTCAGCATCCTGCACTTCGGCCGGGTGGCACAGCACGGGCACGCCCAGCGCAGGCGCCACGCCGCGGTGGTCGGTGTGGCCATGGCCGAGCACCACGCGGCGGATGCCGCCGAGCTTTGCGCCTGCGCTGGCGACCGCGCGGATCATCGTGCGCGCGCCCGCGTCGAACAGTGTCACGCCGCCGTCGTCCTCCAGCAGGTACACGTTGCAGCGCCCGGGGTGGCCCTGCACGACCCACACGCCTTCGGCGACCAGCTCGGCCTCGCCGGCTCCCAGGCGCTGGCTTAGGCGTGTCTTGGCGTTGAACGCCTGCGTCATCCGTGCTTCCGCGGTAGAGCCCTGCGGCGGCATCAGCCCGATCTGGCGTGCGAACGTCATGCTGTCGGTGAACGCGTCGTTATTCACGATCAGCCCGTCGCGCACCGTGATCAGGTCGAAGCCCTCCAGTTCGATCGGCGCGCCCGTGGGGGCGACGCCGCCGAAGCCCCCGGGCCCCGCGAACGTGCCGGTCAGCCGCCACTGCACGCCGCAGCGCTCGCCCTCGCTGGTGGTCGAGACGACCTCCATGTTCAGGTCCGGGACGGCGCCGATCAGCTCGCCGATGAACTCGCGCACGCCCTCCGGCGCGAGCACGTCGACCTGGCCGCGCACGTTCTCGCGCCCTCCCTCTGCCCACAGCGAGACCCCCAGCTCGAGGTCGCGCGCGTCGATCGCCGCGAAATAGCGCCGCGCGACCGCCTCGGCCTTGCTGCCGGAGATGCGTTTGCGCGTCTCCGCCGCCTGCTGCATGTTTGCGGCGACCTCCTGCACCTTCGTGCTCGCCTCGCTCACGCTCTCCCGATCGGCCATCCCGCCTCCTTTACGCCGCTGAAGGGCCTTAGTCTAGTCTGCGCCCAATGCCAGATGTGCGCAGCAAACGCGAGCTCGGGCGCGGCGAGCGCGTGCAACCGGGGCTCTTTCGGCTGCGCCTGCCGCTGCCGTGGCCGGGTGTCCCCCACTGCAACGCCTGGGCGGTCGCCCGCGGCGATGGCTTCGTGCTGTTCGACACGGGGATGTACGACGCGGACTCCCTCTCGCACCTGGAGCGGGCGCTCGAGATGTGCGACCTGCGCCTCGAGCAGACGCGGCTGGTCGTCTGCACGCACGCGCACACCGATCACTGCGGGCAGGCGGCCGCGATCGTCGAGCGCGCCGGATGCGAGGTGTGGATGCACCCCAACCACGAGCACCTCACCCGCATGATCGAGGACCCCGATTCGGTCTTCGAGCGGCGCATCGAGGTCGCGCGCCAGAGCGGCGTCCCGGAGGCGCCGCTGCGCCGCTACGCGGCCGAGCGCAGCTCGCGCGGATCGGGCATCGCCGGTCCGATCGAGCCCGACCGCGACCTGCTGAACGGCGTCAGCATCGGCACCGACCTTGGCGAGTGGGTCGTGTACGAGACACCCGGGCACTCGCCCTCGCACGTATGCATGTTCCAGCCCGAGCGCCGTCTGCTGGTCTCCGGCGATCACCTGCTCGGGCGCATCTCGCTGTACTTCGACTACGGCTACTCGCCCGACCCCGTCGGCGAATTCCTCAGCTCGCTGGACGTCGTCGAACGCCTCGGCGCGCGCCTGTGCCTGCCCGGGCACGGGCGCACGTTCGCCGACGTGCACGCCCACATCCAGGGCAACCGCGCGCTCGTGGGCGAACGCCTGAGCAGCGTGCGCGCGGCGCTCGACGGGCGCGAGCTGACGGTCTTCGAGCTCGTCCCGCACGTCTACGGCGACTCGCTCTCCCAGCAGAACGCGCACTGGCTGCTCTCGAAGACTCTCTGCTACCTCACCCACCTGCAGGCGCTCGGCGAGGCTCGGCGCATCCCCGGCGCATCCTCCGTGGACGGGGAGCCCGAGCGCTGGACTGCATAATCACGCGATGCGCATCGATCGGATCCTCGCGAGCCAGGAGCCGCCCGCCCCGGTGTTCTCGTTCGAGTTCTTCCCGCCGAAGACCGAGGCGGGCGAGCAGAACCTGTACACGGCGCTCGCCGAGCTGAAGACGCTCGACCCCGCGTTCGTGTCGGTCACCTACGGCGCCGGCGGCTCAACCAGGGAGAAGACGATCGAGATCGTCAAGCGGATCCGCGAGGAGTATGGCCTTGAGGCGATGGCGCACTTCACGTGCGTCGGCGCGACCGTGCCTGAGCTGCGCGAAACGCTCGCCGAGATGCAGGACGCGGGCATCGACAACGTGCTTGCGCTGCGCGGCGACCCGCCCGCGGGCGAGGAGGCCTGGACGAAGACCGAGGGGGGCCTCGAGTACTCGCGCGAGCTCGTCGAGCTGATCGCCGGCGACTACCCGTTCGCGATTGGCGCCGCGTGCTTCCCCGAGACCCATATCCATGCGACGAGCCCCGAGGCCGACCTCGAACACCTCGCCGAGAAGGTGCGCGCCGGCGTCGATTTCCTGATCACGCAGCTGTTCTTCGACAACGCCGTGTACTTCGACTTCATCGCCCGCGCCCGCGCCGCCGGGATCGGGGTGCCGATCGTCCCCGGCATCATGCCGATCACGCGCGTCGGGCAGGTCGAGCGCATGGCCAGCCTGTGTGGCTCCTCGATCCCCGACGGCCTGCGCGTCGAGCTGCACGCGCGCGGCGAAGACCCCGAGGCGGTGCTCGACTTCGGCGTCGCCTATGCGACGCTCCAGTGCGCCGAGCTGCTCGCCGCGGGCGCCCCCGGGATCCACTTCTACACGCTCAACCGCTCCCCCGCGACGCGCGCGATCCTCAGCGCGCTGAAGCTGGCAAAACCTTGGGAGAAGGCCTTCTACCCGGCTTCGATCTCGAGCCCCTCGGCGACGCGCGGCGAGCCGTCGGCGGCCTCGTAGCGGACGTCGACCGAGTCGTCCTGGCGGTAGGTGCCCACGCCCCACGCGCCCAGGAACCAGCGCCAGCCGCTGATCCTGTCCTTGCGCAGCTCGCGCTCGAACTCCAGCGCGCCTTCGCGCACGTTGTAGTCGACGCCCAGCCGCTGAGGCACGCCGTTGACGTACACCTCGTACACGCCGCGCATCCCGCGCGGCAGCTTCACCCGGGATCTGGCCATCGCCGAAGGATTATGACCGCGCGCGGGCACGCCCTTGGCGCGGTCCGCGCGCGGGCGCGCCGATGCGAGGTCAGCGCTCGCGGGGATCGACGGAGCGCCGGGGCATGTGGCGGCCGTAGGCGCGCTGGCGCGCGTACGCGGCGTCGACAATCGCGCACACCTGCGAGGGCTCGCCCACCTGTTGCATCACCTCGAGATCGGCGGCGTCGATGCGCCCATCGGCGAGCGCCCGCTCGCGCAGCCACTTCACCAGCCCGTCCCACTCGCCGTCGCCGAGGAGGATCGCGGGGAAGTGGCGGATCGTCTGCGTCTGGATCAGCGTCAGGCTCTCGAACAGCTCGTCCAGCGTGCCGAAGCCGCCGGGGCAGATCACGAACGCGCACGCGTAGCGGACGAACATGACCTTGCGCGCGAAGAAGTGGCGGAAGCGCAGGCCGATGTCGACGTACGGGTTGATCGCCTGCTCGTGCGGCAGCTCGATGTTGCAGCCGATCGACAGCGCGCCCGCTTCGCGCGCGCCGCGGTTGGCCGCCTCCATGATCCCCGGTCCGCCGCCGGTGATCACCGCGTAGCCGCCATGACCCAGACAGGCGCCGAGCTCGCGCGCGAGCGCGTAGTTGGGGTGCCCTACGGGCGTTCGCGCCGAGCCGAACACCGTGACCGCGCGAGTGACCCCCGCGAGCGCGTCGAAGCCGCCGGCGAGCTCGGCGGCGATGTCGCGGATGCGCTCGGAGTCCGCCGCGCGCACCGCCGGCGGCTCGTCGCCCAGCCACATCAGCAGCTCCTCGTCGAACGTCTGCGCCGCTGCGGCCTCCTCCTCCGTCGATTTCACCGCGCAAGCGTACGTGCTGTCGGGGGCGGCGGCCGGAGGTGTGCCCGTGCCGCCCGGTCCGGCGCGTACCCTCCGCGGATGCTCGAGGCGCGCTCGCGCGAGATCCCCTACACGATCCGGCGCTCCACTCGGGCACGGCGTGTGCGCGTCAACGTCCACGCCCACACCGGCGTCGAGGTCGTGCTGCCCGCCCGTGCGCCCGAGCGCGCCGCCGCCGCTGCCGTCAGCGAGCTGCGCCCCTGGATCGAGGGCCGTCTGGAGGAGGCGCGGCGGGTGCTCGCGCGGATCGCCGCGCGCGCGGGGACCGTCCCATATCTGGACGAGGCGCTCGAGCTCGTTCCGCAGGCCGGGCGCCAGCGCGTGCGCCGCGACGGCGGGCGGCTGCTGGTGCCGGAGGGCGATGCCCGCCCGGCGCTCGAGCGCTTCTATCGGCGCGCCGCCCGGATCGAGGTCGCGCCGCGCCTCGATCGCGCGACCGAGCTAGCCGGCACCCCCTACACCAAGCTGGACATCCGTGCCCAGCGCACGCGCTGGGCCTCGTGCTCGGCGAGCGGGCGCATGAGCTTCAACTGGCGCCTGCTGCTCGCGCCTGAGCGCGTGCTCGAATACGTCGTCTGGCACGAGGTCTGCCACCTGCAGGTGCTCGACCACTCACCGCGCTTCTGGGCGCTGCTCGAGCGCCATTGGCCGGACTACCGCACAGATCGTGAGTGGCTAAGCCGCCACGGCGCGACGCTCGTTCTCTGACTCATCGCTCGCACTGAGCGTGTAACCATAGTTATACGGGCGATTGAACGCCGAATACGCCAGCCGCTGCGGCGTCAGCCCCGGTCAGCGATCGGCACGTAATCGAGATCGCGCGCGCCGGTGTAGATCTGGCGCGGGCGGGCGATCTTCTGCTCGGGGTCCTCGACCATCTCCTTCCACTGCGCGATCCAGCCGCTGGTGCGCCCGATGGCGAACATCACGGGGAACATCGCGACGGGCAGGCCGAGCGCCTCGTAGATCAGGCCGGAGTAGAAGTCGACGTTGGGGTAGAGCTTGCGCGAGGTGAAGTAATCGTCGTCGAGCGCGCGCTTCTCGAGCTCGGTCGCGACCTCCAGCAGCGGGCTCTTTCCGCGCACCTCGAAGACGTCGTCGAGGTATTTGCGGATGATCCGCGCGCGCGGGTCGTAGTTCTTGTAGACGCGGTGGCCGAAGCCCATCAGGCGCTCGTTGCCGGCCTTGACGCCCTCGAGGAAGTCGGGGATGTTCTCGACCGTCTCGATCCGCTCGAGCATGCGCAGCGCCTGCTCGTTGGCGCCGCCGTGCAGCGGCCCGTACAGCGCGGCGACGCCGGCGGCGATCGCCGAGTAGGGGTCGACCTGCGTGGAGCCGACCGAGCGCACCGCGCTCGTGGAGGCGTTCTGTTCGTGGTCGGCGTGCAGGATGAACAGCACGTCCAGCGCGCGCTCCAGGCGAGGATCGGGCTCGTATTTGAGCTCGGTCATCTTGTACATCATCCCCAGGAAGTTGCCCGCGTAGGCGAGGTCGTTGTCGGGGTAGACGTAGGGCTGGCCCATGTTGTGGCGGAACGCGAACGCGGCCAGCGTCGGCATCTTCGCGAGCAGGCGGATGATCTGCATCGCGCGCGTGCGCTCCTCGTGGATTTTGTTGGCGTCGGGGTAGAACGTCGAGAGCGCGCCGACGGAGGCCACGAGCATCCCCATCGGGTTGGCGTCGTAGCGGAAGCCCTGCATGAAGTCCTTGACGTTCTCGTGCACGAACGTGTGGATCGTGATCTCGTCGACCCAGCCGGTCAGCTCGGTCTGCGTCGGCAGCCTGCCGTTGATCAGCAGATAGGCGACCTCGAGGTAGCTCGAGTGCTCGCACAGCTGCTCGATCGGATAGCCGCGGTGCTGCAGGATGCCGGCGTCGCCGTCGATGTAGGTGATCGAGCTGCGGCACGAGGCCGTGTTCATGTACGCCGGGTCGTAGACCATCAGCCCGAAGTCCTGCTCGTCGGTCTTCACCTGCCGCAGGTCCATCCCCCGCACCGTGCCGTCCTGGATCGGCAGCTCGTAGCTGCGTCCCGTGCGGTTGTCGGTGACCGTGAGCGTGTCCTGCGCAGGCATCAGCGGTGCGGCAGACGCTGACGCTGACGCTGGGCGAGGGTGCGCATACGCGCGGGCGCCGCGGGCGCGTGGTCTCCGTGCGGGCCGCGCCGTGGCGAGCGCGGCAGTCGCGACCCGCCCCCACCGGCCCGGTGCGGGTGCAGGGGCCGCGGCAGCGGGCCGATGCCGCCGTCGTCGACGCCCAGCTCGGTCTCAGGCGTCTGGCGGACCGCCCAGCGCACGATCAGGAACAGCGCCACGATCGGGACCTTGAGGATGACCATCAGCCAGATGAACGTCCAAGTTGTCACGTCGCTCGATCGTATACCCGGCGGCGGCTCCGTACAAGTCCCGGATCAGCCCCGCAGCTGCAGCGACGCGCCGCTGAACTGCGTCATGGCGCGCAGTTCGGTGATGCGCGCGACGATCTCCGGGCCGGTGAGGCGCTGCACGCGCTCGGTCCCGAACTCTTCGACGTTGAACGACGCGAGCACGGTCGCGTGGGCCATCGCGCGCCGCAGCAGATCGTCTGAGAGCTGTTCCTCGGGATGCGCGGCGATGTAGCCGACGAGCCCGCCCGCGAACGTGTCGCCGGCGCCGGTCGGGTCGATCACGCTCTCCAGCGGATAGGCGGGCAGCGCGAAGAAGTCCTCGTGGGTGATCAGCGCGGCGCCGTACTCGCCCTGCTTGGCGATGACGACGCTCGGCCCGCGGATCCCCTCGGCCGCGTCCAAAGGCGAGGGCGACCAGGAAAAGATCTCGCGCGCCGCGGCGACGAGATTCGGCATGCCGGTCAGCTGGCGCAGCTCGGCGTCGTTGAGGATCACGCAGTCGACGCTCCCGATCGCGCGCACGAGCGAGTCGCGCGCGATGTCGATCCACAGGTTCATCGAGTCGAGCGCCACGAAGCGCGCGTGCGGCAGCTGGTTGCGGACGTCGTGCTGCAGGTCGGGCTGGATGTTGGCCAGGAACAGCACGTCGCTGGAGCGCGAGCCCTCGGACAGCTTCGGCGAGAAGTCCTCGAACACCCCAAGCTGCGTGTCGAGCGTCTCGCGCGAGTTCAGGTCCCAGCCGTACTCGCCCTGCCAGAAGAACGTCTTGCCGCCGTCGACGCGCTCGATGTCCGACACGTCGACGCCGCGAGCACGCATCACCTGCAGCTGCTCCTCGCCGAAATCGTCGCCGACGGGGCCGACGACGCGCACGTCGTCGAAGAACGACGCGGCCAGCGCGAAATGCACGGCGGCGCCGCCGAGCATCCGCTCGCGCTCGCCGAACGGCGTCTTGACGGTGTCGTATGCGATCGATCCGACCACGGTGATGGACATGGGCGCGCACCTTAGAGCACGACGGCCGCCCCGGGGCGCCCGCAGCGGTCCGATAGCCTCGGAGCGAATGCGCGCGATCCAGATGACCGAGTTCGGAGGCCCGGAGGTGTTGCGGCTCGCCGAGCTGCCGACACCGCAGCCGGGCCCCGGTGAGACGCTGATCAAGGTCACGCGCGCGGGGCTGAACTTCGGCGACACGCACACCCGTACGAACTCGTATGTGCAGAAGGCGACGCTGCCGCTGGTGCCGGGCGGCGAGGTGGCGGGCGTGCGCGAGGACACGGGCGAGCGCGTGGTCGCGCTCGTCGGCAGCGGCGGCTACGCGGAGTACGCGATCGCGCCAACCGACAGGGTGTTCCCGATTCCCGACGGAGTCGACGACGGCACGGCGCTCGCGCTGATCATCCAGGGGACGACCGCGTGGCACCTGTATCGGACCTCCGCGCGCGTCGCGGACGGCGAGGGCGTCGTCGTGCACAGCGCCGCGGGCGGCGTCGGCTCGATCGCGACGCAGCTCGGGCACGCGCTCGGCGCCGGGCGCGTGATCGCGACGGCGTCCAGCGAGGACAAGCGCGCGCTCGCGCTGGAGCTGGGCGCGGATGCCGCGATCGACCCCGCGCCGGAGGGCCTGACCGAGCGCCTGCTCGAGGCCAACGGCGGGCGCGAGCTGGACGTCGTCTTCGACATGTCCGGCGGGGCGGCGTTCGACGCCTCCTACGAGGCGCTCGCGCCGTTCGGGCGGATCGTCGTGTGCGGGATCGCGACGAGCGAACCCAACGAGGTGCGCACGGGCTCGCTGCTGCGCCACTCGCGCGCGGTCGTCGGCTTCTACCTGTTCCACTGCCTCGAGCGGCCGGGGATGTTCGCGCGGGCGCTCGAGGAGCTGTTCGATCGCGCCGCCAGGGGCGAGCTGCGCGCGGTCGTCGGCGGCACCTATCCGCTCGAGCAGGCGGCCCAGGCGCAGAGCGACCTGCGCGCGCGGCGCACGACCGGCAAGCTGTTGCTGGACCCGGCCGCCTAAGCTCCATGTCTACGGTCATGGCCAACTCATTTGCCGACCTCGGGCTGTCCGAGTCAACACTGCAGGCGCTGCGCGACGTCGGCTACGAGTCGCCGAGCCCGATCCAGGAGCAGGCGATCCCTGCGCTGCTGCAGGGACGCGACGTGATCGGCCAGGCGCAGACGGGCACCGGCAAGACGGCGGCGTTCGGCCTGCCGATCATGGAGTACCTCGACCCGAGCGAGCAGGTGGTGCAGGCGCTCGTGCTGACGCCCACGCGCGAGCTGTGCATCCAGGTGACCCAGGCGCTGCGCACGTACGGATCGCACAGCGGCATCGACGTGGTGGCGGTGTTCGGCGGCGCGCCGATCCGCACCCAGCAGGCGCAGCTGCGGGCCGGCGGGCACGTGGTGGTGGGGACGGTCGGGCGTGTGCTCGACCTGATCTCACGCCACTCGCTGGTGCTGCACGACTGCCGCTTCGTGGTGCTCGACGAGGCCGATGAGATGCTCGACCTCGGGTTCCTGGAAGACGTTGAGAAAATCCTCTCGCTGACGCCCTCCAGTCGCCAGACGGCGCTGTTCTCGGCGACGATGCCACCGCCGATCCGCGCGCTCGCCGACCGCTACATGTACGACCCGGAGATCATCCAGGTCGAGGCGGAGACGCTGACGATCGACACCGTCGCGCAGTTCCAGCTGCCGGTCGAGACGAAGGCCAAGCCCGACAAGCTCGTCGAGGTGCTGAGAGCGGAGATGGGAACCAAAGGCGAAGCCGAAGGCCAGCAGGCGATCGTGTTCGTGCGCACGAAGATCCGCTGCGAGCAGCTGTTTCGCACGCTGCGCGACCGTGGCATGAACGTGCGCGCGCTGCACGGCGACATGTCGCAGGGCTCGCGCGACGGCGTGATGCTCGCGTTCAAGGGCGGGCGCGTGCCGATCCTCGTCGCCACCGACGTGGCCGCGCGCGGCCTCGATATCTCGACGGTGACGCTGGTGGTCAACTACGACGTGCCGACCAGTCCCGACACGTACGTGCACCGCATCGGGCGCACCGGGCGCGTCGGGCGCTCGGGCCGCGCGATCACGTTCGTCGAGGATCGCCAGAAGCGCGAGCTGGAGGCGATCGAACGCCACATCGGCACGCATATCGCGCAGTGGGAGCAGGGCGCGGTGGCCGCGCCGACGCCCGTGCGCGAGCGCCCGCGCAGGCATTCGAAGCCCCGCATCTCGCGCCGCGACGAGCAGGAGCCGTACGCCAAGCTGGTGCTCGGCGGCGGTCGCGCGGCGGGCCTGAGCGTGGCCGACATCGTCGCCTCGGTGACCTCCTCGGCGGGCCTCGATGGAGAGGCCGTGCGCGACGTGCTCGTGCTCGATCGCTTCTCGTTCCTGTCGGTGCCCGAAAGCGAGGCCGAGCGCGTGATCGAGGCGCTCAACGGGCGTTCGATCGGTAACCACGCCGGCGGCCAGGCCGTCAGCCTCGAGCGCGTGAAGGCAAGGTAGGGCTACAGCCAGTCCTCGCCGTTTGCGAGATCGTCGTCTCCCGGATACGCCGCGAGCTTCTGTTCCAAGGCGGCGATGATCTTGCCCGTATCGGCACGGGTGCGAGGGTAGCCTCCGGGAATGAAGATCATGCCGTGATCGCCCGGGCCGCCGGGTGCGATCGCCTCGTAGTGCAGGGGTCGCATGTCGACAAGGTTGTCGGTGACGATCACGCGACGCTCATCGCGGCCGAGTGCAACGACACGACGGTCATCGAAAGAGCACCACTCGGTATGCTCTCCGATCGCCTGGACATCGTGACCGCGTGTGCGCAGCTCCCGCGCAATCGCCGGAGACAGCATCTCGTCGAGCAGCAACCTCACCCGCTGAGGGCGTTCTTGGCCGCGAGGAATCCCCGGTGGGCCTCGTCCGCCTCGCGGCGATTGCGCTCGAGACGCTCATCGACCTCCTGCGGGTAGGCCGCGTAATAGGCGGCCGCAGCCTGCACGAGACCCAGCGAAAGCTCCAGATACGCCGCCGTCTCGTCGACGTCGCCGCCATTGTCGCGTGCGACGGCGATCACCTCCCACACGTCCGGACCGCCGACCAGCCGCGCACGGCGACCTGCGAGGCCGTCCGCAAAGCGGACCAGTGGATGCTCGTCCATACGCAGGCCCTCCTCGACATAGCGCTGTGCGAGCGTGCGCGAGGGCATGTTCGAACGGTCGGCGCGGTCGGCAAGCCGGCCGATTGTCTGCTCAGGGAGGCGGATGCTGATCGGTACCGCAGCCATTTGTATTGCATGGTAACACTACGCGATACGCGGGTCACGATGTGTGCCCGGAGCCGGCCGTTTCGACGTCCCCAGCGATCGAGAAGATGCGTGAGAGGGGAGCGCGATAGGGTTGGGGACATGAGCGTTGCCACCATGCAGACCACAGAGGGCCCGATCGTCTTCGAGCTGTTCGACGAGGACGCGCCGAAGACCGTCGAGAACTTCCGCAAGCTCGCCGGCGAGGGCTTCTACGACGGGCTCACCTTCCACCGCGTGATCAAAGACTTCATGATCCAGGGCGGCTGCCCGCAGGGCACCGGCACCGGCGGCCCGGGCTACACCTTCGAGGACGAGATCAACGCGCACAAGGTCGTGCGCGGCGCGCTCGCGATGGCCAACGCCGGCCCCGACACCAACGGCTCGCAGTTCTTCATCGTCACCACGGGCGCCGCGCCCTGGCTCGACGGCAAGCACACCGTCTTCGGCCAGGTGACCGACGGGATGGACGTCGTCGACAAGCTCGAGGCAGTCCCCACCGACGGCGGCGATCGCCCGTCAGAGCCGATCGGCATCGCGTCGATCGAATTCTCAGAGTAGGGACAGGCCGCATGCGGCCTGTCCGGGAGGCCCGCATGCGGGCCTCCTCCGGGGCCGCACATGTGCGGCCCCGCCGGCCAGTGCATGCACTGGCCGGACAGCCAATCGACACCGGGCGGGATGCGCTCGAGGAGTACTCTTTTCGTACACGGCTACGAGCAGGGGAGAGTGCATCTGATGGCGAGCGTTGAGCAGCACGTCGAGCAGGAGATCCTCGAGACCAACGGCGACGTCCCGCAGGCGGACGTCCAGATACCGGTCGAGGCTCCGCCCAGCGGCGAGATCCCGGTCGAGAACCCTGCCACGGGTGAGACCGTGCGCACGGTCCCGGACCTCGGCCCGGAGGCTGTCGCCGAGATGGCAGCGCGCGGGCGCAGGGTTCAGCCCGAGTGGGAGGCCTACGGCTTCGACGGTCGCGCGCGCGTGCTGTTGCGCGCGCAGAAGTGGCTGATGGACAACGCCCAGCGCGTGGCCGAGACGATCGTCTCGGAGACCGGCAAGACCTACGAGGACGCCAACCTCGCCGAGATCGGCTACGCCGGCAACGCGTTCGGCTTCTGGGCCAAGCACGGCCCCGAGTACCTCGCCGACCAGTCGGTCAAGTCCAGCCAGGTGCTGGTAAAGGGCAAGAAGCTGATCCTGCGCTACCGCCCGCTCGGGCTGATCGGCGTGATCGGACCGTGGAACTACCCGCTGACGAACTCCTTCGGCGACTGCATCCCCGCGCTCATGGCCGGCAACAGCGTGATCCTCAAGCCGTCGGAGATCACGCCGCTGACCTCGCTGCTGATGGCCGAAGGGCTGCGCGAGTGCGGTCTGCCGGAGGACGTCCTGCAGATCGCCACGGGCCGCGGCGCGACCGGCGCGGCGCTCGTCGAGCACGTCGACATGATCATGTTCACCGGCTCGACCAAGACTGGCCGCAAGGTCGCCGAAGCGGCTGCCCGGCGGCTGATTCCCGCGTCGCTCGAGCTCGGCGGCAAGGACCCGATGATCGTGCTCTCCGACGCCGACCTCGAGCGCGCCGCGAACTTCGCCGCGTACTTCTCGATGCAGAATGCCGGGCAGACGTGCATCTCGATCGAGCGCGTGTACGTCGAGGAGCCCGTCTACGACGAGTTCGTCGCCAAGGTCACCGAGAAGGTGCGCGCGCTGCGCGTCGGCAACCCCGACGGCGGCTTCGGCACCGTCGAGGTCGGCGCGATCACGTTCCCGCCGCAGCTCGACACGATCAAGGACCACGTCGACGACGCCGTGCAGAAGGGTGCGCGCGTGCTCACCGGCGGCCAGCAGGCGCCCGGCCCCGGGCGCTTCTACGAACCGACCGTGCTCGTCGACGTCGACCACACGATGAAGTGCATGACCGAGGAGACGTTCGGGCCGACGCTGCCGATCATGAAGGTCGCCGACGCCGACGAGGCCGTGCGCCTCGCCAACGACTCTCCCTACGGGCTCGGCGCCTCGGTGTTCTCACGCGACGCCGCGCGCGGCGAGGCCGTCGCCCGGCGCATCGAAGCGGGCGCCGCCAACGTCAACGACGCGATGATCAACTACACCGTGCTCGAGCTGCCCATGGGCGGCGCCAAGACGTCCGGCATCGGCTCGCGCCACGGCGCCGGCGGCATCCGCAAGTACTGCTCGCAGCAGGCGATCGTCGTCACCGCGAAACTCGCCATGAAGAAGGAACTCTTCATGTTCCCGTACAAGTCGCGCACCTCGAAGATGCTCGCTGGCGTGTTCAAGCTGCTCTACGGACGCGGCAAGCGCGACTGAGCGGCAAGCGGTACTCCGAGCAGCCGCTCCAACTCGGGGATCGTCGTCTTGGCGCTCGTGTGGTGGATGACGGCCATCCCGAGGTCCTTGGCGGGGGCGAGGTTGAGGGGCAGGTCATCGACGTACACGCACTCCCGTGCGGGCGCGCCCGCACGCTCGGCGCCGAGCTCGTACATGCGCCGGGAGGGCTTGCGGATGCCCTCCTCGGCGGAGATCACGACGCCGTCGAACAGCTCGCCGAACATCTCGCGCGGGTAGCGGTGCACGCCCCAAGAGTTGGACACCAGCGCGGTGCGCACGCCCGCTTCGCGCGCGCTGCGTACCGCCCCCACCATCGCCGTGTCAGGGTGCACGCCCGCGAACAGGCCGTCGATCAGCCCGTCGGGCTCGACGCCGAGCTGCGTCGCGAACTGCAGCTCGAACGCGTGCTCGTCGAGCTTGCCCGTCTCCAGCGCCACCAGCAGCTCGCGCGCCGCCGGGTCGGTGCGAAAGCGCCGCACGAGCTCCTCCGGCGGCAGCCCCACCGCGAGGCAGTACGCGTGGAAGGACGCGAACAGATCGCTCGTGAGCACGCCGCCCCAGTCGATCAAAAGCGCGGTGCGCCGGTCGCCGTTGCGCGTGTCGGCTGGCTCAGCCACCGAGCGCCACTTCCTCGGCGCGGCCGGCCAGCTCGAGCACGCCGTCGCCGAACTGGCGCAGGTACGGGTCATCGGTGGTGCCGGCGATCGCGCGCTTGTAGTTGCCCTCCATGAACACCACGCTCTTCCACAGCGCGAGCGTCGTGTACCAGCGGATGTCGCCCACCGATCGCCCAGAGCGCTCCTCGTAGCGGGCGATCAGCTGCTCGCGCGTGTAGAAGCCCTCCGCGCGCGTGACGTTGCCGAGCGCCGCGCGCAGGCCCTCTTCGGGGTCGCCCCGCTCGGCCCACATCATGCACAGGTAGCCGATGTCCGCCAGCGGATCGCCGATCGTCGCCATCTCCCAGTCGAGCACCGCCGTCAGCCGCGCGGGCGCGTCCAGCGCGAACATCGTGTTGCCCAGGCGATAGTCGCCATGGACGATCGTCGCCGGGCCGGAGCTCGGCAGGTTCTCCGCCAGCCAGCTCCCGACCGTCTCGACCGCGGCGATCTCGCGCGTCTTGTTCAGCTCCCACAGGCCGGCGAAGCGCCGCAGCTGTCGCTCCAGGTAGCCCGTCGGCTTGCCGAAGTCCTCCAGCCCGGCCGCGCGCCAGTCGACGTCGTGGATCTCCACGAGCGCGTCGATCAGCTGCTCGCCGATGCGCCCGTGTTCCGCCGGCGTGTCGATCGCCGCGTGCACCTCAGAGACGATCGCCTCGCCCTCGACTCGCTCCATCACGTAGAACGGCGCGCCGATCGTCGTCTCATCGGCGCCCACCGCCAGCACCTCCGGCACCCGCGCCGGAGTGCCCCGCAGCGCGTGCAGCAGCCGTGCCTCGCGCAGCACGTTGTGTGCGCTCGGCGGCAGCGGCGGGCGCGGCGGACGGCGCAGCACGAACTCGCTCTCGCCGCGCTCGATCAGGTACGTCACGTTCGAGTGGCCCTCGCCGATCGGCGTCGCGCGCAGCTCCCCCTCGCCGAGGCCGTGCGCGTCGAGGAACGCGCGCAACGGGGCGACGACGAGCAACGGCGGACGGCTGTTACCCTCCGCGTCCGCTGCAGTCTCGACGATGTCATCAGGTGCGATCGGAGCGCTCACGAGCCCGAACGCTACAAACACCGCAACCTTCTCTGCGCTGAGGTGTCTCAAGCGACCATGCCCAAAACCCGCACGCTCCTGCTCTCGCTGCTCTCGATCGCCGTTCTGGCGGGCTTCGCCGCCGTCTCCCAGGCGCTTGCCTCGACCAGCCAGATCACCTACTTCGAGGGCTCCGCCGAGCTGCTGAGCCCCAGCACCCGCCCGCACGCGCTCGAACAGCTTCAGCACCTTGGCGTCAAAGCGCTGCGCGTCGAGCTCAAGTGGGAAACCGTCGCGCCCGACCCCACCAGCGCCACGCCCCCGCAGTTCGAAGCGACCAGCCCCGCCGGCTACAACTGGGGCCAGTACGGGGTCCTGCTCGCAGAAGCCAAGCGCCTGGGCTGGCCGGTGCTGCTGACGGTCACCGCGCCGGCGCCGCGCTGGGCCACCTCCAACCACACGGCTCCGTACGTCACCCACCCGGATCCCAAGGAGTTCGAAGAATTCATGACCGCCGTGGGCCGCGAGTTCGGCTCCGAGGTCTCGCTCTACGCGATCTGGAACGAGCCCAACGAGCCGGTCTTCCTGATGCCGCAGTGGACCGCCAGCGGCGCGCCCGCCTCGGGACGTATCTATCGCGCGCTCTACGAATACGGATACGCGGGCCTGCAGGCGGCCGGGCTCGCGCACCCGCGGGTGCTGTTCGGCGAAACCGCGCCGATCGGCTACGACAAGGTCAGCCCCCGCACGGAAGGCGCGAAGGCGCTGCACCACCCCGTCGCACCGCTGGCGTTCATGCGCGAAGCGCTGTGCCTCAACGCCAAGTACAAGAAAGCCGGCTCGTGCAGCGAACTGCCGATGACCGGCTACGCCCACCACGCCTACACGCTCCCCGGCGGCTCCGCCGGTCCCTACTACGTGCCCGGCGAACGCCACAACGTGGCCGGCGAACGCGACAACGTCACGATCGGCGTCCTCTCGCGCTTGTCGAACGCCCTGAACCTCGCCGCGCGCGTCCACGCGATCCCGGGCGGCGTGCCGATCTACCTGACCGAGTTCGGCGTGCAGAGCTTCCCCAACAAGATCCTCGGCGTGTCGCTCGCCAAGCAGGCCGAATACGACGCGATCGCCGAACACATCGCCTACGAGAACCCCCGCGTCGTCGCGTTCTCCCAGTACCTGCTCAAAGACGACCCGCTGGGCGGCGGGGCCGAAGCGGGCGCGAGCTTCCAGTCCGGCCTAGAGTCCGTCAGCGGCGCGCTCAAGCCGCTCTACTTCGGCTGGCCGATTCCGCTGACGGTGACCAAGCACGGCCACGGTGTCGCGCTCTGGGGCCTCGTGCGCCCGGCGACAGGCGCGACCAAGGTCACGGTGCTCGTGCGAGCGAAGGGCTCAAAGCGCTACCGCACGCTTGCCACGCGCACCACCAACAGCCTTGGCTACTGGAGCTTCAACTCGGCGACGCCCGGCGAATACTGGCGCGTGCGCTGGACCAGCCCCGCCGGCGTCAAGTACGAAGGACCTCCCATCCGCGCCTTCTCCAGGGGCTGAGGGCAAAGACGGGCGCGCTGTGCATCGCTGCCTACGATGAGTGGCGATGCCCGAGCTGCCCGAGGTCGAGATCACCGCGCGCCTGCTCGACGCCACTTTGCGCGGCGCGGATGTCGCGTACGCGCGTGCGCCGGGGATCAACGCGCTGAGGACGTTCGACCCGCCGCTGTCGGCCCTGGAGGGTGAGCGGATCGTCGCGGCCGGCCGGCGCGGCAAGCACCTCGTCGTGCACAGCAGCGGCGAGCTCGCGCTGCTGATCCACCTGATGTCGGCCGGGCGGCTGCAGCTGTATGACAAGCCGGCCGGCGCGCGCGATCGCAGCTCGCGCCTGCTCGTTGGGCTCGCCGACGGCCGTGAGCTGCGGCTGCGCGAGTTCGGCTCCAAGCAGGCCGCGTGGGTGAAGCTGCTGCGAGCCGGCGAGCTCGATCGCGACGACGCGCTGGCGACGCTCGGGCCCGAGGCCTGGCCGGAACCGGGCGACGCCGCGCGACTGAAAGAGCTGCTCGATGCGCCGCGCCCGCTACACGCGCTGCTGCGCGACCAGCACGTGATCGCCGGCATCGGGCGCTCGTGGGTCGATGAGATCCTGTGGCGGGCGACGCTCTCGCCCTACAAGCGCGGCGCCGACCTCGACGAGCAGGAGGCCCAGCGGCTGCGCGATGCGATCGTCGAGACGCTCGGCGGGGCGATCGCCCACTACGAGCAGACGGTCGCGCTGCCGATCCCCGACAAGCTGCCGATGCCCCTGCACGTGCACCGCCACCAGGGCGAGCCGTGTCCGCGCTGCGCCACGAACCTGCACGCCGTCCACTTCGAGGACTACGTGATCGCCTACTGCCCCGACTGCCAGACCGAGGGGCGAGTGCTCAAGGACCGGCGTCTCTCGCGGCTGCTGCGCTGAGGGCTCCCAGCACCAGCCCATCGTGCTCGGACGGCTTGACCTTGCGCAGCACCTCGACGACCGTGCCGGCGGGATCGATGATGAACGTCGTGCGCTCGTTGCCAAGGTAGGTGCGCCCGTACATGCTCTTGGTGACCCACACCCCGTAGGCCTCCGCGACAGCGTGATCCTCGTCGGCGAGCAAAGGGAAGTTCAGTCCCTCCTTGTCGTGGAACTTCTTGACCTTGGCGACAGAGTCCGGGGAGATCCCCAACACGACCGCGTTCGCCTGCTCGTAGTCGGCGCGGTGATCGCGCACGCCGCACGCCTGGGTCGTGCAGCCCGGCGTCGCCGCCTTTGGATAGAAGTAGACGACGACTCGCTGGCCGCGGAAGTCTGAGAGCTTGATCGCCCTGCCGTCCTGGTCAGGGAGCTCGAAGTCGGGGGCGAGGTCTCCTTGGCCGATCACGTCGTTAGCCTAGTGCGCTTGAACATCTCGGTGGAGTCAGACCTGTGATCGCGCAGGCCCACCTGAACGAGTGGGCATCGCGTGTCACTTGGACCCAGCAGGTCCAGATCGAGCAGGACCTGGTGCTCTCGCGGCTGATCGTCGAGATCGCCCAGCACGAGCTGCTCGGAGGGGAGCTCGCCTTCCGCGGCGGGGCGTGCCTGCACAAGCTGCACCTCCCCGAGCAGTTGCGCTACTCCGAAGGCCTCGACTACGTGCGGCGCACGCGCTCTCCGATCAAGCCGTATCTGCTCGCTCTGCGAGACCTCGCCGAAGCTGTCGGGCTGGTCGAGCACGGCGCCAACCAGAGTGCTCAGATGGTTCACGTCGTGTTCGACGCCCAGGCCACCGATGGCGCAGGGCGCATACGGGTGAAGATCGAGACGAACATCGCCGAGACCGACTCCTTCCTCCCGCGCATCGCGCGGCCCTATGCGATCGACTCGCGCTGGTGGTCCGGTAGCGCCGACGTCAGCACATTCGAGCTAGAGGAGCTGATGTCCACCAAGCTCCGCGCGCTCTATCAGCGCCGCAAGGGCCGCGACCTGTTCGACCTCTGGCACGTGCTCAACGACCTCGGTCCCGACGAGCAGCTGATCGTCGATGGCCTTGCGCACTACATGGGCGATGAGATCTTCAGCCACCGCGAGCTCTCGGCCAACCTCGCCGCCAAGCTCGCCCACCCCGACTTCGTCGCCGACCTCGAGCAGTTGATGGCCGGCTCGCCGCAGCGCTTCGACGTCGCAGGCGCGGCCGATCTCATCGTCGAGCGTTTGGGCAGCAGACTTCCGGGAGCCTGATCTGGACAGATAAAGAAATCGATATTTGTTTCTATCTACTTGGTCGAGTACAAAGTTTGGAACGATCGGTACGATTGCAGATAGATCAAAGATCAGTTGGTTTGCGTCCCGAGGAGTTCATGTGGCAGCGCCCGGCGAGCACGTCATGGAGGAGAGGGATACGGCTCCCGCAAGCAGCGCGGTGCTGCGCTCCCAGGTCGCCTGTGCGGTGCTCGGCCTGGTGATCGAGAAGCCGAGCCACGGCTATGAGATCGGACAGCGCTTCGAGCGTCGCTTCGGCGGCTTTCTGAGCGTCGGGCGCTCGTCCATCTACGCCGCGCTCGGCAGCCTGATGGATGCCGCGCTGATCGAGAAGATGTCAAGCCGCTCGACGACCGGCGTCAGCCGCGGCGCGAAGGCCGGAGCTTCCTATCGGGCCACCGCACGGGGCGCGCGCGCGTACAGGGCCTGGTTGGCCGAGCGCGTTCGCAACGATCCCCAGCGGGTCGAGATGCTCGGCCGGATGACGCTCGCGGGCGTGCACAGCGTCGAGGCGGCGCTTGACTTCGTCGGCCGCTACGAGCGCGAATGCGTGCGCGAAGCGCAGGAGCTCGCGCGGCCCAGCGATGGCGCCGCGTCCGGTCGCGGCGGCATATCGGGACTCGTCGAACGACTGCTGATCGAGGAGCGGCGGCGGATCATCGACGCACAGCTCGCGTGGATCACCTACGCTCGGGCTGAGCTACGCGCCGTGCGTGGCGGGTCGCCGGGGATAGATGACCTGCAATGAGCCTGCTGTCGATCGAGCATGTGACCAAGCGCTACCGGCGCGGGAGGCTCGAGCGCGTCGCAGTCAGAGACATCTCGCTCGATATCGAGCCGGGCGAGCTGGTCGCAGTCTGGGGCGCCCGCTTCTCCGGTCGCAGCACGCTGCTGCGCCTCGCCGCCGGCATCGAGGCGCCTGAAGAGGGCAGCGTCAGCTTCGAAGGGCGCGACCTCGTGCGCTCGCGCAATCGCGTGCTCGGCACGCAGATCGGCTACTGCCACACGTCCTTCTCCTCCGCGCAGCGCTGCCCGGTCGTCGAGCACGTCGCGGCGGGACTGCTCGCGCAGCGCGTCTCGCCCAAGCAGGCGCGCCGGCGCGGGCAGGAGCTGCTCCTGCGCGTGGGCGCCGAGCGCTGCGCCTGGCTCGAGTGCCACGAGCTCGACGGCGCGGAGATCGCACGCGTGGCGATCGCCAGCGCGTTGGTCACGACGCCCGCGCTGATCGTGATCGACGAGCCGACCAGTGGCGTCGACGAGCTCGCGCGCGACCCGCTGCTGGGGCTGCTGCGCTCGATCGCCAACGAGGGCACGGCGGTGCTGATGAGCGCCAGCGACGCGCAGGGCCTGTCTGGCGTCGATCGCGCGTACACGATCGACAACGGTGAGCTGCAGCTGCAGTCCACGCAAGCGCACGTCGTGCCGCTGCGACGCGCGGAGCTCGGAGCGCACCGCAGGTGAGCGACCACGGGCGCGGCGCCGTGCTCGGACTTCACGGCGTCGTCAAGCACTACCCGGGGTTCGGCGGGGAGGTCGTGCGCGCGGTCGACGGCGTGACGCTGGACCTCAGCGCCGGCGAGATCGTCGCCATGCACGGACCCAGCGGCTCCGGCAAGAGCACGCTGTTGATGCTCGCCGCCGCGCTGATGGCCCCGGATGCCGGCGCGGTTCGCTTCGAAGGGCGCGACCTCGCCGAGCTCTCCGCGAGCGAGGCGGCCGACTACCAGCGCCGGCGCATCGGGTTCATCTACCAGTCCTTCCACCTGATGGCGGGGGTACCGGCGGTCGAGAACGCGGCGATCAAGCTGCTCGCGGATCGCGTTTCGCTCAAGCAGGCGCGCCGTGCCGCGATTCCGTGGCTCGAGCGCGTCGGGCTCTCCGGCCGCCTGAACCACACGCCCGACAAGCTCTCCGGCGGCGAGCGCCAGCGCGTGGCGATCGCCCGTGCGCTCGTGGGCGAGCCGCGGCTGATCCTCGCCGACGAGCCGACCGGCAGCCTCGACACGCAACGCGGTGGCGAAATCCTCGCGCTGCTCTCGCGCATCGCCCGCCAGCAGCAGGTAGCGGTGCTGCTCGTCACCCACGACCCGCAGGCCGCCGCCGTCGCCGACCGTGTGTGCACACTGCGCGACGGCAAGATCGTCGGCGACGAGCCCGCCGTCGCCTCGCCCGAGCTCCTGCGCCAGGTCTGGGGTTAGATGGTTGGTTCGACGGTCCTGCGGCTCTGGATGGCACGTATGGCCTTCGCGGGCCTTTGTCCTCGGGCTCGCCCTTGCTACCAGCAAGGGCTTCGCCCTGCGTCCGCGGCCCACTCGACCCTCCGCACCACCAGAGCAGACCACACGACCGTCGAACCAACCATCTAGGGCCGCGCATGCGTCTTTCCGGGTTGCTCTACTTCTACGGTCGGCGCCTGCGCACGCGTCCGGTGCAGGAGCTGCTCGCGGGCGTCGGCATCGCGATCGGCGTTGCGCTCGTTTTCGCCGTGCAGGTGGCCAACAGCAGCATCACCGACGCATCCAGCGCGATCGTCCGCGGCATCGCCGGCAGCGCCAGCCTGCAGCTGCGCTCGCGCGACACAGCGGGCTTCAACGAACGCCTGCTCGCGGGCGTGCGCGCCGTGCGCGGCGTCGAGCAGGCCGCGCCGATCCTCGACCAGAACGCTTCGCTGATCGCGCCTGGCGGACGTCGCGTCGCGATCGACCTCGCCAGCGCCGCCCCAAGCCTGCTCGCGCTCAACGGCAGCATCACCCACAGCATCTCGCTGCACGACCTGTCCACGCCCGGGGTGATCCTGCCGAGCGCCACCGCGAAAGCGCTCGGGTTGCCCTCCTCGCCCGCTGCGCGCCCGGCGCGAGTGACGCTCGAGGTGCGCGGTCGTGCACGCTCTGTCGCGGTCGTCGCGGTGCTCGGCCCGGAAACGATCGGAGCGCTGTCCGGCGCGATAGCGGCGATCGCTCCGCTCGAGTTCGTGCAACGGATCACCGGGCTCACCGGGCGGGTGACGCGCATCCTCGTCACGACCGCACCCGGAAGGCGCGCGGCCGTACAGCGCGAGCTGACGGCGCTCGCGGGCGGACGCCTGACGGTCGCGTCCGCGGATCAGGACGTCAGCCTGCTCAAACAGGCGCTCACGCCCAACACCGAGGCGACGGGCTTCTTCGTGCTGGTCGGCGGGATCGTCGGCCTGCTGCTGGCCTTCAACGCGATGCTGCTGACGGTGCCCGAGCGCAGGCGCGTGATCGCGGACCTGCGCATTCAGGGCGTCAGACCCTGGCAGCTGGCCAGGATGCTCCTGTTCCAGGCGGTCTGCCTGGGTCTGGCGGCGTCGCTCGTCGGCCTCGCGGCGGGCGACTACCTCTCGCGCACGCTCTTTCATGCGAACTCCAGCTATCTCTCAGCCGCCTTCGCGCTGGGCTCGCAAACGGTCATCGGCTTGCGTCCGTTGCTGGTGTCGTTCGCCGGCGGGGTCCTTGCGACGTGCCTTGCCGCCGCCCCGCCGCTGCTCGACCTGCGTCGCAGTCGTGCCGTCGACGCCGTGTACTTCGAGGACGGCGAACCCGGCCAGGCAATCGACAGCCGGGCACAGCTGCGCCTGCTGCTCGCCGGCGCGGCGCTGATCCTGCTGACCAGCGGTCCACTGCTGCTGTGGCCCTCCGCGATCGTGCCCGCGACGGTTGGCCTCGCGCTCGCGACGTTGCTCGCGATCCCGTTCGCGTTCAAGCTCGTGGTGCTGGCCGCGGAACGGCTCGCATCGCTCTCGTCGCGGTTGAACATGCTCACGGTCGCCGTGCGCGCCCTGCGCGCCACGACCGTCCGCTCGCTCGCGCTCGCCGCGACCGGGGCGATCGCGGTGTTCGGCTGCGTGGTCGCCGAAGACTCCCACAACGACCTGCTCCACGGCCTGTATCGCGACTACTCCGAATATGTGTCGACGGCCAACCTGTGGGTCGTGAACAACAACGACGACCTGGCCACCAGCAACTTCGCTCCCGGCCGCCTTGCGGCCCGCATCGCGTCCGTGCCGGGCGTGGCCGCCGTGCGCACTTATCAGGGAGGTTTCCTGGACTTCGACGGCCGGCGCGTGTGGATCATCGCCCGCGCCGCCGGCGCGCCCGCGCCGATCCCCGCGAGCCAGCTGCAGGAAGGCGACATCGTCACGGCGACCGAGCGCCTGCGCCGGGGTGGTTGGATAACGATCTCCCAGCAGATCGCCGAAGCCGAGCACGTGCGTGTCGGCAGCAGGCTCGTACTGCCCACGCCAAGCGGACCCGTCGCGTTTCGCGTCGCCGCCACGACCACCAATCTCGGCTGGAGCGCCGGTGCGATCATCCTCAACAGCGCCGACTATCGCCGCGCCTGGGCGAGCACCGAAGCGACCGCGCTGGAAGTCGACACCGGCGCCGGCGTCGACATCGCCGCCGCCAAAGGAGCGGTGCAGCGGGTGCTCGGTCCCGGCACGGCGCTGATCGTCCAGACGAGCGCCGAACGAGCCGCGCAGGCCGACTCGCTCGCCCGCCAGGGGCTCAGCCGCATGAGCCAGATCACGCTGATGCTGATCATCGCCGCCGCGCTTGCGATGGCCGCGGCGATCGGAGCCGGCATCTGGCAGCGGCGCTCGTCGTTGGCGGCGCTTCGCATCCACAGCTTCAGCCCGTGGCAGCTGCGCGGCGTGCTCACCTGCGAGTCGCTGCTCGTGCTCGGCACCGGCGGCGTCGTCGGAGCGGGCGCCGGGGTGTACGGGCATTGGCTGTCCGATCGCTATCTCAGGCTGACCACGGGCTTCCCCGCGCCGTTCGCCGTCGAAGGGCTGCACACGGTCCAGACGATCCTCCTGATCGTTCTCGGAGCGCTCGCGGTGCTCGCGATTCCGGGATATGTGGCCTCTCAGGTCCCGCCGCAGCTCGCACTGCAAGAGTAGAACATTGATTTGGCCAGCTGGAAATTTGCTCGTTTTCGTACCAGCATGGTGGTATGGGAACGACACGTACGTCTCATGTCCGCGAAATCGCGTCGCTGATCGCGGCCGGAGTCACCTACTGGGTGACGATCTATCCGCGCGCCCGCGTCGAGGTACGCCGCTGGCGAGAGCGCGCCGGTGAGATCCCCGATCCCACGCTGCGCGCCGCGGCTCTGCACAAGCTCACGCGCGAGCGCCTGAACCCCGAGGCGGCCGCGTTCTTCGCCGTATTGGCGCCGCGAGCGCGTAGGCAGCAGCTCGTGCGCCTGATGGTCGCCTTTCAGATCGCCTACGACTACCTGGACGCGATCAACGAGCAGCCCGACACGGCGGCGCTGCGCAACGGCCTGCAGATGCACCGCGCGCTGAGCGACGCGGTGAGCGCCCGCGCTGCTGACGTCGACTACTACGAGCACCATCCACAGCCCGACGACGGCGGCTACCTGGTCCAGCTCGTCCGTGCCTGCCAGTCGCAGCTGGAGACACTGCCGTCGAGGTTCGCGCTGGAACCGGTGCTGATCCGCGCCGCCCAGCGCTGCGGCGAGGCGCAGAGCCGCAACCACGCGGTGCTGGTCGAAGGCGAGGAGCAGCTGATCGAGTGGACGGCCGCGCTGCGGGCCGGCGGCGAGTACCTGTGGTGGGAGCTGGCCGCGGCTGGGATCTCGTGTCTCGCCCTGCATGCTCTGTTCGCGGCCTGCGCGTGCGCGACCACGCGCCAGCAGGCCGAGCTGATCGACGCCGCCTACTTTCCCTCGGTATGCGCGATCAGCGCGCTGCTCGACAGCCTCGTCGACCAGCCGCACGACGCGGGCAGCACCAATCACAGCTTCGTCGAGCACTACGGGGCGCCCGCCGCCGTCGCGAACAGGTTCGGCGCGATCACCTACGAAGCGCGCGTGCTGTCAAGCAAGCTGGCAAATCACGGCCGGCATGCGGTCATACTCGCCGGCATCGCCAGCTTTTACCTCTCAGCCCCAGAGGCGCGCAGCGAGCTCGCCCTGCCTGCCGCGATGCGTACGCTCGCGAGTCTCGGACCTTCCAGCGCGCCCATCCTGGCGGTGATGCGTCTGCGGCGCCGAAGCGCCGGCTGAGCGCCGTCGGGCAACGGCGCTGGGTACCGCAGGCCCGTCCGAAGTCGCGGGACTCGCTCAAAGCGGCAGCCTGTACTTGCGCGTCGCGGGGTCCTGCACCAGCAAGCCAAACGCGACCAGCGTGGTCATGTAGCGGTGGGTGGTGCTCGGGCTCAGCCCCAGTTGCCGGGCGACTTCCACGACGCCGCGTCCCTCTTCTCCGGAGATGAACAGCGCGAGGATCAGCAGCCCGCGGAACAGCGAGTGAGACAGGCGTCCGCTCTCGAGCTCCGCGCAGTATCTGTCTTCGAGCGAGCCCTCCGTGATCGCCTGCTCGGTGATCAACCCAGACAGCAGCAGGTTGAGGCTGGGGCCGTGCGCGTTGGCCGTGGCGCGGATGATCGCTTCGACCTGCGCCTGCGTCAGCTCGAGCGATACCAACTCCTCGGACGCACGCCCAGCTGCGGCAGGCGAGCGCCTGCCGGAGGAGTACCGATCCGCTTGAGGTGTGGTGACATCGCTTGCAATCATCCCGCATACGGATGATGGCGCTTGTCTGCATGGGGGATAAGGCGCGCCCTGAATATTCAGGCTGTGGACTATTGGGCGAGCCGATATCGTCCCGGGGCATGGCGAGCCCCGAGGAGCCCGAGCAGGATTGGCGCATGCAGGCCGAGCTGCACGTCGAGGAGACGCGCGGCGCGCTGCACGATCTCCTCGGGCGCGTGCGCGGCCCCGACGTCGTCAGGGAGATCGAGTCGAGCGTCCCCGATGACGTCGTGATCACGCATGACGGCAAGCTGTTGTTCGCCTACGCCGCCGACGCGGCGGCGCTCGCCACGGCACGCGCCGCGATCGAGGACGTGCTCCGCGGCGACGGTGTCGATGCGACGGTGCGCGTGAGCCACTGGGACGACGAGCGCGATCGCTGGCGGCAGGTCGACCCGCCGCTGAGCGCGGCCGAGCAGCAGCTCGAGGACGCCGCCGAGCGCGATGACGAGGCGCTCGAGACGCGCACGCTGGTCGCGAGCTCCGGCAAGATGATCCGCGCGGAATTCGAGCAGACGATGCGCGACTGGGCCGACAGGCTCGAGCTGCAGTGCGCGATCGTCGAGCACCCGCACCTGCTGACGACGCAGGTCGCCTTCACCGTCACCGGCCCCAAGCGCAAGATCGACGAGTTCGCGCGGGGCCTGCGCGAGGAGGAGTGGCAGACGATCCGCGCCGAGCGCTGGGTCATCGCGAGCCCGCTGTAGCGCTCTGGTGTTGCGTGCGCCGGTGTTGCGCGCGTGGCGCCGTCGGCGTACCCTGGGGATGACATGAGGGGCGCGGAGCGTTCCGCGCTTGTGGGTGGGCGACGCATAAGGAGAGAGGGATGCTTCAGGAACGAGGGATGAACGGGGCGTGCGCCAGGCTCAGCCGGTTTGCGCTGGTGGTGCTTGTCGTGGTGCTCGCCAGCGCGGCGGGCGCGTCCTCGGCGGGCGCGGTCACGATCGGCAACGTCAGGGTCACGAGGACGGTCCGGGAAGCGCCGCTGGTCTCGCCCGAAGAAAACGGCACCAAGATCCCTCATTTCGGGACGCTTCACCTGAACAAGGTGGGGATCCTCAAGATCGCGCCGGTGGGCAAGAAAGCGGACAACGTGCTGGTGCTCGAGCCCGGGACCTCCGCCGCGGCCGCGTACTTCGTGCCGTTTGCCAAGTCGCTGCTGGAAGACCCGGAACTCAAGGGCTGGCAGGTGTGGGCGGTCGAACGCCGCGAGAACTTCCTCGAGAACCAGAAGGAGCTCACCAGGTACAAGGCCGGCGAAGTCTCCTCCGAAGAATTCTTCAACTACTACCTCGGCCACCTCGACAACCCGAGCGTCACCAACCACTACATCGCGGCGCCCGAATCGAAGGTGCAGTTCGCAAAGGACTGGGGTATGAACGTCGCGGTCGAAGACCTCAACGTCGTGATCGAAGAAGCCAAGAAGCTCGGCGGCAGGGTCGTGCTCGGCGGTCACTCGCTCGGCGGCTCGGTCGTCACCGCATACGCCACCTGGGACTTCGCCGGCAAACCGGGGGCCGAAGGCCTCTCGGGCCTCGTCTACGACGACGGTGGCAGCAGCCCGGTTGCGATCTCGAAGGGAGAAGCGGAAGCGTCGCTGGCCAAACTGATGCAGCCGGCGGAAACCCCGTGGCTCGCGTTCGGCGGGATCCCGGCGCCCGACCTGGGGCTGTTCTCCGCGACCGGCTCGGCGCTCTCGATCGTCGAACCAAAGGGCCGCTCGCAGCTCGAAAGCTTCCTGTTCCTGCCGCCCGACCTGCGCTCGCCGATCACGCCGGTCACCAACGAAGCGGGGTTCGGCTACTCGGTCAACGTCGGCAGCTCACCCGAATCGCTGATCGCCGCGCAGATCCACGGCGGGCAGGGGGTGGAAGCCGAACCGGAAACCGACGGCCTGCACGGCTGGAACGGCAGCGGAGCGCTGACCCCGGTCAGCCGCTACGCCGAAATGCTCTCGGGCATGGTCTCGGGCACGGCGCTGCGCGAGAGCGGCAGCGAGTGGTACTTCCCGGCGCGGCTGACGCTCGACACCGGCGCGGTGGGCAACGGTCTGTCCAACCCCGCTCAGGAAGTGCTCGGCCTGCACTCCACAATGGGCGAAGAGCTACCCAAATCGCTGCACATCCTGGCGATCGACTCCGAACTGGACAAGCTCTTCGGAGGCGAACAGACGACGCTGACCGAGGCCGAACTGCTGGCCGCGCAGTCGGGCATCCCGCCGTCGAACCTGACGCTGATCGAAGAGAAGAACGCCTACGCGCACAACGACCCGGCGGGGGCTACTCCGGAAATCAACGAATTCTTCAAGCACCTGGTGCCGTTCTTGAAGGCGATCGGCTGAGCGCCACCGGCGCGGCGATCCCGCCGACGAGCATCCCCGAACCGAGGTGGGCGCCGAGCACCGGCCCCACCTCGGTGCAGAACAGCGGGGCGAAGCCGAACAGCTCGGTTCCAGCGGCCACCAGCTGCTGCGCATCGGCGGGCGCCTGGGCATGCTGGACGATCCACTCGCTCGCGCCGCGCTCGTGCAGCTCGTGCAGATAGGCGACCATCCGCTCGAGCGCGCGCCGGTGCGTGCGGACGCGGCCGACCGGCGCTATCTCCGTGCCGAACGTGAGGATCGGCTTGATTTTCAAGGCGGTGCCGACGAGCGCCTGCGCGGCCCCGATGCGACCGCCGCGGCGCAGGTACTCGAGCGTGTCGAGGCAGAACCAGATGTCGAGGCTCTTCCTGGCCTCGCGGATGGTGGCCGCGATCGCCTCCAGCTGCTCGCCGCGTTCGGCCAGGCTCGCCGCGAGCGCGACCAGGCAGCCGAGGCCGCCGGCGCCGGTTTCGCTGTCGAGCACCTCGACCCTGTGCGCCTGGCCTTGCTCGGCGAGGATCCGCGCCGCTTCGCGCGCGCTCTCGCAGGTGCCCGACAGGCCACCGGCGATGTGGATCGAGAGGACGTCGCAGCCCCCGGCGAGCAGCGGCTCATAGCAGGACAGGAAGTCCCCCACGGAGGGCTGTGAGGTCGTCGGCAGCTGCGGCGAGGCGTGCAGCCGCGCGTAGAACGCGTCGAGATCACGGTAGTCGTGCTCGGGCCGCAGATCGCCGCCCCAGCCGACGTACAGGCTCACCTGGCCAATCGCCCAGCGCTCGATCAGCGACCGCGGCAGATATGTGGTGCTGTCCGTGACGACGGCCACACGGCGGCTCATCGCTGGGTGCTGGACGGTCTCATCGGTGCTCACGAGGTTGCCTAGCCTACGGCGCGCGGGCGCAACTCGTCTGGCAGCCATCAACCCCTATCCGCGAGCGGCGCGGCTAGCGGATCAGCGGGTCCAGGCGGGTCGCGCTGATCGTCTCGCGCAGCGTGTGCAGGGCGTCGTGGCGAGGACGCCAGCCGAGCTCGCGTCGCGCCTTGCTCGCGCTCATGATCACCGGCTCGCGGAACGCCGCGATCCACTGCGCCTGCGCGGGCAGGAAGCCGAGGCGCCCGACGATGTCCGCCGCCGCATCCAGCGCCAGCTCGGGCACCGGGATCGAATACCAGCCGAGCTCCTCGGCGAGCAGCTTGACCGTCAGCTCGCCTGCGCCCGCGAGGTTGTACACGCCGCGCACGCCCCGGCCCAGCACCGCCGCGCGCATCGCGCTGGCGACGTCGTCGTGGTGCACGAGCTGGAAGGGCACGCCCGGGTCGGGCAGCACCGGCTTGAGGATCGGCACGCCCTCGAGCAGGCTCAGCACCGGCCCGGGTAGCCGCTCGGAGATCTGCGTGTACGGCAGGCTGTCGATCAAGAGCGGCGCCTGCGGTCCGGCGACGATGCACGGGCGAAACACGTACGCGTCGGTGGCCGTGCCGGCGAGCGTCGCCGTCAGCAGCGCCTCCACCTCCGCCTTCTGGGCGGAGTAGTAATGGGTGGCGGAGCCCCGCGCGGGGACCTCCTCGGTCAGCGGCTGGGGGTTGTCGCGATGAAAGCCGTACGCCGCCACCGAGGAGGCGTAGACCAGCCGCTGGGCGCCCGCCGCGACCGCCGCCTCGAACACGTTGCGCGAACCGACGAGGTTCACCTCGCGGCTCTCGCGTGCGCCGCCCATGATCATGAAGGCCAGGTGCACGACCACATCGGCGTCGCCCACGAGCGCCGCCACCGCGTCGCTGTCGAGCACGTCGCCGCGCCGGTAGGAGACCTTCTTCCAGCCGCGCGCACGCGGGTCGAACGGCCGCCGCGCCATGCCGAGGATCGAGCTGACCTCGCGCGCGCGCTCGAGCGCGGCCACGACCGCCTGGCCGATCTCGCCGGTCGGGCCGGTGATCGCCACGGTGAGGCCTTGACCGTTGCTCGCGCGCGGAGCCATGCACCCGTTGTAGCGCACCGCCTGCCCGGGGGCGCGGCGGCGGGCCGTAGGCTTGATCGATGCCCGCGCTCACCGCGTCCACCTCGATCGGCCAGAGCGTCAGCTCGTTCCTGGAAGCCGCCGGCAAGTTCTTCTCCGATCTCGCCGCCGTGCACTGGGCGGCGCTGTTGCTGGGCCTCGTGTTCTTCGGGCTCAACCTGACGCTGCGCTCGCGCGCCTTCTTCAACAGCCTGCGAGCCGCGTACCCAGCGGCCGCGTTTCAGTGGCGGCGGGTGTGGGGCGCCTACTTCGCGGCGGTCGGCTTCAACAACGTCGTGCCCGCGCGCGGCGGTGACGTCATCAAGCTGTTCCTGACGCGCTCCTCGATCCCCGACTCGCGCTATCCGACGGTGGCCGCCGCGTTCTTCGTCGAGTCGATCTTCGATATCTGCGTGGGCGTGCTCGTGCTGATCTTCGCGTTCACCCAGGGGGTCTTTCCCAAGCCGCCCGACTTCTCGAAGCTCAGCTCGTTCGACATCTCCTACCTCGCCGAGCACTTCCAGCTGACGCTCTTCCTGATCACCGCGCTCGGCATGCTCGCCGTGGTCGCCTTCGCGCTGCTGTCCGTGCGCGCGCAGGCGTTCTGGGCGCGGGCGCGCCAGGGGGTCACGATCCTGAGCGACCGGCGCCGCTACGCGCGCGAGGTCGCCGCCCTGCAGGCGCTCGCCTGGATGTGCCGCTTCGCGGCCTTCTGGTTCCTGCTGGAAGCGTTCAGGGTGGGGGGCTCGGTCGAGAACGTGCTGCTCGTGTTCGCCGTCAACCAGGTGGCCGGCGCCGTGCCCTTCACCCCCGGCGGCCTCGGCGTGCAGCAGGCGCTGCTCGTGAAGGTGTTCGCCACCACCGCGCCCACGGCTGTGGTGGCCGCGTACTCGGTCGGCCAGCAGATCGCGATCGCCGTGTTCACCGCGCTCGTCGGCCTCGGCGCCGTCGTGTTCATCTTCCGCTTCCGCTCGTTCAAGGAGGTGCTCTACGCCGGGCGCGCCTCACGCGAAGCAGAGCGCGCAGCGGAGCGGGCCGGGGCTTATTGAATTCGTCCGTGGCCGGACTTTTACTGAAGTCCCTCGCGCGCCTCGCGCACGAGGGCCACGGCCTCTGGGAAGACGCGGGCGATCACGGTGCGGATCTGCTCGGCCTGCGCCTCGGCGTTGCCCTGGACGTTGATCCTGCCGACGGCCGCCACGGTCATGTCGACCGCGAGCTTGATCGCGTTGTCGGCCCACACGAGCCGCTGGTTGCCCTGCATCTGTTCCGCGAACTCCGCGAGCCGCCGCTGGAGCTCCTCGGGGTCGCCGAACAGATCTCCGAGGCCACCACTTTCCATGCCCGCATCATAGACTGCCCTGCTCATGGCCAGCGCTTCTGAGATTCGCGACCAGGTTGCCCGCGAGACCGAACGCCGCAACCGGCTCGCCGTGCCGTCGCTGGCGGGCGGCTTCCTGTACCTGCTGAGCTCGATCATCATCTCGGGAACGCTCAACGGGGCGCCGACCGTGGGCCTGCTGCAGGGGCTTGCGCCGGCGCTCTCCGGCGTGGCCAACCCGGCGGTCAGCCCGCGCACGCCGGAGGTCAAATTCATCAGCCACCACGCGTTCTCGCTGATCGCGGGCAGCGTGCTCGCCGCGATCGCCGTCGGCGCGCTGACGCTGGTGCTGCTGGTGTTCGTCGATGCGACGCGCTTTCGGCGCCCGCAGACGTGGGCGGCCGCGCGGCCGCTGGTGCTCGGCGGGGGGATCGCGGTCGCGGTCGTCAGCATCGCCCACCAGGTCGCCAGCGCGATCGAGACGCACAACTTCGTCGTCGCTCACAACTACACCAACCACGCCGTCGAACAGGCGCTGACAACCGGCACCGCCAACACGATCGCCGACTACGTCGACCTGCTCGCGGGGCTCGCGCTCGCCGCGGGGATGATCGGGGCGATGATCAACGCCCTGCGCGTCGGGCTGATCCCCCGCTGGATGGCGTTCCTGGGCATGTTCACGGGCCTGCTGATCTTCCTGCCGATCGGAGGCGCCGAGCTGCAGATCGTGCCGGCCTTCTGGATGGTGATGGCCGGCATTCTGTTCATCGGGAAATGGCCGAAAGGCGATCCGCCGGCATGGGCCGCCGGGGAGGCGAGGCCGTGGCCATCGCCGGGGCAGATGCGCGCGGAAGCGCGCGGAGGCGCCGGGAGCCCGGCGGTCGCGGCCGCGGGCAGCTCCTCGACGCCCGCGCCGGTGCTGCCGGCCGGCGGCGGCTCCTCGGGCAAGCGCCGGCGCAAGCGGGGCGCCCGCGGCTGATGGCCCCTGGGCACGAGGCACCGGCGGGCGACGACCTCGACGACGAGCTGGCGTCGCTGCTGGAGGTCGAGCGCTTCGAGCCACCCGCCGAGTTTCGCGAGCACGCGCTACTGAACGACGCGAGCGTCTACGAGCGGGCGGCCGCCGACCCGCAGGCGTGGTGGGCCGAGCGCGCCGGCGAACTGGACTGGTTCGACCCGTGGACGCGGGTGCTCGACGACGACGACCCGCCGTTCTACAGGTGGTTCACCGGCGGTACGCTGAACGTGTCCTACAACTGCCTCGATCGCCACGTGCTCGCCGGCCGGGGCGAGCGCGTTGCGTTCCACTGGCGCGGCGAGGAGGGCGAGGAACGCGAGCTCACCTACGCGGCGCTGCTCGCCGAGGTGCAGCGCTGCGCCAACGCGCTCAAGGGTCTCGGCGTGCGCAAGGGCGACGTCGTCGGGATCTACCTGCCGATGATCCCCGAGGTGGTCGTGGCGATGCTCGCGTGTGCGCGCATCGGCGCGCCGCACAACGTCGTCTTCGGCGGCTTCTCGGCGGAGGCCGTGCGCGAGCGCATGGAGTTCTCCGAGGCGAAGCTGCTGATCACCGTCGACGGCGCCGCGCGCAAGGGCAAGACCGCACCGGTCAAGGATCGCGTCGACGAGCACATGCACGACCTGGCGAGCCTCGAGAAGATCGTGGTGGTCCGCAGCAAGGGCACCCCCTGCCAGATGCAGCAGGGGCGCGACTACTTCTACGACGAGATCCTCGAGGCCGTCGAGGCGGAGTGCCCGGCCGAGCCGCTGGACGCCGAGCACCCGCTGTACATCCTCTACACGTCTGGTTCGACGGCCAAGCCGAAGGGCATCCTGCACACGACCGGCGGCTATCTGACGGGGGTCGCGGCGACGCACCGCTACGTGTTCGACCTGAAGCCGGAGTCAGACGTCTACTGGGCCGCCGCCGACGTCGGCTGGGTCACCGGGCACTCCTACATCGTCTACGGGCCGCTGTGCAACGGCGCCACGTCGGTGATGTGGGAGGGGGCGCCCGACTACCCCCACAAGGGGATCTGGTGGGAGCTCGTCGAGCGCTACCGCGTGAGCATCCTCTACTGCGCGCCGACGGCGATCCGCGCGTGCATCAAGTGGGGCGCGCAGTACCCGAACGAACACGACCTCTCGAGCCTGCGCCTGCTCGGCTCCGTCGGCGAGCCGATCAACCCGAAGGCGTGGCTGTGGTACCACAAGGTGATCGGCGGCGAGCGCTGTCCGATCGTCGACACGTGGTGGCAGACCGAGACGGGCGCGATCATGATCACGCCGCTGCCGGGCATCACCGCCACCAAGCCCGGCTCGGCCACGCAGCCGTTCCCGGGCGTGTTCGCGCAGGTGCTCGGCGAGTCCACCGGCGAGCCGATCGAGGAAGGCCAGGGGCTGCTCGTGCTCACCCACCCGTGGCCGTCGATGCTGCGCACGCTCTACAAGGAGCAGGAGCGCTTTATCGAGACCTACTTCTCGCGCTTCGGGCGTGAGACCTACCTGGTCGGTGACGCCGCCAGACGCGACCGCGACGGCTACTTCTGGGTGATCGGGCGCATCGACGACGTCGTCAACGTCTCCGGTCACCGCCTCTCGACGGCCGAGGTCGAGTCGGCGATCGTCGCGCACCCCGACGTCGCCGAGGCGGCCGTGATCGGCCAGCACGACGAGGACACGGGACAGGCGATCGTGGCGTTCGTGACGCTGCAGGGGCACGTGGACGGCGACGAGCACACGGTCGAGGGGATCCGCGACACGGTCGCCGAGCGCATCGGCAAGTTCGCCCGTCCCAAGCGCATCATCTGGGCGGACGACCTGCCGAAGACCCGCTCGGGGAAGATCATGCGCCGGCTGCTACGCGACATCGCCGAGGGCCGCGCGCTCGGCGATGTGACGACGCTGCGCGACCCGACCGTTATGGGCGCGCTGGAGGAGCAGGTCAAGCAGCTGCAGGCCGAGGAGGGCTAGCTCGCTCCACGGGTGAGGACGCCACGGCTCGGCCAGGGCCGCGCGTTGCCCGCTGAGCCATTCTCATCGAATCTTTAGGCTGCTCTGAGAGGCTGCGGCCAGATGTCCGAACTTGCGATCGAGACGCACGGCCTGACCAAGCGTTTCGGCGAGCGTACGGCCCTCGATGGCATCGACCTGGATGTGCCGCGTGGGTGTGCGTTCGGTTTTCTTGGCCCCAACGGCGCGGGCAAGACGACGATCATCCGCACGCTGCTGGGCCTCACGCAAGCGACGTCCGGGACGATGCAGCTGCTGGGCCACCCCGTGCCGTCGGAGCGCGCGCAGGCGCTGCAGCGCGTCGGCGCGATCGTCGAGGAGCCGCGCTTTCACATGCACCTCACCGGGCACGAGAACCTGCGCATCGTCGCCGCCGTGCGCGGCCCGGAGACGTTCGAGCGGATCGACCCGGCGCTGGCGCGCGTCGGGCTCTCCGAGCGGACGGGGGAGAAGGTCAAGAGCTACTCGATGGGCATGCGCCAGCGACTCGGCGTGGCGCGCTGCCTGCTCGCCGACCCGCTGCTGCTGATCCTCGACGAGCCCACCAACGGCCTGGACCCCGGCGGCATCCAGGAGTTTCGCGAGATGATCCGCGCGATGGTCGAGCAGGAGGGGCGGACGGTGTTCGTCTCCTCGCACCTCCTGGACGAGGTCGAAAAGACGTGCGACGCCGCCGCGATCGTCGACCGCGGCAAGATCGTCACCCAGGGCGCGATCGCCGATCTCGCCGCCGGCGGCGGCGCGCGCAACGAGCTGATCGTGGGCGTCGACGACGCCGATCGGGCGCTCGGCATCCTTGGCGCGAGTGCGCTCGTGGCGGAGGCGCGACGCGACGATGAAGGCATTCGCGTGGTGCTCGTCGGCGAGCCCCAGACGGCAGCGCAGGTGAACGCTGCGCTCGTGCAGGCCGGGATCGGCGTCATCCGGCTGGAGCCAGTGCGCCACAGCCTCGAGCAGCGCTTCCTGGAGATCACCGCGAGGCTCGACACCGACCTCGTCCCCGAGGAGGTCAAGGCATGAACCCGACGATTGCTGTGCGCATGGTCGGGGCGGACTTCCTGAAGCTGCGCAAGAAGCGCGGCACGTTGATTTGGGCGCTCGTGCTCGCGGTGGCGCCGCTGGTGATCTTCTTCATCGTCAAGGCTGTCCAGCACTCCTCGAGCCCGACCGAACACTCCCCGGCGGGAGGCGTCGGCGGTTACACCGATGCGTTGCGCGTGCTCGCCTTCTTCTTCGGTCCGCTCGCAGCGATCATGATCGGCACCGACGGCGGTGCCGGCGATCTCGCGGCTGGCGTGTTCCGCGACCTTGTCGTAACCGGACGCTCGCGCGTTGCGCTGTTCGCTACGCGTATCCCCGCCGCGGTCGGCCTGTGCTGGCTCGTGGTTCTCGTCGGCTACGCGGTGACCCTCATCGGCACGTACGCGCTCGCCTCGGGGACACCCACTCCCGGCGGTGCGCTGGTGGTGAACGGCCTGCTGTTCACGCTGTTCTCCACCGGCATCATCTGCGTGGTGGCCGTCGGCTTCGCCTCCCTCACCGGCTCGCGGCCGGCGGCGTTGACGGTGCTGATCGGCTGGCAGCTGATCGCGAGTCGCATCCTCGAAAACATCGAATCGCTCGGCAGCTCGCGCAAGCTGATCCTCAGCCAGGCGGTCGCCCACTTCAGCCCGATCAGCCTCAACGACGGCCACGGCCCGCGCGGCGGGGCGACCGTGACGATGTCGACGGGCACGGCCGTGATCGTGGCGCTCGTCTGGATCGCGGTCTTCTGTGCGCTCGGGGCATGGCGCACCCGCACGATGGACGCGTAACCCGAGAACCCGAGAGGCGCCCTGTCCAGCGCTAGGAGCGGCTAGCGAAACGCGCTAGCTGTTGTGCCCGGTGACGTCCCGAACGCGGGCGTGGTGGCCGGTTGCCGAGCGCTGAGTGGGTGCGGCGCTCGTTGTAGTGGTCGATCCAGTGTGGCAGTGCTTGCGCGCGGGCGTCGGAGGTGGCGTATTCGAGCGCGTAGGCCCACTCCCGCATG
>Ga0302324_100000376_pt1 | contig 121244 bp, 94 predicted proteins | sample Palsa_T0_1_FD_201949 | JGI IMG/M metagenome (GOLD analysis project Ga0302324, IMG submission 201949) | Peat permafrost microbial communities from Stordalen Mire near Abisko, Sweden - Palsa_T0_1 | ecosystem: Environmental > Terrestrial > Soil > Palsa > Peat permafrost | place: Sweden: Abisko... | reverse complement strand
TCGCCTTCGAGACTGGCGTTGATGATGGGCCACTGCTGCAGGGCCATGACGGCGGCGCGCACGAAGAACGGCATGAAGGTGAGCCGGGCGCCGTGGCGCTGCTCGAATCCGGCTTTTTGCTTGGCGCGCAGGTTCACGATGCGGGTGAAGTCGACCTCGTACATGCAGTGCACGTGAGCGCTGGTGCGGCGGGACTCGATCATGTGCTTGGCGATGAGCTTGCGCATGTTCGTGAGGGGGACGAGGTCGCCGGGGAACGGGGCGGGAGCGGCGGGACGGGGAGCCGGGGCTGCGGGGGTGCTGGCTGCCGGCGCTGGAGCTTGAACGGGAGCGGCCGGAGCGGATGACTGGGTTTCGATGAAGGACATAATGTCCTGTTTGGTGATGCGGCCACCGAGGCCGGTGCCGGAGATTTGAGAGAGACTGACGCCGTGCTCGCGGGCGATCTTGCGGACTAGCGGGGAGGAGCGGGCTTCTTCTTCGCCTTCATCGACGGCGGGGACGGGCGGCGTGGGACCTTGGGTGCTTGGGCGAGACGCGCCCGGGAAAGCCGGCGGAACACTGGCGCTACTTGTCTTGGGATCGGAACTCTTTTCTGGAGCGGGTGCGGCGGCGGGCTTGGCGGCGGCCTCGCCGTCGACGGCGATGGTTCCAACGACTGTGTTCACGTTCACGGTGGTGCCTTCGGTGACTTTGATTTCCTGCAGAATGCCGGAGGCGGGGGCGGGAATTTCGGCGTCGACCTTGTCGGTGGAGATTTCGAACAGAGGCTCGTCGCGTTGGATTTTGTCGCCGGGCTTTTTCAGCCACTTGGTAATAGTGCCTTCGACGATGGATTCGCCCATCTGGGGCATGATGATGTCAGTTGGCATGATTTCCTTCCTATAAACGCGCCGACCCGAACGGTGCTCGGCACAAACGGATATTATAGCGTTTGGGAGCGGCTGGGGCTAAAGCCCGAAGCACGTTGGGCGGCTAACGCGGCGCTGAAGCGCCGCTCTTCCACGTTGCGACGGCAGCAATAATCCTTTGCAGCAACAATCCTGTTTGAATCTTAGTGGTGGTCGTGCTTTTCTGCTCCTACTTTTTTCTCGTCTTTCTTGTCGTCTTTCTTCTCATCGTCGGCGGCGGGGGCGGCGTTGAAGTTTGTCTTCCAGTATTCCTGGACGTTGGGCGGGAGTTTGTCGAGGTGGGAGAGGAGCATGGTGATCTTCCACATGTCCGGCTCGGTGAGGGTTTTGTCCCAGGCGGGCATGCCGGTGTAACGCACGCCGGTGCGGATGGTGTAGAAGATGTGCCACTCGGGGTCGTCGGGGGGATCGGAGATGAAGTTGGGAGGCGGGGGATAGAACGACGTGGCCAGCGGCGAGGGCTTGCGGTCGAGGCCTCCGTGGCAGAGGGCGCAGTTCATGGTGTAGAGCTTCATGCCATCTTCTAGATTCTGGTCGGAGGGGGTGAGCGGGTTGGTGACGCGGGGAGCGTGGCGCTCCATGGAGGCGTCGACGGCGCTCATCATTAGATGGTTTTCCATGTGGGCGGGTTCGACGTTTGCGGTTGTGGGGAAGAAGCCGAGCATGGCGAAGCCGAGGCCTCCGAGGATTAGGACTAGGAGCGTGACGATTACGCCGAGGATGAATTTTCCCATGGGTTCTCCGAACGGGCTATTGTGGCAGATGGGCGGGGTGGGGCGCTAGCGGGGGAGTGCGGTGGTGGTTTTTGCTTCGACCCGGGAGCTCGCTTGGCTCGAGCAAACCAGAGGTCCCTCGACTGCGCAGAACGATTCGCTTTGCTCATCGTTTTGCTTCGGCTCGGGATGACATGCCGCGTGGGTCGGCGGACGAAGGCGTCCGCTGCTCCACGAGTTAGTAGGCTTTCAGGCGACGGGATTCGCGGACTACGTCTTCTACTTTGGGCAGGTAGTGCGCTTCCTGTGGCGGGGAGAACGGGATCGCGCTGTCGAGGCCGGCGATGCGGACGATTGGGCCATCGAGATCGTCGAAGGCTTCTTCGTTGATGATGGCGGCGATTTCTCCGGCTAGGCCTCCGGTGCGGGAGTGCTCGTGGAGGATGATGACTTTGTTGGTCTTCTTGACCGTCTGTGCGATGGCTTCGCGGTCGAGCGGGGAGACGGTGCGGAGGTCGAGAATTTCGATTTCGATTCCTTCGTTCTTCAGGAGTTCGGCGGCTTCTAGCGCGGTGTGGACCATGGCGGCGTAGGTGATGATGCTGAGGTCGCGGCCTTCGCGGACAATGTTGGCTTTGCCGATGGGGACTACGTAATCTTCGGCGGGGACTTCGCCTTTGATGCGGCGGTAAAGATATTTGTGCTCGAAGAAGATGCAGGGATTGTTGTCGCGGATGGCGGCTTTGATGAGGCCTTTGGCGTCGTAGGGCGTGGCGGGGCAGATGACTTTAAGGCCAGGATTGTGGACGAACCACATCTCGGGATTCTGCGAGTGGAAGGGGCCACCGTGGACGTATCCGCCGCTGGGACCGCGGAGGACGATGGGAGCGGGCGCGCCCCAGAGATAGTGCGTCTTCGCGACCATGTTGCTGATCTGGTTCATGGCGCAGGGGATGAAATCCATGAACTGGAATTCGGCGACGGGGCGCATGCCGGTGAGTGAGGCTCCGAAGGCCGCGCCTACGATGGCGGACTCGGCGATCGGAGTGTCGATGACGCGCTCGGGGCCGAAGCGGTCGATGAAACCGTCGGTGACTTTGAAAGCGCCGCCGTAGATGCCGATGTCTTCGCCCAGGCAGAAGACGGAGGGGTCGCGGTCCATTTCTTCCCAGATTCCCTGGCGGATGGCTTCGAGGTAGGTGAGTTGCATAGGGTTGGTTTCGACCAAAAAGACTCGAGTTTTTATTCTTAACGGTACACTTCGCGCCGATGCGCCACGCGCACAATCGTTACTACGATTCGTTGACTATCGATTCGATAAATCACACGGTAGTCCCCCGACACGAATTCGCCAATGATCCGTCGCACCTTGGAATTTCTTCACGCCTGATGGCAGCGGATTCTCGGCCAGAGATTCTATCTTGGACTGAATACGTTGTTGGAATTGACGATCCAAAGATCGTAGTTCTCGGAGCGCCGAAGTCGCGTACTCGATTGCGTACGTCACATTTTGAGGAGCTACAGTCCAAGTTGTCTCTTAACATCCGCCATTGGAATTGTTGGCTCGTTGAGCCTTTTGCGAACTTCTTCGAGATCCATATAATCTTCAATTTGCTCTAGCAATTCTTCGCGATCGGTGGGAGCCAAGGCCGCATAACGGTCCGCCTGCAGCCTAGCGGTGGGCCCTGAAAACATGGTCACATAGATTTCGCCGTCAAGTTCGTGGTTTACGGACTCAACCCGCCACACTCCGACGGAAATCTTGTCTTGAGCAACTTCTATGTACATCGCAAGCTCCTCGTTGCTACGACGCGGTTGGGCCAGCGTTTCAATGCTGGGCTAAAGCCGCAATATCTACAAACTCAACGATACTTTCGTCCGGGTTAACACATGTTTGCGGTCTCGAATAGTTCGAGGCCGTATGCCACTGGCCACCCGATTTTCTCACCGAGACATTCAGCAACTCTTCAACGATAATGCAACGCCAGTTCGCGGGAGAACCATCGAGTTCAAGTCCATTGCTGCTGCTTCCGGCGAATTGATACATCAAGGCTTGAAGACGACCTTTTTTCGTTCCAAGTACGTGCGGACACATCTCTCGCACATGTCCATGGTAAGTGGCAACGACGATGTCCCTATCGAGGATCGCCTGCCGGATCATCTGGTAAATCTGATTGGAAGCCTGAGTACCAGTAGCCATAACTGCTTCTATTGTGCCACGTTCCTATTTGAGGTGGACAGCGGCTTCGGTGGCTCTATATCCGCTACTGCCCTTCTTTACTTTCGGCATGCCGTATTTTGGTTTGATGTCGTGGCAGCCTGCTTCGCAGTAGACGCCGCCTTCGGCGGATTCTGGCGTCGGCATCGGGGAGTTCACGGCGATTTCTCTCTCTTCTTCGATGATCCGTTCGACTTCTGAAATCAGTTCTGCATTTTCTTTGCTGCTCAGCCACTTTTTTTCTTTCACTAGATAACTTTCAAATCTTGCGATGGGGTCGCGCTTTTTCCAGAAGTCGAACATTGGTTTGGGAACGTAGGCGGCGGCGTCGTGGATGGCGTGGCCTTTCATGCGCATCATTTTGGCTTCGATCAATGTCGGGCCTTCGCCGCGGTGGGCGCGTTCGACGGCTTCGCGGGCGGCGTCGTAGACCTGGCAGGCGTCGGTGCCGTCGACGATTATGCCGGGGATGCCGTATCCGATGGCGCGTTCGGCGAGGTCCTGGCAGCGGTATTGCATTTCTGAGGGCGTGGAGTAGGCCCAGAGATTGCTCTCGATGAAGAGCACAAGCCCAAGATTTTGGACGGCGGCGAAGTTGATGCCTTCGTAGGTGACGCCGGTGGATTGGCCGCCGTCGCCGATGTAGGTCATGACGGCTACGTTGCGGCCTTGGAGGCGCGCACCCAGCGCTACGCCGGAGAGCACGGGGATTAAATCGCCTAGCATGGAGATGGGCGAGACCATGTTGCGTTTTTGGATGTCGCCGAAGTGGCTGGTGCCGTCGCGGCCACGGGTGGGCGAGTCGGCTTTGGCCATGTATTGCATCATGGTGTCGCGGGCGGCGAATCCGCGGACCAGGAGCGAGCCCTGGTTGCGGATCATGGGCGCGAACCAGTCGTCTTTGTCGAGCGCGTAGGCCGAGGCGCAGGAGCAAGCCTCCTGGCCGAGTCCGAAATAGACTCCACCGACAACCTTGCCTTGCTTGTAGAGATTTTCGAGAGCGACTTCCATTTTGCGGTTGAGCAGCATGAAGCGGTAGATCTCGATGGCTTGCTTCTTGCTCAGGTATTTCGAGTCGCGGATGGGCGGGACGGGGGCGTCGAGGTTGCCGGTGACTTCGTAGCGGACGTGTTCGGCGCCGTCTTTATCTTTTTCGATCTGCTGACGAACGGAGAGGTTGGGACGTTCGAGACGCGTATCGGGAATCGAGTAGGTGCGGATGTCGGTCGGGTTGCGGTCGGGCTGGCGGACGAATGCGTCCGCCGCTACGTGGTTCTTGCTGGGCGCAAGGCCGTTGCGCGGGCGGTTGCCGTTGGAGCTGTGTTTGGAAGTGGACTTCTTTTTGATTGCCATGTGAGGCGGCGCGGAAGGCGCGACGTATTGATGGTATCGCGAGAGCAGGGAAAAGGGCTAGCGCGCGCTGATCGTTTGGCCTAGCAGAGCGTCGAGAGATTCGAGCCAGAGAATTTGGCTGGAGAAGACTGTGCCGAAGTTGCGGGCGATGGATTCGGCGACTGCATTCATGTCCAGTGGCTTGCTGAGTTGTTGCTGCATTGAGGTGACCGGTTTGGCGGTGATGCCGCAGGGGATGATCAGGTTGAAGTAGGTGAGATCGGTGTTTACGTTTAAGGCGAAACCGTGGGAGGTGACGAAGTGGGAGATGTGGATGCCGATGGCGGCTAGTTTGGCTTCGACGTTTGCGGCGGTGTCGGCAAGAAGCAGGTCCCTCGACTGCGGAGAGCGATTCTTCGAATCGCTCTCTTCCGCTCGGGATGACACGGGGGAGGGAGTGGTCCAGACGCCGGTTAGGCCGGGGGTGCGCTTGGTTTCGATGGCGAAGTCGGAGTTGGTGCGGATCAGGACTTCTTCGAGGCGGCGGACGAAATCTATCGCGCCGAGGTGCTTGCGACTGAACCCAAGGTCCCTCGACTCGCCGTCGCTTTCGCTCCGGCTCGCTCGGGATGACACTGGTTGTGAGTTGGTGTGGCCGCGGAGGTCGAAGATGGGGTAGCCGACGAGTTGGCCGGGGCCGTGGAAGGTGACGTCGCCGCCGCGGTCGCATTCGAAGAGTTCGACGCCGCGGTGGGCCAGGAGTTCGGGGGACGCGATTACGTGGGCAGATTTCGCGTTGCGGCCTAGTGTGATGACTGGCTTGTGTTCCAGGAGGAGCAGAACGTCGCTGATTTTTTCTTCTTTGCGGAGAGCGACTAGTTGCTGCTGCAGCTGCAGTCCGGTGGCGTAATCGATGGTGCCGAGTTGGAGGACGGAGATCAAGTTTTTGTCGCCACAGATCTACGCGGATTCACACGGATTAAAACCAACATCTTAACCACAGAGGACACGGAGTACACGGAGGAATTGCACAGGTCCTTCGCGCAAAATGCGCGCTCAGGATGACAACGCATCTCTTCGGCCATGGTTCGATCCGCGTTCATCCGTGTTATCCGTGGCAAGGAAGTTTAGGCATTGATCGCGATTCCGTAGACGCTATTTGCGGCGTCCAGCATGGCCTCGGCGAGCGTGGGATGGGCGTGGATGGTCCACATTAAGTCTTCCACTGTGGCTTCGAGTTCCATGGCTGTGACGGCTTCGGCAATCAGTTCTGTGGCTTGCGGGCCGATGATGTGAACGCCCAGAATTTCGCCGTAGTCGGCGTCGCTGACGATTTTGATGAAGCCTTCGTGCTGGCCGACGATGCTGGCGCGCGAGTTGGCGGTGAAGGGGAACTTGCCGATCTTCACGTTGTATCCGGCTTCGCGGGCTTTGGTTTCGGTCAGGCCGACGCTGCCGATTTCGGGATGGCAGTAAGTGGCGCCAGGAATGTGTTCGGGATTGATCGGCTTGCCGGGCTTGCCGGCGATTTTGGCTACCGCGACCAGCGCTTCCATGGCGCCGACGTGGGCGAGTTGCGGGGTGCCGAGGACGATGTCGCCGACGGCGTAGACACCGGGTTCGGCGGTTTGCATCCAGGAATCGGTTTTGAGGAATTCGCGGTCGGGCTTGATTTTCGTTTTTTCGAGGCCGATATTTTGCGTGCGCGGCTTACGGCCTACGGCGATCAGGATTTTTTCGGCTTCGATCTTTTGCTGCTTGCCGTCGACGGTGATGGTGACGGCGACTCCGGCCTTCGTTTTTTCTACCTTGTCGACTCTTGCGCTGGTGTGGAAGTTGATGTTTCGTTTGCGGAAGACGCGGGCGAGTTCCTTCGACACTTCTTCGTCTTCTATGGGGACCAGGCGGGGCAGCATTTCGACGATGGTTACTTCGCAATCGAACGACCGGTAGATGGAGGCGAATTCGACTCCGACTGCTCCTGCGCCGACGATGACTAGCGACTTCGGGAGATCTTTCAGGCTCAGGATTTCGATGTTCGTCAGGATGCGGTCGCTGGCTTCTAAGCCGGGCAGCATGCGGGCTTCGGAGCCGGTGGCGAGAATGATGTTTTTCGCCTTGAGATGAGTCACCTTGCCGTCGTTTGTGATTTCAACGGTGAAGACGCCGTTTTGCGCGGGACCAGTGAGCTTGGCGTAACCTTTCACGGTCTCGACTTTGTTTTTCTTCATCAGGAATTCGAGGCCTTTGGCGTGTTTGGCGACGATCTTGGCTTTGCGCTCCTGGATGGCGGGCCAGTTCAGTTTGCGGGCGTCCACGCCTTCGATGCCGAATTCTTTGGCGTCTTTCAGGTGATCCCAAAGTTCGGCGTTGAACAGCAGTGCTTTCGTGGGGATGCAACCTACGTGCAGGCAGGTGCCACCTAAGAATCCGTCTTTTTCAATGAGTGCGGTTTTCAGGCCGTATTGGCCGGAGCGAATCGCGGCCGTGTAGCCGGCGGGGCCGCTGCCGATGATGGCGATGTCGTAGATAGTTTCGGGCAAGGGAGTAGTCCTCGATTGTCAGTAGGAATAGATGACTTTGGGCAAACGAATGATTCTAGAACAGGGGTACCAGAGCGGCCAAACGCCTCAAGACCAAAAGCTTTAACCACAGAGGACACAGGGGACACAGAGGGGAAACAGCGTCCATTGAAAAAGCCGCCTTTTCAGGCGGCTTTCGCGAAGAGCAGACAAATTGCTCAGTTGCTTTCGTTGCTGGCGCGCTTCCAGTTGATGAGTTCGCCGATGGTCGAACTCGTACTGGAAACGGGCTGTTTGTAGGCTTCCACTTCCGAGCGCGAGGCCTCTTCGCCGACGGCGCGGATGCTGAGTCCTACTTTCTTTTCTTCCGGACTCATCTTGATGATCTTGAAGTCGTGCTCGAGGCCCGGCTCCAGATGCAGCGGTTGGCCGTTTTCGTCGGCCGCTTCGGACTTGTGGCACAGGCCTTCGACACCTTCCGCGATTTCGACGAATGCGCCGAACGCGGCTACGCGCAGTACTTTGCCCTTCACGACGTCGCCGATGTGATGAGTCTGGAAGAATGACTCCCACACGTCGGGCTGAAGCTGCTTCACGCCCAGGGACAGGCGGCGCTTGTCCGGTTCGATGGCGAGGATAATCGCCTTCACGCGGTCGCCTTTTTTCAGCACTTCCGAAGGATGTTTCACGCGCTTGGTCCAGCTCAGGTTGCTGACGTGGACCAGGCCGTCGATGCCGTCTTCAATTTCAATGAAGGCGCCGAAGTCGGTGAGGTTGCGCACGCGGCCTTCGACGGTCATGCCAACGGGAAACTTCTCATGCAGCGAGTCCCACGGATTAGCCGCCAGTTGGCGCATTCCAAGCGAAATGCGGCGCTCGGTCGGGTTCACGTTCAGAACCACGCACTCGACCTGATCGCCCACGTTCACCAGTTTCGAGGGATGCTTCATGCGCTTCGACCACGTCATTTCGCTGACGTGAACCAAGCCTTCAATGCCCTGCTCGAGTTCCACGAACGCGCCGTAGTCGGTGACGCTGATGACGCGACCGCCGACGTGCGCACCTTCGGGATAGCGATGTTCGGCGTCGAGCCAGGGATCGGGTGTGAGCTGCTTGAATCCCAGCGAGACGCGCTGCTTGTCTTTGTCGTACTTCAGAACCTTGACTTGAATCTGATCGCCAACGTTCACCAGATCTTTCGGGTGAGTCAGGCGTCCCCAGGACATGTCGGTAATGTGGAGCAAACCATCGAGACCGCCAAGGTCGACGAACGCGCCGTACTCGGTCAGGTTCTTGACCACGCCGGTGAGGATTGATCCTTCTTCCAAATGTTCGAGCGTCTTGGAGCGCTTTTCATTCTGCTCGCCTTCGAGCAGATCTTTGCGGGAGACGACGATGTTGCCGCGCTTCTTGTTCAGTTTGATGACCATGACCTCGAGGGTCTGGCCCTTCATGCCGTCGAGATTGCGGATGGGCCGCAGGTCGACTTGCGAGCCGGGCAGGAAAGCGTGCGCGCCCAGAATGTCAACAGTAAGGCCGCCCTTGATGCGGTCGACGACGACGGCATCGATCGGCTTCTTTTCGTTGTACGCTTTTTCGATTTCTTCCCAGGCGTGAATGCGCTGTGCCTTTTGGTGCGAGAGATTAATGTAGCCTTCCTCGGCCTGGCCCTTCTCGCGCATCACATCGATTTCGTCGCCGGGCTTGAACTTGGGCTTGCCCTCGTGATCCAGCACTTCCGCCAGGGGCAGCATGCCTTCCGACTTGGCACCGACGTCGACGACCACGTGGGTCGCGGTCAACTTCAGCACCGTGCCTTTGATCACGCGGTCTTCACTGACCGCTTCTTCGGCTTCGGTGGTAAAGTTCTCCAGCACGGAGGCGAAATCTTCGGCGGCGGCGGACTTTTCTTCAGCAGTCCGGTCTTCTGCAGTCTTGTCGTCTGCATGGTCGCCCGCAGCGGAAGCCGCATGCGTCTGGTTGGAATCGTCGGTGGTGGTGGCGGCAGCCTGAATGGGTTCGGGCTGGTGCAGCTGCTCTGTCGTCGGTTCTTCAGTTACGACAGCGGTGTTGGATTCGGAGGTGCGGGCGGTGGTGTCGTCGAACAAGGTTAAGCCTCTCTGATGACGGGATGCGGGGCCTGCTTTGCGGACTGCTGGACGAGTCGTTTGGTTGTGGTGGGCCCACCCTGGCGAGTGAGCTTGGACAATCCCAGCTGTCGGACGTTTTCACACGGAACCCGCGTCCAATGGGAACTCTTCGACTATAGCAACCGCTCGCGAGCAGTGTCAAACGCAAATCGGGCAAATGTTACACGAAGGTTTCAATGGGGTGAGAGCCGCGTGGTGCGGGCCGTTTCGCACGGATTTGTGGCAGTCAGCAGTCAGCATTCAGCACTCAGCATTCCGCCAGGCTGGGGCCGGGGTGGTTTTGGCTGAGTGCTGAGTGCTGAATGCCTGCGTGTGAGTTTCCTCCGTCGGCGCCATCTGCTAACCTGCCCTCTTATGGATTATCTCTGGACCCCGTGGCGCTATGCCTATGTCTCCTCCACGGAAAAGAGCGGCGGGTGCGTGTTCTGCGATGCGCCCAAAGAAAACGACGATGCCAGGACCCTCATCGTGTATCGCGGCCAGTATTGCTTCGTGATTCTGAATGCCTATCCGTATACGCCGGGGCACGTGATGATTGTCCCGTACGCGCATTTGGACGAACTGCAGAAACTGCCGAGTGACGCTGCCACTGAGATGATGGCGCTTTCGCAGCGGATGGAGACCGTCTTGCGCGAACTCTACCGGCCGGACGGAATCAATCTCGGAATGAACATCGGCAAGGCCGCGGGAGCGGGGATCGCAGGACATATACACATGCACGTTTTGCCGCGCTGGGTGGCGGATGCGAATTTCGTCTCGGTGGTGGGAGAGACGCGGATTCTGCCGGAGATGCTGGATGTGACTTGGGGCAGGATGAGGGAAGCGATCATAAAGCAGCGCTGGTAATGACTCTTTCGACCAGGGCAGAAGCCCGTGGCGATCCGGAACTCAGACCATGAATATCCTGGTTTTATCGCGGGATATTCATGGTATCAAAAAGCTTTCCCGATCCCTGCAGCGACGCCCTAACCCGCTCCAACGAATTTCGCCAGCGGCACGACCTCGACATTCCTGGCCAATTTGTAGGCCTTGGTCCCGGGATAGGCGACGTAAAGGTGATCCAACTTCAGATCGGACAGGGCGATCCGCATGGAGGGAGTGAGTGTGGGCGCATCGGTGCGCTTGCACTCGACCCCGATGCGCCGCCCTTTCTTGAAGAGCAACAGATCGAGCTCGGCGCGGTTATAGGTCGCCCAGTAGTAGGCCTCATCGGGCTGCAGCGCCTTGAGGATCTCCTCGACGGCGTAACCCTCCCATGAAGCGCCCACTTTCGGGTGATACTCCAGATCGCGCTGGTTGGCGATGCCCAGCAGTGTATGCAGCAAACCGGAATCGCGCACATATACCTTGGGCGCTTTCACCTGCCGCTTGCCCAGGTTCTCGTGCCACGACTGCAATTGCCGGACCATGAAGACGCCGGTGAGAAGATCGAGATAATGGCGAACCGTGGACTCGTTAACGGCGAGAGCGCGCGCCAACTCCGCGGCGTTCCAGGTCTGGCCGTGATAGTGCGCCAGCATGCTCCAGAAGCGCCGCACGGCCACCGCGGGAATCCGAATGCCGAGTTGGGGTAGATCGCGCTCGATAACAGTCTGCAGGAACTGGCGGCGCCAGGAAAGCGAATTGGCCTCGAGGCGAGGTGTGTAAGCTCGAGGAAATCCGCCGCGCAGCCAATGGCGGCCTTGCGCCGACGCTCCCAGATCGGCCAGACGAAAGCCCTCCAGCGGTAAAGTCTCCAGGCGTCCCGCCAGCGTCTCGGAAGACTGGCGCAGCAGATCGGGCGACACGCTGCCTAGAATCAGAAAACGCGCCGGCAACGGACGGCGGTCGGCCAGGACTCGCAGCACCGGGAAGAGCTCCGGACGGCGCTGCACCTCATCGATGACCACAAGTTTTTTCAGCGATCGGAGAGCCGTGTCCGGCTCATCGAGCCGCGCCAGGCTGGCAGGGTCCTCCAGATCGAAATAGTTCAGTGACTCGGGCGCGACGAACTGACGGGCCAATGTCGTTTTGCCGCACTGCCGTGGCCCCAGCAAGGCAACCACCGGACTGCGCCGCAGAGCGCGGCGCACCAGCTCGATATCAAGCTTACGCTCAATCACGATAATATCGTACCATGAATATCCCGCGACAGCACCGGGGTATTCATGGTACGAAAATGGCGGTGTTTCGCTTGTAAAACAGGCCGCTGACGAGCAGGGTGCGACAAACAGCTATTCCACGAGCTGTTCCAGCTCTTTTTCGTTAATCACCGGGACGCTCAATTCTTTCGCTTTGTCGAGCTTCGAGCCCGCGTCTGCCCCCGCGACTACGTAATCTGTCTTCTTGCTGACTGAGCCAGTAACTTTCCCGCCGGCGTCTTCGATCATTTTCTTGGCCTCGTCGCGCGTATGCCTCGCCAGCGTTCCGGTGAGGACGAATGTCTTGCCTGCGAGTTTCGTGCCGCGCTCTTTCTTCGTGCCTTTGAGAGTTAGTCCGGCCTCGCGCAGGCGTTCGACCAACTTTCGATTGGCTGCGATGCTGAAGAATTCGACGATGCTTTCGGCGATGCGCGGGCCGACCTCGTTGACGTTCTGCAACTCTTCGACGCTCGCCTGCTCAAGCGCCTCCATCGATCCAAAATGCTCTGCCAGAAATTGTGCGGTCCGCTCGCCGACCATGCGGATACCAAGACCGTAGATCACGCGCTCCAGCGGCAGCTTCTTCGAATTTTCGATCTCGTCGAGAATGTTCTGTGCCGACTTGTCGCCCATGCGTTCCAGGCTGAGCAGAGCGTCTTTCGACAGCTTGTAGATATCGGCAACATTCTTAACCAGGCCGCGGTCGGTGAGTTGCGTGACCAGCGCGTCGCCCATGCCATCAATATTCATGATGCCGCGCGAGGCGAAGTGCAGAATCGTCTCACGGAGCTTCGCAGGACAGTTGGCGTTCACGCAGCGGTAATCGACTTCGCCCTCGGTGCGAACGACTTTGGTGCCGCATACTGGACAGTTCTCCGGTACCTCAATGTCCCCTTTGCCGCGCGGATAATTTTTCTCGTCATCGTCGATCACCTTCGCAACTTTCGGGATCACGTCGCCGCCGCGCTCGACCTGCACCCAATCGCCGATCTTCACACCCAGGCGTTCGATCTCGTCCATGTTGTGTAAAGTCGCGTTGCGAACGGTGGTGCCACCGATCAACACCGGCGCCAGCATGGCCACAGGCGTAAGTTTGCCGGTGCGGCCCACCTGCCAGCGCACGTTCTCCAGCTTCGTGACTCCGGCCCGTGCGGCGTATTTGTAGGCGATGGCCCAGCGCGGAGCTTTGCCGGTGAAACCAAGTTCGTCCTGCAGCGCGATGCGGTCGACTTTTACGACGATGCCGTCAATTTCGTAGGGCAGCGAGTCGCGTTTTTCTTCCCACTGCTGAATGAAGTCCCAGACCTCTTCGATGGAATGAACCAGCTTGCGATTCGGGTTGACCTTAAAGCCGGCGGCGTCGAGAGCTGTCAGTGTTTTCAGATGACGATCAAAATAGGTGCGGCCGTTTTGCAGGAGAATGTAGGGGAAATAATCCATGCGGCGTTCGGCGGTGACATTCGGATCGAGCTGACGGACCGTGCCGGCAGTGAAATTACGTGGGTTTGCAAATGTTGGCAGCCCGGCACGCTCGCGTTCTTCGTTGATCTTCTTGAATGAAGCCGTGGGCATCAGCAGCTCGCCACGGACTTCGAAGTCCGGAGGAATGCCCGCCTTCTTCAACGCCGCAGCCGGGATGAACAGAGGAATCGAGCGCACGGTGCGCACGTTGAGCGTGACATCTTCCCCAACGGAGCCGTCGCCGCGGGTCACGCCCCGCACCAGTTTGCCGTCTTCATAGATCAGCGCCAGTGACATGCCGTCGAGTTTCAGTTCGCAAACGTAGTCCACGTCGCTGCGGCCTGTGAGCTCGTGAACCCGGCGCTCCCAGTCGCGCAGTTCTTCCTCGTTGTAGGTGTTGTCGAGGGACAGCATGGGCGAGGAGTGCGGCACCTTGACGAATCCCTCGCGGGGCTTGCCGCCAACGCGCTGCGAAGGCGAATCCGGCGTCACGAGCGACGGATGCTGGCTTTCCAGATTCTTCAGTTGCTGCATCAGCTTGTCGAAATCGGCGTCGCTGATGTCTGGATTGTCGAGGACGTAATAGAGGTGCTCGTGGTGGCGGATCTTCTCGCGCAGAGCTTCTATCTTTTTTTCGACGTCTTTTGAGGCGGCCATCGCAGGAAGATTATATGCAAAGAAGTCGCCGGGATTCGCCATCGACCTGCGCGAGATCCATTCGAGTTTGCTCTGTCGAAAATCCCCCCTTCTCACGCGGCTTACTAATAAACTCCCGCGCGAGAAATAGGGCACCCGACCGCTCTTATTTTATGTCGGTCACGCCGGGAATCTGCACTCGCACAAAGCGCGGCTTGTAGTCATTCGCGCATACCAGATCGGTGGACTCATTCGCGTTCACGTTGTAGGAGATCAGAATTCCGTCCGAATCGGTGAATTCCGTGTGCGCCTTGGCATTGTAGGCGACCAGAGTGCCCGTCTTGCAACCGTTCGCGCCCGCTTCCGGCGCGGTGTAAACCGTCGTTTTATCCATCCACGGTCCCTGTGGGGAGCACGAATACCAGGTCGTAACCGCATCCCACAGCGGGTAAGGAGGATTCTGCGGATCCATTCCTGCCATCAGGTAGAACGTCCCACCGTTGTAGCTCATCTGATCGACGGAATACTCGGGCGTCACCGCAGCCACGCCGTTCATGGCCGTGGCATTCGACTCGCCGGCCATCCACTTCGCCTGGGTCGCATTCCAGAACTGCCACTTCGACGCGTTGGTCAGATTGTTGATCGATGTAGTGCGCGCGAGGTAAGGCGTCTTGGTGTCGGTTCCGGGATCTTTCAGACCGTAAATGTAGAAGTACTTTCCTACGGGCAGGATTTTCGTGCCCCACTCGAGACTGGTATCGAGCCCAGTGACCGGCGTGATGGAACTGATCGAAAGACTTGGCCACGACAGGGTTGCTACCGAATGCCCGACCAACTTGAACGCGCCAGTCCACTCCAGCAGCATGATCTTGATCTGGTAGGTGCCGGCCGAGGGTTGCGTTAGGTATCCATCGCCTTGCCAGTACCAGTCGTTCTTGTTCGTGGGAGCGAAATAAGACGTTTTTTTGGGAGGATAGCCAACGGTTGTCCACGATCCCGTGGCTTGATTCAGAATTGTGAGTGAATTGTGCGCGGTGAACAGGTCGCTCTTGCGCATGCGGGTGGTCGGATTGACCGTACCGATGTAGGAGTCCGACCACATCCAGAGATTCGTCCCGTCGGGCAGCGGAAGAGAATACGTGCCGTCCGCCCCGGTCCAGCCGGGTCCGTTCTGCGTGACGTAGTCATCGAACGTCGCATCGATCGTGCCGGCGGACGGAGTTCCAGGCAACGTGCATTGCCCCAACGCCGGAAGAAAAGCCAGCAGGGGAAGGCAAAGTGCAATTTTCAGTGCGGCAATCGACTTCATGAGAGGATCTCCATCGAGGAGGCTGACGACACGGGATAGCCTAACCCAGCCGGTAGCTGGCGTTATAGAGCCCATCTTCCCTATGCCTATACCGAGCCCTGGTCCGGTCCCCCTGCTCAGGTACAATCCAGCTTCGACCACGCTATGCGCAAGGCCGCGTTGCTCTACAATCCGGATTCCGGCGGCAGCCAGCAGCGCCAGCGGGAACTGGAATCCGCGCTCGCGGTGCTCAGGGGTGCCGGCGTCGAGGCGGATCTCGTTCCCACGCAATCGCGCGACCACGGCGAGGAGGAAACTCGCCGCGCTGTCGACTCCGGTTGCGACACCGTCTTCGCCTGCGGCGGCGATGGCACCATCCATAACATCGCTCAGGTCCTGGTCAACTCGCCCGTCGCTCTGGCGATCTTGCCCATGGGCACGGCCAATGCGTTGGCACACGACCTCGGCCTTCCCCTGAACGTGGTGGCCGCGGCCAGTGCGTCACTGCGTTGCACCCCGCGCCGCGTAGCGCTGGGCCGCGTGACCTACATCGACATGCAGGGCAATCCGGGCGCGCGTTATTTCGTAGTCACCGCCGGCATCGGCGTGGATGCTCATCTCTTCTACAAGCTTCACAGCGGAACCAAACAACGCATGGGCATGGCCGCCTATTACGCCAAGGCCTGGAACCTGTGGTTCACCTATGTCATGCCGCGCTTCATGGCGGAATATGCCGAGACAGGCTCGACCGCCCTCCATCGCGCCGTGGTCACTGAACTCTTGGCGGTGCGCATCCGGAATTTCGGCGGAGTTGTGCAAGAACTGGCTCCGGGAGCCTCGCTTGACCGCGATGACAACCGGTTGGTGCTCTGTCGCAGTGCGAGCCGCCTGACGTACCTCTCTTACGTGACCCGCTGCCTCCTGCGGGGACACTGGACGATTCCCGGCGTTGACCTCGTGCACAGTATGCGGGTCTCCTGCCAATACCGGGCTTCCTCCAGCATGCCCTCCGCTGCGTCCTCCCTCACGCCGCAAGAGCAACGCAAAATCTATATCGAAGCCGACGGTGAACTACTGGGAACGCTGCCTGCCGAAATCACCGCAGTCCCGAACGCCCTGACCCTGCTGGCACCGCCGCGCTGAGCCGCACTCCGCTCCGAATTTCTTTTGGTCGAATTACCTTGGTCGAATTACTTTGCGCGAATCGCTTTAGGATAGAATTCCTCGAACCGATTGGAACCCGTCACCCACTTTTTGACCGGCGCATGCTTGGGCCGCGCCGGACTCAACCGCAAGACCGCCCTGGCCACGCTTACGCTTACGCTCGCCGCCGAAGCTCCCGACCTCGATGTGCTTGGCAGTTTTCGCGGCTCGGCCTTCGGATTCGCCCACCATCGCGGATTCACCCACTCATTTGTCGGAGTCCCGCTCGATGCGCTGGCTGTGGTCGGTTTCGTGTATCTGATCTGGCGGATGCGCGGCCGCAAAATTAAAGACCCCAACCTGCCCCCGCGCTGGGGACTGCTGTTCCTCTATGCGTGCCTCGCCGGGCTCAGCCACATTCTCCTCGACTTCACCAACAACTACGGTGTTCGCCCCTTCTGGCCTTTTTCAGAAAAGTGGTACTCGTGGGACATCGTCTTCATCGTCGAGCCCATCATGCTCGGCTTCCTGATTCTAGGATTGGTCGTCCCGTCTTTCTTGAGCCTGATTGACAATGAGGTCGGGGCCCACAGTCGCGGCCCTCGCGGCCGGGTCGCCGCCACCCTCGCGCTCGTTGGGATCATCCCGTTGTGGGGGCTGCGCGACTTTGAGCACCGCCGCGCGGTCAATGCCCTCGAAGCCCGCACCTACAACGGAGCCGACCCGCTGCGCGCCTCGGCCTATCCCAAATGGGTCGACCCTTTCCATTGGGAAGGCGTGGTCGAGACCCCCGCATTCTTCGCCCTCGCACCGGTGGATTCGCTTACCCCTGAGGTCGATCCCGAGGGGCGCCTCGAAATTCGTTATAAGCCGGAAGAGACTCCGGTGACTCTGGCCGCCAAGAATTCTTATGTGGGACGCGTGTTTCTGGACTGGGCACAATATCCCATCACTGAAACTGAAATCCTTCAACGGCCCCAGCAAGGCTTCATCGTGCTGTTTCAAGACCTGCGCTACGCTGGGATACCGCCCTCCCTCACCCGACGGCCGGGTCGCGGCGGTCTGAGCAAAGCCGTGGAGCTCGACCAGAACCTGCACGTCGTCGGCGACGTCTTTGAGACCGGCAAGGGCCAAATCGTAGTCCCTGAACCTGGCCAGCATTAACCCGTGGCTAGAAATTGGGGAAGAACAATTACTGTCTTCGTCGTGCTGAAAATCCGCGCCTCGCGATCCTCCCTTGACGCCAGCCTCGCCAGCGCCCAGAATAAGATTTCGACTTCGAGGTGATGATGCTTCCCTATCTATTCGTCCTGCTGGCCGTTGCCATCCGTTTTATGCCGCACCCGTGGCATTTCACACCGCTCGCGGCTTCGCTTCTGTTTTTCGGAGCGCGCGGGTCGCGTCGCCAGATGTGGATCCCGTTGGTGCTTCTGGCCGCAACCGATGTCGTCCTGACCAAATACTTCTACGCCTACCACTTCACTTGGGACCAGTTGATCATCTGGGCTTGGTACGCCGCCATCCTGTGGCTGGGCACGAACCTGCGCGAAAAAGCCGGCTTCTGGCGCATCGTGGGCGCGGCAGCAACCAGTTCAGTCTCGTTCTTCGTGATCAGTAACTTCGCCGCATGGGTCGCGATGCCGGGACTCTATCCACGGTCGGTTGCCGGCCTCATGGCCTCTTACGCGGCTGGAATTCCATTCTTCCGTGGAACTGCAGAGAGCGATCTATTCTGCTCGCTGGCAATGTTTGGCACGCCCGCATTCCTGCACCTGCTCGCCGGATGGGCGCGCAAATCAGGCGATCACACCGCAGCCGCGTAAGAAAACGCTCGTGTGGGGACGGCCGTCCTCGGCCGTCCGGTCGCGGCGTCTTCCGTCGCGGCAGCGACTTCCCCTACTCCTGGCCGGATTTTCTCCGGCGCAGCACCAACCACAAGCAGATTCCCGCGACGATAGCCACTACCACGGAAATCCAGTGCCGCATCACCACAGTGCCGAACAGTTCCACAATCTGCGGCCCGAACCAAAGCACCAGGGATGACAGCACCAGAAACCGCACAAACCTTCCCGCAAAGATTGCCACCAGGAAGTCCCGGAAGCGCATTTCAAACACGGCCGCCGCCAGCACGAAAATCTTGAAGGGCATGGGCGGCGGCAACATTCCCGGAAACATCAGCGCCCAAAATTCGTGCTGCTCAAACGAGCGATGAATCTTCAGGAAGCGCTCCTCCGAAATCCGCTTGCGCAGCACTTTTTCCCCACCGAGATAGCCGATGATGTAGAGAGGAACGCTGCCCAGCGCCGACCCTAGCGAAGCCATCGCGACATACAGCAGGAGCCGCGCGTGATTTTGATACACATACGTGGCCACGACAAAATCTACCGGCATGCCTAACAGGGCGCTATCGGCAAACGCGATCACAAACACGCCCCAGATCCCGAGCACTTTCATCAGCCCCAGGATCCACGCCGTATAGCGCGTCAGTATGTGTCCAATGGTCTTCAAGGGAAACAGCTAGTGTACGTGATCGAGAAAGGAATGTGTCGCACCCAGTCCTGCTATTATCGCTAGCCTCGGAGCCTTCATGCGGAATCTATTTCTCATTCTTTACTTGTTTGCAGCCACGGCCACGCTCGTTGCAGCGCAACAAGCTTCGCAACCGGCTTCACAGCAAGTTCCTCAACCGGCCGCCACCCAGCAATATGATCTCGTCCTCGAAGGCGGACGCGTCATCGACCCCGAAACCGGCCTCGACGCGGTGCGCAATGTTGGAATCCGCAACGGAAAAATCGCCAGCATCTCCGCCGCACCCCTCAGCGGACGCCGCGTCATCCACGCCGCCGGCCTGGTCGTCGCGCCAGGCTTCATTGATCTGCACCAGCACGGCCAGGATCTGGCCAGCCAGCGCGTGAAAGCATTCGACGGCGTAACCACAGCGCTTGAGATGGAGATTGGCGCTCCCGACGTAACCCAGTTTCTGAAATCGAAAGAAGGGCACTCGCTCATCCACTACGGCACGACGGCCAGCCATGTGGCCGCCCGTGCCCTGATTTTCGGCGCGCCTTTGCCCGAGGGAACCATCCTGCCAAAAAGCGGGCCGGCCACCGACCAACCGGCCACTCCCGAGCAGATCCAGCGCATCCAGCAGCGCCTGCGCGACGAACTTGACGCCGGCGCTCTCGGCGTCGGCATGGGCATTCAGTACACGCCCGGCGCCACGCGGCTCGAGGTCATCGACATGTTCCGCGTCGCCGCCGAGCGCAAGCTGCCGGTCTACACCCACATGCGCAGCGCCGGCCGCATCGAGCCCGGCTCTGCGATCGAATCCGTCGAAGAGGTGATCGGCGCAGCCGCCATCACCGGCGCCTCGCTGCACATCGTTCACATCAACAGCACCTGCCTGCGCGATTCGCTGGAGTGCATCTCGCTTATCGAAGGAGCCCGCGCTCGCGGCCTCGACGTGACCACCGAAGCTTACCCTTACATCGCCGGCATGACCGCCATCAATTCCGCCGTGTTCAATCCCGGCTGGCGCGAGCAGCTGGGCATCGACTACGGCAATCTCGTCTTACCCGACACTGGCGAGCACCTCACCAAAAAGCGCTTCGACGAGTTGCACGCTTCCAGCAAGCCGCAATGGGTGCTGATCTTCGCCAACACGCAGGAAATGATCGATGCCACTATCCCCAACCCGCTGGTCATGATCGCGAGCGACGGACTTGAATCCCATCCCCGCAACGCCGGCACGTACGCGCGCGTTCTAGCGCAATATGTGCGTGAGAAAAAGACGCTTACCTTGATGGAAGCGCTTCGCAAGATGACTCTGATGCCCGCGCAGATGCTGGAGCGTTCCACTCCCGCCGCGCACAGGAAAGGCCGTCTGCAGGAAGGCGCCGACGCCGACATCGTTGTCTTCGATCCTCAAACCATCGCCGACCGCTCCACCTTCGAAAAACCCATGGAACCCAGCGTCGGCGTGCATTATCTGCTGGTTGGAGGAGCGGCACTGATTGACGAAGAAAAGCTCGCCCCCGGGATTTTTCCCGGCCGTGCCCTGATAGGGCCCGGAAAGCCGACGGCCGGCATCGGTCATTAACCGAGAGGCTTGAGGAAAAGCTGATGTGAAGGAAATGCCGTGTGGGGAAATGCTCGTGTGGGGACGGGCCTTTGACCCGTCCCGGCCGCGACGGTGTTGTTCGCGGCAGCGCTCTTACCCGGCGCTACTTGCGCTCCGCCGTCGAATGCTCCGTATTCCCGCCCAACAACTCGATCGCATGCGGCACCAAGCCCGCCACAGCTTCCAGCGATTCCACCGCCCCCGCAGGACTCCCCGGCAAATTCAAGATCAGCGCGCTTCCCCGCACTCCGCATACCCCGCGGCTGAGCGCCGCAAATGGAGTCTTCTTGCTGCCCTCGCTCCGCATCCGCTCCGCCACACCATCGAGCAAGCGATCGCATACGGCCACAGTGGCCTCAGGCGTCAGGTCGCGAGCGGCAATCCCGGTGCCGCCGGTAGTCACAATAAATTGCACCTCGCGCGCCAGCCGAATCAGCAGGTTCTGAATTTGAATAGAGTCGTCCGGAACAACCTCGCGCGCGGTAACGGAGAAGTGAAGCTTCTGCAGAAGTTGCGCCACCGCCGGCCCGGAAACATCCTCACGTTCGCCGCGAGCGCAGGAATCGCTAACTGTAACGACAGCTGCCGTAACGAGAAGTGGCTCAGTCATTGCCGCTCACAATGACGATTGGAGGTTCCGCGGCTGGGCCGTTCAGCCGATCAACCATCGAGGAGGACATCTTCCTCTTCTTCCCTTCGTCCGCCGCCCGCGCTGATGGAAGGGGCAGTGGATTCGGTCGGAGTCGGAACTGAAGGCGCAGGCGCTGACTCAGCGGGCGCAGCCTCAGCCTCCGCCTCGCCACCGCCATCCCGCGAGGATTCGTCGAGCAATCGCAGGCCTTCCATCAACAGTCCCTGAGTATTGAGTTGCGTCGTTTCTTTGTCCGTCTTGCCTTCGAAGTCGAGCTGGAAATTTCCGCCGGTCCAGCGCAGCACTTTGAATACAGCCTCGTCGCCCACTAGCACCCCATAGGTCGCATGCTTCACCTGGCCCTCGGCAAAAAATACTTCGCATTCATCGCCTTCGTTGCTCAGCGAGAGCTGGCAGCTCTTCCGTCCCATTTCGAGGGACTGCATCAAGTCGATCACGTTCATCTGCGCCAAACTGCCGCGCACCACGCCATCCTTGGGCGCGGTCTTCGCCATCTTCTCCAAGGCGATGCGGTCAATCGTGCGCTTGATGCGGCGTGTGGCGTCTTTCAGGAAGAATGGTTTCTCCAGATAATCATCGGCGGCGTCAACCGGCGAGAGCCGTTCGGCGATGTCCGCCTTGCTCGCCATCAACACGGTGGAAAAATTCGCGGTCGCCGGACGGCTCTTCAGCTTCTCGACCAGTTGCCGTCCATCCATGCCCGGCATTTTGTAATCGCAGACCAGCAAATCCGGAGTATCATCCACGGCCTTCAGCAGGGCGTCCGCGGCGTCAGTGGCCGTCGTGACCTGTGCCAGCGGGTTCAATGCGTGCTGCAACATCGCCAGCACCATCGGATTGTCATCCACCACGAGCAGCTTGACGTTATTCGCCATGAAGTTTGCGCCCGCTACTTCGCCCGCCGATACTCTCCGCTCTTGCCGCCACTCTTCCGCTCCAGAGCAATCTCCCGAATCACAATGCTCTTGTCGGCGCCTTTACACATATCGTATACGGTGAGCGCCGACACGCTGGCCGCGACCAGGGCCTCCATTTCAACGCCCGTTTCGGCGGTGGTGGCGACTTTGGAAGTAATAGCGACGCCATTCTCGCACAGCTGCAAATCGACATCAACGAGCGCGAGGGGCAGCGGATGACACAAGGGAATCAGGTCTGCGGTGCGCTTGGCAGCCATGATGCCAGCAATGCGGGCGACTTCCAGCGGATCGCCTTTCGGATTGTGGGGCAGCGCCGCCAGCACTTCGGGTTTGAGGACAACGAACGCGCTGGCTTCAGCCTCACGCCGGGTCGGGCTCTTACCGGAGACATCGACCATCCGGGCGCGCCCCGCGCCATCATAATGGGAGAGTTTCTTCGGCATGCCGTAGCTCTATCTTACATGGAAGGCGGCGCCGAGATGGCACCGGCTGGCAAACACGCTGCCTCCCACCCGCGAGATTACTGATTGCCGATCGTTGATTGAAAGGCGTGGCGCTTTGCGATTTTCAATCAGCAATCGACAATCATCAACGAGCAATCCTCATTATCGCGATCCATTCGCCGGCTGGAATGTGCTCGCGGTCCGCGGGAATGACGATGTAACAGTTCGCACGCGCGGTGGCGGCGATGTCCCCGGATCCTTGCCACGCGACCAGTGCCACTTCCGAGCTCTCAAACTCTCCGGAGAGGATGGCAGGAAGAAATCTCGTGAGCCCCGTCTTGACCCGAATTTCCGCCTTCAGGCGCACGTGCAGAAACCTAAGCTTGCGTTCGCGCTCCCCCGCTAACGCCTCGATCATAGGCCGCGCAAAAAGTTCAAAGGTGACCATGGTCGAAACGGGATTTCCCGGCAGTCCGAAGAAGCAAGTACCTGAAGTTTCGTGGGCGACGGCGCCCGCGCCACACTTGCCAAAAACAACGGGGCGTCCGGGCTGGATTTTCGCGCCAGTAAAGAAAAACTCCGCCCCCAACTCCGACAGCGCTTGCTCGACCAGATCGTACCGGCCCATAGAGACGCCGCCGGTCAGGATCAGCAGGTCAGACTGAAGCCCCTCTTCGATCAGGCGGCGAAGAGCGTGCAATTCGTCGGGCGCAACGGGAAGCAGCACGGGTTCACCGCCGGCGCGGTGAATCTGGACCGCCAGCGAATAGCTGTTCGAATTGCGAATCTGAGTAGGGCCGGGAGTCGCGTCGACGCCAACAATCTCGTCCCCGGTAGTCAGCACGGCCACTCGCGGGCGCTTGAAGACCTGCAATCGAGATTTGCCCACGGATGCTGCCAGTGCGACCGCGGCCTGATTCAGACGCTCGCCGCGGTCGACCAACACGGAGCCGTGCCGCGCTTCCGCACCGCGAGGAACCACATTCTCTCCAGGCGCAACGCTCCTAGCGACCTGAACCCGTTTCTCCCCCAGAGTCGTGTACTCGACCATCACCACCGCATCCGCGCCAACGGGAACCGGGGCTCCGGTCATGATCGCCACAGTTTGTCCGGCGCCGATGCTGGCCGGAATCCGGTCGACTCTCTCGCCCGCTTTAATTTCGCCGATTACCTCGAGTGTGGCCGGAAGCCGCGATAAATCAGCCGATCGCACGGCATACCCATCGCGAGTCGATCGCGGAAACGGTGGAAGGTCTCGATCGGCTGTGATGCACTCGGAAAGAACGCGATCGGCAGCCGCAAGCAGATCGACGGATTCCGTTTTGTTGGCCGGAAGTTTGCTGGCCCGGATCAAAGCCGCCTGCTCTTCCACGACGCCGCGGGCGTCTTCAAAAGTCAAAACAGCAGAATCAACAGGCAGGGCAGACATGGAGAAATCATACGATAGTGATGAGTTGGACGGTGTCGAGAGCCGCCGAGAGAATCTTACCGCGCCAATTCCTGACCGAGCACTGCGGGATTACTAGCGAAGGACAGCCCAGTTTCGAGATCGACCAGGCGCTCCTGCACCAGCTGCGCAATCTCTCCGTCGAAATGCTGCATGCCGTCAGCGGTCCCGGCCTTGATGGCGTCGAGTAAAGTTTTGTTCTCGCGCTCGCCTTTTTCAATGCATTCGCGGGTGCGCGCATTGGCTTTAAGAATTTCGAACGCCGCAACCCTCCCGCTGCGATCGTGCTTCGAGATAAGCCGCTGACAGATGATGTAGCGGAATGACTTGGCGAAACGCTCACGCACCGAAGCCTGCTCCGCCGGCGAGAACGAACTGATAATGCGTTCCACCGTCTTGGATGCATCCATGGTGTTGAGACTGGAGAAGACAAGATGCCCCGTTTCCGCCGCTTCCAGCACGATTTCGATGGTCTCGCGATCGCGCATTTCCCCGACCAGAATCACCTTTGGAGCCTGCCGCATAGCGGAACGCAGGGCATGGGCAAAGCTCGGCGTGTCGCTGTGCAGTTCCCGCTGATGAATGGTCGAGCATTTGTGGTTGTGCAGGAACTCGATGGGATCTTCGATGGTGATGATGTGGTAGTACTTCTCGCGGTTGATGGCGTCGAGCAGCACGGCCAGCGTGGACGACTTGCCCGAACCCGCCGCCCCCGTCACCAGCACAATTCCGTCCCTGAGCTTGGTCACATCGGATAATTGCTGTGGCAATCGCAAAGACGCGAACTCTGGAATCGCGGTGGGAATCACGCGCATGACCACGGCACAACTGCCGCGTTGAATAAAAATGTTGACGCGAAACCGGGCCATGCCGGGCAGCCCGAAGGAAATGTCGCAAGCGCCATGTTCGCGCAGCGTCGTAATCGCCTGTTTGTTGTCGCCAATCAGGTCGGCAGCGATGTGGCGCGTGTCATCCGGCGTCAGGAAGGTCAGCCCCGGCACCTGCACCGGGATCATCTGGCCATAGACCTGTACCTGTGGCGGACGGCCCGGCGAAAAAATCAGGTCGCTGATTTTTTCGGCGGCGCGCAACATCGCGCCCAGAAGAGCCGGAGTCGCGACTCTGCCACTTCCAGAAAAATCTTCTAATGCAACGGAAATCGGAGCTGTGCTTGGTGCTGCCATTCGTCCTCACACCTCGGGAATCGCACGCACCACAGAAACGGGAAGAAAACTCAGATAGTTAACTGTACCGCGCCGCGGCCGAAGAGCGAAGGACAGTAAGTACCGAGACTTTGGTAACCACACGGCCGCGTCCGGACACCTGTCCAAACACATCCCCAGACAACACAAAAGGGCGGCCCAATTGAGCCGCCCTAAGATTCCCAGTACCCAACAAGTACCCAATAGTAACTAATTCTTCGTGGTCTTCTTCTTCGTACCGTAGGTGGTTTCGACCTTGGCCCCAAGGCTGGCCAACAGGTCCTTGGCGCTTTGCGCATTCGGGCCGGTGGGGGCAATTTCCAGGTACTTCTGGAGAGCTTCAACCGTGCCGGGAGCGGGCACGGTCTTGTCCCCCTGAAGCGTCGCTTTACCCAGCAGGTTCACACCCTTCTGGTAGTAAGCTTCGGCTCTGGTCGGATCCGCGTCGATGCATTTATCGAAAGCGACGATGGCCTCGTCCACTTTCCCCGCATTCGTCAGCACCGCGCCCATATTGAAGTAAGCCTGTGCGGCCGACGACGGGTCAGTCTGCGCCGAAAGTTCGTAGGTCTTCACGGCGTCATCGACTTTCTTGTCCTTCGAATACGCGTCTGCCAGGTTGTTGTAGTAAGCCGCCAGCATTTTGGCGGCTGCTGCTGGATCTTTGTCGGGCGGCGCGGCCTTCTTGAGATCCACCGCTTTCTTATAGGCCTCGACGGCTGAATCCAGGCGTTTCTGTTTTTCCGCCGGATCGGTCTGCTTGGGCACGGACATGCGGTAGTAATCGCCCAGTTTGAACCAGAGCAGGTCACGGGTTGGGTCCAACTGAGTAGCGTCAGTCAAGTCCGCGATGGCTGTATCGTAGTCACCAGCGTCGGCCGCGGTCTTGGCGGCATTCAGCTTGTCGTTGAGCTTGCCAACGGTGGACTTTTCCTTCTCTGCCTTAGCGTTCTGCTCCTGTTGCTGCTTGAGCTGGTCGGCAGAAATACCCTTGCCCTTGGCGGCGTCCTCGATTTCCTTCTTGACGTCAAAATCCACGGTGTTCTCGTCAAGTTTGAGCACGTACCCGTTGAGGTGGTCCAGCTCCTTGCCGGCCTTCTGGTCGTCGGCGCTCTTGTACAGCGTTATGTTGTATTTGCCCGGGGTCAGTCCGAGCGAGAAATATTCCCCTTTCTTATTGGTCTTGAGCACGGACTTCTGCCCGTTATCCAGGTTTGCCCAGACCACCACCCCATCTGCGACGGGATTGCCTTGAGAATCTTTGCAGACGCCCTTAACCGATCCGGAAGCCTGCGCGAAGACCGGAGGAACACACAGCCCGAGCGCCATTATTACGAATAGAAGAATTACGAAATGCTTTTTCATTTTGCCTCCCGGCAAAGTCGAATTTGTGCTGGCCCATTCCTGAAAAGCTGATCGAACTTGCATCTCAAACAAATGTCTATCGCCAAATGTCTATCCGCCAAAACTCTATCTCACCGCATAAGGAATTGGATCCTGCACGCCCGCCGCCTCGAAGGCCCGCAGGCGCAATACGCAGCTATCGCAGATCCCGCAAGCCTGATCCTCCCGGCTGTAGCATGACCAAGTTAAATCGAAGGGCGCACCCAGTTCAAGGCCAAGCCGCACAATATCGGTTTTTCGCATGGCGATGAGCGGAGTCACGATTTCAATCAGCCCGTCCTTGGTTCCGGTTTTAGCCACTTCATTGAACGCCTTGTAATACGCCGGACGGCAATCCGGATAGCCCGAGCTGTCAGGCTCAACCGCGCCAACGTACACCTTTTCCGCTCCCAGCACCTCGGCCCAGCTGATGGCCACCGCCAGAAAATGAGCATTACGGAAAGGAACATAGGTGACCGGAACACCAACGCCAATCTCCGCGCCGGCTGGTACTGCAATGGCATTGTCAGTGAGCGCCGAACCGCCAATGGCCCGCAGTGCCTCGTTGCGGACGACGAGCTTGTCGCGAATCTTAAGGCGCGCGCAGATAGCGAGAAACGACTCTTGCTCACGTTTCTCGGTCCGCTGTCCGTAGCTGACGTGCACCGCCGCCACTTCATAGTCGCGGCCCGCCAGAGCCGCGCACACGCAGGAATCCATTCCACCACTCAGCAGGACGACCGCACGGGATCGCTTCAGACTTGGCATGGCTAATGGCTAACGGCCAATTGCTGATTTTCGATTGTTGATTGCTGACTGAGAATCCAAATGTGGTTAGCTTTGGGTTCTCAATCAGCAATCAAAAATCATCAATCAGCAATTCCTCAAACTCCCTTCACCGCCGGGTCCCAAATGAATTTGTGCAACTGCAGTCCGAGCCGGGCCGGGACGTCGTCGGCGAGCATCCACTCTGCCAACTCTTGCGGATCGAGCAGGCAGTGCGAACTGTCCCGAGCGCCGGTTGCGTCTTTGCGGAATGCCGGAGAAAACAGGACTGCATTTACCCGCTCCGCAAGATTATGCCGGCGGCTGAACTCGCGGGCAAAGTCGTAGTCCGCCCGGCTGCTCAGCACGAACTTGATTTCGTCGTGCGCCGACAGAGTCTCCAGATTCTCCATGCAAAACGTATCGGGCTCCCCCGAGTCCGGACACTTCACGTCGACGATCTTAACGACTGCAGCCGGAACCTGCTGCAGAGGCCGTTCTCCGCTCGTCTCGAGCAGAACCTGATAACCGCGGTCGAGCAGTGCCTGCATCAACGGCACCACCTCCCGCTCCTGCAACATCGGTTCACCGCCGGTAATTTCGACCAACCCACCGCCCGGGCTCAAGCGTGAAACCTCGTCCAGGACTTCTGCGGGCGCCATTTTGCGGCCGCCCTGAAATGTGTACTCGCTGTCGCACCACGAACATCGCAGATTGCATCCTGTCAGCCGCACGAAAACACACGGCAGTCCCGCATGAGTCGACTCGCCCTGCAACGACTTGTAGATTTCGGTGATTTGCATGAAAAATTGAGAAGCAGTTGCCAGCCGCCGGTTGCCAGTTCAGGCCGCAAGCTGGTTATTCACTGTATTTCGCCGTAGTGGTGTCGGTCTCGAAGACAGTTACGTCTTTCACTCGAACCCGGCCCGTGGTCACGGCCTGCAGCTTGGCGTTCGACTCATCATAAAAATACTTCGCCAGATTCTCGGCCGACGGATTAATCACCGTAAACGGCTCGATATCGTTGATCATCTGGTGGTCGAGGCGCTCGATGACGTGCTTCATGACCTCGCGCAAATCCTTGAAGTCGAGAAGCAACCCGGCCTTGTCCAATTCCGCTCCCGCCAGCGTGACCCGAATCTTGTAGTTATGGCCGTGCGGATTCTCGCACTTGCCCTTGTAGTTGCGCAGGTAGTGGCCCGCCGCAAAAGTATCTTCCACTGTGACTTCGAACATGTTCCCCCGACAGCCCGTGCGTGAATACAAGGCCGGCTGCGCCCTCTGGCGAAACATACATTGTACCCGCTGGATCGGCCTCTCGGCAGCGAGCCGTGGCGCACTTTGGCTCTCACACGATTCTGTCATCCTGAGCGTAGCCGTTTTTCAGGCGTAGGGAAGAACCTGCCCTGAGCGGAGCCGAAGGGATCTCTCGCTGAACCGGCCTGACGCGTCAGCCAAACTGAGCCGCCGCCCAACAGCAATCCGCTTGACGCGCTTCCCCCGCCGAATGTAGTTTGCCTACTCACGATTAAATCCCAGGGAGCGCGCATGCTGCGTCGGAAATCTTCAATTGTATTGCTATTCATCCTAAGCTTGACCGCCGGTCTCTGGGCTCAGAACCGGCCCGACGCGCCCGAATTCGACGTCAAAGCCCATTACACGAAGTACGAATACAGGATCGCCATGCGCGACGGCGTTCACCTGTTTACCTCCGTCTACGTGCCGAAAGACAGTTCACGCCCTTATCCATTCCTCATCAACCGCACGCCCTATAGCGTTGGCCCGTACGGCGTCGACCTCTACCGCACGCATCTCGGCCCCTCCCCCGACTTCGACAAAGCGGGATACATCTTCGTGTTTCAGGACGTGCGCGGCCGGTTCATGTCAGAAGGACAATTTGTTGAGATGCGTCCGCACATCGACCACAAGAAATCGAACCAGGACGTCGACGACAGCAGCGATCTTTACGACACCATCGACTGGCTGCTCAAGAATGTTCCGAACAACAACGGCAACGCGGGAATCTGGGGAATTTCGTATCCCGGTTTTTACACCTCAGCCAGCATCATCGACTCGCACCCCGCGCTGAAAGCCGCGTCGCCGCAAGCTCCCATGACCGATCTTTTCATGGGCGACGACGCCTACCACGGCGGCGCATTCATGCTGGCCGCGAACTTCGGCTTCTACGTATTTTTCACGCCGCAGCAGAACCCCGAACTCCCCCCAAAAAACTGGCCGTCATTCGACTGGGGCACAAAAGACGCCTACGACTTTTATCTCAACGTCGGCCCGCTCTCGAACTTAAGCAAGTATCTCGAAGGGAAGAGCGCCCTGTGGGACGACCAGGTCAAACACGACACCTACGACGATTATTGGAAGGTCCGCAATCTGGCGCCGCACATGAAGAACATCCATTGCGCCGTGCTCACGGTTGGCGGCTGGTTCGACGCTGAAGACCTGCAGGGCCCGTTCTCGACTTTTCATGCGATCGACAAAAACAATCCCGGAATTTTCAATGCGCTCGTGGTCGGACCCTGGGTGCACGGCGGCTGGCGCGGCTATGACGGCGAACACCTGGGGCGCGTGGACTTCGCCTCAAACACCGGCGAGTATTACCGCAAGAACATTTTGTTTCCGTTCTTCGAGCAGTATCTCAAGAGCAATGGCGACGCCAAACTTCCGAAAGCATCTGTCTTTGAGACGGGCACGAATGTGTGGCGGCAATATTCCGCCTGGCCGCCCAAAAATGCCGAGCCCAAAACTCTCTTCTTTCACGCGAATGGAAACCTGTCCTTCGACGCCCCTGCAGCGGAAACTCCATCATTCGATGAGTATGTAAGCGACCCGTCGAAGCCGGTGCCTTTCGTGAACTATGCCGCGCTGGATGTGCCCCAGGAATACATGCTCTCCGACCAGCGCTTCGCCGACAGCCGCACCGACGTCGCAGTTTATGAAACTCCAGTTCTGCAAGAGGACGTAACCTTCGCCGGACCGATCTCGCCCCGCCTCTTCGTTTCAACCAGTGGCACGGATTCCGACTGGGACGTGAAATTGATTGACGTCTATCCGACCGACTACCCCGACAGCAAGCAGGACGACCCCAGGCCCGAGGACCGCGACAAGCCTGAAAAAGACGTGCCCGCCCCGCCGTTCACCATGGGTGGATATCAGCAATTAGTACGCGGCGAACCCTTCCGCGGAAAATTCCGCCACAGTTTTGAAAAGCCGGAAGCCTTCACACCCGGAAAAGTCGAAGAAATCAACTTCACCATGCCGGACATCAACCACACCTTCCGCCGCGGCCATCGCATCATGGTGCAGGTTCAGAGTTCCTGGTTCCCGCTCACCGATCGCAACCCACAAACTTTCATGAACATCCCGAACGCGAAACCTGCAGATTTCGTGAAGGCCACCGAGCGTGTCTATCACACAACAGCGCAGCCGTCCGGGATTGCAGTGGGAGCGGTCCTCAGACCGACAACGGAAACTCAGAAATAAGATGGGGCTGAAGTCTGCGGGATCGTGACGCAGCCTTTGAAGAAACAGACGCGGCAATCGCACACGGCGCGTCAAGATCAAGGAGCATCAAGATCAGAGTGACTGACCGTCGTTAGGTTCCAGGGTTCTACGATCTCGTTTCAGCCTCGACACCGAAGAACTCCTCCACCACCTTCATATCGGTAGTCCGCCTGTACTTGGGCAGACTTTCCACAAACACCCGCCCGTATTGCTTCTTCAGAATCCGATTATCCAGCAGCACCAGCAGCCCGCGATCATGCAGCGAGCGGATCAGTCGTCCAAATCCCTGCTTCAACGTGATCACTGCGGCCGGCACCTGATATTGAAAGAATGCATTCCCGCCGTCGGCATCGATCGCCTTCACCCGCGCTGCCACCACGGGATCGCTCGGCACGGCAAACGGCAAACGGTCAATAATCACGCAACTCAACTGCTCACCCTGCACATCCACGCCCTGCCAGAATGAGGATGTTGCGAACAGCACCGCGTTCGGAGTCAGACGGAACTCTTCGAGCAGCGCGTTCTTCGGCGCATCCCCTTGCCGCAGGAGCGGGAACGCGACTTCGCCCAACAACCGCTGATAAACATCGTTCATCTGCGCGTAGCTGGTGAAGAGGACGAATGCCCGCCCGCGCGTAATCTCCAGCAGTCTGCGAATACGCTCAGCCGCCATTGCGGTAAACTGCGGCGTGCGCGGATCGGGCAGATCCGGCGGCACGTAGAACAATGCCTGACTCTCATAGTCAAAGTGCGACGGCAGCACCGACTCGCGCGCATGTTCCAGCCCAAGCCGCTGCCGAATGTATTCAAAACCCCCGCCCACGGCCAACGTCGCCGAAGTCAGCACCGCACACTCCAATTTCGACCACAAGCACTCGCGAAGTATCGGCCCAACATCGATCGGCGTCGCCTGCAGAAAAACATTTTGCCTTCCACGCGTAGAAGTCTCAGCCGCTTTATTCGGACCACGACCAAAACGCCCAGCGCGCCGTTCAATCCAAAACACCGTGTTGCGATCTTCTGACTCCATCGCATAGCCGAGCTGCACTTGAATTTCTTGCGCCCGCCGCACAAACTGAAACACTTCCTCCGGCTTCTGCTGCAAGCCTTCCAGTTCGCCCGAAAGCCGAGTCAGCGCCTGATTCAGGCCGAGAAACTCGTCCCCATTTTCCTCGAGAAACTCGCGCCGCGTCTCAAACGCAAATCGCCCGTCCCCCGGAGGCAACAACGAAAAGAAAAACTGCGACCGTTCGCGCAAACTGCCAAGCGCCCCCGAAAGCGACGCCGACATCATCCGGTTATGCTGCAGCGACGATTCCACATCGCGCGCCAGATCCTCCACTCGCAGATTGCTCACCGAAATGCCGAAATAATTTCCCGCCACATCTTCCAGCTCATGCGCTTCATCGAAAATCACAGCCGCCGCTTCCGGAAGCACTCCCGCATCGGGCGCGCCATCCGCCTGCAGCTTGATGGCAAGATCCGCAAAAAATAAATGATGGTTAACAATGATGATGTCGCTCTCCATCGCCTTGCGCCGCATCTCGGTAATGAAACACCGCTCAAACTCGCTGCACTTCTGGCCCATGCAGGCGTCGGCGCGAGCGTCGAGCTTGTGCCAAAGCAGGCTGGCCTCGGGCAATTCCGCCAACTCGGCGCGATCCCCCGTCCCGGTCGTCTTCTCCCAGGCCGCAATCGCCCGATATTGCTCAATCTCTTCCAGCCCACTGAGCACCGGCTGATCCGTCAGGTCGTACAGTTTCTTGCGGCACAAATAATTGTTGCGGCCTTTCATGTAACAAACCGAGAGGTGGGAGCCGGTTCCAGGTTCTCCATACAGCGCCTGCTCCAGGAAAGGCACGTCTTTGTAAAAGAGTTGCTCCTGCAAGTTTTTCGTACCCGTCGAGATGATCACGCGCTTCCCCGAACGAATCACCGGCATCAGGTAAGCCAAAGTTTTTCCAGTGCCCGTTCCCGCTTCGACGATCAGATGCCGCTTTTCCTCCAGCGCCTGCTCGACCGCCTGCGCCATCTGCAATTGGCCGCGGCGGAATTCATACGCCGGATGCGTGCGCGAGAGCACGCCGCCCGGGGCGAAGAATTGGTGCAACGAAGCATCCTTGCCGCTGGGGACAGAGCGGTTGGGAGAAGCAGAAGGCACGGGCTGAGAGCTTAAAGCCACAGAAGTCTCTATAATACGAGTTCCGGACCGCATGCATTGCCACTGCTCATGTGGGGATGCTCATGTGGGGACAGCCACCACATTCGAGCTCGATAAGACTTAATCTTTGACCCAGCCTACCTACAACTCGACCAGCACTCTCGCCACCACCGCCGCCGGCATTTCCACAGTCGCTATCGTGGGACGCCCCAATGTAGGCAAGTCCACGCTCTTCAACCGCATCGTGGGCTCGCGTCGCGCCATCGTCGGCGACGAACCCGGAATCACCCGCGACCGACTCTACGGCGACGCCGAGTGGGAAGGCCGCCCACTGCGGATCGTTGACACCGGCGGCATCCTCCCGGAAGAAAAAGATCTGATTCCTTCGGAAATCTATCGCCAGGCCCGCGTAGCGCTCAATGAGGCCGCTGCCATCATCATGGTCGTCGACGGCCGCACCGAGCTCGCCGGTCCCGACCTTGAACTGGTGCGCCTGTTGCGCAAGGCGAACCGGCCGCTGTTCCTGGCCGTCAACAAGGTTGACAGCGACAAACAATCGTCGCTCGTGAATGATTTTCATCGCCTCGGCATCCAGAAAATGTTCCCCATTTCCGCCGAACACGGCCGCGGCATCGACGATTTGCTCGACGCCGTGATTGCGGCTCTTCCGGAAGAAGCTTTAACCACGGAGAACACGGAGGACACAGAGGAATCGAAAGGGGGCAACGACCAACGACCAGCAGCCAACGACGATGCTCCCGCCGAAGCGCACGAAACCAAGGTCGCCATCATCGGTCACCCCAACGTGGGCAAGTCGACGCTGCTCAACTGTCTGACATCTTCCGACCGGGCCATCGTCTCGCCCATCCCCGGCACCACGCGCGACGCAGTCGACGAAATCGTCGAGCACGACGGACGCCGCTTTCGCTTCATCGACACCGCCGGCATCCGCCGCAAAGGCAAGACGCATCTGATGGCCGAAAAACTTTCCGTCGTGATGGCGCGCAAGCATCTGGAAGCCGCCGACATTGCTCTTCTCGTAATCGACGCCACCGAAGGCGTAAGCCAGCTCGACGCCTCAATCGCGGGCTACGCCCACGAGAGCGGACGCTCCATCATCATCGTCGTCAACAAATGGGATCTCGTGCTTCATCCGGAAAACATCAGCGGCAAGGGAAAAGCCGCGCGCCCCACCAAAGCCGAGCGCATGCGCGAGAGCAAGCGCCCCGGCGATCGCGACGCCTACGAGCAGCGCCTGCGCTATGAACTGAAGTTCCTGAATTACGCGCCCATCGTCTTCATTTCCGCCCAGAGCGGCAAAGGCACGGAGAAAATCTTCCCGCTTCTGGAAGAAGTCGCCACCGAACGGCGCAAGCGCGTGTCCACCTCGCAGATGAACCGTTTCATCGAGAAGGTTGACTTCGAACGCGCCTCCGTGCCCATGAAATCGCGCGTGAAAATCCTCTACATGACGCAAGCCTCGGTCGCCCCGCCCACATTCGTGCTCTTCACCAACCGCGCCGTAAAACTGCACTTCTCCTACCAGCGCTTCCTGGAAAACCAGATAAGAGAAGCCTTCGGCTTCGTAGGCACACCAATCTGGATCAAGAACCGGGCAAGAGATTCTTAAAGCTGAGAATTCCCGTGTGGAGAGGTTTATGTGTGGAAAGGTTCCACTCTGCTCGGCTGATACGGGAAGGGCACGACTTCAGTCGTGCTGTTATGTTCTATAAGATGATCCTGGCTTTAGCCGCTGAGGGACACACCTGGCGAGCCTCTCGACACTCCTAGTTAACCAGCTTAGTTAACCAGAAATGCCACCCGGAGGATTCCCGCGGAGCGCACGCCATCCAGCACCATCTCAACGTCACTCCACCGCGCCCTCTTGTCCGCGACCACGTACACCTTGCGTTCAGCCTCGCGATCTTTCAAGTGGTCCTGAATCTTCGCCGGCAGGTTAACGACGTTGATCTGATCGCTATCAAAATAGACCTTGCCATCTCGCAGAATCGATACCTTCATCGCATCTTCACGGAGCGCGTTCCGCATTGAGATTGGATGTAGCACTTTGGGCAGGTCAACACTGACGCCGTGGTGGCTTGTGGGTATCGTCATGAATATGAGCAATATGACGAACACGACCAGGCCCATGACGCTGGCAAACTGGAGTGTGTCGAAGCCGCTGAAAAGTTTCGCCGGTGGTCGAGATTTTCGTAACATCAGGCTACCCGTTTCTGTTTTCATTTCAGCACGCCACGCAAACAGTGAAAGATCACCACCGTAACCATGCCCAGGAAAACGAGCCTCACTCCCCCTCCACCATCCGATCCTCCGTCAGCAGTCCGACCCGCTGCACACCCGCGCTGTGCGCCCGGTCTATCACATCCGCGACATACTCAAAATCCACGTCCGCATCGCCCCGCACGAAAGCTACCTTCTCCACCCGACTCAGGTAAATCTGCGTAAGTCGCGTCTCCAAATCCTCCCAGCGCACGTCGTCCCGGTTGATCTTTACATGCGGCGGTTGGTTTTTCGCCGTCCACACGACTTGGATCACCACCGTGCCTTCGACCACCGGTTGCGACTTTTGATCCTTCGGCGGCTGCGGAAGCTGCACCTTCTCCTGGTACTGCTTGTCCATCGACACCACCAGCATGAACATGATGATCAAAGTCAGCAGCACGTCAATCAGCGGCGTGACGTTAATCTGCGGACCACGCGCACCTCCGCCCGCCATTGAAAATGCCATGGAATTCAGCTCCTCTCGGCGCGCGCGTGTCTGCAACCTCAGACACCTCGCGCAGCCCAGGAGTTCCTTGGGTTTCAGTGGAGTTCAGCTTTTGCCATTAAGTGCGCGAACGGATCGCAAGCAGGCTCTATCCCGCTGGTTCCGGAGCGGGTGCAAGCGGTGGCGGCTGGCCATCAGACTCCGCCAATGGACTCGCTGGCGGCGGCGGATACAGCATCAAGCTCAGCGTCCGATACCGCGCCGCAAAGAAATACATCGCGTACGCCGGGAAGAACACAATCGCCGGCACCGAGATCAGCGCCAACAGGTAAAGCAAAATCGCCAGCAAAATACATCCCACAATCACGGCGAGAGTAATCGTAAAAACGTTCCAGGTCAGCCCCGCCGTCTTGCCGGTGAGCGCCGCCACAATTCCCAGGCCGACAGCCGGAATCGCAACCACCAGGACCAGAATTACCGACACAATAGCGATGACGATCGCCGCGCCAATCGCCAACACGATTTTCATCAGCACATAGACGGCATACCCGCCTCGTTCCGCGCGCAGCATAGGCCAAAGCCGCCGCCAGCCTTCGATCACGCCGATTCCCTCCAGCGCCATTTGCGGGACTACAAAATCCTTAGTCAGCACGTGAATCACGGCCGCGGCGACGACGAAAATGGCCGTCAGAAAAAACACCACGACCCCACCCAACACCAGACCCAAAATATGCTGGCCGGGAGCTTTAAACCATCCCAAAGCAAACGCAAAGGCAGCCGGAATTCCCACCAGCACCACAATGCCCGCGACCGTGATAAACAGATAGACCAACTGCCACAAAAAATACTTCCAGCCCTCAAGCTGCCGGCGCTGCCATCCCTGCCGGATGTGGCATTCCTTGACCAGCACGCTGTCAAACAATATGAACCGCATCACGCTGCTGATGTACGTCATGATGACGGCCAACACCAGCCCGGTCACCACCAGCACGGCAATCAGACCGGCATAGAGCGCCGGATCAATCGAGCCCAGGCCAGAATCCAACAACTGGCGCGAAGTCCCCCCATGGTTCGGGAAATTGAAATTACTCGGAACATTGCAGCCCCCAGATCCCATTTCACCGGCCAATAATCCCACCACGGCCAGCCGCGTCCACTGCCAGAAGCGAAACGGTTGCACCAATTGACGCTTGGTGTGCTGGAAGGCAAGCGTGATCGTATCAACGGCGGAAATCGGCAAGATGCACCTCGGCGGAAAGGCCTCACCAGAAAGGTACTGCGAACTAAGGCAAGGAGCAAGGACCAAGGAGCAAGGAGCAAGGAGCAAACCAATCCGGAAGGGGAACGCCGCGCCGCGCGAGGCCTCGCCTATTGAGAAACCGCGACTACGCCCGCGCTCTCCAGCCACCGGTCAAACTCGGCGAGCGCCAACTCACATTGCAACCGATGCCGCTCCTTGCGGTCGCGAATCTTCTTCTCCAGCGGTGGGAGCAGATCAAACGTAATATTCGCCGGCTGAAAGTTCTTGGCACTTGCGTGCGTCACATAGTAAGTCAGCGATCCAAAGGCAGAAGCTCGTGGAGCGGCCGCCATTCCGGCTCCAGAAACCAGCGCGGCAGCATGCACTCCGGCCAAAAGCCCAGTCGCAATCGATTCCACGTAGCCTTCAACTCCGCAAATCTGTCCCGCGAAGAAAACCCGCGGATGCGCCTCCATCTGCAGCGTCTCTCGCAACAAAGTCGGCGCGTTGATGTACGTATTGCGGTGAATCTGCCCATAACGCAGAAAACGCGCATTCTCCAGACCGGGGATCAGCCGCAGCACCCGCGCCTGCTCGCCAAACTTCAAATGATTCTGAAATCCCACCAGATTGTAGGAATCCGCCCGCAGATTCTCCTGCCGCAACTGCACGACGGCATAAGGCATCCGCCCCGTTCGCGGATTGATTAACCCCACCGGCTTCATCGGCCCAAAGCGCAGCGTGTCGCGCCCGCGGCGCGCAATTTCCTCAATCGGCAGGCAGCTTTCGAAGTAGTTCAGCTTTTCCCAATCGCGCTCCTCGACCGACTGCGCCGCCACAAGGGCATCGTAAAACCGCCCGTATTCCTCCGGAGTCATGGGGCAGTTAATGTAATCGGCCGACCCTTTGTCATACCGCGCCGCCATGTACACGCGGTCCATGTCGATCGAATCAGCTTCCACAATCGGGCTGATCGAATCATAGAAATACAAGTGCGGACCGTGTGCAGATGAACCGTGCGCAGTTGAGCCGTGTGGTAGCGGGCGCCTCGCCCGCTCGCCTTCAGATGCCGCAGGCTGGCTCAGCCGCGCAATCTCCGCAGCCAGTCCATCCGAAGTCAGCGGCCCCGTCGCAATGATGGTGGCGTTCGCGCCCTCCAGTTCATCCACGTCTGTGACTTCGTTCCGCGTCACCGCAATGCGCGACTCCCGTGAAATCGCTTCCGTAACGCGCGCGGCAAATGTGACCCGATCCACCGCCAAAGCATGACCCGCCGGGACAGCGCATTCTCGCGCAATTTCCAGGAGCAACGAACCCGCGCGCCGCATCTCTTCCTTCAGCAGCCACGGAGCCGTGTTCTCACTCTCCGATTTCAGCGAGTTCGAGCACACCAGTTCGGCAAAATCCGCAGTCTGATGCGCTGGAGTCGAGCGCACCGGACGCATCTCAAACAACTCCACGTCCACCCCGCGCCGCGCACACTGCCACGCCGCCTCGCACCCGGCCAGCCCCGCCCCGATAATTTTTACGATTGCCATGCTGGGATGATCATGCAGGGATGATCAAGAAGAGACCAGATTATATACGCGCCGCGAGCATGCCCGTGAACGGCTACTCCGCCTTCTCGCTACTCCGTCGTAGGCGCCGCTCCCGCCGCGACCAACACCCAGCCGCGCGCCTGGAACACCCAGGTATCAATGAACCGCCAGCGTCTCACCGTTCGCTTGCCGGCTTGCCGATCTCTTTCCCGATAGGTCCCCACCACGATGGCCGTGCTTCCGAACGTATGCACGGTCATGGGTTCCATGACGATCTCGCTGAGCTGCGGGCTCGCCTGCTTGATCCTCGCCAGGTATTTCCCCTTGGTCACCAGCTTGCCGTACTCGACATACACCAGATCATTGTCGAAAATCATTTCCAGGGCCTGGTTGTCGTTGCGCGACTGCCCCTCGACCCACGCGTGCTCGAGCCCACGAATTACTGCCGCCGGCCCGCCTTCATTACTTTGCTGACCATCCTGCGCTGAAATGGAGAGTGACAACGCGCACAGCACGGTCAACAGCCAGCCGGTCGCCTTCATAAGCCTTGCTCCCCATCCAGAAAAGTTTTCGGCAAGCGTTCGCCGGGCCCCTGCACGCCGCTGAACTTCAATTGAACCTCAAACTGAACCTCAGTCGTGTGCAAAAGTCACCAGAGATGAGATTGAGATCCATTGCCCGTTCCTGAAAATCCACGTATCCACGAAACGTTCCCGTCGCATAAACGGCTTCCCGCGCTCCACTCCCGTAGTCCGAAACGTTCCGGTGACGATTGCCGTATCGCCATGCAGATGTACCACCATCGATTCCGTCAACAACTGCAGCGTGTTCACTGCTGTCACGTCCGCAAGAATATCCGCCTTGCTAAGTAATTTGCCATCCGCATTGACGCAGACAAATGCGTCGTCGAGAATCCTCGCCAGCGCCTTTGGATCCTTGGCTATATAAGCTAGGGCCCACACATGCTCCATCGCCATTATCTTTGATTTTGCGTCAGCCTCAGCATCCTCCTGTGCGAAGCCTGCTGAAGTTCCTGCGCACACCAATAGCGCAAACGCCATCCACCTCCTCATCGCAGCAACCCCCTAATCGGACTATCGTCCCGCGGCCGTTTTTCTTGAGCCATCGCTCCCGCTCCTCAACACAAAACCAGCCCATCTGCGATGATGAAGACGCAGCAGCTTCACTCTCACTCGTTTCATTTCTCATTCCTGGAGAATTCGATGGCCCGCATCAGCCTGATCAGCACGGAATCGGCAAACGCCGAAGTAAAGGAAATCTACGAGAAAACTCTTCGAGGAAAGCCGGGTAACGCCCAGAAAGCCCTCGCCCATCGACCGGAGATGCTTAAGAACTTTCTAAGCTTCTACCCCAGCGTCGGCCGTTCTCTCGATCGCAAGCTTTATGAATTGATTTACCTGCGCGTCTCGTTCATCAACCAATGCCACTACTGCCTGCAGCACCACGTTGCGTCCTCGAAGCGCGTAGGGTTGACCGCAGAAGATTGGTCCGCGCTCAAGGCAGGAGATTATTCGCGCTGCAGCGAGAAGGAGCGCGCCGCCTTGGTCTACGTCGAAAAGTTAACCCGCACGCCGCACGACATCACCGACGCCGATTTTGCGCTGCTGACGAGCAATCAGTTCTCGGAACCAGAGATCGTCGACATCCATCTGCTGACAGGCCTCGCCAACCTCACCAACCGCTTCACTGACCCGCTGGGATTGGAAGTGGAGTTTCCGGAAGAGAAAATCTGACAAATTGAGTAATTGGGAAATTAGTAATTGTGTAATTGAAGCGCCCAAGACGCGGCGTTTTGTTTTCAATTTCCCAATTACCAAATTTCCCAATTACTCAATGCCTTACAGGATTTCGCGCGCATCCCCCACGCGCCGCGTCACGCGCTCCCTGTCCAGATATTCCAGCAGAGGGATGGCATACTTCCGGCTGACGCCCGTCAGTTCTTTGAACGTCGCCACATCCATCTTCGGAGATCGGGCCTTCTGAGCCGCCACGACACGCCGCAACTCTTCCAGTGCGCTGCGATGAAATACCAGCTCGTCGGAAACCTTGATCAGAACTTTGTCGCGCAACAACAGCGTGACAATTTTCTGCGCCCGACCCTTATCTACCTTGAGCCCGGCAAGCACTTCGGGGAGCGCAGGAACCTTCAATCCACTGCCCGCAAAGGCCGCCTCGATCTTCTGCTTCGACTCGGCTTCCTCGTCCTTCATGACCACGCCGTGACCGGGCAGCCGCACCAGTTCGCCCGCAACTTCGACTTCCTTTTCGCGAGACAGCATTTCAAGCGATGCGGCGAAAACCTCCGGAGACGCTTTCACCTGCTCGCGCAAGGCTTCCCGGGCGATCCCATTCACCAGTGAGTTCTTGCGGTGAAAGCCCTCCATCGAGCTCACTATGAGTTGTTGCAGCCGGACCATTGCAGGCGCGTCGACGAACAACTCCCCGATTCGCAGCACTCGCGCATTTTTCACGGCCGGCCCGAGTCGGGCTTCGATGAAGTTCCGAGTCCACCCCGTTTCGGCGATAAGCCGCCAGATCGAAATTCCGGCTTGACCGCGCCGCGCAATGCGTACTCCTAACGCAACTTCCGGATCGCCGCTCTCCAGAGTCTGCAGAAAGTTTTCGTGCCCCGGCATGCGCGGAATCGGCGCAGCGTCCAGCACAACGCCGCCACCGATTGTCACCACCGGCGAAAACTCGCGGATGATAAACCGGTCTCCGGGCAGCAAGAGCGCGGGCTCGGGAAGCCTCAGCCGTGCAAAAGCCTGCGCGCCCGGAGCCAGTTGCTTGGCGCCATGCGTCGAAATATGTATCGAAGCATGAAGCACTATCTCCGCAACCGTTTCCATCGTGTTGGAATGGAAGTGAACTCGCGTTCTGGATTTCAGCGGCCGCGGCGCGGAAGATAACAGGTTCAGCCGCACATCCACTCGCCGCGTGGTCGCAAACGTCGCGACCGGCGCCAGCGTCATGCCACGCGATAAGTCTTCCGTGCTCGCGCCCGCAAGATTCAGGGCAGTGCGTTGCCCGGCAACCGCGGCGTCCGCAGCCTGTCCATGCACCTGCACGCCGCGCACGCGAACTTTTTGGCCAGCCGGGAAGACCTCCAACTCTTCTTCGCGACGAATCGTTCCCGCCACCAGCGTTCCCGTCACCACCGTGCCAAATCCCTTCATGGTGAACACGCGATCGACCGGCAGGCGAGCCAAAGCATCCACGTCGCGCGGCCGCACTTCCGCCGCGGCCGCGATCATTGCCCGCTTCAGATCGTCCAACCCCGCGCCGGTCAACGAGCTCACGGCAACGATGGATTGCCCTTCCAGAAAGCTCCCGCGCAGGAATTCCTCCGCCTCCAGCCGCACCACATCGAGCGTCTCCGCATCCACCGCGTCCGACTTCGTCAGCACCGTGATGCCGCGTTGCACACCGAGCAATTGCAGAATGTCGAAGTGCTCCCGCGTCTGCGGCTTGATGGACTCGTCGGCCGCAATGACCAGCAGCACCAGATCGATGCCGCCAACCCCGGCGAGCATGTTCCGCACGAAACGCTCGTGGCCGGGCACGTCCACAAAACCGATGTGAAGCGGCTCGCTATTCGCGCCCGGCAGATCGAGATGCGCGAAGCCCAGGTCAATGGTGATGCCGCGGCGCTTCTCTTCCGCCAGCCGGTCGGCGTCAATCCCGGTCAGCGCCTTGACCAGCGCTGTCTTCCCGTGGTCGATGTGTCCAGCCGTCCCCACGATGATCGATTTGGCGATGATCGATTTCATGTTGGGAGAAATCATACAAGGCGGCAAATCGAACCCGCAGCGCCACATTTGCGGCAGTTATGTTTGTGCCGGAACCCAGTTCTCCGGGATCGGAATTTCGGGACTAAAGAAGCGCTCCGAGCGTTTTCAATAGCTTATAGATAATTTCAATAACTTGCAGACATTTTCAACAACTTACACGGATTTCGCGTTTAAAGGCGATTTAAGGACCACCTCGCAGCGGACCGATCGGCCTTCCACCCGGCAGCCCGATCACGCTTACATGGCGATTCTGTGCGCCCCAGAGGCATCCTGCGTTCGTTCCCGGCCCGGTTGCTGACGACATCGCCCGGTTCTCGTACTCCATGTTTTCAGGGAGTTAGCGATTTCCACAATGAAAACAAACGGCCTCGCGACGCGCTGGAAACTCGTGCGACGGCAGCCCCGCATGTGCTTTCAATAGCTTACAGCTAAGTGATTGAAAGCAGCGCTCGGCGGACGAGTTCACCGCACGAAGTTCGGGCAACCCCGTCCACAAAATCAACGGCATCGGCCAGCGTAAGATCCCTCGCCCGGCTGTCGCCGCGCTCAGGATGACATCGGGCCTGATAATTGCGCCGGGCCAATCACTCAATCCTCCTACCCATCTTCCCCGCCAAATGCGACAATAGAAGCTCTTCCCATGGCCACCTCCTTGACCTCTGCTTTTTCTCCGGAGACGCTCCGGCAGCACGGCCTCACGCCCGACGAATACGAGAAGATCAAACAACTTCTTGGCGGTCGCGAGCCCACGATCACTGAACTCGGCATCTTCAGCGTGATGTGGAGCGAGCACTGCTCGTATAAATCGTCGCGCGTGCATCTGAAGCGCCTGCCCACGCGAAGCAAACTCGTGCTGCAGGGCCCCGGCGAAAACGCGGGCATCATCGACATTGGCGACGGCTGGGCGTGCGCGTTCAAAATCGAATCCCACAACCACCCATCGTTCATCGAACCGTTTCAAGGCGCGACCACCGGCGTGGGCGGAATTTTGCGCGACATTTTCACCATGGGCGCACGGCCGGTCGCGGTCATGGATTCCCTGCGCTTCGGCCCCATCACGTCGAGTGGGGACGTGGCGCGAGCCGAGCTTCACAAGAATCATTCCATCCTCGAAGGTGTGGTCAGTGGCGTCGCCTCCTACGGAAACTGTTTCGGCGTGCCCAACCTCGGCGGCGAAACCAAGTTCGAGCCCTGCTACTCCGGCAACCCCCTGGTCAACGCGTTTGCGCTGGGCCTGGTGCGGAAGAATGAAATCTTCTACGCCAAGGCCGCGGGAGAAGGTAATCCCGTGATCTACGTGGGCGCAAAGACCGGGCGCGACGGCATTCACGGCGCCACCATGGCCAGCGAAGAATTCAGCGCGGCCTCGGAAGCGAAGCGCCCGAATGTGCAGGTCGGCGATCCGTTCCTGGAAAAGCTGCTGCTCGAAGCTTGCCTTGAAGCCATGCAGACGGGTGCGATCGTCGGCATTCAGGACATGGGCGCTGCCGGGCTGACCTGTTCCACTTGCGAGATGGGCGGACGCGGCGGCGTGGGCGTTGAAATTGAACTCGACCGCGTGCCCCAGCGCGAAACTGGAATGACTCCCTACGAGATCATGCTCAGCGAATCGCAGGAGCGCATGCTGCTGGTGGCGCAAAAAGGCCGCGAGGACGAGGTCTTCCGCGTTTTCGAAAAATGGGGACTCGATGCAGTCGAAGTAGGCAAAGTTACTACCGACAACAAGCTGCGCGTGCTGGAGCACGGCAAAGTCGTGGCCGAGATTCCGAATCCGGCGTTGACCGACGATGCCCCGGTATACAAACGGCCGTTGGCGCGTTGGGAACCACCGGTGCCGCGCGAGATGCCGGAAAACCTTCCCACTTCTCGCGCCAAGGGCGCACGAGAAATGGGGCACCCGGATTTCACTGCGCAATTGAAACAACTGCTGGCCAGCCCGAATATCTGCGGCAAGCGCTGGGTTTGGCAGCAATACGATCACATGGTGCAAACCAATACGGTCGAAGCTCCCGGAGCGAGCGATGCCGGCGTGATCCGCATTAAAGGCTCGCAGCGCGGGCTGTCGATGGCACTCGATGGCAACGGACGCTGGTGCTATCTCGACCCGCGCCTCGGCGCGATGCACGCAGTCGCGGAGGCTGCGCGCAAAGTGGCGTGCTCGGGGGCAACTCCGGTAGCAGCGACGAATTGCCTGAACTTTGGCAATCCCGAGAAGCCGCACATCATGTGGCAGTTCTCGCAAACCATCGACGGAATCACGAAGGCTTGCGAAGAACTGGAGATTCCCATCACCGGCGGCAACGTCAGCCTCTACAACGAAACGCTGGGCGAAGGCATTTATCCCACGCCCGTGCTGGGAGTCGTCGGCATTCTCGAGGACGTGCACAAGGCCGCGAAAATGCATTTCGCCGCGCCCGGACGCACGATCGTGCTATTGCATGCTGGAGAGCCCGGCGATATCACGGATGCAGAGAGTGAGTTTGGGTCTTCGGAGTATGCGAAAGAAATTCTCGGTGCGCTGTGGGGATATCCGCCGCAACTTGATCTGGAGAAAGAAGCCGGATTGCAGAAAGCCGTCATTGAACTGGTTCAGCTAGGCTTGGTCGATTCGACGCACGACTGCGCTGATGGCGGCGTTGCGGTCGCATTAGCGGAGAAGGCGTTGCCCAAGAGCGTAGGCGCGCGCGTGAACCTGGCCTCGGGCAGCCTTTTCGCGGAGTTTGCCCTGTTTGGGGAAGATGCCAGCCGCATCCTGATCTCTTGCGACCCGGGGAATGTGGCGCGAATCAAACAAGCAGCGGAGAAGCACGGCGCAACCGCAGATGTAATCGGGGAGACGATTCCGGAGCGGCTGGAAATATCGCTCGATGGCACGGTGGTTATCTCGGCGGCGGTATCGGAGTTGAGCGCGGCTTACGAAGGCGCGTTGGAACTGGCGTTGCGCACGGATTCGGAGTTAGTGGCGGCGGATTGAGGGCGGTGGTGGTGATTGCAGAAGGCCTCGGGCTGCGCCCGAGGGACGGGCGATGGCGCCCGTCCCCACATGAGCTGTGTGGCCACGGCGGTTGGATTGAGCTAGGAGCTAGCAGCTAGGAGCTGAATGTCTTCCGACAAATTTCACGATGAGTGCGGCGTGGTGGCGATCTTCGCCCATCCTGAGGCGGAGAAAATGGCTTACCTCGGGCTGCACGCGCTGCAGCATCGCGGGCAGGAATCCGCGGGGATCGTCACGTCCGACGGATTGACTTCGCGGGCGCACAAGGCCATGGGGTCGGTGGCCGACATCTTCACCGAAGATGTGCTCTCCAAAATGCGCGGCACGCTGGCCATCGGGCATACTCGATATTCCACCGCGGGAGATTCGGCGCTGCTGAACGCGCAGCCGATTCTGGTGCAGTCGAATAAAGGCTCGATTGCCGTGGCGCACAATGGCAACCTGGTCAACGCGATACAGGTCCGCGCGCGCCTCGAAAGTCAAGGCTCGATCTTTCAGACCAACAGCGACACTGAGGTCATTGTTCATCTCATCGCGCTGTCCAAGGAGCAAACACTACCGGAAGCCGTGGCCGACGCGTTGCGGCAGGTCGAGGGAGCCTTTTCGCTAGTGATGATGAGTAACGACCGCGTCTTCGCGGTGCGCGATCCCCGCGGGTTCCGGCCGCTGGCTATGGGCCGCATTGCGGCGACCGATTCTCCGAAAGGCGAGGGTCAAAAGCAAGACACCATTGTTTTTGCCTCCGAGACCTGTGCCTTCGACCTGATCGGCGCCGACTACGTGCGCGATGTGAAGCCGGGTGAGTTAATCGTGGTGGGGCCGGAAGGAATCAGCTCGCAGTTCTATACGACGGCCGCGCCGCAATCGAGTTGCATCTTCGAACATGTGTATTTTTCGCGACCTGACAGCATCGTCTTCGGCCGCGCGGTGCAGACCAGCCGCGAAGAACTCGGTCGCCAACTCGCGCGCGAAGCCGGGGTAGAGGCCGATCTGGTCGTTCCCGTGCCGGATTCAGGAGTGACCGCGGCGGTGGGCTACGCTGCTGAAAGTGGAATCCCGTTTCGCTTCGCCTTGATCCGCAACCACTACGTTGGACGAACGTTTATCGAGCCTAGCCAGAGCGTCCGCGACTTTGGGGTGCGGCTGAAGCTGAATCCGGTGCGCTCGCTGCTGCAAGGCAAGCGCGTGGTGCTGATCGATGACTCGATCGTGCGTGGGACGACCAGCCGGAAGATTGTGCGCATGATCCGAAACGCGGGCGCGAAGGAAGTGCACATGCGCATTTCCTGCCCGCCGACTATCTCGCCCTGTTATTACGGCGTCGACACGCCTTCGAAAAAGCAGCTCATTGCCGCCAATAAATCAATCAGCGAGATTCGCGATTATATCGGCGCGGATTCGCTGGCCTATCTCTCGCTCGAAGGCCTGAAGAGAGCCTGCGGCGAGGGCGAGAAGATTTCCTATTGCTCGGCCTGCTATACGGGGAATTATCCAACCGACATTATTGACGTCGAGGAAATTCTGCCGGCCCAACCTGTAACCGTGCGGCGCTGACGAATTTGCTCGTGTAGCGGCGGACGCATTCGTGCCCTCTACGAGGGTTTGCGGGCAACGGCCACGCGTGGAATGGATCGCAGATCTGGCTGGATCGCAGCTTCGTTCCAGTCTTTCAGCAATTCTCTCACCCGGTCCGCGATGGTTCCGCTGATTTCCATGACCAGCCAGCCGCCGGGTTTGAGAACTGTCCTGGCTTGCGGGATGAGGCGTTCGATCACTTCGATTCCCGTGGCTCCGGCAAACACAGCGCCGCGCGGCTCGAATTTGCGGACTTCGAGTTGGACTTGATCTTCTTCGGATTCGCCGACATATGGCGGGTTGGAGACGATGAAGTCGAAAGAGTTGGCGGCAAGTCCGCGGAGCAAATCGGCTTCGCGAAAACGGATTCGGTTCGCCAGTTGATGACGAGCAGCGTTGGCGCGCGCGATTTCAAGAGCGGACGTGGAAATGTCGATGGCGGTGATTTCGGCTTGTGGGAGTTCCTTGGCGAGCGCCAGGGCGATTGCGCCGGAGCCGGTGCCCACGTCGGCTATGTGCAGCGGGCAAGCGGGCGAGGGCGCCCGCTCCACACCGGCGCGCTTCTCGCAGGACAATACTGCTTCAATTACGTGTTCGGTCTCCGGCCGCGGAATGAGTACAGCGGGTGTAACAATTAAATCCATGCCCCAGAATTCCTGATGTCCCGTGATGTATTGCGTGGGCACTCCGCGGGCGCGTTCGGCAAGAGCAGAGTCGTAGCGAGTTTGCTCGTCCGCCGTCAGTTCGCGCTCGGGATGCGCGAACAGATAGGCGCGATCGCAGCTCAAGTTGAACATCAGGAGCAACTCGGCGTTGAGACGCGGAGATGGGACGTTCTTTTCGGTGAGCCGCTTGATGGCGGAAGCGAGGGATTCTCTTAGCTGCACGGGCAATTCTAACGCGCAAACAATTCAACCACAGAGGACGCAGAGGAAAGCAACCAAACGCAATTACGGGTTTGCACCTGCCGGCCGCTTCAGTGCGTAGGCTTCAGCTCGTAGACCAGGTAGATCATCTGCCCAATGTGATGCTGCATGTGGGCCGCGCATTGCACAATCATGGCGAGACGAGTCGTGGCATCCGTGCCTGCGCCCGAATATTCCGCCGACCACTCCTCGGGTGATTGAGCGCGAATGGTGTGCTGCACCATGGCCACTGCATCATCGAAGCGCTTCAGCGCTTGTTCTTTCGACGGGGGATTGGGATCGTTGAATTCGCGCGGGCGATCGCGCACGTAGCCGGTCTTCGCGAACTGGGCGCCGATGTAGTAATTCAAGTTGCCGGTCAGATGCAGCACCAGGTGGCCGAAGCTGTTTCCGTAAGGGAAGGGTTTTCGCCAGAACTGTGCATCGGTCAGCGGAGCCGCAAGCTCGCGGACCCGGGCGGCATTCGCGGTGTAGCGATCGGCAAGAACCGCTGCGAGAGTGGAGTGCAGGTCGGGCATATTGTCCTTGTTCTCGCTTAAGAACCGACAGCAGGTTTCTCGAGTCGCCGTCGCGTTCGCTCCGGCTCGCTCGAAATGACAAAGCTTCATGTGACAAAGCTTCTCGGGAACTGTCACACATTTGCAGCGAGGGCGAAGAACGCTGCCGGGCTGCGCTGGCGGACAGCCGGAGGCGGCTGCCCCTACATAAAATCAGACTACAGTGGCGGCTTCCTGCTTCATCTTTTCGGCTTGATAGTACGTCGTGAGCGCCTCGATCAAGGGCTGGAGTTTGCCATCCATCACCGTTTCGAGCTGATGGATGGTGAATCCGATGCGATGGTCGGTGAGACGATTCTGCGGGAAATTATACGTGCGAATCTTCTCACTGCGGTCGCCGGATCCCACCATCGCTTTGCGTTCTTTGGCGAGGGCCTGCTGCTGCTTATCCATTTCGATTTCGTAAAGACGGGAGCGCAGCACGCGCATGCCTTTTTCGCGATTCTTGATCTGCGATTTTTCGTCCTGGCAACTGACCACCGTGTTGGTTGGAATATGAGTGATGCGCACGGCCGAGTAGGTCGTGTTCACCGACTGGCCGCCGGGGCCGGAAGAACAGAACGTATCGATGCGCAGGTCTTTGGCTTCGATCTTGATGTCCACGTCTTCCGCTTCCGGTAGCACGGCAACCGTCACGGCCGAGGTGTGGACTCGCCCTTGCTGCTCGGTGGCGGGCACGCGCTGCACGCGGTGTACACCGCTTTCATACTTGAGCTGAGAGAAGACTCGCTTGCCTTCGATGATAGCGATGACTTCCTTCAGGCCGCCCGCCGACGATTCCGAAGAGGAAAGCACTTCGACCTTCCAGCCCTGCGTTTCCGCGTACCGGGTATACATACGGAAAATCTCGGCAACGAAAAGCGTAGCTTCGTCCCCGCCGGTGCCGGCGCGGATTTCCAGAATGATGTTCTTCTCGTCGTTCGGATCTTTTGGGAGCAGCAGGACTTTCAGTTCCTCTTCGACTGCGCCGACTCGGGCTTCCAGACGGTCGAGTTCTTCCCGCGCATAGGCGAGCATCTCAGGATCTTTTTCGTCGACCAGCAAAGCCTTACTTTCGGCAATGCCCTTGGTCAGATCCTTGTACTCGCGGTATTTCTCGACCATGGGTGCGATTTCCGCGTGGGCCTTGGCAGTCTTCTGGTATCGCGCCGAGTCGTTGACGATCTCCGGCGAGGCGAGAGCGTTGGTCAGCTCTTCGTAGCGGGTTTCGATTTGGTCCAATCTTTCGAACATGGCAACTGTCGTTGGTCGTTCGTCGTTGGTCGTTGGCCTTTTGCTTCAGGCAGCTTTATCGCTCATCGAGTTGATGAGGCCGCTTAAGGCGCGGCCTACCGCCTCGGCCAGTCGCAACAAGCGTTCTGCTTCTTCTTTGCCAATGTATTGTAATTCCTCAGCGATCAATAGCTGCGTCTGAAGTTCCAGAAGCGAACCTCGCGCGTGCAAAAGGAAATGCACAAACTCTTTGTCCGACCAATGGCCTTTACCTTCGGCAATGTTGCTCGGCACAGAGACGGCCGCACGTCGATTCTGCTGGCTTAAACCGTACAACTCGTGTCTTGGGAAAGCCGCCGAGCTCCTGTAAATCTCGGGGGTCAATTTCATTGCTTCTTGCCAAACTCTCAGATCGCGAAACGATGATGTAGCCATTTGACGCCTCCCGCCGCCTACGCTATCTAAACTCTTGAGAGGCTGTCTGTGACAATGACCAAGGGGTTTGGCAAACGACCAAGGATCAACGACCAACGACGGCCTGCTAGGCAATCACCAGTTCGCCGCCGCGTTCCTTTTCGAGCGACATGGCTTGATCGAGTGCAGTGATTGCGCATTGCGCCATCTCGTCTGACGGAGGCTGGGTGGTGATGCGCTGCAGCCAGAGGCCGGGCGCGGTCATCAGCGCGAACAGCGAGCCACGGTGCTTGGCGGCGAAGCGGATAATCTCGTACGAAACTCCGGCAATCACGGGCAGCAGCACGATGCGCGAGGCAAAGCGCGCCCAGAAGGTCGTGTACGGCACGAGCATGTAGAAGCCGATCGAGATCAGCATTACCGTCATCAGAAAGCTGGTGCCGCAGCGCGGATGATACGTCGAATATTTCTGAACTTCCGCGGTTTCCAGCGACTTGCCGTCTTCAAACGCAAAAACTGTTTTGTGTTCGGCGCCGTGATATTGATAAACCCGGCGAATATCTTTCCAGAGCGAAACTCCCCAGATGAATAGCAGGAACAGGAGCAGGCGGATGCCGCCATCGATCAGGTTGAAAGCAATTCTTCCGCCCAGGGCCGGGTCCATCCTTTTGAGTTCGGTCGCTGCCACCAGCGGGATCCATTTGTACATGAAGATGAAGAAGGCCAGCGAAATGACAATGTTCACTCCGGCCAGCCAGTTGCTGATGGTGGCGGCCTTCTCGCGGCCGGCGGATTTAGCCGCAGGCTGCTCGGAAGGTTCCGCCTCGCTTCGCTTTGGCGGGACGACCGAGGCGGCCGTCGCCACCTGGCCCTTGCCAGCATCTTCTTGCATGATGTCTTCGATGGCGACGTTGGCGGAGAAGCGCAGGGCGCGGTAGCCAAGATTCATGGCGTAGCCGAGCGTCATCACGCCGCGCACGATGGGCCAAGCCATCCATTTATGTTTCTCGGATGGGCGCTCGAGCGGTTCGCTCAGGGTGACGACTTCTCCGGAGGGTTTGCGGCAGGCAATTGCCCAGGCGTGCGGGGAGCGCATCATCACGCCCTCGAGCACGGCTTGGCCTCCCACCAGAGTTTCCTCGCCGCTTTCAAGGGCGGGCAGAAGCTGCACGGCAACCAGGAATCGCAAGTAATTTCGTAATGTATCGAATACACGCACGACTATTGGATGCTCCAGATGAACACGCGACGCACCTCTTAAGACTAACACAGGCCGCGAGTCATTTAGGATTGGGTGAGTGAGACGCTAAGTCGAACGTGGCGCGAGGGTTAGACCGGCAAACTCGCCACGACAGGGGATTCATGCAACGGTTGGCCACAGCTGGTGAGGCTATTGCCGGAACAAGCAAGAAACTGCTCAAGACGGGGATCGTGGCGGACTATCTGAAGTCGCGCACGATCGATGAGGCGGCGGTGTCGGCGGTCTTCCTTTCGGGGCGGGCGTTTCCGGCCTGGGAAGAAACTACGCTGCAGGTCGGCGGGCGCTCGTTGTGGCGGATTGTTGCCGAACTGTCGGGGAAAAACGAAGCAGAAGTGACTGCCGCTTACCGCCGCTACGGCGACTTGGGATCGGTCGCTGGCGAGCTCCTTCCGGAACGTGCTGGCCAGGGTCTGAATGTTTTGGAAGTGGAGCGGATCTTTCGGCAGATTGCGGCGGCACGCGGTGCGGCGGCGAAAACGGCCATCGTCCGCGATCTGTTCGCGCGGGCGACTCCGCTTGAGGCCAAGTACATCATCAAGATCATGACCGGCGATCTTCGCATTGGACTCAAGGAAAGTTTAGTGGAGGAAGCTATTGCCAAGGCCTATGGCGGAACGCTGGCGGGTGTGCGGGGTGCGGGTGCGCTCGAGAACGTGCAACGCGCCAACATGCTCTTGGGCGACATCGGCGCAGCGCTTCGGCTGGCGTCTGAGGGCAGGCTGGCCGAGGCGGAGATGCGGATGTTCCATCCCTTGGGATTCATGCTGGCGAGTCCGATCGAGTCGGCTGAGGAGGGGTTAAGTTATTTTGCGGACGCGGCCGTGGAGGACAAGTACGACGGCATTCGCGCCCAGGCCCACGTGGCGGGCGGAGAAGTGAAATTTTTCTCGCGCACGCGGGACGAGATTACCGAGTCGTTCCCGGAGTTGCCGGATGCGCTGGCGGGGCTCGCGCAGGATGCAATTTTGGATGGAGAGATTGTGGCCTGGGATCCGGCCGGGCGGGCGCGGCCTTTCAGCGTGTTGCAGCAGCGGCTGGGAAGAAAGAAAGTCAGCGAAAGGATGCTGCGTGAGATTCCGGTCGCGTTCCTGGTCTTCGATGTGCTGTACGCGGGCGGGGAGTTGGTGATGGATCGTCCACAGCGGGAGCGGGGGCGGATTCTGGATGAGGTGCTGGCGGCGGAAAATCTTAACCACAGAGGACACGGAGGACACAGAGAAACCAAGAGGAAGAGCGAGCAAGGCAAGCTGGTCTTCGACGATGAGGAAGAAACCGCGGCGGGCCGGATTATTCGCGCGCCCGTGTTTCGCGCCGCGTCCGCTGACGAACTGGAAGAATTGTTTTCCGCGGCGCAGGAGCGTGGGAATGAAGGGCTGATGATCAAGGATCTGAATTCAGCCTATACGCCGGGCAAGCGCGGGAAGTCCTGGCTGAAGATGAAGCGCGAACTGGCCACGCTGGATGTCGTGGTGACCGCGGTCGAATACGGACACGGCAAGCGGGTGGGCGTGCTTAGCGACTACACCTTCGCGGTGTGGGACACGAATAGGGAGAAGCTGGTGAACATCGGAAAGGCCTACTCTGGCTTAACCGACGCCGAGATCGCCGAGATGACGCAGTGGTTTCTGGATCACACGGTGGAGGATCAGGGATTCCGGCGCGTGGTCGAGCCGAAGATTGTGCTGGAAGTGGCATTCAATAACATGATGCAATCCGACCGGCATGAGAGTGGATACGCGCTGCGCTTCCCGCGCATCGTGCGTCTGCGCCCGGATAAGTCGGCGGAAGAGGCGGACACGATCGAGCGGGTAAGGGAGATCTATGAGGGGCAGAGCCGATAATCGGCCGGAAGTCCGAGGGTTGACACTACCCTCGTCGGTGCTAGCCTACTAGCATGGATACACCGAGTAATTGGGACGCGCGAGCAAAGTACGAGGAGTGGTTTTTGCGCGAGGTGGACAAGGGCATCGCGGCGGCGGATCGCGGTAAGCTTCTGGATCACTCCGAGATACGTAAGCTGATCGACGAGCGGTATCCCGGTTGACTCGCGGCATGGTTGCTCCAATCGTCTCGATCGCAATCTTGGTGTTGCCCTTGGCGTCGGCGCTTCTTCGATACATTAGCCTTCCAAGCAGTGGCCCAGACCGGGCGCCTATGTGGCAGCGTCATCGTCGCTCGAACCGCGCTGTGCTGCTCATCACACTAATCGCATGGTGTGCACTTTGGGAGCTCCCATCAGTGGCCTCCTGGCCCCCCGCCCTTTTCTGGATCGCGCCGATCTTCAGCACAGCCTTGCTCGAAGGAGTATCGCGCCTTGGCGATAGAGCGGTGCTCATGCGAACTTGGGCTGCGACGGACATCCTCCGGCTGACATGCTGGAGCACTGTTGCTCCTCCAATCGCTCTCCTGATGGCAGCTGCGGGCTTTCATGCAATCCTCGAAGGCTCGTGGATTGGAGCATTTTGGCTTATCGGCGTAGGCATCGCCGCGGTTGTAGGGCCCTCGCGGTTGCGTGCTGCCCAGGGGATAAAGCTCCGCCAAGTGAAGTCGGGTACGTTGTATAACCGCGCCTTCCGGTTAGCAAAGAGGGTCGGAGTCCGCCTGGACCGAGTCTATGTAGTCCCGCCCGGGAGGGGGCATCTGACGAACGCCTTCGGTTTGTGGCGGGGCATCGCGCTGACAGATAACTTCGGTGAATACCTGAGCGGCTCGCAGCTCGATTTCGTGATCGGCCACGAACTGGCGCACGTAAGGGGAGGGCACGCTCGCAGGAAGTTCCTACTTGTTATGTTGCTCGTAGTGATCTTATTGCCGCTGTCGTTCGGGTTCTCTCACGTGGTGCCGGTTTTCCGACCATTCTTGATGCTAGTCGTTCTCTTCGTGCCTCTACTGGCACTCTATCGCCTCTCTCGCTTCTTTGAATATTCGTGCGATCGAGAAGCCATCGGCTTTACGGGCGATCCGGAATCTGGCTTGCATGCGCTGGCCAGTCTTTACCGAATGACCGGTTCTCCCGTAAAGTGCGGAAGAATCGTGGAGCTGTTTTCGACGCATCCGTCTCTGGTTAACAGACTCGACGCGATAACGCGAGCGGGAGACATTCCGGCTGATCGCGCTCGCATCGTTTTGGTTGAAGGGGGCCTGCAAAGCCATTAGTGGCTGTGGTGGTGATGATGCTCTTCGCTCTCGCTCACCGGAATCACGCAGCCGTGCGCCACTTCACAAACTACGTGCTCGAACTGGATGGTCGTGTGAACGATGCGAAAGTCGTGCAGCAGGCGGTCTTTCACGTCGCGGAGAATGCGCTCGCTGACTGACGGGGGGATGTCGGCGATGGAAACGTGGCAGGAGAGCGCGTGGGTTTCTGATCCGATGCTCCAGACATGAAGATCATGCACGTCGTTGACGCCCTCGACCGAACAAATGCAGGTCTCAATCTTCGAGAGTTGCATGCCGCGCGGCGTGCCTTCCAGCAGAATGTTGAGGGTCTCGCGCACAATGCCCAAGCCTGACCACAAAATCAGCGCGGCGATGCCGAACGAGAGCGCGGAATCGATCCAGTAATTTCCCGTGACCAGGATGGCCCAGCCGCCGGCGATCACGGCCGCGGTCGAAAGCGTGTCTCCGACTTCATGCAGCAGGGCGCTGCGGATGTTGACGTCGCCGCCCGAGCCGCGGTTCGAACCGGCGACCGAACGGTACAGCAGCAATGAAATCGCTCCATTCATCACCACGCCCGCGGCCGCGACCCACATCATCAAACGGGCCTGAACCGGCTCGGGATGCTGCAGGCGGCGAAACGCCTCGTAGAAGATGAAGAACGAAACCGCGACCAGCGACGTAGCATTGACCAGCGCGGCCAGCACTCCGGCGCGATGGTAGCCGTAAGTCTTGGTGGAGTTGGCCGGGCGCGACTGGAAATAAACCGCGACCAGCGACAGCAGCAGCGCGAGGAAATCGGAGAGATTATGTCCGGCCTCGGAGAGCAAGGCCAGAGAATGGGCGCGGATGCCCGCCACGACCAGCAGCGCGATATAGGCCAGGGTCACGGCGAGCGAGATCTTCAATACCCGCGTGGGTCCGCCCGCGCCATGAACGTGCACGTGCATATTTCCAGTGTAAGGGCGTACGGCGCAGGCTTCAAGCGCCCGGCCCGGCTACCTCACCGGTTAGCTCTTTATTTCCTTAACTCTTTGTCAGGCTATTGAGATAGCGGTTGTTGTAAAACGTGGTGGTCTTCTGCACGAATTCAAGAATCTTGAACATGCGCTCGCGGCCTTCGCGGTTCATCTCGCGGAACTGGACGGCGACACCTGAACCAGGGTCGAGTCTGGCCACCACACCCTCCGCCGACAGGCTGGGATCATCCATCGAGAAACCCAGTTTGATTTTGCTGCCGGGCGCGAGAATGGTGCTGGTTTCCACGTAGCAGCCGCCCAGGCTCACGTCCGTGATGTTGGCAAATAACGGGCTTCCTCCCACTTCGGTCTGCAGTTCGATCGTAACCCGGCACTTCATGCGCGGGTGCGAACGGCGGTCCTTGTAGGAGAGTTCCTTCTGCTTTTCCAGATACATGCGGCGGTCGGCCTGGGCCAAAAGTTGTTCGGCATCCTGGCCGTCTTCCGGATACAGCGCGCGTCCCACACTGAGCGAGAGAATATCCTCGCCACAAACTTCGGTGCCCGCCTGCCGGGCCAGAGCCCGCATCTGTTCGGCCTTCTTGCCCGCGGCGTCGGCCGAGAGACCAACCGCGATCACCACGAATTCGTCTCCGCCCATGCGCGCGACGTAATCATATTCGCGGGAAGTATCTTTTAAGGCCTGGGCAAAGAGGCGGAGCACGCGATTGCCCTCCAGATGCCCGAAGCGATCGTTTACCTGTTTGAAACCGTCCATATCGGAAACCATGACGGTCAACGTTGAGTTGTCGCGTTTGCAGCGGGCCAGTTCGCGATCGAGTTGCAGGAAGAGAGAGCGCGCGTTGGGCAGACCTGTGAGGTAATCGGTCACTGCTGAATTTTCTGCCTGCTCGTACTTGAGTGCGTTCTCGATGGACAGCGCCATTTTGCCGCTGACCGCCAGCAGGATGCGCAGGTGATCGGTGGTGAAGGCATCGCGCTCCCCGCGATAGAGCGCGAGCACGCCAATCACGCCGGAGACGCCTTCCAGCGGAACGGCCAGCGCTGACCGCAGCGTGCTGAACTTCGAAGGATCGTTCAGGTAGCCCGGTTCCACCGAAGGGTTGCCGTTGATAATTGGTTTTCGATTGTGTGCTACCCAGCCCGAGAGCCCCTGCCCGAGCGGAATCCGCAGGGAAGAAAACAAGCGATAGTTGTCTCCGTTCACATATTCGGGGACAAGTTCGGCCTCGCGTTTGATGTAAATGGCGATGGCGTCGTAAGGCACCATCGGCTTGAGTTTCACTGAGAATACGGAAAGAGTTTCGGTCAAGCTAAGGGAAGCGCCCAGATCCTGGCTCAGCTCGAAGAGCGATTGCGCTTCCTGCCGCGCCGCAGCGATCGAAGACAGGAATGTGTTTTCGCGTCCCGCGTAATCTTGGGCGGTGGCGTTCTCGAAACCGGCGGCCGGCTCCAGTCCACGCTCGATCTTGATGGCAGTGGAGAGCGGACCGCTGGGGTCCGACACCGACTTGGCCACAGCGAGCCTTTCGAGGTGCTGGTAGCGCTTCTGCAAAACGTCAACCACCCTCGGGTCGAACGACTTGCCCGATTCGGCGGACAGCTTCTGCATGACATCCTTCAGCGGCAAGGCTCGCCGGTACTGGCGATCGGAGGCCAGGGCATCGAGATAATCGACCGCCGAGAGGATGCGCGCTCCGATGGGAATTTCTGCTCCCTTCAATCCCATGGGGTAGCCGGAACCATCCCACTTTTCGTGGTGGGCGCGAACAATGGGCACCACTGGATAGGGGAAGCGCACGCGTTCCAGAATCTCGGCGCCGACCAGAGTGTGAATCTTCATCTTCTCGAATTCTTCCGGGGTAAGGCGGCCGGGCTTCGAGATGATGTGTTCCGGCACCGCAAGTTTGCCAATATCGTGCAGCAGCGCGGCGGCGTGCAGGGCTTCCAACTCCGGACCTTTCACGCCCAATTCTTTTGCTACTTCGATGGCATATACGCGGACGCGCTGCAGGTGCTCGTGGGTGGTGTGGTCCTTGGCTTCAATGGCCAGAGCCAGAGCTTCGATTGTGCGCAGATGCAGGTTCGCCATTTCCTCGACATGGCGTTTTTCGTCTTCCAGTTTGCCGAGGTACAGGCGATAGGACCGGTAGATCAGATAAACCGCCGGCACCATGAGCAGCGACGTTTCCCAGTTGACGGTCTGGTTGAGCCACGCGACCGTCCCTGCGATGCCGGCTCCCACGAGGTAGTAGGGGAACGACCAGAAATAGCAGTCCACCAGAATCCGGGTAAGCGGCCGGCGCTCGGTTAGCGAGATAACGGTCGCAATCGAGCCCGCGTTGGCGATGAAGTAAACCGTCGCCGACACGCCCAGCAGGATCGGGCGGTTCGAGATCAGCAAGTTCGCCAGCGGGTGGTGATAGACCAGGTACGCCAGCGCCGTCGACACCGCTCCTGCGCAGACGTTGAAGGTGACCTGCAGCGCCTTGGGGCGTTCTGGATACAGGCACTGGGCCAGCATGGAGACCGAACCCAGAATCAAAGTTTCAGTAAAGCTGAGTTCCAGAACTCCAATCAGGATGAACAGGAAATTCACCGACAGAGTGCCGGTGATGCCGGGCAGGTTCACCTTGAGCCGCGACGCCAGAATTGCGATTCCGAGGTAGCAGATGAACTCGGCAATGTTCTTGCTGCTCTGGTGCACTCCGCCGTAGATGAGCGTGCCCAGTCCCGCCATCACCACCAGCGTGATGAATAGCTTGGCCGGTCCGGAGAGTCCTCTCCACGAGCGTGAGTGCTCGGGCAGACCTATAGCGCCGCTGGATGCTCCAGTCATTTGAATAAAAAAGCTTGAATAAAAAAAGCTTCGCGCAAACACACCAAGGCCAGAGGATGCCTAGCCCTTCTCATAGATACCAGCTAACACATTTAGAAACAACATCTTGGGGGATTATTGAAAAACTTCGGTAACCTTTTTCGGAACTGCTAGTGGTTGACAACCATGGGATCATGAGGCTCGGCGGAGGCGAAACCAAATGGACTCGTCGCTTGGAAGTGGTCATCCGGTGCGGTGGTGGGTGTTTCTGGGTGTGGGGGGCCTTCTTTTGCTATCCCGCATGCAGGGGGAACCCGTTTCCCTTCAAGCGCTTGTGACGCCTTCGACCGTCATTATGAAAGACGGGCAGCCGGTCACTTTTGCGGTGCACGGCTTCATCGAGTTCAAATCGCTGGCGGAGCTGTTTCCGTACATTGAATCGCAGACCCGGCGCTGGAAAACTAGCGGGGACTTCGACGAGGCGGCGGGCCGGAGTCTGGGCCGCGATTTGCTGCGGCGTGGAATCGAGAGCCGCGCGATTTCGATGGCTGACGAGCGTCCGCTGGAAACGCTGATCACTCATACCCGCGAAGAACTCGAGCAGGCGCTCGCGCAAGTAAAGGAACCGACGCCGCCCGGCTATGCCGAGGACTTTCTTGCAGTGCAGGAAAAATGGAAACACTCGCTGAATTGTTGGAGCGCTGCTCCTTCGATTGCGGCGCGCGTGCTTTCCAACTGGTATCCGATTGAGGAGGGCATTCGTTTGTACGGTGCGACTTACGATTCAACGGAACATTTCTGGCAGAGTGTGAAATATCACCCGGACGTTACGGCAGCGGGGCTGACGGGGTTGCTGAAGGTGATGGAGGACAGGGATTGGAGGCGGTGGCTGAAGCGGTTGGATGACGATAATAAGCTGTATTTGCCGAATGCGTACGCGGTCGAGTTTCTGCGCCACAATCTAACGCCGGAACGGCTGCGCTGGTTTGGCGAAGAACTTGGGCGTCAGGGAGTGCAGGCCAGCGACCACGCGCGCATGATCCAGCAGCGTGGGACGACACCGTTCCGCTTCACGGCTTATCAGGAGAAGGTATTGTGGGGCGACCTGGCGGATTTATTTCATCTCGTATATCTTTTTTCTCCGTCTGACGATCCCATTCGAAAGATGCTTCAGGCTCAACACTTTGATGGCATCTACCTGGGCGAACGAAAAATGGAATTCATCAGCGAAGATTTTCGCTCGCTGATGCTTGAGATCTGGAAGGTGAAATATCTTGAGATGCTACGATTCGGCGAGGTAATCCGCTCCATTCCGATCGAGATCCGGCTGTCGCACTTCCTCAATGACGGCGACTCGCCGGATATTCCGATTCCGATTTACATCGAATATTTGAATCAGATTCGCGAGCTGGCAAGGGCGGCGAAAAAAGCGCCGGTGCATAACCTGCACGTTCAGTGAGAATCCTAGACTGAATGCGATACGTCTTCCTCGGCCGCGTCGTGATCCGAACTGTCGACGACCGAGACTGGAACTGATCCTTTGCCTCGCCGCATGGCGACAATCCCGGTCCGCACCATCTCGAGCACCCCGTACGGACGCAGCACTTCGAGCAGACCGTCAATCTTATCTTCCGCGCCAGTGATCTCAATGGTTAGCGAGTCGGGGGCAACGTCTACGACGCGGGCACGAAATACGCTGGCCAGTTCCAGCACGTGCGACCGCGCCTCGTGGGTAGCGGCAACTTTAATCATCGCCAGGTCGCGCACGATCGCGGGCTGGTTCGTGATGTTTTCGACCAGCAGGACGTTGACCAGCTTATAGAGATTGGCCTCGATGCGGCGCGCCTGGTCATGGTCGGCCTCGGCCGTGATCGTCATGCGCGAGACCTCGGGCTTTTCCGTGCGGCCCACCGTCAACGAATCGATGTTGAAAGCGCGACGGCGAAAGAGCGAAGCCACGCGCGTCAGCACGCCCGGTTTATTTTCCACGTATACCACGTATGTGTTCAGCATGTTTTCTCTATTCGTTTTCCCTGCCGGCTGCTGCTATTCGTCATTTCTATTCGATACAGCTATTCATCCTCCGCGGTCTCGACGATCTTGCTGGGCCGCCGGATCATCTCGTGCAACGAGGCTCCCGCGGCCACCATGGGATAAACCGTGTCTTCCTGCTCCACGCGGAAGTTGATTAGCACCGGCCCATCATGCTGGCGCGCCGCCCGCACTGCCGGCACCACCTGGGATCGCTCCGTGACGGTAATACTGTGAATGCCATAAGCCTCGCCGAGTTTCGCGAAGTCCGGATTCAGCAGAGGTGTGGCCGCATAGTTGCGCTCGTAGAAAAATTCCTGCCACTGCCGCACCATTCCGAGGAAACCATTGTTGATGATGGCGATATTAATCTTTAATTTCTCCTGCACAATGGTGGCAAGCTCGCAGAGGGTCATCTGGAAGCCGCCGTCGCCAACTACCACCCACACCTCAGCTTCGGGCCGCGCGACTTTAGCCCCAATCGCCGCGGGCAAGGCGAAGCCCATCGTTCCCAGGCCTCCGGAGGTGATCAGGCTGCGCGCCTTTTCATGTTTGTAATATTGCGCTTCCCACATCTGATGCTGGCCCACGTCCGTCACTACTACGGTCTCTCCGTCGCGAGTCTCGCGCCACAGATCGTTGATCACGTGCGCCGCATAGAGGTGTCCGCTGTCGGGCAGGTTCTGAATGTCGCGCACCGCGGCATCACCCTTCAGTTTGTCGATGGAGTCGAGCCACTCGCTCCGGTCAATGGTTTCGACCTTCGGCAACAGCTCATGCAGCACTTCCCGCAGATCGCCCACCAGCGGCACATCGACCTTGACGTTTTTGTTGATCTCCGCCGGATCAATTTCGATATGAATCTTTTTGGCATTGGCCGCGTAGGTCTTCAGATTGCCGGTCACGCGATCGTCGAATCGCATGCCGAAAGCCAGCAGCAGGTCAGCCTCTTGAATGGTGTGGTTCACCCAAGCCTCGCCGTGCATGCCCATCATGCCCAAATTGAGCGGATGCGATGCCGGGAACGCGCCCAGACCAAGCAACGTGAGCGCAACCGGAATGCCCGCCTTCTCGGCGAATTCACGCACTTCGCTCATGGCTCCGGAAATGATGATGCCGTGCCCGGCCAGAATCACGGGCCGCTTCGAGTTGTGAATTAATTCGAGAGCCTGCTCATATTCTTTCAACTCCGGCGACAGATCCGGCCGATAGCCCGGCAGTTGCGGCCTGGCCGCTTCCCAGTCGAACTCGCAGGTGGTCTGCTGCGCGTCTTTGGTGATATCGATCAAAACGGGTCCCGGCCGGCCGGAGCGCGCGACATAAAACGCTTCGCGAACCGTCCGCGCCACTTCGCTCGCATGGGTCACCAGATAATTGTGCTTGGTGATTGGCAGCGTGACACCAGTGATATCAGTTTCCTGAAACGCATCCGACCCGATCAGTTTGCTCCCCACTTGTCCGGTGATGCACACAATCGGCGACGAATCGAGCATGGCCGTAGCGATTCCCGTGACCATGTTGGTCGCACCCGGACCAGAGGTCGCGACCGCGACCCCCACCTGCCCACTGGCACGAGCGAATCCATCGGCCATGTGCGTTGCGCCCTGTTCGTGGCGCACCAGAATGTGATGGATCTTGCTGCCCTTCAGCGCATCATAAGCGGGCAGTATGGCCCCGCCAGGATAACCGAACACGACTTGCACGCCCTCGCGTTCGAGGCACTCCCAAAGAATGCTGGCGCCGGTCATAACTTTCACAGGCACGGTTTTCTCAGACATAGTTTCTTGTCCTTCACATAAAGACCACGCCGCTCCAAAAAAGCAAAACCCACCGAGCCAGCGTTTCTGGCGGGGTGGAATTCGGGAGCCTTCAACATTTCGCGGTTCTCAGCTCGCTGGTTCCCTCCACACCGGAGAGAGTGCAAAAACTCCTACCTCCAAGACTATGACACGAATTCGCTGCACATAGCAGTTATTCATAGTTGTTTCGCGAGGTGCAGAAATGGTATCGAAGCCGAGGACGGGGCGCAAGGAGAAAGCTCAGAGAAACCATTTGCGCAACTACCACCAGAGCTGGCCAATCATCTGCAATAAACCCACGAAGGCGATGGCAAGGAAAAACCCTCCGATGAGGCGAGTGGCCCGAATATGCTGATCAGCCGTAGATCGGTCGTAACGTTCCAACCACTCTTTCGGATTCCTAACTAGACTTAATCCCTCCCATGCAAAGAGCACAAGAACAATGAGACCAAGCAACCTTCCAACATCTGGTGTGTGAGTCACCGGAATTTACCTTCTTTTTCTAGCTTCGCCTGAACTCGATATTCAAGGAAATATTCTCTACAAGGCTAACTATAGCTGAAGGACTTGCCGCCTCACATCATCCGCGGCTTGTGCCACATTTTCCGGTTTGCCAAGATCGCGCCACTGATACTCATCCGCCCGAAACGCCATGATCTTTTCTCCCTCGCCGGCCAGCCGAATATACGAGGGAATAATCGAGAAAACACCTTCCTCGCTCATCTTCTCCAGAAACCCCGGAGAAATCACATGCACCCCAGAAAACGCCAGAGCCCGCGTCTCCTGCGAAGAGCGGACAATCTCGGGCAGGTGATCCCGCCCCGCACGCCGTCCGCAAAGCTGATTCTGCTCATCAAACAGCAAATATCGCGACGTCTCCCGCTGCTGTACTGCCAGCATCGCCAGCGCCTGATTCTGTTTGTGAAATTCGACCATGCGCCGAAAATCAATTGTGCTCAACACATCAACATTGTGCAGAAGAAACGGTTCGCCGGAATGGCCATCTTCAAGAAAGAACCACGCCGCTTTCTTCAATCCGCCGCCGGTGTCGAGCAAGACGTCTTCGCGCGAGATTTCAATCCGCATTCCGAAGTTGTCGTGCTCCTTCAAGTACTCGACAACCATGTCGGCAAAATGATGCACGTTGACGATGACTTCGCGAATCCCAAACTGTTGCAGCCGGCGGATCGTGATTTCAAGCAGAGTGCGGCCGGCCACCTCCACGAGAGCTTTGGGCCGGTCGTCGGTGAGCGGACGAAGCCGCGTACCGAGACCGGCGGCCAAAATCATCGCCCTCATCGGGCAGCTTTCTCCGCTGCAGCATTCTCTGCCGCCATCCTCTCCAGTTCGCGATGTTGCAGGACCACCTCAATTCCATTCCTGCCGCGCAGCCGTTTCGCGACTTGCTCGGCCAGATACACGGAACGATGCTGTCCGCCCGTACATCCGAACGAAATCATCAGATGCTTGAACCCGCGACGCTGATAATTATTCACGCTGGCATCCACCAGCGACATCACGCTGGCCAGAAACTGATGCACGCTTTCCTGCTGATTGAGGTAGTCGATCACCGGCGCGTCTTTTCCGGTTAGTAACTTGAAGCGTTCTTCGCGTCCGGGATTGGGCAGGCTCCGTCCATCAAAAATGAATCCGCCGCCATTTCCGCTCTCATCCTTCGGCAGACCGCGATGAAACGAAAAGCTGAAAATCCGCACCACCAGGCTATCCGCATCCGAGGCCAGGCCCTGCAATTTCTCCGAGGCCAGCATGCTATGGAAGGCGCCCATCAGCGTCGGCAACGCGATCGGCAGCGCCACGTTGTGCAGCAGCCAGCGCAGATTCTTCAGCGCATACGGGACGCTTTGCAGAAAATGCACTTTGCGTTCATAGAATCCGCGAAACCCGTATGCCCCCAGCGCCTGCATGATGCGGATGTATACATACGCGTAATAATGCTGCATGAATGCGTCGCGCTTCACATCGGCATATCCGCCGAGGGCCTCGAGATAGTGATCGAGCAACTGCTGGCGCAACTCCGGCGGCAAGTCAGCTTTGGCATCGTACAGAAGAGAGGCAACGTCATACTGCAGCGCGCCCTTGCGCCCGCCCTGATAATCCAGGAAAAACGGCTGCCCAGCGCGCAGCATGATATTGCGGGACTGAAAATCGCGATAGAGAAAGTAATCGCGTCCCGCACTCAGCAGAAACTCCGTTAGGCAGGTGAAATCGTCTTCCAGCGCCTGTTCATTGAACGGAATGCCCGCCAGCCGCAGGAAGTAATACTTGAAATAGTTCAGATCCCACGCGATCGACTGCCGGTCGAAACTTCCTCGCGGATAACACACTTTGTAATTCAAATCGCGCCCCGCTTCCACCTGGAACCGTGGCAACGTGGCGATCACCTTGCGATAAATATCGACGACTGGAGCATCAATTCTGTCGCCGGCGCGATGCTTCGAGAGAAACTCGAACAGCGATGTGTCTCCCAGATCCTGTTCGAGATAAGCGCCGTGATCCAGATCTTCGGCGTAAATCTCGGGCACGGGCAGGCCATGCTTACGAAAATGCCGGGAGAATTCGAGGAAGGCCGCGTTCTCTTCGCGCACATCGTAGAGGATGCCGATGGCGCTGGCTTTCTCCCCGGTCAGCCGGATAATTCTGCGGCCCGAACCGCCGAGCTGCCCTTGCAGCGGCTGCACCTGCTCGACGGGTGAGTGGAAGTGCTGCTCAAAAAGATTCTTGAGAATGTCCATGAAGGGTGCCGCGGTTCTTACTCACGAAATCATGCTCAACCGGTCACGCTCGCCGATTACATGCGCCGATTCATTCACGTGATTCACTCGCCTGATTCACTCACGTGATTCATTCACAAAGATATCATCGAAGAGTGCTGACGGCGGCGCGGGGCATCCTCGAGCAAAACATTCAAAGACCACTGGCTGGTGAACTTGAGCGACGTGGGCGACCGGAAAGTTGGAAATTGAAAATGTCTCCCCGTTAACCACTTTATCAATAGCCCATAAGAGCCATTCCCCCGGAACGGGCTAAAAGTTAATCTGTGGTTGAGCAGACTTCGGGGGAGGGCTGTTCGACATGCGTCCCATGACTCAAATGAGTCTGGGACGTTTTGTTTTGCGCCGAGGATTGCGATCGAGTGTTCGGCCTATGTCTCCGGAACGGACATAAAATCTTTGGTGGCGGCGGTAGGACTCGAACCTACGACCTACGGATTATGAGATGTACTTTCCGAAGAGCCGCCACTTGGATTCAATCACTTACAGTCGGACTACGTCACCTGATTCGGGCTGGAATATTGTCGTTTGGCGCTTAAGTGGCAACGCATCTGACAACGTTCGGGGCTGGCCGGTTGATGTCGTTGATGTTGTCCGGCACTTCCTTCAGGGCGTGCTGAAAGTGTTCCGGCTCCGACTCCCGGCAGATGTTCCCTATATTCATCGTCTCGCGAAGCGTGTCCATGCGATTCTCCTTTCTCTGACGAGTCTGTGACCCTCCGGCGATCTGAGTGAGGATCAACCCTAGGACTGGTTTATTGACTTGCCAGCCTCCTGTTCAGCTTTTGGCTGCATCAAACTCTGTGCAGCCCGTGACGAACTGGTTTCACTCTCCCTGGACTCTTGCGGAAGTCATGCAGGAACTTCAATCCCACACCCCCCGACTCAGCTCATGCAGCTGGCAGCGTTGCCGCTATTGGCTCAGGATTAGCCCATAACGATGCGACTAGCCGCCTACGGCAGATAATAGCGGAACGACGTGAAGACCATACCGTCGATCCCGTGGGGTTCGTTGGGCGACGACGAACCGGACCACGCGTTCCGCGTCACGTAAGAATATTGCAGACCGAATTGCACCCTGCCCTTGTTCACTTTCTCCTTGGAGCCATCGTAGAACTTGTACCAAAGGCCAGCCGTTCCCTCGATCAGAGCACGCGTGTCGGCAGTGCAACTGGAGAGACCGCCCGGAAGGAATCCGCCGGAACTCGGTCCGGTCTCGGTGAAGCAGCCAGTATTGTTAAAGAACGGCGAACCATAGCCGACGTACTTGCCGCTGATCGGATCGTAGTCGGCAGTGCGGCTGGCGTACTCCGCTCCTGCGTTCAGATATACGTCCAGCTTTGGTCCGTGCCACTCGATCGTGCCCAATCCCTGATAGCCCTTGATCAGGGCGAGCGTTCCGTCGGGCTTCACAGCAGTGTCCGACAATCCACCAGTACCGTAGCGGCCGATCCCGCTGCCGCCTAGAACATGCAACCCGAAGTCGAGGCGCTTATCGAGGAACGACCAGCGAGCGTTGGCGCCGATGCCGCCGCCGTTCTTGGAACTGTTAAATGCGTCCGAGGCATTGGCGACGCCGGCAGTTGTGCCGGTACCGCAGGGAGTGGTCGTGGAAGAGGAGACATCTTCGCAGGGGAAGACTCGGTCGCGGAAACGGGCGTAGACGCCGAAAATCTCGTAGTGTCCGAAGCCCGGTTCGAAAGCCACCTTCGCGATGACGTCGGGGGCCGGGTTAAATGAGTAGTTGGCTGCGTTGGTGCATGTAGTAACGAAGGTGCTGCTCGTCGAGCAAGCGGTCACGGCGCCATTGTAGAGGCCGCCCCCGGCTCCAGCTGAACCGAGCAGGTAATTTGCAACGTTATTGTGGGTGGTGAGCGTTGCCTCGGAGTTTTCCATGGAAACTGCAACCCAGACTTTGTTATCGATGTTCTTGGCCAGACGCAAGCCGTATTGACGCGCCCAGCTGAAGCCGACGGTATACTGCGGGTCGATGGTCATGGGCGTGGCTTCGGTGCGGTTGTCGGTGCCATGCTTGGTTTCAGTGACCAGACTCCACATCTGTCCGCCGGTAATGGTCCATCCGCTATCAAAGGCGGCCTGGGCAAAGACTTGCCGCTGGCGGAGGGTGTAGCTATTGCTCTGGTTGTTGTTGGAGGTCACGCCGGCCGACAGGAAGTCGGCTTCATAATAGCCTGACAGTTTTACGTCAGATAGCCGACCCTCCGCCAGCATGGAGATTCGGGACTGACGGCCGGAGCCGAAGAATTCTGACGTGCTGCTGGCTGAGGCGCCGGGCATGGTCAGAGAGTTGAAAGGGGTATTGATGTCCGACCCGAGGGCACGCGAGCGGCGCACAAATTCACCCGCCAGGAAGCCGCCGGGAGTGATGGTGATGCCCTTGTAGTGCAGAGCCAGCGGGTCGACGTTGTTATGCACAATCGTTTGGGTATCCTGAAGGGCCACAACCGTGTTACCCATGTTTGTCTTCAGGTCGGCCACATCGCCCTTCAATTCTCCAACCGCCTCCTGCTGTTGAGTGGCCTGTAGCTGAGCCGCGTCCGCTTTGGTTGCGGCATCGGTGGCGGCAGCCTGCGCCTGCTGTACCGCCTGATCCTTGTGGTGGAGTTCATCGCGCAACTGCTGAATCTCCTGTTGCTGCTGCGCCAGCGCCGCCTGTTGCGCCGCCAGCGCGTCCTTCAACTCCTGCACGTCAGCCGCCGTTATGGTCGCGGGCTTCGCCTTCTTGGGTTTGGGCGGAGTGCTGGTTTGCGCGACCAGTGCTGTCGCCAGAAAAGGAATTACCCACAACTTCCACGCAGATTTCATGTTCTCTCCTTTTTTGTCCTGCGACGAATGCAAAATGTTCGGGTCTTGCGGGAGGCCTATTTGACCCGCTTAATGGCCTCCGTCACCTTTGCGACCCACGTTGCCCGGCAACGTCGCCCGGTCCAGCGCGGACTTCATCTCCTGGCAACTTGGGCAGACGGAATTTCGTGTTGCGAAATAGCCGAAGGATAGTTCGTCCGAAGTTAAAGAATCCGTTTCGATGAAATACCCATGATCGGAATCCACCAGATAAAACGCGACTGCGATCGTGTTATCGGTACTCCCTGGTGTTGGGAAGAAGGTGTTGGTCAATGTGCCCGTGAAACGACCGCTGCTGGGGATGGCAGCAAATGTGCCGGTTATGGGCGTATCGGGTTGGGCGGAGAAGCCGACCAACCCCAAGGTAACGTCGATGGCTCCAACCAAAGTATTCGAAGTTCCATTTACCGCAATCTGCCCGGTGCCGTCATTTTCGAGTGAGCCGCTGCTCTGGGTGAAATACAGTCCGTAGTTCCCGTTGAACGAAAATGGCGGAGCTGCTTGTGGATTGGCCAGTCCTACGCCAAGCGAGCCAAAGTTGCTCTCGGCGTCGAGCACCAGTGGAGGATTTCCATTGCCCGTGAGATAAAAAATGAGCTCCGGTCCCGAACCGCTGGTGAACCGGATGGATGAATCGACGCGGCCGGTCCCCGTGATGTCGAGACTGTACGTTCCATCGAACGAGTCCCTGACATATTGCTGCAGTCCGTTCAGAACCTCGTCCGCATATCCGTTGTTCAGGTTGCCGCTGGTGTCGGCGGTGAATTCTCCCACCATTGCCAATGAGGTCGGCAGGAAGCTCAGGTCTTGACCTAGCACGTCAAATACGTAGTTTCCGGCAAATGATTGATCGCTGGTAAATGTGCCGGTGGCAGCACCCTGACCAATGGCAATTCCCGCTGTAGAACCGACGCCAACGCCTGAACCGGTATTGTCGCTTTCAATCAGCTTGATGTGCTGCGCATCGACAATGTATCCCGTGAACTGAATGGGACTCGGGGAAAAGCTGGCCGTCAGATTAAACTTCAGCGATCCGAGAGAGTCTGGGCTGGTAACAGTGCCGGATATGGTTGCTGTTGGGAAAATAGTGCCCGCGTCGTCCTGATCAGCCACGCTGCCCGTTCCTGAAATCGTATTTGGGGAATCAATCTTCAGAATGCCTCCGATTGCCATGGGTGAAGAACTGATGTCGACGCCGTTCGCCGCGAAGGCGTATCCGCCAGTGGGCGCAGTTGTATTTGTCTGCAAGTCGAGCGCTCCCGAGGAAACCTCGAAGCTGGGCGCAAGGTTAGGATTGTCGAGCGTGGCAAGCAGGGCTTGGGAATTGGAAAGGAATACGAGACTCAGGTTTTCTATCCCTTGCTGGCCGATGTTCTGGTCCGCGGTGTTCAGGGTCAGGGTGCCGCGTCCATCGGGGCCAACGGTGTAGGATCCGCCCGTGATGGAATCCGACACAGATAGCAAAGGGTCGTTATGAGTTTGCTCGCCCGATGTGACTCCACCGTTGCCGTCGAGGGCAATTACGCCCGCCAATTGAAACGGTCCGTTACCATCAATTCCTCTTGTCTCGAATACATATGTACCTTTAAGGTTGCCGGCAAAGCCGGTGACTGCGATGGCAGCAACCACATTCTTGGTTTGATCGGCGGTCGCAAAAGCCTCGATTGTGAAGGTTTGGTTGTTTCCAGAAATGGATGTGGGCGGAGTATAAGTGGCCGCAGCGCCACTCGCCGTGTGCAACGGAAGCAGGGTGCCACAACCGGGATTGCTCTGACAGATCAACGACCAATCCACTCCGGAATTGCCTGGGTCGTTGGTGACGACCGCGACCAGCGCGGTGGTTGTGCCGAGCGAAATCGTTCCGGGAGGTGCTGGTTGAAAAGCTATCGAGACCGGAGTCGAAACCGGCGCCGGAGGGTTTTGTATATTCGCGGGGCTTCCTCCGCATCCTGCAAGAATCACGGTCATCGTCGCGGCAAAAAGCAGCAAGATCCAACGACTGATCGCAACCCCCGGCCTTTGAGCCTTGAAAGTCATTGCCCCGTTCATTGCCCCGTACCCCGTAAATGAATGGTCTGGGTTTGGCCAACCGTATAAGTAATGGTGATGGCTCCTGGATCGAATCCCACGATCTTGGGCAGGAACGAAACGGTCATCGTGCAACTGCTTCCCGAAGCCAGGCTCGCGCCGCAATTATCAGTTTCTGTGTAGTCGCCCACCACCAGATTGCCAGTGAAGTTAATAGTTCCGGCCTTCGGATCTTTCGGATCGTTGAACAGCGTGATCGTCAAGGGTGCGCCTGCCTGACCGCGCGTCTGAATGCCGAAATTCAATCCCGCACCGGGAGTCATTCTCAGGGGGCTGGGGACGTTCGCGGTCAGTTCCACGGGGAAACGGCCACTATCGATTTCGCAGTTCGACGTCGTGGTGGCGTTGCATTGCTGCGTGTTCAGTTCAAGGAAGTAATCCAGTGCGGGGGTCAAGGGCGTGCTGGGCTGGGGAATAAATGTAATCTGAAGACTGCAAGAGGACTGAGGCAAGAGCAATGTCCCTGAACAATCATCCGCAGAAATCTGGAAGTTTGGCAGCTTGCTGGTGAGATCACTATCGCAGTTGTAGTTGATGGTCGATCCGTTCGGCGTGATGACGCCCGTGTCCACTTGCAAGCCTGCAATCAAGCCCGGTGCGGGCGGTCGAGGCAGGGTGAGGACTCCCACTGTAGGGTTCACGCACGTACCGCTCAGCGCGGGCAGAATTTGCACGGGGGATGCGCCTTGGTTGGTGAACGAGAAAGGTTGAGGGGCGCTCGCTTCGCCAACCGCTTCAGCTCCAAAGTCGAGTTCGGGAGTTGACGGCACGATGGCGCTGAACCCCACACCGTTGATGGGCACCGCAAATGCTGTGAGGCTGTCCGCGCTCACCGGACTGTTCACCGTTAAGGCCGCAGTGAGGGGGACTGGGCAGGCAGATGGCGGCTTTCCGCCGAGTGCCGTCGACGGCAACCAGGGGCAGCTCTGCTGTGGCGAAAATGCGATCGTGATGGAACAACTCTGCTGGGGAGCGAGGGAGAAGGATGACCCAGCAGGACTTGCGCAATTATCCTGCTCCGTGAAATTCGCAATTCCGTCAAAATCGCTAAGCCCGAAAGGACTGGTTGCCCCTGACTGCGGGTTGAACGACAAAGACAATCCAGAAAGAGGAGTGCCGCTTAGTCCTGTGTTGGTTAGCGTGATCGTCTGCGCCGTGGGCGCAGACCCCACCTGTTGAGCGGGAAAACTAAGAAGCGCGGGAGACAAAGTGATTGGTTGCGTGCAGCTCGATGTGCTTCCCAACGCGAGGCAGACGTTCCCGATATCTCCGGCAAGATTCCCTCCGGGACAGGCACCGGTGCTCAATCCATATCCGTTTGTGCCTTCCACAACGGTTCCAGCAGCGGAGGTCACGACCGTGACGGGTGATGGGTTTGTGAATCCAGCAGGAGCTCCAATCTGGCCGACGTTCGATCCGCTTGCAGCGATGATCTGGAGCAAGACGGAATTGCCGCTGATCTGACCGTTCACCGAAGCGGTCGACAAACAGGGATAGCCCTGGAAGGCGAGGGTGCCGGTGACGGTCGCGTTGCTCGCTCCTATATTGATTCCTTGCGTGAGGAATCCGGACACCGGAAAATCCTGATCTCTAAGCGTGGGGTTGAGCGTACTGTGAAAATTCCCTTGAATTGCTCCAGTCAATGGCGGCACGAGGGTCGCGCTCCATTGCAGCCCTGCTTGAGCGGTTCCGCAGCCTTTGCCGTCGGTTGACGTGTAGGTGCCCATCATCGTCGAGCCATCAGAACTTAGAGCGCCGGTCAGATTGAAAGTCTGAGGACCTGCGACCGCCGTCAGGGACACACTCTGGGCGTTGGCCATGCCGGTCATCGGAGCCGATCCACTGTTACAGATTGTTGGGGAGCCCCCGGGTTGTGCCGGCAACATCACCGAATAGACGACTGCCCCGGTTACGGCGGAATTGTTCTGCAACAGAAATCCGCCCTGGATTCCGCCCAGGAACGAATTGTCGGAGGGATTCGCCATAGTGAACTGCCAATTGCCGGCAAGTTGCCCGCTGCCTTGCGGCTGATTCGAAGTTCCGCCGCCGCACGCCGATAAGACCATCAGACCGGCCAACAAAAGCGGCAACAGTTGACCTCCGAAACAGATTGACGTGAAGCTTCCGAGTTTGAGGTGGCCTTCCCGCCGTAGGGAGTAGCCAGTTTTAAATCTCTTCATATTGCCCAGGCCTCAGAAACCCCACTTCAGACCAAACTGCACGGTTCGCGGACGATGCGCATCGAGAGGGTGCAAGAAGGACGCTCCAGTGACGCAATCTGCCCCGCTGCCCTGAAAGCCCGCGGAATACGAGGGGCCGGCATAACAACTGACGACGTTGTTTCCGCTGCTGCCGGGATTGTCGGGATCGTAGATTCTGAACTCGGTGTGATTGAAGATGTTGAAAAATTCCGCGCGCAGTTCAATCTCTTGAGACTCTGTAATCTTGAAGTGCTTGAGAAGCGAGAGATCGAAGTTCAGCCGGGTCGGATTATTGAAAAAGTTGCGACCGGCATCGCCGAACGTCAGTCCCCGTGGAGCCACAAATTGTGACGGGTTGCCCAGGAGCGGCCCAAAGCTCTGAGCATTCTCTGCCGCGGGCTCGGGCAACCCACGCGCTACGTCCGGATACGAGGCCGCGATTCCGAGCCCGCTCGAAACGCCGGCATTGTCGGTGAGGGAAATGCCCGTGTTACCGGCGCTGTTAATTACAGTGAATGGGGTGCCCGATTGAAAGAGTGTTACACCCGAGATCTCCCAGCCTCCGAAGATCTGGTTCAGCGCGTTTAAACAGCACGTCCCGCCGCCCGCCGCATCAGTCCCACCTTGCTTTGGTGGTTCAACCTTTGATGGTTCAACCTTTGGAGGTTCAACCGCAGCATTCCAGAACCAGCGCGTAAGAGTCGGGACTTGGTACAGGTAGCTGAAAGTGAGCAGGTGGCGTTCATCGAAATTCGAGCTCGCCCAGTTTTCATGCAGATTGTAAGAATTGACCAATACCGGATCGCTCCGGTCGGAAGCATTATCCAGGGAGTGGCTGTAGGTGTACGAAAGCCCGGCAGTCAGAGGCCCGCGTGAGCGCCGCAGTGTGAATTGAAACGCGTTATAGCTGGAATCGGCTACATTCTGCAGGGATAGTATTTTCCCCAGCCCTGGATAAGAGCGTGACAGCGAATTGACGTTAGGAATGTTTGGATTGGTACATGCCGCTTGTAAATACACGTAAGCAGGGCTCTGCGCCGTTACAATTGTCCCGCTCTGCAGCAAGAACGGGAACCCGTTACTTCCGGGATGATCGGCTGCATTTCCCGAGGCAGGGACCGTGCAATCCGCCAGCGTGAGTGGTTCATTGGGACCGAACGGATTTTCACTCAGGGGCAGCGGTGGGAGCTGGTTGAGCTGGCGCTCGATGGTTAAATGCGTTCCCTTGCTACCAACATAAGCAACATTGGCGACAACGTCATGAGGAAGTTCTCGCTGTACTCCGAAGCTCCACTGTTGAGCGTAGGGCCAAACTGCTTTTGTCGGAATTCCGGTTACGTCGAGAGGAAAAGCTGTGCCTGCGGGCGGGGCGGCATTCGGCGAGTTCGGCGATGCGCAGGCGGCGTTGGTGGAGTCGAATGCAGCGCCCTGGCCGACATTGCCGATGCACGGATAGCTGACAGGCAGCGACTGCGTCATGCTGAGAACCAGAGGCGAACTAGCTTCGAGAGAACCGGTGTTGGCTTCGTTGCCGGTGCCATGCTCGAAAAATATGCCGTAGCCACCGCGAATTGAGGTTTTGCCATCGCCGGACGGATCCCACGCGAAACCGACGCGGGGCGCGGGATTGAACAGATGCCCAGTCATGCAGCCGGCTGGGGTTCCGTTCACGCCGCACTGAACCAGCCCGAGGTCGCTCACGACTCCTGGATCTAACTGGAACGTGCTCGGGTTGAATGCGATTGGGGCTGAGCCGGCGTTCTTGTCGAGAAGCACGCCATAGAATGGATCCACCGCGAATCTTGTCGAATTGAAAGCCTTTGCCTCCCAGTTCCATGCGTTGTGATACTTTTCGCGGTAAGTGCCAAATAGACTGACTCGGATGCCCAGGTTCAGTGTCAGTCGGGGAGTCACCTTCCAGTCGTCCTGGAAGTACGGTTCTCCAATCTGGTAGGTCTGGTAGTAGCGACGCTGGGCAGAATCCTGGGTAAAGCTTTGTATGTAGTTCGTCGTAATTCCGTCATTTACCGACTGCACCAGGAAATCAGCGAAGGCGTTCCCTGTGCTCCGCGCCAAGTTGTTGAAAGTCAACAGACCCTGAAGCTCGCCGGACGCAGCTCCGATCGCATTGTTTGTCTGATTTCGCTGAGCTAATACGTATTGCCCACCAAACTGCAGCGTATGCTTTCCGATCGATTTGCCGATGTCGTCTCGCAACGCATAGGTTGGATTCGTATGGCTCCATGGCATGTACGACGGATCTTCCGCGAAACCCCTGCCGCCGTATGCCGCGTTCGTGCCCAAGATTGCAACCCCGGGCATCTTTCCGCCGAAGCCGTTGTTGAAGATATAGCCCATCGCACATTGTGGAATCCCGGTCGAGGGGTCAAGGCTAAGCTGGGGATTGCACTGGCCGGGAGCCGATGGATCCGGCACCAGAGGCTGATCGAGCGTCGGATTGCGCTGAAACTGCGCGTTTCCCGGGCCGTTCTCATCGACCAGAGTAATGTTTGAATTGACGTAGCTCACAACCAGGTCGTTCAGCAGTGTGGGTGAAATGGTGTAGGTCAAACGAGCTACCAGGCTCGTGCCAGGGCCAACAAAACTGTTCTGTATCGTTGGGAAATTGGCCGCCTGGGGATTCGTGCTGTGCAGATAGCTCCACTGCGGTGTCAACACGGTCGTATTCCACGCGTCATGAATGTAGCGAAAGGATGCCCTCATCTTCTGAGTGACCATCTGATCGAAGCGAAATAACTCTTCCCGCCAATAGGTCGAAGGAGAAACAGCGGCGTTATAGCAATGGTTCGGATCGGTCGGGTCTAAGTTCGCCACTGCAAAGTTGCAGCCCGAAGGAGAGTTTGGCAGTGGTATTAGGTTTGCCTGCAAGATCGCCAGAGCGTTCTTATCTATGCCGTACGGCGCCGGTCCATTCGGCGTTTGTTGGCCTTCCAGATCGTTTCCTGGAAAAGGTTGGAGATCTTTAGGATTAACGCCCAACCGCGCCGGACAATCTGGAAATTGTTGGCGATCAAAACCGAGAGACGCGGAAGTGCCGGGCAAGGGGCAAACGTCGCTGAAGTCGAACACCTGCGAGACAAGTCCGCTCGAATTCGGCGGACCCAAGTTCTTCTGAACTCCCTGCGGCGTCATCACCAGGCCGCGCTCTTTGAAGGACGGAACTGCCTGGTTATAATCCGTCGGGGTCTTCTCCAGACGGACTTCCTCGGAGAAAAAGAAAAACGTTTTGTCCCTTTTGGTGTTGTAAACATGGGGAATGGTCAACGGTCCGCCAATGGTGCCGCCGAAGTCTTGCCGGCGATAGAGCGGCGCACGGCCTGGAGGATCGAAATAATTGCGCGCGTTAAAGGCTTCGTTGCGGATGAATTCGTACGCGCCGCCGTGCAGGCTCTCCGTTCCCGACTTCGTTGTCACCTGTACCGTGCCTGACGCTGTCCGCCCGAATTGAGCGCCGTAATTCGAGGTCAGAACCTTAACTTCCTGAATGGCGTCAAGACTCGGATACACCATAAGCGTGCTGGACGCGCCGTTGAGGCCGGTATTGAGGACGTCACTGCCGTCAACCTCGAACGTGTTGTACTCGACGCGACCTCCGTTGACGCTGTATTTGACGCTGCCGACTACTCCGACCTTGGCTTCGTCTTGACCAGTCTGGTTGCTGACGCCGGGCGCGAGCGCAACCAACTGCGTGAAGTTGCGGCCATTGAGACCGATCGACACAACTTCTTTCTCCGTAATGGTCCCTGAGACGGTGGCCGTCTCGGTTTCTACCGTCCCGACACCGCCGGATTCAACGTTCACCTCGGTTTTTGCGCTCGCCGGTTCTAGCGAGGCATCCATGGTCAATTCAAGACCCGCGGTGAGCGTGATGTAGTCCAAGGTCTTTTGGGCGAAGTTGGGTGCCGTAACTGCAAGGCTGTAGGTACCAGCGACCAGACCCGTGAAGGAATATGCGCCTCTGTCATCAGTTTTCGTGTCTTGCTTAAGACCCTTATCGCTGCTTAAGACGACTGTTGCACCGGTTACAACTGCTTGTGTCTGGTCCGTGATTGTCCCGCGAATCGCGGCCTTGTCGTTCGCTTTGTTCTCCTGAGCAACCACAAACAGCGACAGAAGCAGAACCGCTGCTCCGCCGAACAGGCTGGCGCGACAGAAATCGCGATACAAAACCACGATCACGAACACACCTCTCCGTTATTGAATCGCTAGGAAGGTTTCTGGGAACGAAGGCGGATGGTACAGGAAGCGAAAGCAGGGCAGATTAAAAGAACATGAAAGTTTTATGAACAGAGTGTGAAGACCACCGCGATCTGCCGCGTGAATTGCTGTCACGAAGTGTTCACAAACTCTTCATCTTGCCGTAACAGACAAACAGGTATGCTCCCGCCTGAACTTCCACGCAAGTTCGATGTACGGGGCGTTGAACTCGAATTAACAAATCACTTGAACTGAGAACCATCGGCTGTTTTCGATGCCGGCCTTGGCGTGCGGCGAAGTGCGCCGCACGTGAACTGAAAGTGATGCTCTCCAACTTAGATCCAACTCCAGAAAGGAACATCTATGACGCGCATGAAATCAGTCTTCGCGGTGCTGCTGCTTACCGCGATCGCAAGCGTAGCGCCACAGGCACACGCACAGACCGTCAAGGTCGTGCTCGCGGGCTCTTCCGCTCTGTGGCAGTCTATGGCTTTGGCCGCATACAAAAGTGGGGCCTGTGTCTCCGGCGGAACGGCGCCATGTTTCCACTACACGGCAAAAAACTTCAACCTCAACGACGGACGGCCGTCGACGAAAGGTGGAACGACCGCGGTCGATCTGGGTAACGTTTGGATCGTCTGGGATAGCAATACGACGGCGACGAATGTTTGGGCCTTTATCAAAGTGGACTCAGCCGTGGGAGATCGCTGCTACTTCGCCCAACCCCATTGCAACGTAAATATCGCCACTTTCCCCGTGGCGGCGAATCTGATCAGTTCCACTCTCTGGGGTGACAACTCCTCCGACTCAACTCCGCCGACGTCAATCAGCGCCCTGTTCACAACCGGCGTGCTGGTAACCGCGGCAGCCACCGACATTCGTCCGGAAGATGCTTTGTTTGCCACGTGCCGTGCGAACTCCAAACTCGGTGGCGGAACGGATGGTCTCGCCGGGCTCGGCTATGGCGCGAACAGCGCTGGCGTTTGCCCAAAGTTTGGTGCTGTGCTGGCAGACCTGCAAGGAAGCGACATACTCAGTGGCTATCCGGCTAGCACATCCACTGCGCATGTCTTGGCGTTCGCACTTAGCGGGAAAGATCCTTTCACCGGGACGACCATCCCCATCGCCACTACAACGTCGGTGGGCGCGGCTCCAATCGTCTTCATCACACAACGCACTGGCGCACTGGCGACTGTGGCCAACGCCACGGACGCTCAGCTTCAGTCCGTGTTCAGTGGTGCAAATTGCAATGCTGATGCCTTCGGAGCGCCTTCCGGTAACATTCAGGCATACCTGCGCGAGCCCCTTTCCGGCACGATGAATACAACGGAATACAGCGTGTTCCGTTATTGGAACGTTTCCGGTGTAAGCCAGGAAACTGGGGTTGCTGCCACAAATCCCCTGGCTACACCTTGCACGGCGGGCGGCGGATCACGCTACCGCGCCATCGGAACCAGCGAAGAGGTAGAGTCGGTTCAAAACTCAGGAGCGAATCATGGCACTGACGGCATCGGCTACGCCTTCTTCAGCTATGGTAACGTCTCGGCCATTGCAAACAGCGCCAGCTATGGATATTTAACTCTGAATGGAATTGATGGAATCTTCCACAAGTATGGAACGACCATTGATCCCGGTCAGCCGTCCATCGCCGGTGCTTTACCGTCGAGCGTGAATCTTCCCTCAACCTGCGCTGGTGGCGCGGGGAACTTTCCTTGCGAAGAGTCCAAAATCTGGAGCGGCAACCTGTCGTTCCCGAATCTTCGCAACGGTTCCTACCGAGCGTGGTCACTTCTGCGCGTCGTGAGCAACGGCACGTCGCTCGCCAATGTCGATCTGCTGGTAACTGGAGTGCAGGCCTACGTGACCAACACTGTTCCCGACTTCGTCCCTGCCCTGAAAGTGGCAGCTGCGGATCCGGGTCTCGCACTCCTGCGCTCGCACTACACGCAGGAAGGAATCGCTCCGGTGAACATTGCAACCACCGGGGATAGGGGTGGCGATGCGGGTGGGTGCATTTTGAGCAGCACCGGTACCGCATCGACTTCCGACACGACCACCAAGCTGGCGCAGGATGCTCCGGGCAATTCGTGTGTTTCTGTCCCGTAGGGATCGCGCGCTTGTTCACAGAAATACCGAAAGACGAGTTCTGGCTGAGGGCTCGTCTTTCGTTAGCCCCAAGCATAAGCACCAAGCGTAAGCACCAAGAACCATGGGCGAACTCCTGCAGAGGCAGGAGTTCGCTTCGTTTAACGATATGTCTCTGTTCTTCAGCGTGAGGAAGGAAATGCATCGCAAAACCATGTTACGGTTCATGAAAACTCCACTCAAATTTGCATTCCTAATCGCATCGCAGATTTTCTTACCGCAAATTAGCACCGCCCAGTTCCTACAAGCGTCCCCTCCAATCGCCGATCCCGCCGACACACGCTTTGTAGGCGTTAGAGAGGATTTCACCTCGCCCGCCCTGAAAACGAGCAATCTTAAGCCCACCCAGCCCCTGACCGCCTACATCAATGACTACCCTGGCTACACAGTGGAACTGCTTCAAGTACAGTGGCGATTCGGCGATCCACTCGATCTATATGTGATGAAGCCAAAAGCCGTCAGGAAGCCTCCCGTCATTCTTTACCTTTATGGCTATCCCGCAGGGACCGACCGCTTCAAAGATGAAGCTTTTCAAAAAGCCGTGACCAAGAACGGCTTTGCGGCCGTGGGTTTCGTATCCGCTCTCACCGGACATCGCTATCACGACCGGCCCATGCGGGAATGGTTCATCAGTGAATTGCAGGAATGCTTAGCGACCTCGGCTCATGACGTGCAGATGGTGTTGGATTATCTCGGCACCCGGGACGATCTCGACATGACCCGGGTAGGAATGTTTTCGCAAGGATCGGGAGCGAGCATCGGAATCCTGGCTTCGGCGGCAGATCCGCGAATCAAAGTGCTGGATACGCTCGACCCCTGGGGTGTATGGCCCATTTGGTTGGCAAGTTCCCCGCTGCCGCCCGAGGATGAACGCGTGAACTATGTCACACCGGAATTTCTAAAGAAGGCCGCCGTCCTCGACCCTGTCGAGTGGCTGCCCCGGATGCATGCGAAGAAGTTCCGCCTTCAGGATGCGCTCTTTGATCCCATTACACCCAAGGCTGCAAAAGAGAAGTTGCGGGCGGCCGTGCCCGCCAACGCGACCATGGAGATCTATAAGACACCGGAAGAGTTCAACGCAGTAGTTCGAAGCCAGACGGAGCTGCAGTGGGTTCAACAGGAACTTCAGTCGTTGCCAGATGCTTACGCCTCAAGCGCCAATATTCGATCACCTAAGGATTAATGCCATGCGCGTGCTGATGTGGATATTGATGTGCATAGTCAGGTTTTCAAACCCAACTCGGAGGCAGGAGATGAGACGGCTATTCACAGGAATATGCGTGGGGTCTCTGCTGGTCCTGGTATTTACGCTACCGGCTGCTCGAGCGCAAACGACGACGACATCGGCGGGACCGTTCGGCTACGACCTGTCGCAGGAAGTTACGCTGAGTGGAACGGTCTCGAGTGTGCTGACGGTGCCGTCCCCGGGAATGGTCGCAGGTTCTCACCTGCTGCTCACTACTCCTTCGGGCCAAGTGGACATAAGTTTGGGAGTGTCTGGTCTGCGGGGCGAGGGCGCACTCTCCGTTGCCGGCGGCCAACAGGTTGAAGTCATCGGCATCATGAAGGCATTTAAAGACAAGCCAGTCTTTTTCGCCAGAGTGGTGATGGTTGGCGACCACGCCTATGCGATCCGAAACAAACACGGAATCCCCGTAACGCCGCAGGCACGCACACGTCAGGACGCTCAGAGCGGGGAGACACGATGAACCGAAATGCTTGGCGTGGAGTGCTGGCGGCGGCATGCCTGATGGGGCTCACCAGCTGCGCCACACCTTATCCCACCATTCACTCCAGCAACGTCGCTTCATCTGAATCGATCGCTGCGACCGGCGGAACACCTCAAAGCCATTCCGTCAATGGCATGTTTGCATCTGCGCTGGTGGCGACCGTGACGACCAATGGAGGTCCGGCCAGTGGTTTGGTGGTGACATTTACGGCTCCGGCGTCGGGAGCAAGCGCCACGTTCTCTGACACTACCGCGCTCACTGCAAGCGCAACTACTGACTCGAACGGCGTCGCCACGTCTCCGGCATTTGCAGCGAACGGAACCGCGGGCATTTATGCGATCACCGCCGCCGTTTCCGGAGCGGTCACGCCAGCTATTTTTACTCTGACAAATACAACGGGAGCGCCGTCGGCGATTTCGGCCACCGGTGGAACTCCTCAATCCGCGTCCATCAACACTGCGTTTCCTGCCCCGCTGGTGGCCACAGTTGTGGACAGCGGTAAGAACCCTGTGGGCGGCGCGGTAGTGACATTTACCGCTCCGGCGACCGGGGCCAGCGGCACATTCGCGAACGGAACTGCGACGGAAACGGATACGACCAACGCGAGTGGCTTGGCCACTTCGACAACCTTCACCGCCAATGGGACCTCCGGCGCTGACGTGGTGACGGCCACGGTCGGGGGAGTGTCCACTCCGGCCAACTTCAATTTAACCAATGCAGCAGGAGCCCCGGTAACAGTCACGCCTTCCAGCGGGACTCCACAATCCGCGGCGATCAACACGGCATTTGCGCCGCTGGTCGCAGAAGTGTTCGATAGTAGCTTGAACCCAGTTGGCGGCGTGGCGGTCACATTCACGGCGCCAGCCGGGGGCGCCACCGGCACATTCGCCAACGGAACTGCGACGGAAATTGACACGACCAACGCAAGCGGCCTCGCCACTTCGACAACATTCACCGCCAATGGAACCACCGGCGGCCCATACACCGTGACAGCGCAAATTGCAGCATCGTCAACGGCGGCCAATTTCTCTTTGACCAACCGCATCGCTGCGAACACTTATGTGTTCTACCTGAGCGGCCAAGAAGCGGTTGGCCCCAATTTTTACGCCCTCGCCGGATCGGTTGAAATCGGTCCCAGTGGGAACATCCTTGCCGGAGAACAAGACTATAACGACGCTTCTGGGGTGACGTCTCCTCAGCCTTCTGGCGACACTATCAGTGGAGGAACGCTGTCAGTCAATGCTACGACCGGTCAGGGAACGCTCACCCTGACCACGAACAATTCCAGTCTGGGTGTGAACGGAGTCGAAACTCTGGGTGTCCAGTTTGTGAATAGTAATCACGCTCTGATCATTCAGTTTGATGGAAGTGCGACTTCCAGCGGGAGCATCGACTTGCAGACCTCGCCGGCGCTGAGCGGCGGCTATGCCTTCACCCTTACCGGGGTGGACAACTTCTACGGCCCAGTTGGGTTCGGAGGCGTATTTTCGGTCACCGGCGGCGCCTTGCTGAGTGGTTCCGTCGACGAGAATGACAACGGCGCTCTAACCACAGCGACGCCTTTAAGCGGAACCTTTTCCACCTTCGATTCTTTCGGCCGTGGCACGATCACCAGCAACCTCAATTATTCGGGTGTACCGGTCGTTCTCAACTATTACGTGGTGGGTCCGGAAGCGATCAGGATCATCGGCGTGGATCTTAGCGATTCCGCGATGGGCTCGGCTTTCGGGCAAGGTGTAAACCAGACCAGTTCCAGCAATGCGTCCCTGGTGAATTCCGTCTTCGGTCTACAGGGCAGCCCCTTCTTGGTCAACTATGCCTCGGCAGGCATGGTTGTTCCGTCGCCCTCTCTCGGCACCTTCTCTGGGGTAGCGGATGACAACGAGCTGTTCAACTACAACATTCAGCTGCCGGCTGCTGCAATGTCTGGCACCTATTCGATTGCCAGCAACGGATACGGAAACTTCACGATCACGCCCGGCGATTTGGGAGATGTTGGCACGCTCGGCATTTATATGACCGACCCCAATCTCAATCTGAGCGATCCGAATAACACGACGAGTGGATTGGGAGGAGCTCTGCTCACCGACATGGATAGTCTCCTCGCCGGCGGCATCGGACTCATGCTCCCACAAACAAACACTTCAAGTGCCAGCTTTGCAGGCAACTACGCCTTTGGAGCGCAGGATTTCTACAATTCCTTCGAGTTCGACTTTGTCGGGCAGGGATCCGTTACCGGCGGGGCTTTGAGCGGAACTGGGCTGCTCAGCGATCCCTTCATCACCCTGGGAGCCAGCGCGACAAATCTCGGCGTCACATTCTCGGGAACTCCGCTTGCAGACCCCATTAACGTCGGCCGCTACACCATGTTCTCGACCAATCCGACGCCCAATCCGCTCAACCTTACAATCAACAGCGACACAACCCCTCTCGACGTGGTCATCTACCAGGCGAGTGGTGGAGAGTTACTCTGGGTTGATGAAGATATCAGCAGCGTATTCTTTGGATCATTGCAGCAACAAGGATCACTCACCGGTATACCGGGAGCGGGCAGCGGGTCAACGGAAACGATCGTGGCCACCAGCGGAACGCCGCAAAGCGCGGTGATCGATGCGGCATTTGCCGCGCCGCTTGTGGCCACCGTAACCACCAACGGATCGCCGACGAGTGGCGTGATGGTGACCTTCACCGCTCCGGCAACAGGAGCCAGCGGTACGTTTACTGGCGGTACCAATACGGTCACGGCAACGACCAACGCGAGTGGCGTGGCAACTTCACCAGTATTCACCGCAAACGGAACAACCGGCGCCTATACGGTGACGGCGACGGTGGCGGGAGTGTCCGCTCCGGCCAACTTCAGTCTGACCAATACTGCGGCGGCGGTGGAAACGATCGTGGCCACCAGCGGAACTCCGCAAAGCGCGGTGATCGATACAGCATTTGCTGCGCCGCTTGTCGCCACCGTAACCACTAACGGATCGCCGACGAGTGGAGTCGTGGTGACCTTCACCGCTCCGGCAACAGGAGCCAGTGGCACTTTCACTGGCGGCACCAATACGGCAACGACCAACGCAAGCGGCGTGGCGACTTCGCCAGTATTCACTGCAAACGGAACAGCCGGCATCTATACGGTGACGGCCTCGGTGGCGGGAGTGTCCACTCCCGCCGACTTCAGTCTGACCAATACTGCGACCGCGGTGGAAACGATCGTGGCCACCAGTGGAACGCCGCAAAGCACAGTGATCGATACAGCATTTGCCGCGCCCTTGGTAGCCACCGTAACTACCAACGGATCGCCGACGAGTGGCGCGGTTGTGACCTTCACCGCTCCGGCAACCGGAGCCAGTGGCACTTTCACTGGCGGCACCAATACGATCACGGCAACGACCAACGCCAGTGGCGTGGCAACGTCACCGGTATTTACCGCCAATGGAACAACTGGAATCTATACGGTGGCAGCCACGGTGGCAGGAGTGTCCACTCCGGCCAACTTCAGTCTGACCAACCGGGGAACTTCGAACACTTACGTGTTTTACTTGAGCGGCCAGGAAACTTTCGGGCCGGACTTTTACGCCCTCGCCGGGGCAGTGGAAATCAACAACAGCGGCAATGTTGTGGCTGGCGAACAAGACTACAATGACGGCGGCTTTGGCTTCGCGTCTCCGGAACCTTCCGGAGACACGATCACCGGCGGAACGCTGAGTGTAAGTGACACCACTGGCCAAGGCACACTCACTCTCATCACCAACAACACCAGTCTCGGCGTCGGAGGAGTAGAAACCCTCGGCGTCCAGTTCGTAAATACCAATCATGCGCTGATCATCGAGTTCGATGGAGTGGCGACTTCCAGCGGAAACATGGACCTGCAGACTCTGCCATCCGCGCTCAGCGGAGGCTACGCCTTTACTCTCGCCGGAGTGGACAATAGCTACGGCCCAGTTGCATTCGGGGGCATATTCTCGATCTCCGGAGGCACTAACCTGCAGAATGGCTTGGTCGACGAGAATGATTACGGAACTGTGACGACGGCAACGGCACTGAGCGGAACGCTTTCCACATTCGACTCCTTCGGCCGCGGAACTATCACCAGCACTCTCAATTATGCTGGCACTCCGATCGCGCTCAACTATTACGTTGTCGGCCCGGAGGCCATTCGGATCATTGATGTGGATCTCAACGATTCGGCGGTGGGTTCGGCGTTCGGCCAGGGAGTAAACACAACGGCCGCAAACAATGCCTCGCTCGGGCAATCCGTCTTCGCTCTGAACGGCAGCCCCTACCCGTCGAACTACGCCGCGGTGGGTATGTTCTCGACGAGTAACACATCTTCCGCTCTAGCCGATTTCTCGGGAGTAGCGGATGACAGCGAACTGGTGGGCTTCCAGTTGCCAGCAACCCCGATCTCAGGCACCTATTCCATTGCCAGCGACGGATACGGGAGCCTGACCATGGTGGCCGGGGATTTAGGCGATGTCAGCGCACTGGGCGTGTATATGACAGACCCGAATCTCAACCTAAGCGATCCGAATAATACGACGAGCGGATTGGGAGGCGGCCTTTTTGCCGACATGGATAGCGTCCTTGCCGGCGGAACCGGAGTGGTGATCCCACAAACCAACACGTCAACTACCGGCTTTGCGGGCAACTATGCCTTTGCAGCACAGTCCTTCTTCACCTTCTTCGAGTTCGACTTTGTCGGGCAGGGATCGGTGACGAGCGGCGCTTTCAGCGGAACTGGCCTGGTCAGCGATCCCTTCATCACATTGAACGGCAGTGCGACGAACTCCGGCGTCAAGTTTTCAGGAACTCCGCTGGCCGACCCGAACAATGTTGGACGCTACACCTTGTTCTCGACAAATACGAAACCTAATCCCCTGAAGGTAGTCGTCGACAAGGTTACATCGACGTTCGACGTGGTCCTCTATCAAAGTAGCGGTGGACTACTGTTCTGGCTTAACGAAGATCCCAGCAGCGTGTTCCTCGGATCGTTGCAGCAACAGGGTTCGCTCACCGGATTACCCACAGCCAAACCGAGTGCATCCTGCCATCCGGTGTGCGAGCCTTGACGTATAGGAATAACAGTCGTTTCCTGCGGAGAAAAGCCGGTCCATCGAGTCCAACAGTGGAAAAATTCTCCGCGGAATGTCCTCAAAAGCGCAGCCGATGACACTCGTGTCGCCATGGCAAAGCTGGAAAGACTCGTGATTGGTAACTCAGAAGCCACGAATTTGCAAAGTGGCAACGGTAGAGGCAGAGGCCCCAACTGCCTTAATCCAGTAAACGCCCCATTTACTTTCGCTTGAATCTGGTGGCGGCGGTAGGACTCGAACCTACGACCTACGGATTATGAGACCGTCGCTCTAACCACCTGAGCTACGCCGCCACTGCCTGCAAATCGGGAAGGGTGTGCGAAAGGAACTCTGCCGCCGGCACGGTCCTGGCACTCGCGGCACGGAAACAAACAGCGCATCGCTGCGCTGCGTCCAACTTTCAATTCCCAGTTTCAATTCCGTCTTCTAATTCTAAGAGCGCCCGCGCAATAGGTCAAACGTGACCGACCCGATGGTAATTGATCCGGCACCGTCGGCAGATCGAATCTTGTACAAGCCCACCTCCCGGGATAAAATCCGTGGGGTTTGACCGGAAGTGCGCGGAAAGTGGCGGGCGCTGGCTTCTACCTGACCCTTCTTACCTGACCTAAGACACTGGGGAATTTATGAAACGCCTTTTTGCTTTAGCTCCGCTGGCTACTACTCTCATTCTGGGCCTCGCCGGTTTGACTGGCTGCGGCGGCGGGTCGTCGAGCACGAGCACCCAGACACAGACACCTCCACCGCCCTCAATCACCAGCTTCACTGCAGGCCAGACAACCATTACGACCGGATCGAGCGCGACTCTGACCGGAGTTTTCGCGAACGGCACTGGCGTCATTACTCCTGGCAATCTGGCTGCAACCAGCGGCGTGGCACTGACCGTGAGCCCCACGACGACCACAACCTACATCCTCACCGTTACTCCAACGAGCGGCACAGCGGTGGTTGCGACGGCCATCGTGACGGTGGCCTCAGCGATGGTTAGCTCAGTGACGGTGGACCAGGCGAGCAGCGGCCCCGCCGTGACCAATAAGCTGCTGGGAATGAACATGGCTGTCTGGTATGACCTGGTCACCAACCAAACCGGAATTGTGGATGCTTTGCAGGCTGCCGGCATCACCCAGGTGCGGTGGCCGGGCGGATCGACTTCCGACCAGTACCACTGGGCGAACAATTCTACCTGCGGTACCGGCTATGCCGATCCGAACGACACGTTTGCGAATTTCGTCAATGACATGGCCGTCCCCGCGAAGCTCGATGTGGCCTTGACGGCGGATTACGGCTCGGACCCGACATGCACCACGGGCGGCGAACCCATCGAAGCTGCCGCCTGGGTCACAGCCGCGCTGCAAGACGGCATTACTCCGAGCCATGTGACAGTGGGCAACGAGGAGTACGGGAGCTGGGAGTACGACCTGCACTCCACTCCGAACGACCCGACCATCTACGCCTCCGCGGTCGTGGGGTCATCCGGCTACTACCAGTCGATTAAGGCGGCCAGCCCGAACACGCTGGTCGGCGTCGTTGTAGACGCGGACGACACTGCCAACGGATGGGACAATACCGTGATGGCCAATGCCATGGGCTCCTATGACTTTGTGGAGTATCACTATTATCCGGAGGCGCCGGGCTCGGAAAGCGACACCTTCATCGTGCAACAAGCGGCGCAGCAATTGACTACGAACATCAACACCCTCAAGTCGGAGCTGGCTGAATGGGGGACTCCGAACACGCCCATTTACGTGGGTGAGATCGGTGGTGCTTATACCAATCCGGGCAAGCAGAGCTGGTCGATTACTCAGGGTTTGTATGCCGGGCAGGTGCTGGGCGAAATGATGAACGATGGAGTTTCGCGCCTGACTTGGTGGATCGGCTTTGGCAACTGCAACGGTACCAACGGGAACGATACTACGTCGGTCTATGGATGGCAGGATTTCGGAGCTTACAACATTTTCTCCGATGGATCGACGGAAGATCCCACCTGTCCGGGCGCAGGGCCGATCGGCACCATGTCCCCCACGGCGGTGGCGTTTCAGCTGTTCAGCCAGATGGACGTCAACGGCCAGACCGTGCTGACGGCGAACGTCGCCGGCGACACGACGGATGTGCGCGCCTATGCAGCCACCAACCCCGGCGGCACCGCCGTGCTGTTATTTAACGACAACGAAAACCTCGCTCAGCCGGTGACGATCACGCTTTCGGGTGAGACCTCGTCTTCCAAGGTGACTGTCACCACCTACGACAAGGCCATCTACGACCTGTCGGGTTCGCCGACCGGCACTCCGCCGGACCCGGTAGGGACGAGCACCTGGGCGCCGCCGACGACTACTAACATGGGCGCGCAGACCCTGCCTCTGACCCTGACTCTCACTCCCTGGAGTATGAACATGGTCATCATTCAATAACTGGTCCGGAAATCAAGTAGTCCGGAGATCAAGCGTAATAAAGGCCGGAACATCCATGAAGGCAATCGCTGTTATCCCCGCTCGTTTGGCGTCCACACGTCTTCCCCGTAAGATGCTGCGCGAGATCGCGGGCAAGCCGCTGATCGGGGTGGTCTATGAAGCGGTACGCTCGTCGCCACTGCTGGCGGAGGTTCTCATCGCCACTGACGCCGAAGAAATCCTGCAAGCCTGCCGCGACCATGGCTGGAACGCACAACTGACTTCCGCCGCGCATCGCAGTGGTACCGAGCGAGTGCATGAGGTGTCGGGGCGCATGGCAGCCGACGTCTACATCAACGTCCAGGGCGACGAACCTCTCACCCGCTCCGAGCACATCGCGGCCTTGCTGCAGGTCATGGAAAATCCTGCCGCCCAGGTGGGCACATTGATGACTCCCGCGGCCGAGACCGACATCCCGAATCCCAACGCCGTGAAAGTGGTCACCGATCTCAGCGGACGCGCGCTCTATTTTTCCCGCGCCACTATACCGTTTGATCGCGACGGCACGCGGCCTCGCTACTTCAAGCATCTGGGACTCTACGCTTATCGCAAGACTGCGCTCGACCGGTTTGTGAAATTGCCAGAGTCATCGCTTGAAAAAACTGAGCGGTTGGAGCAATTGCGCTTTCTTGAAAATGGCATCCCGATTTATGTTGGTGAAACGCCGCATGACAGCGTAGGGGTTGATACGGAAGAAGACCTGCAACGCGTGATTAGGATGATGGCGAAACACTGACCTTCGCGATTCAAATCTGCAGCTCAAACCGTGCAATTCAGACCTGCGGATTCAAGTCCTGCTTTCGGCCCCATTCCTTCGCCGCCGCCAAACGCCGCGAGATGGCGGGATGCGAATGAAAAAACCATTCCACCCACTTCGAAGGCGTTCGCTCTGCCAGATTCTGCTCGGCCAGCTTGTTCATGGATGAAATAAAAGGCTCGACCGTGGCGATCGACTCGAAGGCATAGCGATCCGCCTGCCGCTCGTTGAAGCGCGAATACGCGTTGAGCGCCGGCATCAGCAGGAACGATAACACCACCGAAACCAGCGCCAGCAGCGGCAGGTTCGCGAAATCCGACATTTCCTCGAACCAACGCTGGTCCACCGCGTAGTGTAGGGTCCAGTTGGCCGCCCAGAACCCGGCCAGCGTGATGACGGCCTGTACCAAAATACTTTTCAGGATGTGGCGATGCACGTGGTGCCCGAGCTCATGCGCCAACACCGCTTCAATCTCTTCCGGCGTGTAGTTGTCGAGCAGCGTATCCGCCAGAATAATACGGCGAGTCGCGCCCAGCCCAGTCAGCGCGGCATTCGCCTTCTTGCTTTTCTCCGAGAGCTTCCAGCGATATACGCCGCGCACCCGTGTGCCCGCGCGTTCGCTCAGCACTATCAGGCGCCGCCGCAGGTCTTCATCATCGAGTGCTTCGAACTTGTAGAAAATCGGAAACAGCACGACCGGCGCTAGTTGGGCCAGAAGTACGAACAACCCCATGAACAGGGCCCAGGCAATCACCCACCAATACTGCGGCCACTGGCGGATCGTGAAGTACAGGACCTCCACGACTATGCCCCCCATCACCAGACCGACTAGAAATCCTTTCGTCTCGTCCCATATCCAGGAACGGAACTTCTGTGTCGAAAGCTTGAATCTTCGCTCGAGCGCGAAGCCGTAGTAGTCAAGCCCGATGCCCAACGCCTTGCTGATCAACAGCAACAGCAGCAGATACATGAAAAGTGACAGTGAATAATTCTTAAATCCCAGGCGGTACGCCACGTCCCGCAGCCACTCCGACCATCCAGTGACGAGTAGCACGATGAGAAACGCGAACCCAACCAGAAAATCCGCGACGCCCAGCCATCGCCGGATGCTGTTGTAGCGGCGCGCCTCAGGCGAATCGGCCTGAACCGGAATGGGATCGTCAGCCATGATTTTTCTTAAATTGAAATCGTTGCGAAGATTAGCACAAAACAGATCGGTGGCTACTCGCCACTAACCACGGTCCCTCACGAAGCTCTCCCCCGTGATCAGAAGTTCTTTCACCAGCTCCGGCGACGAAGCTTCCGTGTAAAGCCGCAGCAGCGGCTCGGTCCCGGACGCGCGGAACAGCACCCAGGACTCCGCTCCATTCCTGTTCGTCGGAGCATCCAGGAAGAACTTTACGCCGTCGAGATTCTCTTTCTTCAGCACACGGTACCGGCCCAGAGTCTGCGTACTCTCCGCGCGCGCGCGCTGAATGGCATTCTGCTTCACGTCTTCGGGAATGTGCAGGTCGCGCCGGCCATAATAATGCGGCCCAAATTCCTGCTGCAACTCCGCCACCAGCCGCCCCAGCGGCTTGCCTTCCTCCGCCATTACATTGGCCAGCAGCAGGCAGTTCAGCACGCCATCGCGCTCGGGAAGAAACCGCGAATACCCAATGCCACCCGACTCTTCTCCGCCAATGAGAATGTTCCCCTCCATCATCAGATCAGCAATATATTTGAACCCGATGGAAGTCTCGTGCAGCTTCCGCCCATATTTTGCCGCGATGCGGTCGAGCATGCGCGTAGTATTGAACGCGCGCACCACATCGCCAGGCCATTTCTTGCGCTCCAGCAGCCAACGCAGCAGCACGCAGAAGATTTTGTGCGAATCCACGAAGCTGCCATCTTCTGCAACCGCGCCGATGCGATCCGCGTCCCCGTCGGTTGCCAGCCCGGCGTCACACTTCTCGCGAACGACTGTCTGCTGCAACATCGCGACATGCGGTTCGATGGGCTCGGGATTAATTCCCGGAAACAGCGGGTTCAGTTCCTCGCGAATCGCCACGTACTGAACTCCGCGCTCGGCAAATATTCCACTCAGGATTCCGCGCCCGGACCCATACATGGCATCGACGGCAAACTTGAATTTCGTTTTCGCGATCAGATCCATGTCGGCGAAAGCACAGACCGCGGCAACATAGTCCTTCTTGAGATCGATTTCTTCCACCGCCGCCTTGTTGCTTTTGGGCATCGCGCCGGCATTAAGCTCTTCCTCGATCTTCTTCATGATCGCCGGCGTCGCCGATCCGCCGAACTTGCCCTTGAATTTCACTCCGTTCCAGTTGAACGGATTGTGGCTCGAGGTGACCATCACTCCACCCGCAGCCCCCCGGTGCTTCACCGCGTAGGAAACCGCGGGCGTCGGCGTATAGTCGTTGGCCAGCTTCACCGGGATGCCCGCGGCAGCAATCACCTCAGCCACGATCTGCGCCGCTCGCAGCGAAGCAAAGCGCGTATCGTACCCGACGATTACTCCATGTTGCGCCTCTTCGTACTTCAATACATACGAAGCGATCGCGCCCGCAACACGGCGCACGTTTTCGAACGTAAAATCATCAGCGATGATTCCACGCCATCCGTCGGTTCCGAATTTGATCTCTTGCGCCATGGGGTTATGACTGACCACCGGCCACTAAGTACTAATCACTGTGGTCTTCACACCACGTATTTTTAATACCAGCTATTCTTCATACCAGTTTATGCAGCTTCTTTTCGTCCAGATGCTTCACAACTTTGCCCACGTCCTGCGCGTGCTGGCGGGTTGTGATTAATAAAGCATCCGGTGTATCGACAACCACCAGATCGCTCACTCCCACCGCTGCCACAAACTTTCCCGGAGCATAAATATAGTTGCCCCGCGCGTTCATCAGGAACTCGCCCAGACCCGCGACCAGATTGCCGTCCGGCGGATTGCTCTTGGCGGTGTGATGCTCGTGCAGCGCCGTCCACGAACCCAGATCGTTCCAGCCAAAGTCCGCCGGCAGGCAGAAAATGTTCCCCGCCAGTTCGCCTTTCGCGGAACGCGGTTCAAGTACCGCATAGTCGACGCTGATGTTTTCGCACTTGGGATACAGCTTTCGAAATGTAGCCGCAAACTTGCGCGTGCCGAATGCCGCAGCGATTTCTTCCAGCAAGGCAGCGGTCTTCGGAAGATGTTCCCACAGCGCATCGGCGAGCGTGCGCGCACTCCATAAAAACATTCCGCTGTTCCAGAAATAGTTTCCTGCCGCCACAAAATCCGCAGCCTTTTGCGAGTCCGGTTTCTCGGTGAAACGCCGCACACGCAGGCCCTCGCCCTGGGACGCGCTCCCAGCTTCGATGTACCCGTATCCGGTTTCCGCCCGATTCGGCCGGATGCCCAGCACTACGATGTTTGCGCCCGCCGCCGCAATCTCAATCCCGCGCTGCAGCGTCTCGCGAAAGCGCTGCTCATCGCTGATAACATGATCGGAAGGGAACAGCCCAATCACCGCGTCCGGATTCTTCCGCAAAAGCAGAAACGCCGCCAGCCCAATCGCTGGAGCCGTATTTCTTCCTAAGGGTTCGGCTAATATCTGCGCCTTGGGCAGCTTCGGAAGCTGTTTCGCAATCGCGGATCGCCCGTCCTCGTTAGTAATGATCCAGAAACTTTTCGCCGGAGCCAGCGGCAACAGGCGCGCCACGGTCTGCTGAATCATTGTCTGTTTGCCGTCGAGCGCCAGCAACTGCTTGGCGCGCTTCTTCCGGCTCAGCGGCCAGAAGCGCGTCCCGCGCCCTCCGGCCAGAATGACGGGATAGAAATTCGAATTCTTCATCGAGGATTTTCTCAAGACCGTGTGCAAGTTCTCTCGGGCACGCTACATTCTCGTTTCCGGCTCCGGCAGCGGCTTTCCGGGGACATTTGCCCGCAAAAACTCCAGCGCCCACTGCGGCCGTACCCCGAACCTACCTAGACTGGCGGGAACGACAACCGCGTCACCTTTCGCAAGCGTCACTGGATCCATTCCGGCCGCCTCGATAACTCCACAGCCTTCCACGGCCACCAGGATCTGCACCGAACTCCGCCCGGAATCGTCGTGCGTCGCAAGCTCCAGCGGTTCTTTCGCCTCAAACATGTCGACCACAAAATAGGGCGCTTCGACCAACGGCGCATGCCGGTTCCTGCCGCCATCCATTTGTTGCGGCGCCGGCCGCACCACCTTGCCCGAGTTCACCTTCACCTTCACCGCCGCCATACCGTCCTTCAGATGCAACTCGCGCGGCCGCCCGTAATCATATAAACGATACGTCGTATCGGACTGCTGCTGCGTCTCCACCACCACCGATCCCGGCCCCAGCGTGTGCACCGTGCCCCCGGCGACGTAGATCATGTCCCCTGCATAAACATTCATCCAGTTGAGTACTTCCTCAGCCCGCTTCTGATGGATCGCCTCTTCCAACTCCTTCACCGTAACACCAGGCTTCAGGCCCAGAGCAATCTGCGCCCCTGGTTTCGCGTGCGCAATGTACCAGCACTCGGTCTTGCCCCACGGCTGGCCAACGCGCTGAGCCTGCGCGTCATCGGGATGAACCTGCACCGAAAGTTTTTCGTGCGGAAACAGAAATTTCAACAGCAGCGGAAACCTGCTCGCGTCGCGCGCTGCATCGCCCACCAACTCGCGCCCGTGCTCTCCGCTAAGTTGCGCCAGAGTTTTTCCTTTGAGCGGCCCATTCGCGACCTTGCAGTCATCACCGCTCAGCCATGCCTCGCCGATTTTCTCTTCCAACTTGTGGTTGGGATAGATCGGCGACAAATCGAGCGTGCCCCAGGGACGCGGATCAAATCCGGGAAGCATCAGCAATGGATAAAGATTCGCCATACAAAACTTGCGCCCACAAAAAAGACCGCTCGCAAACGGAACGGCCTTTGCCGAACCTGATCATCCAAACACCATCTGCAACTCGGTCGTTCCAAATCTCAACCACATTACAATCCCGCAAAAAACTTCCGCATCCGCTCCAGGCCGCGATCCAGCTCAGTCTTCGAAGTCGCATACGACACGCGAATGTGTTCGCTCGTACCGAAGCCTTCGCCGGGAACCGTTGCCACGTGGACTTCCCGCAACAATCGTCCAGCCACGTCTGACGCAGACTTCAGACCGCCCCGCCCCAGGAACGAAGAAATATTCGGATACGCATAAAACGCGCCTTCCGGCAACGTGCACTTCACGCCCGGGATCGAGCGCAGGCCGCTTACGACGTGATCGCGCAGATGGATGTACTCCGTCCGCATCTGCGCCACACACTCCTGCGGTCCGTTCAGCGCGGCCACCGCGGCCTTCTGAGCAATCGAAGTCGGATTCGAAGTCGACTGGCTCTGCAGCTTCGCCATCGCGCTCACCACGGCCGCAGGCGCGAGAGCGTACCCCACGCGCCATCCCGTCATGGCATAAGTTTTCGAAAGCGATCCCAACACCACGATTCGTTCTTTGTATTCGCGCAGCGACCCCACCGAGAAATTCTTATCCGTGTAATTCAGGTACACGTAGCACTCGTCCGAGAGCACCCAGATGCCACGCTGGTGCGCTAGACGAACGACCTCCGTCATATCTTCCGGACTCATGACCGCGCCCGACGGATTCGAAGGCGAGTTGAGAATGATGGCCTTGGTGCGCGGAGTGATCAGCCGCGCCACCATCTCCGCCGTCACGCGAAAACCCTGCGCCTCATCCGATTCCAGCAGCACGCAATTTCCGCCCGCATAGCGCACAATATCTTTGAAGGAAACCCAATACGGCACCGGCAGAATCACTTCATCGCCGTGATCCACCAAAACCTGAATGGCATTGAACAGCGCATGCTTGCCGCCGGTTGACGCGATCGCCTCCTCGCGCCGGTAATTCGAATCGAAATCTGCCGCATGCCGGTGCACGATCGCATCCCGCAACTCAGCGGTGCCGGCCACGGCCGTATATTTCGTAAAGTTCCCGTTGATGGCCGCGATGGCGGCGTCTTTAATGTGCTGCGGCGTGGCGAAATGCGGCTCGCCCGCGCCAAAATCGACCACATCGATCCCTTGCTGCCGCAGCTTGTCCGCCTCGGCGACCACGGCCATTGTGGCGGAGGGTTCGATCCTGTTGATTCTCCCGGTCAGTCGTAGCGCTTCCGTAGTTGCCGTCGTCATGCCTTCTTCTTTCTTTTTCTCGGGACTTCGATGAGTTCCCTGTCCCGGAGTTTGTATGCCGGATCTAATTTTTCACGCAGCTTCTGCTCCACCACTTCGGGGACAAGGTCTTTCACCGGCCCCCCGGCCTGCGCCACTTCGCGTACCAGTCGCGAACTTACGTAGGAATACCGAACCGCCGGCATCATGAACACCGTTTCGAGCGTCGGCTCCAGCTTGCGATTCATGAGCGCCATCTGCAGCTCATATTCATAGTCGCTGATGGCGCGAATTCCCCGAAGCACACACATGGCGTCGATCGACTTGGCGTATTCCACCATGAGGCCGTCGAAGGTGTCGATGCGAACGTTGCTCCAATCGGCGGTCAGCTGGCGCAGCATCTCCAGCCGCTCGACCAGGCTGAACATCGGAGTCTTTTCCGGGTTCCGCAAAATCGCCACCACCAGCTGCTCGAACATCTTGCTGCCTCGCTCAATCAAATCGAGGTGCCCATTGGTGGGCGGATCAAACGAGCCGGGATAAACCGCGATGCCCTTATTCAATCGTCCTCACAGGAAGGCCGTGGGTTCAGCAATTTGAGCAGCAAAGACGCAATAGGAGATTTTATGCGGGTGGGAGCAACAATGGCAATCGGGAATGGGGTTTGCGGAATCTTCTTTTTTGAATTGTCATCCCGAGCAACGCGAGGGACCTAGGTTTCCGCCGGCGCGAGCACCACTGCAGCTACAGGCAAAAGCCCAGATCCCTCGCTTCGCTCGGGATGACAAACCAGGAAAGGGTTAAGAATGCAGCGACGCAAGGCTACGCCGTCTTGGGTACGAACCGAAATGTCTGGGGCTGATCCCACTCCCGTGATAAGTCATCCCACTTCGGATTCGTGGATTCAATCAAAGCAACTCCTTTCGCACGCGTCCACGCCTTGATCTGTTTCTCACGCTCAATCGCATTGCGGACATCTTCGAACGTCTCGAAGTAAACCAGCCGTGTGATGTTGTACTTCGCCGCAAATCCCGGTGTCAGCCTAAGCTTGTGCTCTCTAACCCTCCGGCGAATGCTGTTGGTAATCCCGGTATAGAGCGTTTTCGAGGGGTTGGTCATGATGTAAACGAAGTACCGCTTTTCCTCGCGCATGCTTGCCTCGAAAAAGTGTCATCCCGAGCAACGCGAGGGACCTAGGTTTCCGCCGGCGCGAGTACCACAGCAGCTACAGGCAAAAACCCAGGTCCCTCGCTTCGCTCGGGATGACCGTTTTTGGCTCTTAGCGTCTTGCAGCCACGATTGGCGCCTTCACCGGCTCGGCCGCCGAGGGCATGGTCGTCACACGCGCGCCCGCAGGCGTTGCGGCAGTCGCGGGCGCGGTCGCCGGCTGCGCCGGGCCCTGCGTCAACCCCAGCGCCTTCCTCACCTCGGTATCCAGCTTCGCCATTACGTCTTTGTTGTCTTTCAAAAACTGACGAGCATTCTCGCGTCCCTGGCCGATGCGTTCGCCCTTGTAGCTATACCAGGAGCCGGATTTTTCGACGATATTGTTGTTCGAGGCGATGTCGAGCAGATCGCCTTCCCGCGAAATACCTTCCCCGTAGAGAATGTCGAACTCCGCCTCGCGGAACGGCGCAGCGACTTTATTCTTCACCACCTTCACGCGAGTGCGCGAACCGGTAACTACGTCGCCATCTTTAATGGCCGCGATGCGCCGGATATCGATCCGCACCGAGGAATAAAACTTCAGCGCCTTCCCGCCGGTAGTAGTCTCCGGATTGCCGAACATCACGCCGATTTTTTCGCGGATCTGGTTAATAAAGATCAGGCAGGTACGCGACTTCGAGACCGTCCCCGTCAGTTTGCGCAGCGCCTGCGACATCAGCCGCGCCTGCAATCCCATATGGCTGTCGCCCATTTCGCCATCGAGTTCGGCCTTGGGCACCAGCGCCGCCACCGAATCCACCACCAGCACGTCGATGGCATTGGACCGCACCAGCGTTTCGGTAATCTCCAGCGCCTGTTCGCCGTAGTCGGGCTGCGAAACCAGCAGGTTGTCCACATCCACGCCCAGCTTCTTGGCATAGCCCGGATCGAGCGCATGCTCCGCGTCGACGAACGCCGCCATGCCCCCGGTCTTCTGCGCCTCAGCAATCACCTGCAGCGTAATGGTCGTCTTGCCCGACGACTCCGGCCCAAACACTTCAATCACGCGCCCCCGCGGAAAGCCCCCCACGCCCAGCGCCGCGTCAAACGAGATCGACCCGGTCGGAATCACCGCGATAGGGACGATCGCTTCCTTCGACCCGAGCCGCATGATCGAGCCCTTGCCGAACTGCTTCTCAATCTGCGCAAACGCCATCTCAATCGCCTTACCGCGTTCATCCGCCATGGAAGTGGCTCCTTATAGAAATGCAGCGTAAGCCCGCCGCATGAAAATCAATCTGGCCGGATTATACATACAGATTGAAGCGAAGAAAAGGCGAATTTGTGAATTATTCTGTGGATGGTTCCGAAATGGTTCCGCTCCGACACGTGCCAAATTCGCATGAGGTGTAGAATGTGGACGCAGTCCTGCTTCAGGAGTGAGGTTTAGCCCATGTTGCAGAAGATTATTGGACCGGCAGTCCCATTGGTTCTGATTGCACTGTTCTGGTTGTGGCTTAAGCACAGAGACCCCGACCGGGCACTTGACCGCAAGAGGGTACGATTCTATAGAGGTCTGTTGATCGGCGTTACTTTCATGGAATATGCAAGAACGTGGCATAGTGAAATTGGTATGGCGTGGCAGAACCATCCCGACCTGACAGTCTTCTCAACTCTGGTTGCGTTTGGGTTGCTATTCAGTCTCATCCGTGAAGTGGACATCGCTAACCTGTCCTGACTCTACCTCTGCAGCAAATCCACCGGCGCAGTCACATCATGCACCCGGAAATACTTGTCCAAAGCCGGATACTTCCGCGCCACCGCCTCGCAACGTCTTGCACGCCATCCAGTCTTACTTCTGCGTCGCAATCGCATTCTCCAGCGCCAGGCGGATGAAGCGCTGATATGGCAAGCCTGCGTGGGTGGCGCGCCGGCGCACAGCATCGTAAAGTTCTTCGGGCAGGCGCAAGTTAATGGATTTGTCCTTGCGCTTCATCTCAAAGCGTACCGTTTGCGCGCCCGAGAGATCATATTGTGACAAGTCGGCCTTGTCGACAAAGGCTGCCGCCGCGCGGCTGCTCTTAAACGCCGGGATTTTCTTTTTCATAGGATTCGATCTCCTTTTTGTGCATGTAACGCGCGCTGATCGCCCGAATCAATTGCTTATCGCCCTTGCGTCGCAGAGTAAACACAAGAAACACTCTCCGGCCGTCGCCAGTTTCTCCTACCGCGCAAAAGCGGCGTTCCTGTTGCGAATCACCCGCGCTCGGAAGGATGGCAAGAGGCCGGGCGAACAAATTCTCAATCAGCGCAATGGAAAGCCCGTGCTTCTGGCACTTGGCTCTGTTACCTCGATCCCAATCAAAGCCGTCAAACTGCAAGATCATCATAACGGACGAGGTACTCAAATGTATAGGCGAATGTAACTACCTCATCTCTGCAGCAGGTCCACCGGCGCCGTCACATCATGCACGCGAAAATACTTGGCCAAAGCCGGATACTTCCGCGCCACCGCCTCATACATCGCATAAGCCACGTTGCGATACGAAACATGCCCCGCCGGCGTAGTCCGCAACTCGGAAATGTAAACCGCCTCGGCAAAATCCATCTTGAACAGCGCCCGCTTGCGGAACGCCAGCGGAATCGCGTACTGCGAATTCTCTTCCGCCTCCAGAGTCTTCCGCGCAGCCAAACTTTCCACCGCCGCCTGCACCCGCAGCATAGCCGCGTCGAAGCGTCCGCGCACGCCCGCATCTTCCACGTCGAGCAGCATCTCGTAGCCGTGCTGCGTGGTGAATCCCTGCATGACCTGAATGCACCGCCGGTGCCGATGCATGTCGCGGAACCCGCCCGTATCCATCAAGATGTCAAAGCGAAACTGCTGCCCCGCGCGGAATCCGCGCAGCATCTCATCATGCTTGCCGCGATGCCGGAGCCCCAGGTCAATGATCTCCCGCCGATATCTCTCCCCCGAAACCTGCAGCGCCTGCCGAATCTGCCGATAAGAATGGTGCGAGTGCTCATAGAGCAGCGTGGTCGCAATCTCCACTTCGAGCGGCTCCTCGTCGAGCAAGTCGACGATCGCCTTCGACGGCGCCAGCGGTTCGTCAGCCATCAACTCCAGCGCCGCCTGCCGCAACTCCCGCCGCGTGGCCATTTCATACTCATTCGGATCGGCATACTTCACCAAAGTCGGCGCGACCCGCACTTCCTTCAGCAACTCCGCCTCAGCCCGCGCCCCCAACTCCGGACTCCCTGCCCGAATCTGCTCCACCAGATCGCGCAACGAATCCGCATTCACGTTGTAAGCCGCCCCGGTCGCCGCCTTCTTCAACGACTCGCCCAGCACTCTCATTTCTTTGTGGGTATGACTAAGAAGATGCGCCACCTGGATTTCTAAAGTCCGTGCATTCACGATCTCGCCCAAAGAGGTGTTGGTGGCCAAGGGTAAAAGATACCGCGTGATGTCGAATGCCCGTGCCTTCAAAGTCCGCTCATACGCTTCCTGCTTCATGTCCGCGGGCTTGGGCGTGATGTTGATCAAATGCTGCGTCATATGCGCCGAAAGCGCTTCATACTCGGCAAACAGAAAATCCAGCGTCTCGCGATACAGCTTTCGCGCTTCCTCATCCGAACCAAACTCGGGAACGTAGTACCCGCTCTTCTTGAAATCCTGATACCGCGTCGACCGCTCCTGCCCATCCCAGCGCTGCTCGTCGGCCACTTCAATCGCCGCCAGAATCGACAGTCTCTCGACCGCCAGCGCAATATGCGCCAGGTCGGCAATCGACCGGTGCCCGTACTGAAAATAAAAAGTGTTAAGAAACTTCTCCGCCTTCTGCGTGCTGATCTCGCGCAGCGACTCCTTCATCGACAGCGACGACCGCGAATACTTCGCCATGGCATAAGCCTGAATCTCCGGCTCCACGCCGAACACCGCAAACACCTCGGTCGAAGGCTCCGGATTTTTCGCGGGCGATTCGGAAGGTGACTCGACCGGCACGGCGTTGCCGGCCGAGGCCCGCTGCGTCGACCGGTGCCCGGCGTCTGCAGGGGAAGAGTTCTTGTTAGAGGGATCGGGCATCGTGATCACATTCGTCGCAGTCTGTGGCATGAGTGCTGGAATGTTACGCGGCAGGCTTGTGGATTAGCAATCCGATTTAGTAAGGGGCGAATCTTTCCACATTTTCAATGCGGCTTTGTTCCAATCAGCGGCAGGAGATACATGATAGAAAGCACGATAAGAAACAGCCCAACAGCGCGAAACATAACCGTGATGATCTTGGTATTCTTCGCTCGCCACTCTGGCGTTGGCGGCGGATTGAACCCAGGATGGCGTTCACGCAGGCTCGTGGTCCAGGCGTTGTAGCGGTTGGACAAACCCCCTGCCCAACAAGTCAACACCAACCCAATAACCGCATAGGCTCCGCCTTGAAGAAAAATCAGTGTCAAGTTTCTACCTCAGCCCGCAATGATCCTACGAACTCGGGAGAATTTCAAACATCTTCCGCGAGCCGCGTATAATTCAGCGTTCCGCTGCACTCATTGAACCCAGTACTCGGGAGAACTCGTAAATATGTCCCTCTCAGGACGCGTAGCCCTCGTCACCGGCGCCTCGCAAGGCATCGGACGCACCTGCGCCCTGCGCCTCGCCAAAGACGGCGCCACGGTGGCCGTCGCCGCCCGCAATCAAGAAAAGCTCAACGAACTGGTCACCGAAATCACCGCCGCCGGGGGCAAGGCCTCCGCCTTCGCCCTCGACGTCGCCGACGAAGATCAAGTCAAGGAAACCATCAAATCCGCCATCACCCAGTTCGGCAAAATCGATATCCTGGTCAACAACGCCGGCATCACCCGCGACCAACTGGTCATGCGCATGAAGCGCGCCGACTGGGATGCGGTGCTGCAAACCAACCTCACCTCCGCCTATCTGTGCATTCAATCCGTCATCCCCTCCATGCTCAAACAGCGCTGGGGACGCATCATCAACATCACCAGCGTCTTCGGTCAGATGGGCCAGGCCGGCCAGGCCAACTACTCCGCCTCTAAAGCCGGACTCATCGGCCTGACCATGGCCATCGCCCGCGAAGTCGGCTCCCGCAACATTACGAGCAACGCCGTCGCCCCCGGCTTCATCGAAACCGCCATGACCGCAGTCCTGAGCGAAGAATTCAAACAGACCGCCGTCAAACAGATCCCGCTCGGCCGAGTTGGAACGCCCGACGACGTAGCCAGCGCAGTCGCGTTCCTGGCGTCCGACGAAGCCTCCTACATCACCGGCCACGTCCTGAACGTGAACGGCGGCATGCTGATGGGATAACTTCAAGTTCCTAACCACAGAGGACACAGAGGAATGAAAACCGAACCTGAAGTTCCTCAAGCTTCCTCTGCGTCCTCTGTGTCCTCTGTGGTGAAAGGTTTTGCGTTTGCTCAGGCCGAATCCCCAGTCCAACTCGCCCAAGCCCGCGAACTCTTCCTCGAATACGCTCGGTCCCTCGGCTTCAGCCTGTGCTTTCAGAACTTCGATCGGGAACTCGCCAATCTCCCCGGCGCCTACGCTCCGCCCGAAGGTCGCCTGCTGCTGGCGGAATACGAAGGCGAGCTCGCGGGCTGCGCAGCACTCCATCCACTCGAACTCGACATCTGCGAAATGAAGCGCCTTTATTTGCGCCCTCAGTTCCGCGGCAAAGGCCTAGGCCGTGCGCTTGCCGACCACATCATCGCCGAAGCCCGCCGGATCGGCTACCAGCGCATGCGCCTCGACACCGTCGAGCCGGTCATGAAAGACGCAGTCGCCATGTATCGCAAGCTGGGCTTCAAAGAGATCGCGCCCTACTGTCCGAATCCGATGTCCGGCGTCATCTACATGGAGCTGCAGTTGTAATTCCAGGCAAGCTTCAGCCAGAATGTGTGCTGGCCATCTCTGCTGATCAGTGGGAAAAAAAGAATAAGGATCCCCCATGAAGAAAATTCTACTAGTCGCGCTCGCCGTTCTGCTCGCCGCGTCCGCCCTCGCCGCCGACGGCAAGTCCGTCTCCTACAAAAGCGGCGACGAAACCGTGCAAGGCATCCTCTACACGCCGGCCGGCAAAGGCCCTTTCCCAGCGCTGATCGTGATCCACGAATGGTGGGGTCTGAACGACTGGGTCAAGGACCAAGCCTCGAAGCTCTCCGACCAGGGCTACGTCACGCTCGCCGTCGATCTCTATCGCGGCAAAGTTGCCACCACGCCCGACATGGCGCACGAAATCATGCGCGGCGTCCCCGAAGACCGCGCCAAACGCGACCTGCACGCCGCTTTCGAATTCCTCGCGTCGCAATCCGACGTAAAGAAAGACCGCATCGGTTCCATCGGCTGGTGCATGGGCGGAGGCTACTCGCTCGACGTCGCTCTGCAGGAACCCACCTTAGCCGCGACCGTCATCAACTACGGCCATCTCGCCACCGACACCGAGGCGCTGAAGAAAATCAATGCGCCCATCCTCGGCCTGTTCGGCGCGCAGGATCACGGCATCACTCCCGATGACGTGAAGAAATTCGGGGCAATCCTGGATCAACTGGGCAAAAAGATCGACGTCACCATCTACCCCGATGCCGGCCACGCCTTCGAAAATCCCAACAACAAAGACGGCTACCGCGCCGCCGATGCCACCGACGCCTGGCAGCGCACCGTCGACTTTCTGGCGAGCACGCTGAAGAAATAGGAGAGAATCACATCGCCTCGGAACCGCCTGCCGGCCGCGGCTTTCGCTCGACTATTTCTTGTACGCCGTCTAAGCAATCACGTTCGTGTCCACAAAACACGGTTCCATCCCATTCGATTTTCGTATGGCACCAATGTCCCGCGCATGGCACAAATTTCCTACTTGCCAGAAGGTACTGATCTGGTTACTATGACCCATCCTGAAATGCTCCCAACAATGAATATCGGCGAGACCATCCGCAACTACCGGCTCCAGAAAGGTATGTCTCAAGGCGACATCGAAAAGCGGACCGGCCTGCTGCGCTGCTACCTATCGCGCGTCGAGAACGGCCACACCATTCCTTCGCTCGATACTCTTTCCAAAATCGCCGGCGCCATGGAACTCCCGCTTTCGCAGTTTTTCGCCGAGCCCGGCCACAGCAACGGCTCCAAGGGACTGCCCCAACTCTCCGACGACGAAGTCCGCTTCCTCAGCCAGATCCGCCGCTACTCCACCAGCCTGAACGACAGCGACCGCAAACTCGTTCTAGCTATGGTTAAGAAGATGGCGTCGAATTCGGGGAAATAAGCTTCTAGCTTCTAGCTCCTAGCTCAAGTACTTCAGACATTGACTTCAGGCCCGCTCTGCTCCAATCCAAACCGACCATCCCAAACCGTTGTAATCTATGGCCTAAAGCTAGAAGCTAGCGGCTAGGAGCTAGAAGCTGCTTACTTTCGTACCATGCCCTCCGTGACCGACAGGCACCTCGTCTCCCTCCCTTCACCTCGCTAAACTGTGCATGGAGACCTCTGTGACCACCGACGAAGAACTCAACGTTCTCGACACGCAACTGCGCCGTCTAAAAATCGAGTACGAGATCTTCTTCAGTAATCCGGCCAAGCGCCCGCCTACTGACGTCGAGTGGAAGGTGTTGAGCATGCTGCGCAAGTTCTCTGATGGCGGCCGCATGAACTTCTCCCAGCGTTACCGCTACAACGAAATGGCCCAGCGCTACGCCATTTACAGCGATCTGTGGCGCAAGAAGTCCCGCATCCGTGAAGAAGGTTATCGCCGCCCGCAGGACGCTTTGCTCTCGGTGCAGGGAGTTCGCGTCGCCGAAGATGAACACAAATCTCAGCACCATCCCGTCTACGGTGTAAGTCACGCTGCCGCCGCAGCAGCCGCCGGCGCGACCGCATCCCAAGCTTTCACCCTGCACACTGTCGACCAGGCGGAGCGCGAGCAGGTCGAGCGCCTCTATAACACTCTGGTCGCTGCCAAGAAAAAAGCCGGAGAGAATGTCACCGGCGGCATCGACTCCTTCACCAGCTTCGTGCAGAAAAAAACCGAACAGATCCGCAAGCAATACAAGTGCGACAACGTGGAATACTCGGTCGAAATCGCCAACGGCCACGTCAAACTGAAGGCCAAAGCCAAGACGGAAAAGTAGTCCCCTGCCCAACTCCGTCCTTTAGCGTCCGTGATGAACTCCGCGACTCTGAGCGCGCGTACTCAGTCGCTCAATTTGAAGCTGGGTACTTACCATTCGCCGACCGATGTCATCCCGCAGGAGCGCGCCAAGCGCTCCGAAGAGACCTTACGAAGCCCGGATGTTGGTTGTACTGATGCGAGGAGCGCCTGACTGCATGAAGAGCAGGCACCCCCGTCGACTGCATCAACAGCGATGGCCGGCGTTAGGCTCTTCGCCCGGCTGTCGCCGCGCTCAGAATGACATCGGGTTGAAATGAATTTGACATTGAGCCACTGCCGAGTCCTCAGTAGCTCTGTACTCTCCCCTCCTAGCTGATAGAATTTTCAGTCACTCATCGTCATTCCACTTCATCCGAGGCCCCATGTCCGCCCGTATCCAACGCGCCATCCTCAGCGTCACCGACAAGACCGGACTCGCCGATTTCGCCCGCAAACTCGCCGCACTCGGCGTTGAACTCATCTCCACCGGCGGCACCGCCAAACTCCTGCGCGATTCCGGTATCGCCGTCAAGGACATCTCCGAACTCACCGGATTCCCCGAAATGCTCGACGGCCGCGTCAAAACTCTGCATCCCAAAGTCCACGGCGGCATTCTGCATCGCCGCGAAGATCCCAAACACGTAGCCGCCGTTGCCGAACACGGCATCGCGCCCATCGACATGGTGGTTGTAAATCTCTACGCCTTCGAAAAAACCGCGGCCAAGCCCGGAGTCCGTTTCGAAGAATTGATCGAGAACATCGACATCGGTGGCCCCTCGATGATTCGCTCCGCCGCCAAGAATTTCCACGACGTCGCCATCGTCACTTCCCCCACCGACTACGACGCCATCGCCGCCGAACTCGAGCGCGAAGCCGGCCGTCTCTCCCTCGCCACAAAATGGCGGCTAGCGCAAAAAGCCTTCGCCACAACCGCCGCCTACGACTCCGCGATTGCCTCCACGCTGGAGCGCATCAGCGCAGATTCTTTTCAGGTGCAGTCCGAAACCACGACGTTCCCTTCAACCCTGCGTTTCTCGTTCCACAAAACCCTCGACCTGCGCTACGGCGAGAATCCTCACCAGAAAGCCGCAATGTACTCCGACGGCTCGGACACAGGCGTAGCCAATGCGCGCCAACTCCAAGGCAAAGAACTCTCCTTCAACAACATCGTTGACCTGCAAGCCGCCTGGGATTTGGCTCAAGAATTTGACGAGCCAGTGGTCGCCATCATCAAACACACCAACCCCTGCGGCACAGCCACCGGCAAGACTCTCGCCGAAGCCTACCAGCGCGCCCTCGAATGCGACCCCGTCTCCGCGTTCGGCGGCGTGATCGGCGTCAACCGCCCCATCGACGCCGAAGCCGCCGAGGAAATGCACAAACTCTTCCTCGAAGTCATCGCCGCCCCCGCCTTCGACGAAGCCGCCAAAGCCAAGTTCGCCACCAAGAAAAATCTTCGCCTCGTAGAAGTGGCTGCAGCCAATCAGAAGTGGGTCTTAAAGAATGTTTCCGGCGGCATGCTGGTGCAAGACGCCGACATCCGCCCGCTCGCAGACGCCGATCTGAGAGTCGTCACCCAGCGCCCGCCCACACCCGAAGAAACCCGCGCCTTGCTGTTCGCCTGGAAAGTCTGCAAGCACGTGAAATCGAACGCCATCGTCTACGCCCGCGACGGGCAGACTGTAGGCGTCGGCGCTGGACAAATGTCCCGCGTGGATTCTGCGAAGCTCGGCGCCATGAAAGCGCAGCTTCCGCTCGCCGGCACCGTTGCCGCTTCCGATGCTTTTTTCCCATTCCCCGACGGCGTGGAAGAAATCGCCCGCGCCGGCGCCACCGCCGTCATCCAACCCGGCGGTTCGCAGCGCGACCCCGAAGTCATCGCCGCCGCCGACCGCCTCGGCCTCGCCATGATCTTCACCGGCGTCCGCCACTTCCGCCATTAAGTAAATTGTTGATTCCCTGATGGTTGATTGCTGATTGTAAAGTTATCTGTAGCGGCGCTCCGTGAACTGCCCTTTTTTCAAGCGGCAATCAACAATTCGCGATCAACAATCAACAATTTCCCCGCCAGTCCCTGAACTTCCGGTTCGTCAGTCTTTTGTGAATCGCGCGCGTGTTTTTTCCCATCCCGGCAGTCCGCGAGTTAGAATAAAGACACCTTTTCCCCGGCGGCTTGGCATCTAAACAGCCTGAGGTTTCGGAAACGCGCGGGAGCGCATTCAGGTCCAAATGATTAGGTTCAGCATGAATAGCATTCTTCGCACTTTTTCGATCTTCTTAGTGACGATCTCGATAGCGTCAATCGCCGCCGTCGCTCAAACCAGCCCTTCAACTTCCCCGGACTCCACCGCGCCCGACGCCAAACCGGCCCAGTCGTCTCCCGGCCAGGCTTCTCCCGGCCAGTCTTCACCGCGCAAGTTCGACCGCGCCGCCGCCTACTACCACTACACCCTCGCCCACATGTATGAGGAAATGGTCACCGCCTACGGCCGCAGCGACCTCGCCATTAAAGCCACCGAGGAATACCGCCTCGCCATCGAGGCCGACCCGTCCTCGGAATTCCTGACTTCCGCGTTGGCCGAGCTCTACGTCAAGACCGGCCGCATCGCCGATGCCGTCAAGGAAGCACAAGACATCATCAAGCGCGATCCCAAGAACCTGGAAGCCCACAAACTTCTCGGCAGAATCTATCTGCGCTCCCTTGGCGACATGCCCGGCGGTTCCGGCTCTGACAACATTCTCAAGCTGGCCATCGACGAATACGAGCAGATCGTGAAGCTCGATCCCGACAGCGTCGACGACCACCTCCTGCTTGGCCGCCTCTACCGTCTGAACAACGATCTCGCCAAAGCCGAGGGCCAACTCAAAACCGCCATCAAACTCGACCCCAGCTCCGAAGAAGCCGTCACCACGCTGGCCATGCTCTACACCGACGAAGGCGATACCGCCCACGCGCTTCAAGTGCTGAGCGCCATCCCCGACTCGGCCCGCTCCGCCAAGCTGTATGCCGCACTGGGCGCGGCCTACGAGCAGCGAAAAGATTACAAGAGCGCCATCGACGCCTTCCGTCACGCCATCGTTCTCGATCGCGATAATCTCGACGCCATCCGCGGCCTGGCCGAAAATCTGTTGAACGACGGCCAACTCGACGCCGCCCTCGAACAATACAAAGTCATCGCCGACTCCAATCCCGAAGACGCGCAAACCTACGTCCGCATGGCCGAGATTTACCGCCGCCAAGCCAAGTACGACCTGGCCCTCGAAAACCTGAAGCGCGCCGACACCCTGGTTCCCGATACCATGGACGTCCCCTACAGCATGGCCTCGGTTTATCAGGCGCAGGGTCGCTACGACGACGCTATCAAACTGCTGCAGGATCTGTTGAAGCGCACCGACAAAAGCGAAGTCGGATCCAGCCAGGCCGATCGCAACAACCGCTCCATCTTCATTGAGCGCCTCGGCATGGTCTATCGCGAGCAGGAGAACTACACCGCCGCCGTCGAAACCTTCCGCAAAATGCTGCCCTTAGGCGACGAAAACGCTCGCAGCGGCTATCAGGAAATCATCGACACTTACCGCGAAGCCAAGCAGTGGCCACAAGCCACTGCCACCGCCAAGGAAGCCGTGCAGCGACTGCCCGACGACCGCGACATGCGCATGGTGCTCGACGCCCAACTGGCCGATACCGGTGAACTCGACAAGGCCGTAGCCGACATTCGCTCCATGCTCAAGGGCGGCCCCGAAGATCGCGACGTGTATCTCCGTCTCGGCATCGTCTACACGCGGGCCAAGAGCTGGAACGAAGCCCTCGAAGCTCTCGCCAAAGCCGAGCAACTCTCCACCAAGCCCGACGACAAGGCCGCCGTCCAGTTCCTCCGCGGAGACCTCTATCAGCGCGAGAAAATGTTCGATCAGGCCGAGATCGAATTCAGAAAAGTTCTGGCTGCAACCTCACCCACTGATCCTCAGGCGGCTGCCACGCTCAACTATCTCGGCTACATGAACGCCGACCGCGGCGTGAAACTCGAAGAGTCGCTCAACTACATCAAGCAGGCCGTGACCTTCGAGCCCAACAACGGCGCCTATCTCGATTCGCTCGGCTGGGCTTACTTCAAGCTGGGCAAATACGATCAGGCGGAAGAAAACCTGACCAAAGCCGAAGCTCACATGAACAATGACCCCACGGTGCAGGAACATCTCGGCGATCTCTACCAGAAAACCGGCCGCCTGAAACTCGCCGCCGCCCACTGGGAACGCTCCGTCCAGGAATGGAACAAGACCGTCCCCGCTGAGCAGGACACCGAAGCCTTCGCCAAAGTCCAGCAAAAACTAGACGCCGCCAAAGTAAAACTCGCCAAAGAAGAATCAACGAAACAGTAACAAGTACCGAGCCGCGAATACCGAGCACCGAGCAATCAACGCTTGTCATTAAGCAACCGACGCTTCTCATCCCGAGCAACGCGAGGGACCTCGGTTCTTGCTTGCAGCGTGCGCGCTCTCAACTCGGCACTCGCTCCTCTGCTAAACTGCGAACATGCTGGCGGCCCACGCGGTGCCCATCACGCATTCCCGCGGACGCCGCTTCCCCGAACCCCCACATCCCTACCGCAACGATTTCCAGCGCGACCGCGACCGCGTCATCCACGCCCGCGCCTTCCGCCGTCTCGAAGCCAAAACCCAAGTCTTCACCCGCCGCTACTCCGACCATTTCCGCAACCGCCTCACCCACACTCTGGAAGTCTCGCAAGTCTCCCGCACCATCGCCGGGGCCCTCGCCCTCAACGTCGATCTGGTCGAAGCCCTCGCGCTGGTCCACGACATCGGCCACCCTCCCTTCGGCCACGCCGGCGAAAAGGCGCTGGACGCCGCCATGCGCGAGCATGGCCTAATCTTCGACCACAACCTGCACGCTCTCCGCATCGTCGAAGATTTCGAACAGCGTTACGCCGCCTTCCGCGGCCTGAATCTGACCTTCGAAGTCCGCGAAGGCATCATCAAACACTCGCACGACTACGACGAGAAAACGCATCCAGAGCTAGCCGAATATCTGCTCGACCAGCGCCCACCCCTCGAAGCTCAACTGATCGACCTGACCGACGAAATCGCCTACAACACCGCCGACCTCGACGACGGCTACGAAGCGCATCTGCTCACGCTCGAACAAATCCGCGAAGGCATCCCGGCCTTCGGGCACTTCTACCGCGAAGTCGAACAGATCTATCCCACCGCGCCTGAGAAACTGAAATTCAACGAGTCCCTGAAGCGCGTCCTGAACCGCTTCGTCAGCGACCTGATCACCAACACGCAGTCGCGCGTCGAGCAAGCCAAAATTCAAACCCTGGACGACGTCCGTCACCACCCCGAACGCCTGGCCGCCTTCAGCCCCGAAGTCGAGTCCGAACGCAAGCAAAGCAAAACTTTCCTCTACGAAAATCTCTATTACAGCCCCTCGCTGGCCGAAGAAAAAGAAGACGCCGAGCGCATCGTCAAAGAACTATTCACCTTCTGGATGACGAATCCCAACACTCTGCCACACAACTACCAGGAGAAGGCAAAAGAAGATTCCCTCCCCCGCGTCATCTGCGACTACATCGCCGGCATGACCGACAACTTCATCTTCGAGCAATACGAAAAACACTGCGGCAGTATGCGCTGACGGAACACGGTACTAGCCGAGAAAGCACACTACTGAGGAAAGCACACTACTGTTATGACCGATATGTGTCTAGAGTCATACCGGACTGACAAAACTTTACTCGGGCTGACCAACTCTTTACCTCTCTTCCGCCGGAATCGTGCTGCAATTGAGTGTTCCTATACAAGGAGCACAATATGCGTGCCTTCCTGATGTGTTTGACGATCGCATTGTCGGTCTCATGCGCCCAGGCGCAGGATGCGGGTATGCAGGCGCAAATCGCGGCTCAGCAGTCCACGCAGCAGGCCTCGAGCGCTATGCAGATGGCCAGTCAGAGCGCTCAGAATGCGATGAACGCGCAGCAACAGACCGATTCGCTCTTCAACTACCGGCCCCGTACCCAAAGCGCGGATCAGCAGCCGCGCAACCCTGTCCCTCCTCAGCTTTCTATAGGTTCGGGTACTTATTCCTCTCCAGTCACCCTGACGATCAATTCAAGTAGCAGCGATGCGGAGATTTACTACACCACCGATGGCTGGACGCCGACCCAATACTCAACCAGATACACCGCTCCTATCCGGATTGATTCGAGTGTCACCCTGCAGGCCATTGCCGTTTCACCATGGGGTGCGCGCAGCCAGGTAAGGGAAGCCGTTTACACACTAAATGTGAAGCCAGGGAGGCAGTCGCTAACACTTCCTGGCGCAGCTCCAAGAGTGATTTCCAATGCCGCTGCAGCAGCCCTATCTTCGGGCAGACGACTGCTTGAGCATGACACTCCTGTTCAGCTCGTATTCGCTACGGCGGTAAGTTCGAAAACCGCCAAAGCGGGCGACAAGATATTCCTAACCCTCGCGGAGGATCTAGAATCCGACGGTGTCGTTGTCGCAAACAAAGGAACCCCGGCTTTAGCCGTCGTCACCGACGTACAGAAGGCGCACCGCTTAGGCGCACCGGGTGAAGTCTCCTTCAAACTGAAATCCCTGCGAGCAGGCCAAATCGACATCAAGCTTCGCGGCGGGGCCGCGAAGCTGGGGCAAGAGCGCTTTGCAAAGGCCGACACTGCGGCTGCTTTTGGGTTGTTCGTACGGGGAAAAGACGCCCGGATCAAACCGGGTGCAGAGTTCACGGCGCACGTCGCCTCGGATATCCTGCTACCAGCCAACTAGATTGGTCGTCAGCTTATCCGTGAAAATCCGTGGCGAGAAGTCCTTACCGCCCCGCCACCCCCGCCTCCACATCAAACAAAATCCGCGGCCCGCGCCGCACTTCCTCCAGCCGAATCCGCTCATCGTTCCCGTGCTCGGTGTTCCCCTCTTCATCCCTCGCCTTCCGACACGCACACAGGGATAAACCAGCGGATGATCGTTTTATTTCCACATCGCCAAAATAAATATCCATGGAATAAAAGTGTCCGCCTCCAGTTCTGCACCGTGCAACCAGAGCGGTCCTTGTCCTAAAAGCAAGGTCTCGCAAGCAGGGTCCCGAAAGCAAATCTGGGGAAAATCTGGAAAGAAAGAAAGAAAGGAAAACTATGCCGCTGCAGAAACAGCACGACGCAATTTTGTCCGACCACAACCACGACGGAATCGACCGCCGGGGATTCCTGAAATGCATGGCCTGGGCCGGCACGGGCGCCCTCTGCGTCCTCGAAGGTGGAGTGCTGAAGTCGTACGGGCTCGACGATCCCGCCCACATCGCAAAGGCCGCCCGCGGCCAACTCAGTTTTGTCCAGATCAGCGACAGCCACATGGGATTCAACAAGCCCGCGAACTCCGACGTAGTCGCGACGTTGAAAGCCGCGGTCGGCAAAATCAATGCGCTGCCCGCGCCTCCCGCATTCATTCTGCACACCGGCGACATCAGCCATCTCTCCAAGCCGCAGGAGTTCGACACCGTCGACCAGATTCTCAAATCCGCGCCCACGAAAGATGTGTTCTTCGTTCCCGGCGAGCACGACGTCCTCGAAGATAACGGCCAGCAGTACCGCGAGCGTTACGGCAAGAACACCAAGGGCGATGGCTGGTACAGCTTCGACCAGAAGGGCGTGCACCTCATCGGCTTGGTCAACGTGATGAACCTGAAAGCTGGCGGCATGGGCTCGCTCGGCGCGGCACAACTGGAGTGGCTGGAAGATGACGTTCGCCATCTCTCCAAGAGCACGCCAGTGGTTGTGTTCGCGCACATGCCGCTATGGAACATCTATCCGGACTGGGGATGGGGCACCGACGACAGCGCGCAGGCACTTTCCTATTTGAAACGTTTCGGCTCGGTGACGGTGCTGAACGGACACATTCATCAAACCATGCAAAAAGTGGAAGGCAACGTCACCTTCCACACCGCGGATTCAACCGCCTTCCCGCAGCCGCGTCCGGGAGCAGCGCCTTCTCCGGGCCCGATGAAGGTCCCGGCGGAACAGTTGCGCGGTCTGCTAGGGGTGACCAACGTGAACTACGTACACAAGCATCACCACCTGGCGCTGATCGATTCCACATTGGAGTAGCCCGGTTATCGAAATACGTCGAAGAAATATTCTTGAACTTTACAAGGAGCAGGCGATGAGAAACAAAATGAAAAACAGCAGCTGGATTCTTTGTGTCGCAGCGTCAACGGTGCTGTCTTTGACTGCACTCCTAACCGCGCCGAAATCGATGGCCGAGGGTCCGCCGACCGTCAACGTCAAGATTGATAATTTCAGCTTCACCCCGCCAACCCTCACCGTAAAAGTGGGGACGCAGATCACCTGGATCAACGCAGATGACATTCCGCACACCGTGGTCAGCGATACCCAGGAGTTCAAATCCAAACCGCTCGATACGGATGAGAAGTTCACGTTCACGCCCAGCAAACCCGGCACCTACTCGTACTTCTGTTCGATTCACCCAAAAATGACCGGCAAAGTGGTGGTGGAGTAGGAGACGCCGTGAATACTGCACTGAATCCATTCGACCCCAAGGCAGCCCTGCTGGCAAAGCATGCACAACATGTGGTCTTAATCCACTTTCCGATCGCGCTTTTTCTGACCGGAGTCGCTTTCGACATGGCAGGCCGCTGGACGAAAAGCATCGCGAAGCGGGAAACCCTGGTGAGAGCGGCTCGTCTCAACCTGCTCGCCGCGGCCGTTGCTGTATTGCCGACGCTGGCTACCGGCATCGCAGCCTGGCAGTGGCAACTCGCGGGACAGAAGCTGAAGGGACTGTTGCTCCTCCACCTGGCCTTGGGATGCACCTCAGGCTTTCTGATCTGCCTGGTGGGGTGGATTCATTTTCGACGGCGAAGCAGTTCGACTGATGCGCTTCCCGATTACTGCCTACCTCTGGAACTTCTGACCGCCGCGGTCGTCGCTTTTACCGGTCATGTCGGCGGCTTTCTCAGCGGTGTGAACATCCCGGGTTAGCGAGGTGACCGGCGGGAGCAGCCTGATCCGGGGAGACACGGTCCGCAGGAAGGTGCGAGGGCGTTCCCGTAACGTGGCCCAGGTCATCCACACCGTACCCATACCACAATCCCCGGCCACGATCCACGTCGGCCCACATTTGGCCGATGCCCCACCCATTGAGCTGCCGAAGCAACCCTCCACCGGAAAGCCGATTTTCCACGCAGTTTTTATATCAGGTTTGCCAAAATTACCCTGCCCACCGCCCCAAGCCTATCTTTTCGCCCTCCACGGTACTACAATGTCTATAGATATCAAGCATTTAGCTCTTCAACCCTACAGCTTGATTTGGCATCCCACATGTATAGGCAATAGGGTCAGGCGCCGCAATACTGGGTGCCTGGAGCTCAAACCGGGCGTTGCGTCAGCGCCTTCTTCAGCGAAACCGCTGGGTTTCTTGCCGTTCAGGGACGCGATTAAATTTAAGCACGCCTCAGGCGTGCCTTGGGCTGGAGCCAAACGCTCCCCCATCTTGGAGGAAGTTATTATGAACAACCGTCTAGTCTTCGCCCTGCCCTTGGCGGCCGTGCTCGCTTTCCCGGCCTTCGCCCAAACCACCGCTGCTTCAGACCAGAGCCAACCGGCCGCAACCACGACCCAGTCGACTTCGTCGGACACCGCGACCGGCAAAGCCCCGCTGCAGGTGCAATCCCGCGAAGGTTTCTGGGGACATCTGAACCCCTTCGCCCGCCGCAGCTACGTGAAGCGCCAGACCGAGCCCATCCGCGACCGCGTCAATGAGCTCGATGAGCTGACCGCCGGCAACACCAAGGCCATCAAAGACACTGACGCTCGCGCGCAGGCCGGCATCAAGCTCGCCTCCGACAAGGCCGACCAGGCCGATCAGCACGCCGTCGACGCCGCCAACAAAGCTACCGCCGCGCAGCAGACTGCCCAGCAGGCTACCGCCCGCGTCCAGACCGTTGAGACCGTGGTTGGCAACATCGACCAGTACAAGGCCTCGAACCAGACCGAGATCCTGTTCCGCGCCGGCCAGAGCATTCTGAGCAAGAGCGCGAAGGACGCACTCGACACCATGGCCAGCACCGTGAAGGGCCAACACGGATACATCATTGAAGTGCAGGGCTTCTCCTCCGGCCGCGGCCAGACCGCAATCACCAACTCGCAGAAAATGGCCGAGTCGGTCGTGCGCTACCTCGTGCTCCAGCATGAGATCCCGGTCTACCGCATCTACCTCGTCGGCATGGGCAACGCCCCCACCGCCGATGAAGCCACCAAGACCAAACGCAGCAGCGGAGGCCGCGTCGAAATCAGCCTCCTGAAGAATGACCTGGAGCAGCTCTCCGCCAACGCCGGAGCCCCGGTCACCAGCGCCGATCAAGCGCAGCAACCCAAGTAAGCAAGATGCTCGCGTGGCGACGGGTCTGTGACCCGTCCGCCGAGCGCAGTTCGGCTGGCTTTGACTCAGCAGTTGGACAGCATCTCCAAGCTCTCCCCCGTGAAAAGCCCCTCGCGCAAGCGAGGGGCTTTTTCTTCCGGAATTTATGTCTTTGAGAAGCCCTTACAGTTCGGTGGTTTCTCGATTCAAACCCTAGGCTTCGGCGATGGCCGCGATGGACACTCTCATGCCGGGGATTCGAACGGGGAGCTTCGCGCCTTGCCGTGCAGGAGGGTTGGACGGAAACCACCGCACCCACTCTTCATTCATTCCGGCAAAGTCTGTTTCCTCAAGAAGAATGACAGTGGCACTCACAACTCGTTCGAGCGAAGTGCCTGCGGCTTTGAGGATGGCAGATACATTTTCGAGGCACTGTCTGGTCTGCTCTTGGATGGTATCCCCAACAATCGTCCCGGTTACCGGGTCTTGCGGCCCAGTGCCTGAGACGAACACAAGACCCGCTGCTCGTACCGCTTGGCTGTATGCCGGCGGGGGAGAGGGCGCGTTGGGCGTTCGAATGATATCTCTTGCCATAACTTCTCCCATGCTGATTCGCGAAAGGAAGTATAGCCCCTTTCTTGTTTGACGCGAATGCTCACTCTTCCGCTATCCCTTCGTCAATAGACCATGTACGACCTTAAGCTCGCCCTGCGCCAATTTCAGAAGTCCCCCGGCTTCGCGGCCACGGTGATCCTCACTATCTCGCTCGGAATCGGCGCCAACGTCGCCATCTTCACCCTGGTGCATGCGATCCTGCTGAAATCGCTCCCTGTCGCCAATCCTGCGAGTCTCTACCGCATCGGCGACCGCGACGACTGCTGTGTCGAGGGAGGCTTCGGCAACGACGACGGCGATTTCGACCTGTTTTCCTACGAGCTCTATCGTCACTTCCAAGACTCCGCGCCCGAGTTCGAGCAACTCGCCGCCTTCCAATCCGCACACAACACTATGAATGTCCGCGCCGGCACCGCGACTGCAAAAGCGGAATTCGCTGAATATGTTTCCGGCAACTACTTTTCCACCTTCGGTCTGGGAGCCTACGCCGGCCGCATGCTTCTGCCCTCAGACGACATCCCAGGCGCGGCCCCGGTCGCAGTTCTGAGCTACCAGGCCTGGCAAATCGCCCACGCCGGCGATCCCAATGTGATCGGCTCCACGTTCTACCTCCAGAATCAGCCCTTCACCATCGTTGGCATCTCGCCTCCCGGCTTCTTCGGCGATCGCATCAACAGCAACCCGCCCGCGCTCTGGATTCCGCTCAACAATGAACCAGTGATCGAAGGCGAGACCAGCATTCTGAAGCAGCCCGAGACCAACTGGCTCTACGTTCTCGGCCGCGTCCGGCCCGGAATCAATCCCGGCAGCCTGCAGGCCAAACTCAGCAGCAGCCTGCGCCAATGGCTGGCCACTCAGGCTGCCTTTACCTCCAACGGAAACGAAACGCTGATCCCCAAGCAGTACGTCGTGTTGGCGCCGGGCGGCGCTGGAGTCCAAAACCTGCAGATGGAAACCCGCAGCGGCCTCCGCCTGCTGATGGCGATCTCCGGCCTGGTTCTGCTGGTGGCCTGCGCCAACATCGCGAATCTTCTTCTCGCCAAAGGTGCGACCCGCCGTGCCCAGACTTCCATCAGCATGGCCCTGGGCGCATCTCGCTCCCGCCTCATCCGGCAGATGCTGGTCGAGAGTCTGCTGCTCGGTTGCGCGGGCGGGCTCGTGGGCATCGCCGTCGCCTACGCTGGCGCCCGCATGATTCTGGCTCTCGCGTTCCCGGACTCACCCAACCTCCCCATTCATGCCAGCCCATCGCTCGTCGTCCTCGGCTTCGCTTTCGCTCTGTCGCTGCTCACCGGACTCATCTTCGGAATCGTCCCGGCCTGGATCGGCTCGCACTCCGATCCCGCCGAAGCTCTGCGTGGCGTGAACCGCTCCACCCGCGACCGCGCGTCCCTGCCGCAGAAATCGCTCATCGTTTTTCAGGCTGCGCTCTCGCTCGTTCTGCTGGTGGGCGCAGGTTTACTCACGAAAAGTCTGCGCAACCTGGAGCATCAGGACTTCGGCCTCGCCACCGCCAACCGCTACGTCTTCCACTTCGATCCCGCCGGCGCAGGCTACAACGTCTCTACCGTCCCCGCGTTCAACGAGCGCGTGGAGCGCGAATTCTCGTCCCTTCCCGGCGTGCAAAGCGCGGGCCTCGCCCTCTATAGCACGCTGGAGGGCAATAATTGGGGCGAAGCCATTTTTGTCGAAGGCCGCCCCGCGCCAGCCCCGGACGCAGACAACGACTCATCCTGGGATCGCGTGAGCCCGCATTTCTTCGAGACTATCGGTCAGTCCGTGCTTCGCGGCCGCGGCTTCACCGACCAGGACACCGCCACTTCACGAATGGTCGCCGTCGTGAATCAGGCCTTCGTCAAGAAGTTTTTCCCCAGCGAAGATCCCATCGGGCGCCATTTCGGAGTCTTCGACCAAAAGTATGCCAGCGACTTCGAAATCGTCGGCATCGTCGCCGATGCCAAGTACAGCAACCCCCGCGAGCCCGTGCGCACCATGTACTTCCGCCCCATGACCCAGTTCAACACGACCGTCAAAGAGCGCCGCTTCATCACCGCCGAGACTCGTTCCCTGTTCCCCAACTCCATCACCCTCCGTTATGCCGGCGATGCTGCTAGCCTGGAACCGCTGGTCCGCCGCACTCTCGCCAACATCAATCCCAATCTCACCATCCTCGACTTCAAGTCGCTCGACTATCAGGTCGCGGGCAACTTCACCGAAGAGCGGCTTATTGGTCGTCTGGCCAGTCTCTTCGGATTGCTGGCGCTGGTGCTGGCCTCGGTCGGTCTGTATGGTATTACGGCCTACTCTGTGGCCCGCCGCACCAGCGAAATCGGCCTGCGCATGGCTCTCGGCGCCAACCGCGGCGATGTCGTCGCTCTCGTGCTCCGAGGCGCGTCCTGGCAAGTAGGACTCGGCCTCGCCATCGGCATTCCCGCCGCGCTCGTCAGCGGCCATTTAATGGCCACTCAACTCTACGGCGTGCGCACCTATGATCCGCTCACGCTGGCCGGTGCAGTGTTGGTGCTAGCCGCCTTCGCAGCCATCGCCGGCTTCATCCCCGCCCGACGCGCCGCCAGCATCGAACCCATGCACGCCCTGCGCACGGAGTAGTAAGACCGTGTCGATCTTGATTTTGATCGTGTGGGGACGGGCGCCTTCGCCCGTCCGCCTAGCGCAGCGAGGCGAGCCGCCACCACGTCTCCAGAAGTTCCCGCTCCATTACAAGTTTGACCCACCCGCGCACCGTGACTAAAATCCCATCACATCGAATCGTGGGGTTCTTAATGAATCGTCTCCGATGGTTGTTGCTCTTCTCACTCCTCTGCACCTTCACCGCACTCGCCGCTGTCGCGAATGACGACGACCAAGATAAAGATCACCACCACCACGAAGACCTCACTGTGACCCAACTCGGCACCGTGCACTTCCCCATCTCCTGCGCGGCGTCGGTGCAAAAGCCTTTCGAACGCGGAGTCGCCTTGCTGCACTCCTTCTGGTACGAAGAAGCCGAAAAGGAATTCCTCGACATCGCCAAAGACGATCCTCATTGCGCCATGGCTCACTGGGGAATCGCCATGAGTATCTGGCATCAACTTTGGAACGAGCCGGATGCCAAAGTAATTGCCCGCGGCCTGGAAGAAACGAACACGGCCGCGAAGCTGGAAGCGAAAGCCACGCCGCGCGAGCAAGCCTACATCGCCGCCGTTGCCGCCTTCTACAACAACTCGCAGAAATCCGACAACGCCGCCCGCGCCCAGGCCTACTCCGACGCGATGAAGAAGGTCTACGTCTCCTATCCCGACGATCACGAAGCCGCCGTCTTCTACGCGCTCTCGCTGCTCGCCTCCGAGCCGCACCACGACGCCACATTCGCCAGCCGCAAAGAAGCCGCCGCAATCCTCGAAAAGCTCTTCGCCACCGAACCCGACCACCCCGGAGTCGCGCACTATCTGATCCACGCCTACGACAAGCCGCAACTCGCCGAACTCGGCATTCCCGCCGCGCGCCGCTACGCCCAGGTCGCGCCCGCCGCGCCCCACGCCCTGCACATGCCCTCGCACATCTTCGCCCGCGTCGGCCTCTGGCAGGACGACATCAACTCCAATCTCGCCTCCGTCGCCGCCACCCGCAAAACCGCTGCCATGGGCATGGGCGGCGAAGGCCACCAGTTCCACGCCATGGATTTTCTTTTCTACGCTTACATGCAAAGCGGCCGCGAGTCCGACGCCCGCGCCCTCATGGACGAAGTGAACAAGATGCCCGAAATGCACGACATGTACGGCGTAGGCTTCGATCCGCATCTGGCCACCGAAGCCACCTTCGCCGCCTTATATCCGATTGAAATGCACGACTGGGCAACGGCCGCCGCCCTGACTCCCATGGAAATTCCCGGCACCGCCAACGACTCTTTCGGTTATTGGGCCAAAGCGATCGGATCCGCGCATCTTCACCAAACCGAGGAAGTCCGCAAAGACGTTCACGCCATCGAAATCATTCACCAGAAATTTGTGGACCAAAAGAAGGACTTCTACGCAGAGGGAACTGAGAACGATCTGAAGCAGGCGCAAGCCTGGCTGGCTTTCTCCGAAAGCAAGTACGACGATGCGGTCGCCATCCTGCGTCCGCTGGCTGAAAAAGAAGAGTCACTTGGAGACGAGCCGCAAGGCATCCCCAGCCGCGAAATGATCGCCGAAATTCTGCTCGAAGCCAAACGCCCGCAGCAGGCTCTCACTGAATATCAGGCCGACCTGAAGTTCAGCCCCAACCGCTTCAACGGCCTCTACGGCGCCGCCCGCGCCGCCGAAGCCGCAGGCAAGCAGAGCGAGGCGAACGAATACTACGCTACGCTGGTGAAAATCTGTGACGGCGGAAACTCGACGCGGCCGGAGCTCGGCCGCGCCAGAGAGTTACTCGCGAAGAAATAACTCAAGTCATCTCACAAGTCCGGCCTGCGAAAAGTCGTGGAAGAGCGGCGCTTCAGCGCCGCGTAAGCCGCCTATAAACCAATATGGGCTTTAGCCCCCGGCCTCCCGCACCGGAAATCGGTTCTCAAAACACTCAATGCCCCCCGCGTTACTTCTTCGGCTGCGCGCTCGGCGGCAGAATCCCATTCAGCCGCAAATACATCGCGGCCGCCGCATAATGATCGGCCCATCCGCCGGACAGGATCAGCGCCACCATGGCGCGTGGCACCTGTCGCCCACCAAAGATTTCAACGTTATCGCCTAGCTTCGAGTCGTCCATCTTGCTCAGGGCATCGCTGCAGAAACTGTACGAAGCCTTCACCGCAGCCACCAGCTGATCCCTGCTATCGGTCTCTTTGGATTCGTCCACCTTGGGCGCGGGAACGTCCGCCGCCTTGGCGCAAAGTCCGTTGTTGAATCCAACGATGTGCGCGGCCAGGTGCGCAAAGCTGATCTGGTCAGGCGTGGGCTTGTAGCTGAACTTGTCCGCGGGCATGGCCTCAATCGCGCCTACGGTGTTGTTCTGCGAACGCTGCAGCAGCACCCGCAACGATGTGGCCACGGGATCCTTCGTTGATCCGGGTCCCTGCGGCGAAGCAACCATAGACGGAGTCTTCGCCATCGGAGCTGGCGATGGAGCCTGGGCAAAACTGGTGGCGAAACATATCGCAATACAAGCAATCAGCAAAATCGTTTTCACAATGAGCCTCCTGGGACCTCCAGCATATACCCGCCCCGATCGACAGGTCATCTCTGCACCCCGCGAACTTCATAACCACAGAGGACACAGAGGACACGGAGAATGCAAACTCCAGTTTCCTCTGTGTCCTCCGTGTCCTCCGTGGTTAAAAGCATTTCGCTAAAAGCATCTTGTGCAACAATGACGCGATGCCCTCACCCGACTTCCTCTACGGCACCGCCTGGAAAGAGAACCGCACCGCCGCCCTCACCGAACTCGCACTCCGCGCCGGCTTTCGCGCCATCGACACCGCCAACCAGCGCAAGCATTACCACGAAGCCGGAGTCGGCGAAGGCCTGGCCGCCGCCTATCGCGCCGGCATAGTAGCCCGCGCCGATCTTTTTCTGCAGACCAAATTCACCTACCAGCGCGGCCAGGACCACCGCCTCCCCTACGATCCCGCAGCCCCGCTCGCACTTCAAGTCGCGCAGTCGTTAGCCAGTTCGCTCGAGCATCTGGCTACCGACCGCGTCGACAGCTACGTCCTGCACGGTCCGTCTTCTGGCTATGACTGGACCGAAGCCGACGCCGAAGTCTGGGAGGCAATGCGGAAAGAGCGCGACGCCGGCCGCACCCGCCTGCTCGGCGTGAGCAACATTTCATTGGAGCATCTGGAACAAATGGCTAACGCTGGCGCGGAACTCCCCGCCTTCGTCCAGAATCGCTGTTTCGCCCGCACCGGATGGGACCGCGAAGTGCGCGCGTTCTGCACTCAACACAAAATTACCTATCAGGGATTCTCGCTGCTCACCGCAAACCCAGAAGTCCTGCAACATCCCCCGCTGATCGCACTTGCCGCAAGAATGAATGCCGGACCAACGCCCGCAACTCCCGCGCAGCTGATATTCAGCTTCGCGCGCGCCGTCGGCATCCTGCCGCTCACCGGCACATCCAGCGCCGAGCACATGAAGGAAGATCTAGGCAGCCTCGATCTGAAGCTCCCGCCGGAAGTTGTGGAGGCAATCGAATCCATCGCCGGATGACCCTGGTCACCCGGGTTTACCCTGGGATTTTCATGTCACGGCAAGAATCTGCGCCGAACGGACGTACCGAACCCCTACGAGAACGCGG